>Ga0208038_1000066_pt1 | contig 112214 bp, 105 predicted proteins | sample June2015DPH_16_1_FD_184714 | JGI IMG/M metagenome (GOLD analysis project Ga0208038, IMG submission 184714) | Peatland microbial communities from SPRUCE experiment site at the Marcell Experimental Forest, Minnesota, USA - June2015DPH_16_100... | ecosystem: Environmental > Terrestrial > Soil >...
ATATTTTTGGGAGAGGGGGCCAGGGGCCGACGGCCCCTGCCCCCTCTCCCAATCCCTCTCCCCCAACCCCATATATTTAAATTTCATTTCTTGACAAACCGCCCAGTCCCCTTTAGGAAAAGGGAAAGGAATTTGTAGGGGCGGACCCATGTGTTCGCCCAGCCGTGCGCGCACACATGACGGAGTGGAACAATGATTCTTTCTAATGCACTTGAAAAGATCAACCGCTATAATCAACTTTCCGTCCATTATAATCTCGTTGCTGATAGCGTCTATAAGGCGCGGGCCTCAATAAATGATCTTTTTGGTACTGATTACCTTCCTTACATAGTTGCCGCTCTTATTTCATTTGATTTGGGCCGCATGATGGGGAAAGGTTCTGAAAATAGATATGACCCATATGCCAAAGGCTTTGCGAGGAACCTTTATGATAAGCTCCAACATATAAAACTAAGAATCGGACACTTGACCAATGTTCGGTTGTGCAATGCCAATCTCTCTGGTGAGAAGACAAACATAATCGCGGCTTATGATGAATTGGCTTTGGGCGGGAAAAATGGTCTACACCAAGAAGAACATGAATTTCATGCCGGATCCACCAAAATCCTGCATTTCATCAATCCAGAACTGTTTGTGATAATTGACAGCAATACTGCAAGGGCTTTTAGGGCTTCTCATGGCATAAGCTACCGGAACTCTACGCAATCCAAATACTCAGCTGAAAAATACTTTAATTGCTTGGAATATGCGAAGACAGACCTGATCAATTTTGGAGTTAATGAATTCTGTTCCCTTGAAAAGGGTTCACCTATGGCCCGGATATATGACAAATTATCCTATGCAGCAGGGTCTGGCTGGTTTTAACTTGCGGCGGTTCCACATCTTTCTTTTGCTTTTCTTTGCGGCCTTGGCGTCTTGGCGTGAGGTTTTAACCCCATGACCGACAAACTTCCTTACCTGGCCCTGAAGTCCATCCCTGGAGTGGGACTGGTGCTGTTCCAGCGTCTGCTCGCCAGGTTTGGCGAGCCGGCCCGGGTCTTTCAGGCCAAGGCCGGGGAGCTGCTCGCCGTCAAGGGGGTCAACCGGGACCTGGCCCAGGACCTCCTGGCCTTCCGGGATTGGGACCGGGTGGAGGCGGAATTCGCCAAAATGTCCGCCGCGGGGATAGAAGTTATAATGCCGGACGATCCCCGCTTCCCGGCGCGTCTTAAACAGATTCCTTATCCGCCGGCCCTTCTTTTCCTCAAGGGAACCCTCCTGCCCCAGGACGATCTGGCCCTGGCGGTGGTGGGTACCCGGAGCGCCTCCTACTACGGTTTGAAGACCTGCCGGCGCCTGGCCGGGGCACTGGCGGCCCGGGGAGTGACGGTGGTGAGCGGACTGGCCCGGGGCATCGACACCGCCGCCCACCAGGAGGCCATGGAAAACGGTGGCCGCACCCTGGCGGTGCTGGGCTGCGGCCTGGACGTGGTCTATCCCCCGGAAAATCTCAAACTCTATGGGCAGATCCCCGAGCAGGGCGCCTTGATCAGTGAATTCCCCCTGGGCACTCCGCCGGAGGCCAGGAATTTTCCCATCCGCAACCGCATCATCAGCGGCCTGGCCCTGGGAGTGGTGGTGGTGGAGGCGGGCCTGAAGAGCGGCACCGGCATCACGGTGCGCTATGCCCTGGACCAGGGCCGGGAGGTCTTCGCGGTGCCGGGTCCCATCGATTCCCCCACCAGCGTCGGCCCCCACCGCCTCATCCAGCAGGGGGCCAAGCTGGTCCAGGACGTCGAGGACATTTTCCAGGAATTCCCCGGCCTGGCCAGGGGCCCGGGTCCCCTGTTCGGCGTGCCCTCCCGGGTCAGTGAAACCGGCGACCCAGCCGCGGCAGGCGCCGCCAAGCCGGAGGATCCGCTGCTGGCCATCTTAGGCTCCGACCCCCTGTCGCTGGAAGAGCTGTTGCGGGCCACCGGGCTTCCCGCCCCCCAGGTCCTGAGCCGCCTCACCGTCCTGGAGCTGGAGGGCCTGATCCGGGAGCTGCCGGGGAAGCGCTTTGTGCTGGAGAATTAACCGGCCGGACAGATTTCTCTTTATTCTCCAAAGCCCTATCTTGACACAGACGCCAATTTAAGCGAATCTTTATCCCTGCCGAACCAAATTCCAGCCCATGGCAGGCAAATCCAGGAAACGGCTATAATTTAAGAACATGCCCAAATCGCTTCTTATCGTCGAATCGCCCACCAAGGCCAAGACCTTGCAGAAATACCTGGGGCGTGATTTTGTGGTCCTCTCCAGCAAAGGCCACATCAAGGATCTGCCCCCCCATGAACTGGGGGTGGACCTGGAGCAGGATTTTGCGCCCAAATACGCCACCATCCTCGGCAAGGCCAAGGTCGTCCGGGAGTTGCAGAAGGCGGCCGCTGGCATCTCCGAGGTCTTCCTGGGTCCCGACCCGGACCGGGAAGGGGAGGCCATCGCCTGGCATATCGCCGAGGCCCTGGGGGAGAAGGACCATCACTTTAAGCGGGTCCTGTTCCTGGAGCTGACCCAGGCGGCCATCCGAGAGGCCCTGGCCCATCCGGTGGCGTTGGACCGGCCCCGCTACGAATCCCAGCAGGCCCGGCGGGTCCTGGACCGCCTGGTGGGCTACCAGATCAGTCCCATCCTCTGGCAAAAGGTCAAGACCGGCCTGAGCGCCGGGCGGGTGCAGTCCGTGGCCCTGCGCCTGGTGTGCGACCGGGAACGGGCCATCCAGGCCTTCGTCCCGGAGGAATACTGGTCCCTGGATGCCTGCCTGGTTGGGAAGGAGCCGCCGCCTTTCCTGGCCCGCCTGGTGAAGCACGGGGCCAGGGCCTGCAAGCCCGCCAATGCCGCCCAGGTGGAAGGCATTTTGGACGACCTCGAGGCCGCGGCCTTCCGGGTGGCGAAGATCGAAAAAAAGCCGCAACGGCGCTACCCCTCGCCCCCGTTCATCACCAGCAGCCTCCAGATGGAGGCCAACCGCAAGCTCCGCTTCGCCCCCAAAAAGACCATGTCCCTGGCCCAAAGGCTCTATGAAGGCGTGGATTTGGGGGACGAAGGCCCGGTGGGCCTGATCACTTACATGCGCACCGACTCCACCCGGGTGTCCGGTGAGGCCCTGGCGGCGGTGCGCCGGTTCATCATGGACGCTTACGGGGCCAACTACCTGCCCAAGAGCCCCAACCTCTATAAGAGCCCCAAGGGGGCCCAGGAGGCCCACGAGGCCATCCGGCCCACCGCGGTGGGCCGCCGGCCCCAGGACCTGAAGCAGTTTTTGAGCAAGGAACAACTGGCCCTCTACGACCTCATCTGGCGGCGCTTCGTGGCCTCCCAGATGAATCCGGCCATCTATCAACTGACCGCCGTGGATATCGAGGCAGGGGATTACCTGTTCCGGGCCACCGCCTCGGTGCTGCAGTTCCCCGGCTACACCGCGGTCTATCAGGAGTCCCGGGAGGGTGAAGAGGAAGAGGGGGCAGCCAAGCTGCCGCCCCTGAAAAAAGGGGAGCTGCTGGAATTGCGGGATTTCGACCCCCAGCAGCACTTTACCAAGCCGCCGCCCCGCTTCACCGAGGCCTCCCTCATCAAGGAGCTGGAGGTCCAGGGCATCGGCCGGCCCAGCACCTACGCCACCATCCTCAGCAACCTGCAGGACCGCGATTACGTGGTCAAAGAGAAGTCCACCCTCTGGCCCACGGAAATGGGCCTGGTGGTCAGCGACCTCCTGGTGGAAAACTTCCCGAAGGTCATGGACCTCAAATTCACCGCCAATATGGAAACCGACCTGGACCTGGTGGCGGAAGGCCGGGCCTCCTGGCGCCAGATCCTGCGGGATTTTTACGGGCCCTTCGCCCAAGATCTGGAGGCGGCCAAGGGCGGGATGCGCAAGGTGAAAAGCGTCCCCGCCGGGGTCCGCTGTCCCCGCTGCGGCGCCGAGCTGGTGGTGCGCTGGGGGAAAAACGGCGAATTCCTGGGGTGCTCCGCCTACCCTGAGTGCGGCTTCACCGGGGATTTCAGCCGGGACTCCCGGGGACTCCTGGTGCTCAAAGGTGAAGAGGCCATGGCGGCAGCCGGTCCGGGAGGCGCCGCCACCGGCCTCAAGTGCCCAAAATGCCAAAAGGAATTGGTGGTGCGCCGGGGACGGCTGGGGGAATTCCTGGGCTGCTCCGGCTACCCCGGGTGCAAGTTTACCCAGAATTTCACCCGGGACCCCCAGGGCAAGCCGCGGCCCCTGGATCAGGAAGCCGAAACCGCCGCCGTTTACCTCTGCCCCCGAAAAAATTGTACCGGCAGCCTGGTGAAGCGCCGCTCCCGGCGAGGCATCTTCTACGGCTGCAGCAACTACCCCAAATGCGATTTCACCCTGAACCAGCCGCCTGTAGAAGGGCCTTGTCCCCAATGCGCCTTTCCCTGGCTCATGAAGAAGGGCAAGAAAATCCTTTGCCCCCGGGATGAATGCGCCTTTCAGCAAGCAGCGGTGACCGAAGGGTAACTTCGGTTTTCGCTAAGAGCAAAAACAAACAGATATGAAAAAGATATTGAAGCTGACGAGCTTGAGCGACGTGCCCGCGAACTCCGTGTGGATATAGGTTGCGATAGTCCCCCTAGGGGTGCCGTGCCCGCCGGCTTTTTGGCGGCCACAGGCCGCCCTATAATGATAACAGGTGGCACAGGCGTCTCGCCTGTGCCCTCACCGCAAGAAGCCCGCGCCTCCAGATAAAGGAAATGGTGGGCAGTGCCCATCCTACATTTCCTTATCCAAGAATGTTGCTCCCCGAAAAATGATCACCGAAAACCGAAAATCGCAAACCGAAAAACGCATCACCATTATCGGCGGGGGCCTGGCCGGGGCGGAGGCGGCCTGGCAGTCGGCCCGCCGGGGAGTTCGGGTTCTCCTCCTGGAGATGAAGCCCCGGAAGTTTTCCCCGGCCCACCATTCGCCCCGGTTGGGGGAGCTGGTCTGCAGCAATTCGCTGCGGGCCGAAGCCCGGGAGAGTGCGGTGGGCCTGCTCAAGGAAGAGATGCGCCGGCTCGGCTCCCTCGTCATGGCCGCGGCGGAGGCCACCCGGGTGCCGGCGGGGCGCTGTCTGGCGGTGGACCGGGAGGCCTTCGCGGCGCAGATCACCCAGGCCCTGGAGCAGGAACCCCTGGTGGAGATCGTGCGGCAAGAGGTCACCGGCCTGGATTTGACCTCCACCACGGTGGTGGCCAGCGGCCCCCTGACCTCGGAGGCCCTGGCCGCGGCCCTGGGCCTTCTTGCCGGCCGGGAGCATCTCCATTTTTATGATGCCATCGCCCCCATGGTCGCGGCGGAATCCCTCGATCCGGGTCCGGGCAAGATCTTCCGGGCCTCCCGCTACGGGGCCGGGGAGGACTACCTCAACTGCCCCTTCAGCGAAGCAGAGTATGCCACCTTTTACCAGGCCTTGCTGGAGGCGGAGCAGGTGCCGCTGCAGTCTTTTGAGGAGCCCCGCTATTTTGAGGGCTGTCTGCCCATCGAGGTGATGGCGGCCCGGGGCTACCTCACCCTGGCCTACGGTCCCATGAAGCCGGTGGGGCTCACCGACCCCAGGACCGGGCGGCGGCCCTTCGCGGTGGCGCAACTGCGGGCGGAAAACCGGGAAGGCACCGCCTACAACCTGGTGGGGTTTCAGACCAAGCTGAAATACCCGGAGCAGGAGCGGGTCTTCCGACTGATCCCGGGCCTGGAGAAGGCGGAATTCTTGCGCCTGGGCTCCATCCACCGCAACACCTTCATCCACTCACCCGGCCTGCTGAGCCCCTCGTTAAATTTTCTCAAATATCCGCAGCTCTTTCTGGCTGGGCAGATCTCCGGGGTGGAGGGCTACGTGGAGTCCGCGGCCATGGGCCTGCTGGCGGGGATCAACGCCGCCCGCCAGGCTCAGGGGCGGGAGTTGGCAAGCCCGCCCCGGGCCACCGCCCTGGGGGCCCTGGTGCATCATCTTACCAATACGGATACCAGGGACTTCCAGCCCATGAACGTCAACTTTGGGCTGTTCCCGAAGCTTCCGGGCCGCATTTCCAAACAGCTCCGGGGCGCGGCCTATGCGGAGAGGGCCTTAAGGGAATTGGCCGGGTGGGTCGAGGCCCTCGGCGAGGGGAGGGAAAAGGGCCGGTAACGCCCGCGGCCGATCACAGGCTGGAAGCCTGTGCCACTGTCGTCCCTCTCGCCTAATACAGCCGGCTCGCCAGTATGCCCCGGCGGTAGAGAGAGATATAGCCGTCCTGGGAGACGCAGATGCCCAGGACCCCGGGGGCGTAGGCGGAGAATTCCCGGGTCACCTGGTGGCGCATGCCAGTGCCCAGGTCGTCCTGGGCCGGTGTCAGGCTCACCGCGGTGGGAGTCAGGCGGGCCCGAAACTGGCAGGCTTCCAGGTGGTCATCGAAGATTACCGCGCCATCGGATTTGGCCAGGCCCAAAAGGTGTGGCAGCCAGCGCTCGTGCAGGGGGACCGGCTGGGCCAGGCGCACCTGGTTGTCAATGGGAAACTTGGGGTCCGACAATTGCTCCCGGGTCAGACCGACGAGCAGGATGGCCCCATGGCCGTCGCGGCGCAGCATCTCCAGGAGGACCTTGAGGTGGCTGCCGGCGGCGGCCGCATGGATGCCGGGGCAGACCTCTTTCAACTCCCGCTCCAGCTCCTGCCAGAAGACATCCTGGAACAGGGGAATATGGAGGTGGCCGTGGCGGTATTCCAGAACCGAGAGAGGGATGCGCCGGTTTTGCCGGCCCCTCAAGGCGATCCAAAAACTGACCCGGCCCCGGTGGGAGATGGTGGCCAGCCACAGCACCGAACGCCAGGCGGCGGCGCTGGTGAGCTGGCGGTTCGCCCCCTGGGCCGGCGCCAGATGCAGCAGGCCGACGATGCGGCCGCCATGCACCGCCAGGAAGGTGGAGCGGCCATCGGCATTGAGGAGGAACTGCTTCAGGGCCTGGAGCCCCTGGTGCAGGGAGGTGTAATTATCTTCATGGTACAAGACCAGTGATGGCCAGCGGCCCCGGTAATATTCCAGGGGCCGGGCGGCGTTGAGGAAGGCGAAGCCGGTATAGAGCCGCTCCCCCTCCACGGAATAATAGAGGAGGCGTTTAAAGAGGCGCCAGGCCCGGACCACCGCCTCTTCCTGGCCGCTGCCCGGCATCTCGCAGCGCCGGAGATCGGCGCTGCTGTGGAGCATGGAGCCGATGTAGGGGTTGTCCTGGGCATCCAGCTTGATGGTGGCGCAGGGAGCTAATGCCAGGCTCTGGAGGTAGCCGGCCACCACCTGCTCCTCCAGGGAGTAAGGAATGAAGGGGAACAGCCGCTCCTCCCCCGCCCGCGTCAGGGACAGGTGATGCAGCACCAGGCGCCCTAAGATCATGCTGAGAAAGCGGATATGGAAAGGGGACAGCAGGAAAGTGGTCTGCAGGGTATGGAGGCGCAGATCCAGGACCTTCCCCGCCAGTATCAGGCGGATAACATGGGACAGTCCTTCCCACTCCCGGGCCACCAGGTTGGGGTAGATGTACCCCTGGACTTCCACCAGATGACGCCGGAAGTACATGGAAAAACAAGGAAAAAGTTCTAACCCCTTGGCCTGGGGGGGCACAATGCTGGCGGGGTAGTCTGCCCACTCCAGGCTGCAGGTGGTGACGTCCTCGATCAGCCGCAACACTTCCGTGCCGGTTGCCAGAGATTTCAACTGGGCCGCAAGGGATTCTGGTTCGGATGACCCGGAACGAGTCTTTGCCATGATTAACCCTTGATCACCTTAAGGTACCGCCATTGGGGGTCCTGGCGTGCCCCGGTGCCCTCCCCGGGATGGCTAGACCCAGAAAATTCCAAGACATCGTTAGTATTGTGACAAGGATTGCCCCTGGGGTCAAGGGCGGGTCCGTTTTTGGCAGAGGGCCGCCAATCCCCGGCAGTCCCGGCGGAGGCGGGCGGCGATCTCCGGCCAGTCGAGGGTGGTGAACCGGCGGTCATAGAGCAGCCAGCGCCCCCGGGCCATAACATGGCGCACGTCCGCGGCCCGGGCCGCGTAGGCCAGGTGGGAGAAGGGATCGTAAAGGGGGGTGAGGTGGGGCTGGTTCAGGTCCAGAACGATGAGGTCCGCCTCTTTCCCCGGGGTCAGGGTGCCGGTCTGGTTCTCCAGCCCCAGGACCCTGGCCCCTTCCCGGGTGGCCAGGGCCACCGCCGCAGGGGCTGGCAAGCAGGTGGGGTCACGGCGCCAGACCTTGTGGAGCCTGGCCGCCAGGCTCAATTCGCCCCACAGGTCCAGGTTGTTGTTGGACCCGGCCCCATCAGTGCCCAGGCCCACGGTGACCCCCCGGTCAAGCAGTTCCGGGATGGGGGCCACCCCGGCGGCCAGCTTGAGGTTGGATTCAGGGCAGTGGCTCACCTTAACGCCCCGGCGGGCCAGGAGTTCCTGGTCGGCGGCTGAGAGCCAAACCGCATGGACCGCCACCGTCTTCTCATCCAGCACTCCCAGGCGGTCCAGATGAGCTGCGGGGCTAAGGCCGGTGCGCCGCGAGAGCTCCTCCACCTCTCCCCGGGTTTCCGCCAGGTGCAGGAAAAAGGGGACCCCCCGGGCCCGGGTCAACTCCTTGGCCCGCATCAGGGTTTCGGCCCCGCAAGTATAAGGAGAATGGCAGAAAATCGCTGAGGTGATGCCCTGCCGGGCAAAGTCCGACCCGCTCTCGAGAAAATCGGCCGCCAGCTTCAGGTGGTCCCGAGGGTCGGGGGCTCCGGGGGCCGGGAAGTCCACCACTCCCTGGGCGGTGACCGCCCTTAGGCCGGCTTCCGCCAGGGCCCGGCGCACCTGGGATTCGAAGAAATAGCCGTCGGCCACGGTGGTGATGCCGCCCCGGATCATCTCCGCCGCGGCCGCCAAGGCCCCCCAATAGGCCTTTTCGTGGTCTAGCCAGACGGCTTCAGCGGGAAAGATGAAGTTCGTGAGCCAGTTTTTAAGGGGCAGGTCGTCGGCCAGGCCCCGGAACCAGACCATGGGGGCGTGGCAGTGGGTGTTCACCAGCCCGGGGAGAACCAGGGAACCCTCCAGGTCCAGGATTTGCCGGGCCGGGGGCAGCTCCCGGACGCCGGCGGCCGGCCCTACGGCCCGGATCTTGCCGCCCTGAACCGCCACGTAGCCCCGGAAAATGGGAGCCGCCCCCGCCTCCAGGGTGAGGACCAGGGCGTTGCATATCAGGAGGTCAACTACCATGATGCACCTGGCGGCACCTCCAGAACGCACTCTTGGTATCTTAGGTTAAGATACGCTTTATGGAAGTCATGGCATGGTTAACGTTGGCAAAGGGACATGGTGGTTTAGCCGGTGGGGCGGGCGTCTCGCCCGCCATTTTTCTGTGCCTACTCAGCCCCAGGCGGGATTTGGGCGGTGGCCGCAGAAACCCGGGTGATCTCCAAAGGGGCGCCGCTTTGCTCCGCCACCGCCTTAAGGAACTTGAGCCAGTCGATGCGCCCGGCCAGATTCCGCTCCTCTAGCCGCTTGATGGCATATTGCAGCATATCGGGGATCTTGGAATAGATGTCTTCGTGAACCTCCACAAAGATGCGCCCCTTAAGAAAACCGAACTTCACCGGCTCATAAATATACTCCACCGTGGTGCCCATCGGGGTAAGGTCGAAGAGTTCTTTAATATCCTCCGGATAGTGGCGGTTGCAGCCGTGGCTCACCAGGCGGCCCACCCCCTGGGGGAAGCAGGTGCCATGGAGGCCGTAATGGGCCGGGGCCATCCCCATCCAGCGGTCGCCCACCGGGTTATCCTCTCCCGGCGGCATGTAGGCCATACCGTATTTGGCCTGGAGGTGCGGTGGGATGTGCCAGCCGGGGTTCACCGATTTGTTCGTTATCCGTAAGTGCTTGCCGATGGGAGACTCATAATCCAGCACCCCGATGCCGATGGGATAGGTGCGCACCTCGTTTTTTTCCGGGAAAAACCGGTAGCCCCGCAGTTCCGCGACGTTAATCAGGTAGCCGGGATAAGAGGAACGCTCCGGGATGATCCACTGGGTGGGGATCACGATGTCCGTTTCCCAGGGCAGGTAGAAATGGTCCATACCCCATTGGTAGTGGGCCAGTTCCCAGAAGCCCAGGTCGTACTTCCGGGCAAGGTCATAGAAGTTTTCATAACGCACGATGTGATGGATCTGGGGCTGGCCCACCACCGTCACCGCTTCCGGGTCCACCCCCGCCCCCCGGGGCAGGCGGTAGCTGAAGGGTCCGGCCCCCCAGGCCAGGTTGCCGCTGCCCAATAACCCGAGGACCAGGAAAAACCCAAGAAGTTTCCGGAGTATTGACATGGCGCCAATTTTATATGAAATAAAGCGTTAGAGAAACGGAAAAGGGAAAACCCAGGGTTAACCGGGCGAATCATTTGCCAATAATTTCTCAGAAAGGCCACCTTACCGCATATGATTCTGGACGGCCACACCCACATCTTTCCTGAGGAAGTCTGCCGGCGGCGGGAGGACTTTTTCGGAGCGGAGCCCGCCTTTCGCCTGCTCTACGATTCTCCCAAGTCCAAGTTGGTGGGCCCCGAGGACCTGCTGGCCGCCCTGTCGGCAGAAGGGGTGGAGGCCGCGGTGGTCCTGGGGTTCCCCTGGCGCCAGGAACGCCTCTGGCGGCGGCACAACGAAGTGATCCTGGAAGCCCAACGCCGCTGGCCCCGCAAACTCCTGGGCTTCTGCGCGGCGCACCCGGCCATGCCCGGGGCGCTGCGGGAGCTGGAGCGCTGCCTGGCCGCCGGCGCCCGGGGCATCGGGGAATTAGCCTTTTATCTGCAGGATTGCAGCCGGGACCTGAAGGACCTCCTGGCCCCGGTGGCCGAGCTCTGCCGCCATTATCGGGCGCCCTTGATGATCCACGCCACCGACCGGGCCGGGGCGGAATACCCGGGCCGGTCGCTGACGCCCCTGGCGGCCTTCTACCAGGTCATCAAGGCCTTCCCGGAAACCACCTGGATCCTGGCCCACTGGGGCGGGCGGCTGCCGTTCTACGGACTCCTGAAGAAAGAGGCCCCCGAGGCCTTCAGAAACGTCTACTTCGATACCGCCGCCTCCCCTTTTATCTACCGCCCGGTGATTTACCGCGTGGTGGCGGAGATGGTGGGCCCGGAAAAGATCATCTTCGGCAGCGATTATCCCCTGCTGCCCCCCAGCCGCTACCTGAAAGAGATGGCGGAGGCCGGCCTACCGGAGGACTGGCAGGAGATGATCCTCGGGAAAAACCTGGCGCGACTCCTGGATTGGTGAGCTTTAGCGGACAGCTTCCGACAAAGGAACCGGATTTGGATCAACTTTCGGACGTACTGGTAATCGGTTCTGGGCTGGCGGGTCTCGGTTATGCCCTGAAGGTGGCGGATTTCGCCAAGGTCAATCTGGTGACCAAACAGGGGTTGACGGAAACCTCCACCAGCAAGGCCCAGGGGGGCATTGCCGCGGTGTTGGGACCGGATGACCGGTTCGAATATCACATTCAAGACACCCTCACCGTGGGGGAAGGCCTGTCGCATCCCGACATCGTGGAGCTGGTGGTGCGCCAGGGGCCGGCGCGCATCCGGGAACTGATCGACCTGGGGGCCCACTTCGACACCGGGAAGGACAACAGCTATGACTTGGGCCGGGAAGGAGGCCACTCCCGGCGGCGGGTCATCCACGCCCAGGACATGACCGGCGCCGAAGTGGAGCGCATCCTGGCGGAGAAGGTCCTGGCCCATCCCCGCATCCGGGTCTTCGAAAACCACATGGGGGTCAATCTCATCACCCTGGAGCGGGTGGTGCGCCAGGGAGGGGTGGTGACCGAGGCGGAGAGAACCTGCCTGGGGGCCTATGTCCTCAATAAGGAGAGCGGCCAGGTGGATACCTTTCTGGCCCGCATCACCCTCCTGGCCACCGGCGGGGCCGGCAAGGTCTATCTCTACACCAGCAATCCCGACATCGCCACTGGCGACGGGGTAGCCATGGCCTACCGGGCCGGGGCCCGGATCGGCAACATGGAGTTCGTCCAGTTTCATCCCACCTGCCTTTACCATCCCGCGGCCAAGAACTTTCTGATCTCCGAGGCCTTGCGAGGCGAAGGGGCCGTCCTCATGGATCAGGACGGGCGCCCTTTCATGGAGAAGTATCATCCCTTGAAAGACCTGGCCCCCCGGGATACGGTGGCCCGGGCCATCGACCTGGAGTTGAAAAAGAGCGGCGCCGATTGCGTTTTTCTGGATATCAGCCACAAACCGGCGGATTTTGTCCAGGGTCGATTCCCCAATATCTACCAGAGATGCCTGGAATTGGGCATCGATATCACCAGGGAGCCCATCCCGGTAGTGCCCGCGGCCCACTTCCTGTGCGGCGGGGTGGTGACCGACGCCTGGGGCCGGACCACCATCACCAATCTCTACGCCGTGGGTGAGGTCTCCATGACCGGGCTGCACGGGGCCAACCGCCTGGCCAGCAACTCCCTCCTGGAGGCCCTGGTCTTCTCTCACCAGGCCGCCCAGGCCGCCAGGGAGACCCTGCCCGAATTGCTTGCCAAACCGGCGACCCGGGTGTCCGCCTGGAATACTTACGGGGCCAAGGACAGTGAGGAAGGGGTTGTGGTTTCCCACAGTTGGGATGAGATCCGGCGCTTCATGTGGAACTATGTGGGCATCGTCCGCAGCGACAGCCGCCTGCTCCGGGCCCAGGCCCGCATCGATCTGGTCCTGAAAGAGATTAACGACTATTACTGGAAATTTCTCCCCACCAGCGATCTCCTGGAATTGCGCAATATCGCCCACGTGGCCGACCTGATCATCCGCATGGCCCTGCGGCGCAAGGAGAGCCGGGGCTTGCACTATACCCTGGATTACCCCCAGACGGATGAGCCCCGCTTCCACCAGGATACCCTGGTTTCCTCCGATGGCTGGTACGAGGTGGAACCTTGATTAATAGCCAGGAACAGAGTGCCCGGGAGAGAATCCTTTTAGTCGAGGATGACCCCCAACTCTTCACGGCGCTCGCCGAGTTTCTGCTAGGCCAGGAATTCGCAGTGCGCCGGACGGCCGATGGCCGGGAGGCCTTGGCAGCCCTCCAGGAAGAAGAATTTCACCTGGTCCTGCTGGATCTGGCGCTGCCCGGTCTTTCCGGATTGGAGCTACTCTCCTGGATCAAGACTAACTCACCCCGCACGGAAGTCATCCTGTTCACCGGCCAAGAGCCCCTGGGGGGAGCCGACCAGGCCTTGCGCCTGGGGGCCTATGATTGCCTGCCGAAGTCCAGGATGACCCTGGACCAGATGCAGGCCGTGGTGGCCCGGGCCCTGGAGCGGCGGCGGGTGGAGCTGAGCAACCTGGACCTCATCGCCAACCTGCGCCGGGCCCAGGAAGAGCTTGCCCTGCATCGGTCCCAGGATCTCATCCAGGTGCGGCGCATCGGCGAGGCCCTGGCCGTGCCCCTCACCTGGGAACAGCTCATTCAAGGCCTGGTGAATCTCCTCTGGGAGAGCCTCCCCTTTAAAATCCTGGGCCTGCGGTTCCGGGGGCCCGGGAAAGGGGTGTCCCGGGAAGCCTATCGCCGCCAGCCGGGGCTAAAGGAAGATGTGGTTGCCGGGTTTAAGGCCAACCTGAAGAGGCTCTTCCAACTTGCTGCCGCCGGCGCCCCGCACACCTCTGAGGAGCCTCTGCCGGACCAGTCTCTCTCCCAGATTCTATGGGGCAAGGCCCAGACCGGGGAATGCCTGGCCCTGGTGGCCGGGGGCCGGGATACCCCGTTCTCCCCGGAAGAGGCCGAGCTCTTCCAGATCTTTATCCTGCAAGGGGAGGCCGCCCTGAGAAACCTGGAACTCCTGGAGGAGATCAGGAAACTGGCCATCCGGGACGGTCTCACCGGCCTCTACAACTACCGGCACTTCTGGGAACTGCTGGTGCACGAGATCATGATGAGCCGGCGTTACCAGGTTCCCCTGTCCATGCTCTTTCTGGACCTGGACAATTTTAAGATTATCAACGATACCCTGGGGCACCTCCAGGGAGACCTGGTGTTGAAGACCCTGGCCGCCTATTTGCAAAGTGGGGTACGTCAGGCTGACGTGGCCTGCCGGTACGGCGGCGAAGAGTTCGTGGTGCTCCTGCCCGAGACCGGGCTGGAGCAGGCCATACGGTTGGCGAAGCGGCTGCGGCACCACATCTCCCGAATGGCCATTCCCTTGCCGGGCCGGGACTTGCACATTACCGCGAGTATCGGGGCGGCGGTTCTTACGCCGCACATGGACGGCGAGGCCCTGGTGGCAGCGGCCGACGCCGCCATGTACCGGGCCAAGCAGGCGGGAGGGAACCAGGTGTGCGGCCCGGAGCCTGGTCCTGCCCAGGAAGAACCGGGCGGCGCCGCCGGAGACGGCGCACCTTAGGGAATGATGTCCTGCACCTTGATGCCTTGCTGCTCGAGGGCCTCCACGATGGGGCCCAGGTCGGCCCTCTGCAAGCGTACGCAGTAGGACCGCTGGTGGCCCCGGACCGGTCCCAGGGCCAGGTTGAGGATCTTGCCGCCGGCCTTTTTGATAATCTTGGCAACCCCCTCCATAGCCTCGGGTTTGTCCTCCAAAAGCAGGTCCAGGCGGGAACTGGTCCTGAGCAGGCTCAACAGGGTGAGAAAGGCGCCGATCAGGTCCAGCATGGTGATCACCCCTACCAGGCGGTCACCTTCCAGGACAGGCATGCCGCCAATCTTGTGCTCCTGGGCCAGGCGGGCCGCCTCCTCCACCCCGGTGTCGGCGGTGACGCTGATGGGGGCTTTGATCATGACGTCCGCCACGGTGATCTTTTCCATCATGGAGGCCAGGAGCACCTCCCGCAGGTCCCGGGAGGTGATCCAGCCCACCATGCGGCCCCCTTCCATGACCGGCAGGTGCCGGATCTGGCGCTGCTGCATCAGTTGCAGGGCCTGGCTCACCCGCTTGTCGGAAGAGATGGTGACCAGCTCCCGGCTCATAATCTCGCTGACCAGCATTGGTTGCCCCTCCTGACCCCGTTGTTAGCCCCACCTTAAACCAAGCCGGGAAAATTATCAATGAAATTGCCGCGTTTGCTGCCGGCGGGGCCTTAAGGCCGGCTCATCGCCTAAGGTGGGTCGAGGCGCGCCCGCGTAGGGCGCGTCTTACCCGCCTTTTGGGGGTGCGTGAGCTGCAGGTGCCAGCTTGAAACGGACTCAGTTGGAGGCCAGCGACGACTGCAGGGTGGAGATGATGTGCTCGGCATCGCCGATATAGGTGCCCATGTTGGCCCGGTGATTGGCGATGAAGCCGTCCTTGGAGCCGTTGGTCAGCACCCAAGGGGAAAGTTGGGATGCCGCGTGCAGGGAGTGGATGGCTTCTTCCAGCAACTTGTGGGAGTCCTTTTTCTGGAGTTCCTGCTGAAATTCCCGATCCACCGCCTCCAACATCTCCGCCATCCCCAAGGCGATGCCCTGGGCGTGGTAAAAGTACTCGCCCGAGACCCACCAGCCCACCGTCCTGCCGTCGTCCTCCGTGTCCTTGATGAGGTTGTGGAAGCTGCTCCCCAGGATGTCTTTATAGTTGCCGAGCAGGACCATGAGGTGGTCCACCCGGGTGTAAAAGCGGCTGCGGCCCCGGTGCAGGTCGTCGATGTAGACCTGAAGGTCGTGCAAGGCCTCCCGGTACTTGCCCGACGCCGATGGGAACCAGTACTTGTCCGAGCTCACCATGAAGTAGTTCATGGCCTCGTTGACCTGGGGATTGTAGGCCTCGGTGGTGGCAAAACGGGTCATGTTTAAGTTCAACACCTCAACGGTGCGCCGGGCCACTTCCAGCACCCCCTCCTGGATGTTGTTGACATTGTGGGTGAGGCTCAGTTTGCCAAACAGCAGGCTGTTGGGGCGCCAACCGAACCAGGTGCCGCTGATCTGGTCGTCCATGATTTTGATGAGGGCCCGGGTGAAGAGCTCACCCTTGGCGGGCTCACGGGACGGAGTCACCTGGCGCGCCGGGGGCTCCGCGGCCGGAGCCCTGGTCTCGGGGGCCGGTTGTTCCGCCTCCGGGGATTTGGCCTCCGCGGCCGGGGCCGGAGGGAGCGGCTCTTTGCCCTGCTCCAAGGCCCCGGCATAGCCCTGGGCCGCCGGCGGCTGGGCCTCCGCGGCCGGATGGCCTGGCCTCAGGGGCTTCCAGGCGAACAACCCCGCCAAAAAGAGGATGACCACCAGGGCCACCAGGAAGAAGCGGTAGCGCAACAAACGCGCCAACAGGGATAGGGGAACCGGGGAGGGGCCTCCCGGCGGCAGGGGCATCGGCAAGTGCTCCGGTTTTTCAGATCTGGGAGTCATGGCTTGACACATCCGGCTTTCTGCGGTTGATCGGCAATGATCTCCGCAGTGAAGAGGTAGATTTTGGTGGCCGGGTCTTTCCAGGCGTCCGCCGGCAAACCGGCCTTGTAGCAGGTCTGCCCCAGGAAGGTGAGCCGGTCCCAGTGATATTCCGTGGCCACCTGGGGCAAGAGCAGGCCCCGGCACCGCCCCTGGATAATGTACAGGCCGTGGGTGCCCACCTGGATTTGGTCAATGTTGCTGATCAGCTGCATAGGACTCAAGACGGAGATTTCCACCTCCAGGTCGGCCAGTTCCTCCCGGCCCAGGGGTCGGAAGCGGGGGTCATGAAAGGCCGCGGCCACGGCCATCTCCCGCACCGTCTCCCCCAGGGGTTTCACCGCCTCCAGATAGCCGATGCAGCCCCGGAGTTGCCCCCGGCGGTGCAGCGACACGAAGGCCCCCCGGGGCTGGCACAAGGAGGGTGGGGCGACTTCCAGGGCCGGCGCCGGCTTATCCAGGAGGTGCGCCTCGATGCTGTCCCGGGCCATCTGCAACAATAACTTCTTATCCGCATCGCTGAGATCCATCTTGACCAGGTCCTCCCGGGCTTGCAGGGCCGTCGGGCCCCACGGGCCGCCGCTTAGCAGAATCAGCATTAAGGCGATAAACATCCGCAGCTTCATGGTTATGACTGGACCGGAACCAACATTGCTTTGCTTTGTTTATCTAACCAAGATTCGTCCCGCATGTCAATGGCCCAGGGGGCGAAGACGGCGGAATGGCTGGCATTTTCCTTGCCTGGCGGCCATAAGCCTGATAGAGTTAAAAATAGGCCGAGCTGTTTCGCAGGGTTTAAAAGACTCCGTCCCCGTCGCCTTCGAGCCCGGCGCCTCTCGATACGAGCTGATGAAAACCTATCCCATCTTTGCCATCATTGAAGACCGGCCCTGCCTGGTGGTGGGCGGTGGCAGGGTGGGGGAGCGCAAGGTCCAGGATCTGCGGGAGGCCGGGGGCCGGGTGACCGTAGTGAGCCAGGGGCTCAGTGCCGTCCTGGAGGAACTGGCCCAGGCGGGGCAAATCCGCTATCTGAACGAAGAGTTCACCCCGGAGCATTTGCAGGGCATGGTCCTGGTGATGGCCGCCACCGACGACCCCCGGGTGAATGCCCGGGTCAGCGCCGCTGCCCGGGAGCAGGGGATCTGGGTCAACGTGGCGGACCACCCGGAGTTCTGCACCTTCATCGTCCCGGCCCAGGTGCGGCGGGGCGACCTGACCCTGGCCATTGGCACCGGCGGGGCCTCTCCGGCCCTGGCCCGGAAGCTGCGGGAGGACTTGCAGCAGCGTTTCGGTCCCGAATATCGGCCTTATCTGGCCCTGCTCAAGGGGGTACGGTTGCGGCTCCTCAGCGAACACCGGGGCCACCCGGAGAACGCCGCCCTGTTTCACCGCCTGGTGGACAGCCCTTTGCTGGCGGCGGTGGCCCGTGGAGACCAAAGCGGGGTGGTGGCCGTGCTCCGGGAAGTCCTGGGCGACGTCTTGAGCCCCCAGATCCTGGGGGAAATCACCTCGGAGGCCTTCCAGGAGGCTCAAGGCTAATCCGGGAGCCCGCACCTTTAAGTCGTTATTATGACTGATTATTTCTTATACCTTACCCTGGCGTGCTATTTTGGGGCCACCGTCCTGTGGCTGGCCTTTTTCCTGGCGCAGCGGGACAGCCTGTGCCGCTGGGGCGCCTGGACCATGGCCGCGGGCCTGGTCTGGCATACCCTGGTCCTGCTGCAGCGCACCTGGGCCTATGGCTATCTCCCCGTGGCCGCGTTCGGCGACGCCTTGTTGCTGTTCGACTGGGTCCTGGTGACGGCTTTTTTGCTGCTCAACTGGCGCTACCCCATCCGGGTCCTGGGAGCCCTGGTGGCCCCCCTGGCCGCCCTGATAATTTACGGCGCCCTCATCTTGCCCCGGGGCCAGGAGACCATCTCCCCCCTATTGCGGGGCTTCTGGCTGATGGCCCACATCGGCCTGACCATGGGGGGCTATGCCGCCCTGACCCTGAATTTTTTGGGCGGCATCTTTTACCTGATCCAGGAGCGCCAGCTCAAGGCCAAGAGATTCGGCTTCTTTTTCCGCCGCCTGCCGTCCCTGTCCCAACTGGACACCCTCAATTACTGGTGCCTCAGCATCGGTTTCCCCCTGCTTACCGGAGGCATAATCACCGGCTCCCTATACGCCCAGCATACCCTGGGGCGGTTCTGGTCCTGGGACCCCAAGGAAGTCCTGACCATGCTCGCCTGGCTAATCTACGCGGTGCTGCTGCACGAGCGGCTCACCGTCGGCTGGCGGGGCCGGCGGGCGGCCTGGCTGGCCATCTGCGGCTTCCTGGTGTTGCTGGTCACCTTTGTGGGCGCCAACCTGTGGGTGTCGGGCTACCACAGCTTCGCCAAGTTCGGGAAACCATGAATCTTCTGTTAGTGGGCCTCAATCAAAAGACCGCTTCCCTGGAGTTGCGGGAGAAGCTGGCCGGCCTCATCCCGGACCTGCCGGCGGTCTATCGGAGCCTCAAGGATTTCCCGGAAATCGCCGAAATCATCCTCTATAGCACCTGCAACCGGGTGGAGCTGCTCTGCCTGGCAGAGGAGCCGGCCGCCGCCCTGGAGCGGCTGCGGGCCTTTATCTCCGGGGCCCCGGAGGTCTCCCCTGAGGCCCTGTCGGCCTCCCTTTACCAGCATCAGGGCCCCGAGGCGGTGCGGCACCTCTTCCGGGTGGCCGCCAGTCTCGACTCCATGGTGTTGGGGGAGCCCCAAATCCTGGGCCAGATCAAGGAGGCTTATCGTCAGGCCACCGAGCAGCAGGCCACCGGGCCCGTTCTCAACCGCCTGTTGCACAAGGCCTTCTCGGTGGCTAAACGGGTCCGCACCGAAACGGGCATCGGCGATCACGCCGTCAGCGTCAGCTACGTCGCCGTCGGCCTGGCCCGGAAGGTCTTCGGAGAGCTGGCCGGCATGACGGTGCTGCTGCTGGGCGCCGGCGAAATGGCCGAGCTGGCCCTGGAGCACCTCCGGGCCCAGGGGGTGGGCCGCCTCATCGTGGCCAATCGCACCCTGGAGCGGGGCCTGCGCCTGGCAGAGCGCTACCAGGGGGAGGCCGTCTCCCTGGAGGAACTGGAGGAGCAGCTTTGGGACGCTGACATCCTCATCAGCTCCACCGGCTCGGAAACCTATCTCCTGCGGCGGGACCAGGTGCAGGCGGCCATGCGCCGCCGCAAACAGCGGCCCCTGTTCCTCATCGACATCGCCGTGCCCCGGGATCTGGACCCGGCCATCAATGACCTGGACAACGTCTACCTTTACAATATCGACGACCTGCAGGAAGTGGCGGAACAGGGCTGGCAGCGGCGCCGCCAGGAGGTGGCCCGGGCCGAACGCCTGGTAGTGGAGGAGACCGTCAAGTTTCAGGACTGGCTGCTAACCCTGGAGGTCTACCCCACCATCATCGGTCTCAAGGAAAAGGCCGCCGCCATCTGCCAGGCGGAGCTAAAAAAGACCCTGAGCCAGTTGGGACCCATCAGCGAGGAGCAGCGCCAGTCCCTGGAGGTGCTCCTGGCTTCGGTCAGCCAAAAGCTCCTCCACGACCCCATCATCTTTCTGAAGCGCAACCACCACCGAAAAAATCCACATCTGGAGCTGGATCTGGCCCGGCGCCTCTTCAATCTTGACCAGGACCGAGATCTGGAAGATTCCGAAGAAGAATCATAAAATATTTCTAAACCATAACCATAGAACTGGTAGGGGCGGGTTTAAAACCCGCCCCTGCCCTTTCCCACCATTTGATTCACGTAGGGCGCGTCTCACGCGCCATTAAAAAAGTCATTATTCCCGGGATAACATTAATGGTGCGTAAGACGCACCCTACGCTTGGTTTTTAGGGCCAGCCTCGCACCTTTCATCCCAGGGCCGCCAGCAACTTCTCCAGGCTCTCCCGGTTCTCCACGTTGAAGAAGGATTCCTTGGGCTCCTGGGGCAAAATCTTGCGAACCAGACCGGTGAGCACGTTCTTGGGGCCCACTTCCACCCAGGTGTCCACTCCCACCGCCTTCAGATTCAGGATTAGTTCGGCCCAACGCACCGGCGAGGTTAGCTGCCGGGACATGGCCTGGCGCAGCAGCAAGGGGTCGAGCTCCGGCGCCGCGGTGGCGTTGAGGTAGATAGGTACCGAGGGGGCTTGAAAATCGAGGTTCGCCAGGAAGGCGGCGAAATCAAGAGTGGCGCCCTCCATCAGGGGAGAGTGCCAGGCCCCGGACACCTTTAAAGGGATCACCCGGGCGCCCTCGGCCTTGGCCAGATTGCCGGCCCGGGCCACCAGTTCCGGGGCGCCGGAGATCACCGTCTGCTCCGGGGTATTAAAGTTGGCCAAGGCGATGGGGCCTTCCTTGGCCACGGGATGGACCAGTCCCTGCAGTTTTTCCGGGGTGAGGCCGATGACCGCCGCCATGGCGCCGGGATATTTCTCCGCTTCCCGCTGCATCAGGCGCCCCCGCTCCCGCACCGCCGCCAACGTGTCCGCGGCGTTCAGCACCCCGGCGGCGAACAGGGCGCTGTATTCCCCCAGGCTATGGCCGCACACCGCCCGCGCTCTGACCCCGGCCCGCCGCAGGGCCTGATAAAGGCAAAGGTTGACCGTAGTGACGGCCGGCTGGAGATGCACCGTTTCGGTGAGCTCCTCCAGGGGGCCGGAAAAGCACAGACGCTTCAAGGGAAGGCCGGTGGTCTTCTCGGCCAGGTGGAACAGCTCCCGGGCCTCCGGATCGGCCTCGTAAAGGTCCTGGCCCATGCCCAGGTACTGGGATCCCTGGCCGGGGAATAACAACGCCAATTGGGACATGTTCACCTCAATAAAGGTACGGGATGCGGGAGTGGCGGCAAAAGCCCACCCCTCCCCTGCCGGCCGTCATGGCCAGCCTAATTTATCTCATAGCGAACTGTATTTGTGCAATAATGAATATATGCAGGCAGTAGTGTTCGGCAAGGTTTTTACCATGAGGCAGGCAGTAGAGATCTGTTTGACCTTAGGCATGCCAACTAGCTAATCAATTCATGGAATTTACAAGCTTTTTCCCTCTCCCCCCTTTGGGGGGAGAGGGCAGGGTGAGGGGGGGGATGGACGGCCGACGAAGCCACCCCTCACCCGGTGTCGTCCCCTCGCAGGGGAGAGGGGATTTGGTTGCATCGGTATAATATCTTGATATCGCTGAAATTACAAATGGTCTAGAGTTTAACTGCGCTATAGTCTAAACTTCTTCCTGAAATTTTGTTGGCCGGGCACTACTAATTTTCAGACAAGACCCCCGGGCGCCCCTAAACAGGTGAAACCGCCGCCCCGCCTGCTCAGCAGTATGGCGCGGGCGACTCCGGCCGCCTTAATCCGGCTCATGGTCTGGTCATGGAAATGACGATCACCGCGGGCGGCCCTGCCTCTCCGATTCGGTTGCCGGCCGGGAGAGGATCGCCTCCCTTAAGGCCCGAGCCGCGGCGCCGACCTCGGCGGCCGCGGTGACCGCACTCATCACCGCGGGGTGCCGGGCGCCCCGGGCCGACACCTGGGCGATGTTCCCCTGATGGATGCCGCCCATGGCGCTCCAGGGAATCCGCAGGCGGGGGGCGATGCGCTCGATGGCCTCCAGGCCCAGGGGAGATGCGGCGGGTTTGGTGGCGGTGGGGAAGATGGGGCCGATATTGACGTAGCCGGCCCCGGCCTCCTGGGCCGCCAGGGCCTCTTCCAGGGAATGGCTGGAGGCGCCGATGATCAGGTCCGGGGCGATCCGCCGGGCCGCGGCCACGGGCAGGTCCTCCTGGCCCAGGTGAACCCCGTCGGCCCCCGCCGCCAGGGCGATGTCGAGGCGGTCGTCGATGATCAACAGTGCTCCCCCCGCCTCGGTTCGCCGGCGAAAGGCCACCGCCAGCTCATAAAGGCGCCGGTCAGCCAGGCCCTTTTCCCGGAGTTGCACGATGCCCACCCCGGCGGCCAGGACCTGGTCCAGGACCGCGAGCCCGCGGCGTCCGGCGCAGAAGGCCTGGGTGATGACCACGTAGAGGTCGGCCCGCTCAAAGGCGGCCAGCCGCCGGGCCAGGTTCATCAGCCGCCCCCCACCAGACGCACCAGTTCCAGGATGTCGCCCTCGGTTAGCCGGGTTTCCCGGAAACACTGACGGTCCACGATCTCCCGGTTGCGCTCCACCACGGTGCCCTGGGGGTGGAGACCCATCTCTTCCAGGAGGCCCCAAACCGTGGCCGCCGCTACCTCCCGGGATTCGCCGTTGATGGTCAATTTCAAAAGGAATATCTCCTGAATTTTTGGTTCAAGGTTCAAAGTTAAAGGCAACACCTGTAGGCGAAGATTTAACTTTGAACTTTGAACTTCGAACTTTGAATTATTTTAAAAAGGCCCGGTCGAAGTCTTTCCACACCGGGTCATAGCCGGCCTGGCGGATGGCGGCGACCACCTCGGCGGGGCTGCGGCGATCCTCCACTTCAAACTGCTCCAGGGCGGCGTCGCCGTCCAGATGGGCATAACCGCCGGGCCGGGTGGAGGAGCCGGCGCTCATCATGGTCACCCCCAAGGGGATCAGGCGGTCCCTGAGGCTGGAACTTTCCCGGGTGGAGAGGTTGAAGCCCACCTCCGGCAGAAAGATCCGCAGGGCCAGCATCAACTGGACCAGTTCCCGGTCGGAGGGGAGATGCTCCACCTGGAACCGCTCCGGGGCGTGGCGCAGCCGCGGGAAGGAGATGGAAATGGCGCTCTGCCAGCACTGCTTCTGGAGGTGGCGGGCGTGCAGTCCCATCCAGAAGCCGTCGGCCCACCAGTGGTAGAGGCCCAGCAAGGCGCCGATGCTGAGGCGGCGGACCCCGGCCCGGCCCGCCCGGGCCACCGCCTCCAGGCGGTAGGCATAGTCGCGTTTCCGCCCCCGGCGGTGCACCCCGGCGTAGGTCTCGCGGTGGTAGGTTTCCATGTACAGGGTCACCCCTTCCAGGCCGCGGCTCACCAGCAGACCGTAGTCCTCCTGGTCCAGGGCGTAAACCTCCACGGCCACCGAAGCGAAGTACTCCCGGGCGATGGCCACCGCCTGGGCCAGGTATTCCACCGGCGCCACCTTGGGGGCTTCTCCGGTGAGGAGCAGGACGCTTTGAAAACCGTGGCCGGCCAGAACGGCGCACTCCGCGGCGATTTCCGCCGGGGTCAGGGTGCGCCGCTCGCCCCTGCTCCCGGAGTGCAGGGCGTAGCCGCAGTAGGTGCAGTCGGAGTGGCAGATATTGGACAGATAAATGGGGGCGTAGAGCCCGATGGTCCGGCCGAAGTGCTGCCGGGTGAGGCGGTGGGCCTTCTCAGCCATATCCTCCAGGAAAGGCGCGGCCCGGGGGGAGAGCAGGGCCGCCAGGTCTTCCGGGGCCGGTTGCTCCCGGCCCAGGGCCCGCTTGACCTCCTCCGGCCCGGCCCGAGAGATCAGTTCCCTAAGGCGCGCCTCCGGCCAGGCATCAAGGATTTTGGCGAAGGCGGTATTTGTTAATGCGGCGCTCATCAGGTTTTTTTCTCGTTCCCAAGCTGGGCTTAGGAACGCATTACCCGCCAAGCTGAGCTTGGCAACCATTTTCGTTCCCAAGTACAACTTGGAAGGGAGTATGGAACCGCCGATGAACGCAGATTGACGCCGATAGAGGTAAATCTGCGTTCATCCGCGTTTATCGGCGGTTTCTTATTGTGGGCCGTGCCCACCATACATTCACAGGCTGGAAGCCTGTGCCACTTTACTCCAAAAACCCCGTTAACGGGGAGGAGGCGGAGGCGGCTGGCCGTTCCGGTCCCAGGCCGGCCAGATAGGCCAGGCGGCCGGCCTCCACCGCCAGGGCGAAGGCCCTGGCCATGGCCGCATGATCCCGGGCATCGGCCAGGGCGGTATTGACCAGCACCGCGTCAGCCCCCAGCTCCATGGCCTCGGCGGCGTGGGAGGGGGCGCCCAGGCCCGCGTCCACCACCACCGGCACGCTGGCCTGCTCAATGATGATGCGGATCATGTCCCTGGTCTTGACCCCCCGGTTGCTGCCGATGGGCGCCCCCAGGGGCATGACCGTGGCGGCGCCCAACTCCTCCAGGCGCCTGGCCAAAATGGGATCGGCCTGGATGTAAGGCAAAACCACAAAACCTTCTTTAATCAGAAGTTCGGCGGCTCTCAGAGTCTCCACCGGGTCCGGCAGCAGATACTTGGGCTCCGGGGTGATTTCCAGTTTGACCCAGGGCGGCAGGCCCATGGCCCGGGCCATTTTGGCCAGACGCACCGCCTCCTCCGCGGTGCGGGCCCCGGAGGTGTTGGCCAGGATCAGGTATTTCCCGGGGTCCAGCACCGAGAGGATGCTGTCACTGGCCGGTTTGCCCAAATCCACCCGGCGCAAGGCCACGGTAACGATTTCGACGGCCACCGCCTGAAGCGCCGCCTTCAGGGCCGCGGCGGAGGGAAACTTGCCGGTGCCCACCAGGAGGCGGGAGTGGAACCGGCGTCCGGCGATAATTAGAGGGTCGCTTGGCATCAGTTTTCGGTTTTCAGTTTTCGGTTTTCGGTTAGTCCAGAATTGCTGCTATCCCCGCACAGGGGGCAGTCCGGCTTCTTCACCCGGGTCAGGGATTGAAACCTCCCCCGGAGCCCGTCATAGGCCAGGAGCCGGCGGGTCAGGTCCGATTCCCGGCCCAGGAGGAGCTTCAAGGTCTCCACCGCCTGGAGGCAGCCCATAACCCCGGCCACCGCCCCCAGGATGCCCGCGGTGCTTCCGGCAGGCACGGCCTCCGCCGTCGGCAGCTCCGGCACCAGGCAGCGGTAACAGGGATTCTCCGCTCCCGGCCGCGCCACCAGCAACTGCCCATGCCAACCGGTGGCCGCGGCGGACACCAGGGGAATCTCCTCCCGCCAGCAGCACTCCGCCACCAGGAAGCGGGTGGGGAAGTTGTCGCTGGCGTCCAGCACCACCTCAAAGCCCTGCACCACTTCCCGGACATGGGCCGGGGTGAGGAGGTAAAGGTCGAAGGTCTCCACCCGGCAGTGGGGGTTCAGGGCCGCCAGGGAGCCGGCCGCCGAGGCCACCTTGCGCCGGCCCAGGTCAGGGGTGCGGTGGATAATCTGGCGCTGCAGGTTGGACAACTCCACGCGGTCGCCGTCCACCAGACCCAGGCGTCCCACTCCGGCCGCGGCCAGGTAGAGAAGGGCGGCGGAGCCGATGCCGCCGGCCCCCACCACCAGTACCCGGCCAGCGCCCCAGCGGGCCTGTCCTTCCCAACCCACCTGGGCCAGCAGGGCGTTCCGGGAATAGCGTTCTCTCTCCTGGGGGAACATTCCTCCCCTTCTTCGGCCCCCATCAGGCTTCTTCGAGTTGGCGGCCGTGACGGCCGGATAGACAAGCCCCTATGCCGAATATCTTATGCAAATTATAAACTTCCGCAAGTCATCAGACAACCCGGGGGCCCGGGCTTTAACCTGCGGCTCTGCTTCCGGCCTTGCCTTGACAGGTTTTCACCATTTGGATAACCTTCAAGAAATTCGGGAGGATCTGCTACTTGGAGTTGGAAGCCGTCATCGGGCTGGAAGTCCACGCGCAACTGTTAACCGCCAGCAAGATCTTTTGCGGTTGCGCCACCAATTACGGAGCCGCCCCCAATACCCAGGTTTGTGAGGTCTGCCTGGGGATGCCCGGGTCTTTACCGGTGCTGAACCGCAAGGCCCTGGAATACGCCCTGAAGATGGCCCTGGCCACCGACTGCCGCATCGCCCCGCAGTCGGTCTTCGCCCGCAAGAACTATTTTTACCCCGATCTGCCCAAAGGCTACCAGATCTCCCAATACGAGCTGCCCCTGGCGGAGCACGGCTACCAGGACATTAAGGTCAACGGCGGCCTCAAGCGCATCGGCATCACCCGGATTCACCTGGAGGAGGACGCCGGCAAGCTGATCCACAGCGAGACCCGGCCGGTGAGCTTCGTGGACTTCAACCGCACCGGGGTACCCTTGATGGAGATCGTCTCCGAGCCGGACCTCAAGAGCCCCGAGGAGGCGGTGGAGTATCTCAAGGGCCTGCGCAACATTTTGCTCTATCTGGAGATCTGCAACGGCAACCTGGAGGAGGGCTCCTTCCGCTGCGACGCCAACATCTCGCTGCGGCCGGTGGGCGCTAAGGAACTGGGGGTCAAGGTGGAACTCAAGAACATGAACAGTTTCCGCTTTGTCAAGGCGGCCCTGGAATTTGAGAGCAAGCGGCAGCGGGCCTGGCTGGCCGCGGGCCGGGAGATCGTCCAGGAGACCCGCCTCTGGGATGCGGTCCAGCACCAGACGGTGTCCATGCGGGGCAAGGAAGAGGCCCACGACTACCGCTACTTCCCGGACCCGGACCTGGTACCGGTGAGAGTCACCGATGAGTGGATAGCAGACCTTAAAAAAAATTTGCCAGAGCTGCCGAAGGCGCGGCTTAATCGCTTTCTGGCGCAATATGGACTGCCGGAAGGCGACGCCGAGGTGCTCACCAGTGATAAAGCCCTGGCGGATTACTTCGAGGCCACGGCGAAATTGTTCCCCCATCCCAAGAAGGTGAGTAATTTTGTTATGGGGGATGTGCTCAGAGAGGTAAAAAAAGGAGAGGCTGGCATTACCTCCTTAATGTCAACTCTCACCCCTGCGACTTCTGCAAGTATGCTTAATTTGGTGGAGGATGGCACCATCAGCGGCAAGATAGCGAAAACGGTGTTTGACGAGATGGTGGCCACCGGAAAGGACCCGAAGGTTATCATCAAAGAAAAGGGCTTGGCGCAGATCAGCGATACCGGGGCCCTGGAAGCCCTGGCCCGGGAGATTATCTCCGCCAATCCCAAGGAGGCCGCGGAGTATCGGGCCGGCAAGGGCAAACTCCTGGGCTTCTTCGTGGGCCAACTGATGCGCCGGACCCAGGGCCAGGCCAACCCGCAACTGGCCAACAAGATCTTTCAAAAGATGCTCAGGTGAGCCCTGGGAATTGAATTGTAGGGGCGGGTTTAAAACCCGCCCCTACCCCTGCCCATTCGAGGTTTTAACCGAAAACAGAAAACCGAAAACAGGATGTTAATATGATCCCATACTGCAGCATCTGCTGGGATATCGACAAGATTAAGCTGCTGGACCAGCGCCGCCTCCCCCGGGAAGAGGTCTATCTGGAGATCAGGGATTATCACCAGGTGATCGAGGCCATCCGCACCCTGGCCATCCGGGGGGCGCCGGCCATCGGGGTGGCCGCCGCCATGGGCGCCGCCCTGGGGGCCCTGGAGATCCACACCGGGGATGGGGCCGAGTTCCTGGGGCGCTTCCAGGAAATCTGCCGGGAAATCGCGGCATCCCGGCCCACCGCGGTGAATCTCTTCTGGGCCCTGGAGCGCATGCAGCGGCTGGCCCAAGACCATGCCCAGGAGCCGGTACCGGCCCTCAAGGATTACCTGGTGATCGAAGCCCAGGCCATGCTGAAGGAAGATGAAACCACCAACCGCCATCTAGCCCGGTGGGGAGAGATCCTCATCGACGAGGGGATGCGCGTCCTCACCCATTGCAATACCGGGGCCCTGGCCACCGGGGCCTACGGCACTGCCCTGGGAGTCCTGCGGTCCGCCTGGGAGGCCGGAAAGCGGTTCTCCGTGTGGGTCGATGAGACCCGGCCGCTGCTCCAGGGGGCCCGCCTCACCACCTGGGAGTTGGAGAAACTGGGGATTCCCTACATCCTGATCCCCGACGGCGCCGCGGCCAGCTTGATGCACCAGGGCCGGGTGGACCTGGTGATCCTGGGGGCGGATCGTATCGCCGGCAACGGCGACACCGCCAATAAGATCGGCACTTACAGCCTGGCGGTCCTGGCCTACCACCACGGCATCCCTTTCTATGTGGCCGCGCCCTTGTCCACCTTCGATTTCACCATTGCCGACGGCAGCCACATCCCGCTGGAAGAGCGCTCCGGAGAGGAGGTCACCCACCTCAGGGGCGAGCCGTTGGCCCCGGCCGGGACCACAGCCCTGAATCTGGCCTTCGATGTTACCCCCAGCGATCTGATTTCCGGTATAATTACCGAGAAGGGGGTGCTGAAGCCACCCTATACCTCCAGTTTTAAGCCTTTTCGGCCGCAGGAGTGAAGTATGCGTTACCTGTCTTTGCCTCTGGCGATTCTGCTAATCTTCACCGTCGGGCTGCCGGCTTGGGCCGGCGGGCCTTATAACTTCCGTCCGCCCGCCACCGCCAGCGGCATCGATCCCCAGGCGCTGACGGTGATCGGCGCCCCGCAGCATCATCTGACCAGGAAAGGGGAGGACCTCCTGGACATCACCCGGCGCTATGACCTGGGGTGGACGGAAATCGGCGCCATGTACCGCAGTTGGGACCCGTTCCTGCCGCCGCCGGGCGTCGATCTGCTTATCCCCACCCTGTGGATCGTCCCCACCGGCCATGATGCCCAAATCCTGGTGAATACCGGGGAGATGCGGCTGTACTACTTCATCAACCACGGCACCCAGGTTTACACCTATCCCATCGGCATGGGGGTCCTGGATTACAGAACCCCCACCGGCAAGTTTACTGTGGTGCAGAAGAAAGTGAATCCGGATTGGTACATCCCCAAGGAGTTGCAGGCCAAATACGGCGGGGCGGTCATGCCCGCCGGGCCGGATAACCCCATGGGCGCCTTTAAACTGGGGCTGTCCTGGGGAGACTACGGGATTCACGGCTGCAACCTGCCCTGGGCCGTGGGCCGGCTGGTGAGCCATGGCTGTACCCGGCTCTATCCCGAAGATATCAAGAAGCTCTTTGCCATGGTTCCCATGGGCACCCGGGTGGAGTATATCTATGAGCCGGCCAAGATCGGCTTCCGCAATGGCCGGGTCTTCCTGTCGGTGCATGATGACGTCTATTTCAAGATCCCCTCCATGCTCCTGCACGTGCTGGGCATGATTGAGCAGCGGGGCCTGGCGGATCAGGTGGACATGCGCAAGGTGTTGCAGACGGTGGAAGAGCAGACCGGCATGCCGGTGGATATCACCAAAGGGGCGGAGGGGGCCGGCAGCCTGATCAGCCAGTCCGGTTATTGAGGCTGCCGCTTTACCAATCCCGGAATCCGGCCAGAGAAAAGGGGCGTGAGCTGAGGCGCCCCTTTTTTTATGGCATCCGCAGGCGTGCGAGCTGGTGAGCCCTCAAACGTAGAAGAATGAGGGATACCGAGTGGTTTTCAACTAGCGTTTTTCTGTAGCCGCAAGCCCTGACAAAAAACCTGCGCCTGGACAGGCGAGACGCCCGTGCTCCCGGGTAGATTGCGACCTGGGATGAGTTCTTTGCGAAAATCCAATTAAGGACAGCCGCCTGCGGCGGTCAGACCCCGGTAATTAATAACCCTGGTCTATTCAGGGTAAAGCCTCCCCCCAAAAGAGAGAAGGTGTGGTCGGGCTTACGCCCGACCCACACCCTCTCTCTGAAGAGCGGGGCATGAACCCCTAATGTTTTTAAATTACTTTTCCGGAGCGGCTGGTTCGGCCGGAGCGGCCGGAGCAGCCGGAGCGGCCGGAGCGGCCGCCTTAGCTTTTTTAGCCTTTTTCACCGGCGGGCATTTGACTCCCTTTTTGTGGCCTTTGTGGTGGACCTTCATCATTGCGACGTGGGCGCAGCACTTTTCCGCGGCGTCTTCGGCCCTGGCGGCAGCAGCTTCTGCCTTAGCGGCAGCAGCAGCAGCGCGAGGTCCAGGGACCTTGGCCTCGTTCGCGGCCGCTTCAGCCTTTACGGCCGACGCGGCTGCCCGATCTGCAGAAGCCTTAGCTTGCTCCATGTACATCTTGCACTGATCATGGAATGTTTGGCAGCAGCCAGCACCTCCCAGCACCAGGGCAAAGACCGCGAGGAGAGCCAAGGCATAGCCCTTTCTCATTGCCTTCCTCATCGATTACCCCCTTCGGAGAGTATTATACCCTCCATTAGCTGATCAACCCGGGTGCTACTTCCGCATTCTCTTGGTCAGGCAGGCCTCAGCCTTTGCCGCTGCAGCCTCAGCCCGATCAGCCGCCGCCTCAGCCTTGTCAGCCGAAGCTTTGGCGTCAGCTGCCGCCATTTCGGCATTCCGCGCCGCGGCGTCCGCCCTGCCAGCCGAAGCCGCCGCCTGATCGGCGTACATCTTGGCGTCGTCTACGCTTTTCTTGCAGGCGTCGCAGCAGCCTCCCACCATGGCAACGATAAATGCCATGATGATGGCCAAAGCAAACCCCTTCCTTACCAAAGCCTTCCTCATCATTTATCCCCCCTTCTCAAAGAGATGGTTAAAGGTTAGATATGCCGACATTTAATATCAGCAAACCGAAAAGATCAAGAAAAATATGGGTCCACGAGAAAATTTTTTTGATTTGGGGATTTCCGGCACCCATAAGTTCTTGATTTTTAATTAAGATAACTATGTGCAAGAAAATATCAAGGAAAAATCTGCATCCGGTCCATTTTTTTTTGCCGGGGCGACCGCTCCAAATGATTTAACCATTTGTTATAATTGCCATTATCACTACGCCTTTTTTTCATAGGGAGCCAATTCTCCCCAAGTTTTGCCCACCCGCAGGTCCACCTCCAACGGCACCTTTAGGGGGACCACCGCCTGCATGACCCGGCGGACCGTGCCGGCCGTGGCCGCCACTTCCGACTCCGGCACCTCAAACAGCAGCTCATCATGGATCTGCAGCAGCATTCGGCCTCCCAGGCCCGCGGCCGTCAAGGCCGCTTCCACCTCCAGCATGGCCTCTTTGATGATGTCCGCCGCGGTTCCCTGGAGGGGGGTATTGATGGCGGCCCGCTCCGCCTCCTGGCGCAACAGGCGGTTGGCGCTCTTAAGGTGAGGGAGGCGCCGCCGCCGCCCCAGAAAGGTGGTGACCCAGCCCCGCTCCTGGGCCGCCTTCACGGTTTCCTCCTGATAGGCCTTGACCCGGGTGTGGCGAGCGAAATAGCGCTGGATGAACTCACTGGCCACCCGCTGGGGCGCCCCCATTTGCCTGGCCAGGCCGAAGGGACTCATGCCGTAAATGATCCCGAAGTTGACCACCTTGGCCTGGCGCCGCATCTCGGAGGTCACCAGTTCCGGATGGATAGCGAAGATCTCCGCCGCGGTCTGCCGGTGGATGTCGATCTTTTCCCGGAAGGCCTTCAGGAGCACCGGGTCTTCGGAAAAGTGGGCCAGGAGCCGCAGTTCCATCTGGGAGTAATCCGCCCCCAGGAAGACATGGCCCGGGGCCGGGATAAAGGCCTGGCGCACCTGGCCCCCCAGTTCTCCCCGCACCGGAATATTTTGCAGATTGGGGTCCCGGCTGGAGAGCCGCCCGGTGGCAGCCACCGACTGCAGGAAAGTGGTATGGATGCGGCCGCCGGCGGGATCGACCAGCTTCAGGAGGGCCTCCACGCAAGTGGATTTTAGCCTTCCCATGGTGCGGTATTCCAGGATCTTGGCCGGCAGCGGGTGCTCCGCCGCCAGAGTCTGAAGCACCTCCACATCGGTGGACAGGGCCTTGCCCTTGGTCTTCTTCTGGGGGGTGAGATGCAACTTTTCAAAGAGAATCCGGCCCAACTGCTGAGGGGATTGGATCAGGAAGGTCTCTCCCGCCAAGTCATAGATCTCCTTCTCGAGCCGCTGCATCTCGGTTTCCAAATCCCGGCCGAAACGCCGGAGGAAATCCTGGTCCAGGCGGATGCCCCGGGCCTCCATACGGGCCAGAGTGGTCACCAGTGGCAGCTCCAGGTTGGCGTAAAGCTCCCATAGACCCTCCCGTTCCAGCTCGCCCCGGAGCAGAGGCCAAAGATTCAGGGCGGCTTCGGCCCGGGAGGCGGCATACAGGCAGCGCAAATCGGTGGGCAGCTCCGCCGCCCCCAGGGGCCGCCCAGCCAACTCCCGGGGCCCGGCCAGGTTGAGACCCAGGTATTGCAGGGCCACGTTTTCCAGGTTCTGCTCATAACGGGCCGGGTCCAGCAGGTAGGAGGCCAGGAGGATGTCGCCGATCAGGCCGGCGGACGCCTGGCCGAAACGGCCGGCGATCAGCGAGGCCGCCTTCAGGTCTGGGCCCACCTTCGCCACCCCCGGGTCGGACCACAGAGGTCCCAGGACCTGCCAGACCGTCTCCGCCGGCAGCTCCGGACCGCAGGGGACGAAGGCCGCCTCCCCAGCCTTCCAGGCCAATCCTATCCCGGCCAGAGGCGCCAGCAGAGGATGCTGGTCCCCCAGCAGATAAAACACTGCCATGGTCCCGGCGACCCGGATTTCCGCGGCCACCCGCGCCAAATCCTCACAGCTCCGGACCAGAAGACAGGTCTCGGGAGGCCGGGTGTCGAACCCTAGCTCCTTGGCCAGCTTGCTGAACTCCAGCTCCACGAACAGGCGCCGCAGACCTTCCCGATCGGGGGGGCCAGGCTGCAAGGCCTCCAGGTCCACCTCCAGCGGCACCCGGCATTCCAACACCGTGAGGCGGCGGCTCAGGCGGGCCTGCTCGGCATATTGGCGCAGGCGGCCGCGCAAGGCCGTCTCCTTGATCTCCTCCAGATGGGCCAGGAGGTTTTCCAGACTGTGGAACCGGGCGATCAGTTTTATTGCCGTCTTCTCACCGATGCCCGGCACTCCGGGGATATTGTCGCTGGCATCCCCGGCCAGGGCCCGCACCTCCACCAGCTCCTCCGGGGTAAGGCCGTATTGCTCGCGGATGACCCCGGGGTCAAAGCGCACCCCCTTCATGGGATCCCACATCCCCACCCCCTCCTGCACCAGGGGCAGCAGGTCCTTGTCACCGGAGATGATCTCCACTTGAAAACCCTGAGACCTGGCCCGGTGCACCAGGGTGCAGATGAGGTCGTCGGCTTCGAAACCCTCCTGCTGCAAGACCGGTAGCCGGAAGGCGGCGATGATCTTGCGGATCTCAGGGAGCTGCAAGACGAGATCTTCCGGCATGGGAGGCCGGTGGGCCTTGTAGTCGGGAAAGTCCCGGTGGCGCTGGGTGGGCCCCTTGCTGTCGAAGACCAGGGCGAGATAATGGGGCTGGCGCTCCTTCAAGACCTTGAGGAGCATGTTGGTCACCCCGTAAACCGCATTGGTGGGAAAACCCGCGGAAGTGGCCAGCCCCCGGATGGCGTGGAAGGCCCGGTAAAAATAAGAGCTGATGTCGATGAGATGGAGTACCCGGGGTGCCGCAGCCATGGTCGCCCTCCGGGTTCACTTATAATCCTCCCGGCCCCTCCTGTCAATAAAGACCTCAGAACGGGGATCGGAGACCGGAGATTTTGCTTTATAGGCGCGCCAGGCTTTCGGGAAGGACCAGGGGAGGGGACCGGGGACCGTTGAGGGTTCGGCAATTACTCCGGTCTTCCGTCCTGCATCTCCCGTCCTCAACGACCGGGGGCCAATGATCGCAAACTGGAGACCTTCCTTGCCCCGGTCCCGGCTCCTGTCTTCTCTCCCCTCCCCGGTCTGCCGTCTCCCGCCTTCTCCGCGGCACTTAACCGGCGCCCCCAGGGGCGCCGCTGAGCCAGAAATTTTGTCGGCATAATCATTAAAGAATGGTATCTTACCTTTAACTACTAACTACTCGGTTAGTTGTGAGGTGTTCTATGCCCGAAGAGATCAAAGGCGCACCTCCGATGCCCGACAGGTTCCACCGGGAACTGGCGGACTTGAAGGCCCGGTTGCTGGAACTGGCCCAGGCGGCGGAGGTCGCTATCGAGCGCAGCATCAAGGCGCTTTTGCACCGAGACCATGGCCTGGCCCTACAGGTGATCACCGGCGACCGGGCGGTCAATGCCCTGGAGGAGGCCATCGACGCCGAATGCATCCGCCTTATCGCCCTGTTCCAGCCCGTGGCCATCGACCTCAGGCAGTTGATGGCAGTGGACCACATCAGCGCCGAGTTGGAGCGCATCGGCGATTCAGCCACCAACATCGCCGAAGAGGTCTTGAATCTGCAGCATCTGCCGGGCAAGCCCATCCATCATGGCCTGGCCCGCATGGCCCAGGATGTCCAGGAAATGATGCGCCAATCCCTGCAGGCCTTTCTCACGCAGGACGCCCAACTGGCCCGGGAGGTCTGCAAGTATGACGACGAAGTGGACTGCCAGGACCGCTCCATCATTCATAACTTGGTGATGGAGATGACCGGCGCGTGCGCGCTGGACCCGGCCATCGTTACTGCGGGGATGTGTCAGGTCAACATCGTCCGCAACCTGGAACGGGTGGGCGACCATGCCACCAACATCGCCGAACAGGTGGTCTACATGGTGGAGGGAGAGTCCATCCGCCACCTTTGCCAGGGGTAGAGGTAAAGGCGGCGGCCTGGGGAAGAACGGTCCCCCGGGGATTATTAGCGCTTTCCGGGAAGTGTTGCTCGGCGGGCAAAAATCCCTTCTACTCTTGACAAATCCCGACTGGCTAATTAACTTTTACTATTGAGATATGACCATGGCATTGTTAATGAAGCTTTTGGGAGATCGGTGCACCCAGGTCCTGAAAACCGTGGTGGCCCAGTATATCGTCAGCGGCGAGCCGGTGGGTTCCCGCATGGTGGCCAAGGTTTCGGGCCTCAACCTGTCGCCGGCCAGCATTCGCAACTTGATGATGGATCTGGAGGAGCAGGGCTACCTGCAGCAGCCCCATACCTCCGCCGGCAGACTGCCCACTCCCAAGGGGTTCCGCTATTACGTGGACCATATATTGCCCATCCAGGAATTGGGGGCGGGCGTGCAGCAGAAGATCCAGGCGGCCTTCTCGCCGCCAGCCGGTGAACCTCAGGACCTATTCCGGCGGGCCTCCCGGGTGCTCTCCAGCGTCAGCGGCCATCCGGCCCTGGTCCTGGCCCCCCGGCCCCAAGCGACGCGGCTGAAGCATATCCAATTCATCAGCCTGAGTGGCGATGGGGTCCTCACCATCCTGGTCTCCCAGGACAACCAGGTGCAGACCCGGTTCGTGCGGGGCGAGTTCCACTACTCCCAAGACCTGCTGGACCGTTTCAGCAACTATCTCAACGAGCTATACCAGAACCTCACCCTGGGGGAGTCCCGCCAAAAGATCCTGGCCAAGATGGAGGAAGAAAAGAGCCTCTTTGACAAAATGGTGTCCCAGGCCTTGAGTCTCAGCCGTCAGGCGCTGCAAAGCGACGCTGAAGAGGAGCTATATATCGAGGGTACCAGCCGCATCCTGGACTACCCGGAGTTTGCCGAGGACGTGGCTAAACTCCGCACCATGTTCATGGCCTTCGAAGAGAAACATCGGCTCATCACCCTGCTGGATCAAACCCTGGCGGCCCAGGGGGTACAGATCATCATCAGCCCCGGCGAGCCCTTTCCCGAGATGCAACTGAGCCTGGTGGCCTCCGCATACGGATCCCGGCGTGCTTCCTTGGGCTGCCTGGGGATCATCGGCCCCATGCGCATGGATTATGCCCGGCTGGTTCCCATAGTACGCTATACTGCCTCCCTGGTCAGCGACTTGCTCAATGGGCGGCAGACCTGAGCCCCTCGCATGTTCTGTAGATCAGCGACCTGCCCGCAGTGGCCTTTTGCCGGCGAACGAGAAGGAGAGATGGTTTTATGACCGTAGCCAAACATCACAAGGGAAAGCAACCTGAGGGCGCCCCGCAGGCTCCCCCCTTGCCCAAGGCCGCCGCGCCGGCGCCGCCGGCCGATATGCCTCAGTTACAGCTCCAGTTGGAAGAAAAAACCAAGGAAGCACAGGAGCATTACGAGCGGTTCCTCCGGCTCGCCGCGGAAATGGAGAACCTGAAGAAACGGCTGGAGCGGGAGAAGGCCGACCTGCTGCAATTCGCCAACGAAAACCTGATCAAAGAGCTGCTGCCCGTGGTGGACCATCTGGAGCTGGCCCTGGAACACGGCCGGCAAGCCGCGACCCCAGCCCCTTTCCTGGAAGGTCTCGAACTGGTGCACCAGGGATTTCTCAAGGCCCTGGGCCGGTTCGGGGTGACTCCTCTGGTGGCGGTGGGCCAGCAATTCGACCCGGCCTACCATAACGCAGTGATGCAGGAATCCGCCCCGGAGGTTCCCGACTGCACCGTGCTTAAGGAACTGCAGAAAGGTTACCTGCTCCATGGCCGCCTGCTGCGGCCGGCCATGGTGGTAGTGGCCCGCAATACCCAAGAGACTTCATCTCAAACCGATTCCACTGTAGGAGGAGAGTTAAATGCCCAAACCCATAGGCATTGATTTAGGCACCACCAACTCGTGCGTGGCGGTTATGGAAGGTGGGGAGCCCAAGGTCATCGCCAATGTCGAAGGAGCCCGCACCACCCCTTCGGTGGTGGCCTTTACCGAAACCGGGGAGCGGCTGGTGGGCCAGATCGCCAAACGCCAGGCCATCACCAATCCCTTGAACACCATCTTTTCCATCAAACGCCTCATTGGCCGTAAATATGACGATCCGGAAGTGCAGCGGGATATCAAGATCCTGCCCTATAAGATCGTCAAGGCCGCCAACGGTGACGCCCACGTGGAGATCCGGGGCCGCACCTATTCCCCGGCGGAGATCTCCGCCATGATCCTCACCAAGATGAAGCAGACCGCAGAGGCGTACCTGGGGGAGAAGGTCACCGAGGCGGTGATCACCGTGCCGGCCTATTTCAGCGATGCTCAACGCCAGGCCACCAAGGACGCCGGGACCATCGCCGGGCTCAACGTCCTGCGGATCATCAACGAACCCACCGCCGCCTCCATGGCCTACGGCCTGGAAAAGAAGAAGGAGGAACGCATCGCGGTCTTCGACCTGGGGGGCGGCACCTTTGATATCTCCATCTTGGAGCTGGGGGAGGGAGTCTTTGAAGTAAAATCCACCAACGGCGACACCCATCTGGGGGGCGACGACTTCGACCAGCGCATCATGGGCTTCCTGGCCGACGAGTTCCTCCGGGAGCAGGGTATCGACCTGCGCCAGGACCGCATGGCCTTGCAGCGCCTGAAGGAAGCCGCGGAGAAGGCCAAATGCGAGCTCTCCACCGCTCTGGAAACCGACGTCAACCTGCCCTTCATCACCGCCGACGCCTCCGGGCCCAAACATCTGCTTATCAAATTGTCCCGGGCCAAGATGGAGGCCCTGGTGGCGGAGCTGATCGACCAGACCGAAACCCCCTGCCTCAATGCCTTGCGCGACGCCAAGGTCAGCACCAACGAGATCGACGAGGTCATCCTGGTGGGCGGCATGACCCGCATGCCTCGGGTGCAGGAAAAGGTCCGGCAGATCTTCGGCAAGGAGCCCCATAAGGGGGTCAACCCCGACGAAGTGGTGGCGGTGGGCGCCGCCATCCAGTCCGGGGTGCTAAAGGGCGATGTGAAGGACGTGCTCCTGCTGGACGTCACCCCCTTGTCCCTGGGGATCGAAACCCTGGGCGGGGTCTTCACCAAGATCATCGAGCGCAACACCACCATCCCCACCCGCAAGGGCCAGGTCTTCTCAACCGCGGCGGACAACCAGACCGCGGTAACCATCCACGTGCTTCAGGGCGAGCGGGAGATGGCCGGGGATAACAAGACCCTGGGGCGCTTCGAGCTCTACGGCATCCCGCCGGCCCCCCGGGGCGTGCCCCAGGTCGAAGTCACCTTCGACATCGACGCCAACGGCATCGTTCACGTGGCCGCCAAGGACCTGGGCACCGGCCAGGAGCAGTCCATCCGCATCACCGCCCCCAGCGGCCTTAGTAAGGACGAAATCAACAAGCTGGTGAAAGAGGCGGAACTCCACGCCGAGGAAGATCATCACAAGAAGGAGCTGGCCGAGGCCCGCAACCAGGCCGACTCCCTGACCTACACCACCCAGAAGACCCTGACGGACCTGGGGGACAAGGTGGACCCGGCCACCAAGGCGGATATCGAGAGCCGCATCGCCACCCTGAAGACCGCCATCGAAGCAAACGACCTCCAGGCCATCAAGGCCGGCAGCGACGAGCTGATGAAGGCCTCCCACAAACTGGCGGAGCAGATGTACGCCAAGGCTGGTCCGACTGACGGCGCCGGCGGCGCTGGCGGCGCCAGCGGCGGCCCCGGGGAAGCCGGTCACGAAGAGAAGGACAAAAAACCCGAAGAAGAGGTGGTGGAGGCGGAGTTCGAGGAGGTCAAGTAAGGCGGGATCTCATTTTAATCTCCGCGGCCAAACCAAAATGGCGGGAATTTCCCGCCCTTTTGATTTTTTTGCCTCATTATCCCCGGTCTCAGGCGGGGAAAAGGCATTTTCGGCTTCTGAAGAGCCTCCCAAGTCAGGAAATCACCCTCTCCTCCTCGAGGGGGAGAGGGTTGGGGTGAGGAGAAATTCTGCTTGTCATTATCCCCGGTCCGCAAATCCCCGGGCAATTTCCTCCACTACTCGGCGGGCCGCCTCAGCCGGAGCGGCAGCCAGGCGGATGGGACGTCCCACCACGATATAATCAGCCCCGGCCTGGATGGCTTCATAAGGGGTGGTGACGCGGCTCTGATCATCCCCCGGCACGGCGGCCCAGGCCGGCCTGATGGCCGGGCAGACCACCAGGAAATCCGAACCGAAGGCCGCTTTGACCGCTTTGGCCTCGGCGCCGGCGCACACCACCCCATCACATCCGGCCTCCTTTGCAAGCTTCGCCCTCAGGAGAACCAGTTTTGTAGGATTCCTGGCATATTCCGGGGCAATGCCCATGGCTTCCAGGTCATCCGGCCCCAGGTGGGTAAGAACCGTAACCCCCAGAACCTTGACCCCATTTTTCAGGGCCTCGACACTGGCCTTAAGGGTTTTGCGGCCCTGGTCCACATGAACCGTGGCCAGTTTTGCCCCCTTCATAATCCGGGCTTGGGCGCCTCTGATGGTGGCAGGAATATCATGAAATTTAAGATCGAGGAAGTAATCGACGCGGGCCGTGTTGGCCAGAAATTGCAGAAAAGCGGGGCCTTCAGCCACAAAGAGCTCCAACCCGACCTTAAAAAGTCCAACCTCGTCTTTTAATAGAGAAATATATCTCTCGGCTTCAGCCTTATTAGGGACATCCAGGGGAAAGATGAGGCGGTCTTTGGGCTGCGACATTTCAACCCTTTGGGGACAAATTGCGCAATTTTTACCATCCTTCCAGCGCACTAGTCAATCTAATAATTCCAAACCTGACACCCGGGTTTTGGTATTCCCTACTCGGACAGCCGCCCCCATGACCCTCCGCCCCTCAAACAATTACCTTCTTTTTCCGAGAATAATTTGTTATTTTTTTAACTTAACCTAGTCCTCGGGTGTCATGATATAAGGATGAATATCTCCATGCGCAGGCTTTTGCCCCTCTTCCTGCTGCTCTGGCTGCTGCCGGCGTGCGCCGAACTTCCCGGCCTACTGCCCTCCGGGCGGGGGGTGGAGACGGTGGTTACGGACGAGTCCCTGTTCCAGGCGGCGGAGGCCGATTACCACCGCCAGGCCTACGGCCGGGCCTACCAAAGCTATGCCCAATACCTGGAGCGCTACCCCGGGGGGCCGCACGCCGCCGAGGCTCGCCTGCGGGAAGCGGAGCTGCTGGGGCTTAAGGGTGATTGGCAGGGATCGCTGGGGCTTTATCAGGGCATCCTGGCCCGGCAGCCGGAGCCCGGCGTCGCCCTGAAGGCCCGCTACGGGATTGGCCGGGCCTATTTCAAGCTGGGCCAGTATCAACAGGCGGCCCAGACCCTGGACAGCCTCACCGCGGTGGGCGACCTGCCCCGCTCCCTGTGGTTCTCCACCCAGGCCCTGCTGACGGAGATCGCCCTGAAGCAAGGCAACATTCCCGACGCCTATTCCCGATTGCGCCTGGCGGCCCAGGATCTGCCTTCGGGTGACCAGGAGTGGTTTGAGGATCTGAAGACTCGGGTGGTGGAAGCGGCCAGCCCCGAGGACCTGGAGAGCCTGGCCGACCTGTATCGGGACAGCCCCTTGAGCGCCGCCCTGGTCCTGCGCCTGGCCCGCCTCTGCCAGCAGGCCGGCCAATCCGGGGAAACCCAGAAATGGGTTAAACTTTTGCAGGAGCGCTACCCCGGCAGCCCGGAAGCCAAGGCTGGCCAAGGCCTGCTGGCCGGAGGCCCTGGCGGCAAAGTCACCCTGGGGTGCCTGTTGCCCCTGAGCGGTGAATTGAGCAACATCGGTTTCCGGGTGCAGCGGGGCATGGAGCTGGCCGCCCGGGAGGCCCGGGTGGATTTGATCTTTAAAGATGCCCCCAACGATCCCGAGACCGTCAGCCAACAGGTGCAGGGATTGGCCCAGGACCCTCGGGTGCTGGCCATCCTGGGACCCCTCAGTGGGGGGATCGCCCAGCCCGCGGCAGCCGCGGCCCAGGACGCCGGGGTACCCCTGGTGGCCCTCTCCCAGAAGGCCGACCTCACCCAGACCGGCAACCTGATCTTCCATGCCTTTCTCATCCCCCGCCAGCAAGCTCGGGCCCTGGTGCGCCGCTGCACGGAGATGGGCCTGCGGCGCTTCGCTATCCTTTATCCCGATTCTGCTTACGGCCGCGCCTTCCTGCAGGCCTTCCAGGAGGATCTGGCGGCGGCGGGCCTGGACTTGGCCTCCCAGGAGGTTTATGCCCCCGGCACCCAGGACTTCACCCAGGCGTTGTCGAGCCTGAAGGAGGCCCTGCTCGCCCAGGCGCCGGAGACCGCGGCAGCCACGGCACTCTTCATCCCGGACGACGCCGCGGCGGTTTCGGCCATCGCCGGGCAACTGGCCAATTCACCGCGGGCGGGGGTCCAACTCCTGGGCACCAACCTGCTGCATAACCCGGAAATCACCCCGGAGCAGTCGGCCGCCCTGGAGGGGGTGTGGTTTTGCGACGCCTTCTTTGGCGGCGACCCAGATCCCGCCGTCCAGGCATTCGTGGCCGCCTACCGCCAACAATACGGCGAAGCCCCTGATTACCTGGCGGCCCAGGGTTATCTGATGGTCGGGCTCTTCGGAAGGCTGGCCCGGTCAGGCGGCCCCCTGAGCCGCGCCAATCTGGCCCCCAAACTCCAGTCCCTCAAGGCCGCCTCCGACCTGCCATGGTTTCGGGGCTTCAACCGCCAGAGAGAAGAGGAAGCGGCCATCTACCTGCTCACTTTCCAAGATGGCCGGGTGCAGATGCTGGCGCCCCCGGCCGCCAGCCCCGCGTCGGAGTAATGATTACCAAGGTTCCCGGATTCCAGGTGGGGCATGCCAGTGACTTTAAAAACGTCACCGGTTGCACCGTAGTCCTCTGCCCCCCGGGCACGGTGGGTAGCGTCGATGTCCGGGGCTCCGCCGCGGGCACCCGCCAGATGGACACCCTGGTAAAATATCACCTGGTTACCGAGGTCCATGCCGTCCTGATCAGCGGGGGCAGCGCCTTTGGCCTGGACGCGGCCGGTGGGGTCATGGAGTACCTGGAACAGCAGGGCCGGGGCTTCGACGTCACGGTCACCAGGGTGCCCATTGTCCCAACCGCGGTGGTCTTCGACCTATCAGTGGGCAACCACCAGGTCCGCCCGGACAAGGCCATGGGTTATGCCGCCTGTCAGGCAGCCCGGGGGGAGCCCCAGGGCGACGGCAGCCTTGGGGCCGGCACCGGGGCCACCATCGGCAAGATTCTGGGGATCAACCAGGCCACCAAAGGCGGGCTGGGCACCGCCTTCGTGGAAGGCCCCGATGGCCTGCAAGTAGGCGCCTTGGTGGTGGTCAACGCCCTGGGAGACGTGGTGAGCCCGGAAACCGGGGAAATCCTGGCCGGGGCCCGGAAATCCCCGGACAGCCGAGAGTTCGCCGACTCCACCCGGCTGCTCCGCCAAGGGGTGGTACGCTACCGGTTCGGGGAGCCCAACACCACCATCGGGGTAGTGGCCACCAATGCCCGCCTCAACCGGGAGGAGGCCAGGAAGATCGCCCAGTTGGGGCACGACGCCCTGGCTCGCTGCATCCGGCCGGTGCATACCCTGTTCGACGGCGACACCGTCTTTGCCCTGGCCCACCCCCAGGTCGACTCCGACCTGCAAATTATCGGCTTGCTGGCGGATACCGTGCTGCAGCAGGCCATCATCCGGGCGGTTAAACGCGCCGACAACTTGGGGGTCCTGCCCTCCTACCGGGACTTGCGGGGGAAGCGGGCCAGGTAGCCAGCCAGCGGCCAGCGCCGGCGGGTCTTTCGCCAGGCCCGCTAACAGGCGCCGGCCGAAGCCACTCCAACTCCTGGTCTCATCTCTGAAAAATATGGCAGATTTATCATTAAAGAAGATCCCGGTAGATCTCATCGTCTTCGACCTGGATGGCACCCTGGCAGACTCGGTGCCGGATCTGACCAACGCCGCCAACTACGCCTTGCGCCGCCTGGGGCTGCCGGAGCGTTCCCGGGAGGCCGTCAAAGGGATGATCGGCGGCGGCGAGCGGATGTTCATGGAGCGCCTCCTGGGCCCGGGGCGCCGGGCTCTGGTGGAAGATTGCCTGGAACTCTACCTGGACTACTACACCCGCCATTGCCACGACCTGACCCGCCTCTATTCCGGGGTGCCGGAAACTTTGGAGAGACTCTCCGGCAAGAAACTGGCGGTGCTGTCCAACAAGCTCCAGCGGCTGACGGAGCAGATCCTGACGGCCCTGAGGATCGCCCGCTTTCTCGACGCCAGTCGCGGCGGTGGCGCCGGACTGCCCTTGAAACCGGCGCCGGAACCCCTGCTGGCCCTGATCCGGGACCTGCAGGTGGAAGCCGGGCGGACCCTGATGGTGGGGGATAAACCCGCGGACGTGAACTGCGCCCGGGGCGCCGGGGCCCACAGCGCCGCGGTCACCTACGGTTACGGCGACCGGGAATCCCTGGCAGCGGCCAATCCCGACTTCCTCCTGGACCACTTTGCCCAAGTGCTTGAGATCCTTGAGTGATTAGGGCCTGCCGCCTCCAGCCTTTCGGGACTTGCCTTTCGCCCGGCCGGGTGATTTTGTTTGACAGGCAGGGCCAGGAGCACTATATTTTCAAGAGCTACGGCGGTGTAGCTCAGTCGGTTAGAGCATGCGGCTCATATCCGCAGTGTCCGGGGTTCGAATCCCTGCACCGCCACATAATTCACCGAACTTCTCTTGAGGGGAGGGAACCTGAGGATTACCATGAAGAAGATCATCACTTTGGCCACCGCGGGGATATTTCTCCTGAGTCTGCAGGGCGCCAGGGCCCAAAGGGAGGTGGCACCGCCGACAGTGCCCCCCATGCTGGAGGGCCAGAAGCCCCTGGCCACCCCCGAAACCAAGGAACCGGCAGCGCCCCAACAGGGGCAGGCAGAGAAGGCCAAACCCAAGGGCAAGGCCCATACCGCCTCTAAACCCCGGAAAAAGACAACCTGCAAACTAACCACCCATAAAAAGGCCACCTCCAACAAGAGCGGCGCCTCAACCAGGGCCCACAAGGCAGCCAAAACCAAAGGCTCCAAGGCCGCCACCAAGACGAACCTTCCGGCGGCCGAACCCGCCGCGCCCCCGGCGGCCGAACCTGCCGCGCCCCCGGCGGCCCCCGGCCCGAATACTGGACCCCCGAAAACTGAACCGGGGACCTGAAATCTCTTGATGAGAGGAAGAAACCCATGAAATTCAGAGGAACGGCGCTCCTGGCAGGCTTGGCCCTGTGCTTCGCCCTGGCCACCTTAAGTTTGGCCGCAGAGAAAGGCTTTATGTGGGATGGCGCCCAGTGGAAGGCCCTGGGTTCCGATCTGAAAGTGGCCTACGTTAAGGGAGTGGGAAATATGGCCGATTTCGAGGTGGGGGCCGGCGCTGGCGGCCAGGCCGGCTGTATTTCCAAGGCGTTGGTCGCTGAGCTCAAGACCAAGACCGTGGGCCAGGTGGTGCAGGAGGTGGATAAATACTACAAGGATAACCCCGGAAAAATGAACTCTCCGGTATTGGAAGTGATCCTCCGGGCCAGCACCAAACTATGTTCGCCGGAATCCACCGCCGCTCCACCGAAGAAATAGGGTAAAGCGCGGTCTCAGGCATGGTTGCCAGCCCAGTCCCAGGCGCGCCCATAAATGGCGCCCGGCAGGTATGTCTATCCAGGCTCACCTTGACCGGATTGACAATCGGGAGGCGGTTCTTAACGTAAAAAGCATTGCCGCTGGCCGAGCCGCCAGCAGAGCAGACAATTTCCCAAATCCCAGCAGAGGTGCACGCATGAAATTTCGGGGAATAGTTGGTCTTCTTGCATTGGTGGTGTTTCTGGCTCTGGCCGGAGGCGGCCTCGCGCAGCAGAAGGGGTTTCTCTGGGATGGCAACCAGTGGCCCCAGTTAACCTATGACGCCAAGGTGGGCTATGTCAAGGGCATCGGCAACCTGGCCGACTTTGAAGTGGGGTCCGGCAAAGGCAAAGGCACTCCCATTGCCCAGGCCCTCGTCGAAGAACTGAAAGCCAAGACCGTGGAGCAAATCATCGAGCAGGTAGACAAGTTTTACTCAGAGAATCCCGGCAAGCTGGACACCTCGGTGCTGGAAGTGATCCTGATCCGCTGCACCAAGTTCAGCCCCCCGGGACTGACCAAGTAAGTCATCCGGGTTTTAGTGCCTCCGGCCCGGCAGCCGGCTTCCTCTGCCAACACTGCGAGAAGCCCCGGGGTCGGGGATAGCCACCAGCAGTGCCAGAAATCGGGGATCTTGGGGATACCGGGTCAACATCCACGTCCACACCACTCCCTGGAATACGGGAGTCCCGGGAGGCTTTCTCCCCGGACTTTTATTGCTTTGTAGCAACCGTCCCCGTTGCGTGGGGACCAGCACCTTAACTTTTAGGTAGCAGGAGAAGATGCTGATGAAAAAAGCGATAGTTCTGATAGTAGTTTTGGCCCTGGCCTTGGGGGGATGTTCCGGGATGAATGCCACCCAGGAGCGGGTGCTAAGCGGCGGCGCCATCGGCGCCAGCAGCGGCGCGCTCATCGGCTGGGCGGCGGGCTCGCCCGCGGTGGGTGCGGCCATCGGCGGCGGCGCCGGGCTGCTGGGCGGCCTTATCTACGACCAATATGAGAGATCACGGGGCCATTAATCCGGCCTCGTTGCTCTAAGGATAAAAAGTTGGCATAGATCGGGGGGGGCTGAAAACCCGCCCCTGGCAGGCCACTACGCTATCCGGCGGCAAAATCGTGGGACCGGCGCCGTCAGGAAAGCCTCGGAAGGGGGGAAGTGATGAAAAGAACCGCTGGCCTGCTGCTGCTACTGGCGGTCCTGATATCCTGGGGCTGCTCCGAAACCAATTCCCAGAGCGATGTAGTGGGCCGGGCCGCCACCTGCGCCATGTGCGGCGCCTCGGTGAGCGGCGACTATTTTTACTATGCCACCGATCGAGCCTTCGGCCCTGGCGAAAAGTAAGGTAATGGCTGCCAGCTCTCGGCTCTCAGCAAAGACTTGCTAATCTAGCCCAAAGGCGGAGGTCCCCCCGAGCCGCATTTTACTCCCCGTATCAGCCAATGTGGTGTGGGCGCTGCCCACCCTTGACCTGCCAAGCACAGCCGCGGTGGCTGTTCTACACTTTTCCACCCCACCTTTTCAGATAAACCATCAAAATGGCCAGGGCCGCGGGGGTCACCCCGGAGATGCGGGCCGCCTGGCCCAGGGACTGGGGCCGCACCTCCTGCAGCTTTTCCTGCACCTCTGCGGATAGCCCCGGCATGCCGCGGTAGTCGAAGTCCGGCGGGATGCGGCGCCCTTCCCCCTGGACGAATTTTTTGGCCGCCTCCTCCTGGCGCCGGATGTAGCCCTCGTATTTGTATTTAATTTCCAACTGCTCCACCACTTCGGGCGGTACCGGTGGTTCTTCCCCGGCCAGGCGGTAGAGGGTGGGGAGATCCAGTTGGGGGCGCTTCACCAGGCTCAGGAGAGGCGCCGGGGCCTGCAAGGCGGCGCTGCCCCGGCCGGTCAGCTCCGCATTAACCGCTGCCGAAGGATGGAGGCGACGGCGCGCCAGACGGACTTCCTCTTCGGTCAGCAGCCGCTCCTTTTCCTGAAGGCGCTCCAGGGCTTCCCGATCCACCAAGCCCAGCTCATGGCCCCAGCGGGTCAGACGCTGATCGGCGTTGTCTTCCCGGAGTAGCAGGCGGTATTCCGCCCGGGAGGTGAACAGCCGATAAGGCTCCCGGGTGCCCCGGGTCACCAGGTCGTCCACCAGCACCGCCATGTAGGCCTGGGAACGGTGCGGCAGAAAGGGAGGGCGCCCCAAGACCTGGCAGGCGGCGTTGATCCCGGCCCACAGTCCCTGGCTGGCAGCCTCTTCATAGCCCGAGGTGCCATTGATCTGCCCGGCCAGAAAGAGTCCCTGGATCAGCTTGGTCTCCAGGGTGGGTTTGAGCTGCAAGGGGTCCACATAGTCGTATTCGATGGCATAGGCCGGGCGCATCACCTCGGCCTCTTCTAACCCCGGGACGCTCCGGAAGAGCTGCAACTGCAGCTCCAACGGCAGGCAGTTGCCCAGGCCCTTGGCGTAGATCTCCGCGGTGTCCCGGCCTTCCGGCTCCAGGGTGACCTGGTGGCTGGGTTTGTCTGGGAAGCGCATTACCTTGTCTTCCAGGGACGGGCAATAGCGGGCGCTCACCCCCCGGATGGAGCCGTTGTATAGGGGCGAGAGGTGGATGTGGTCTCTGACCAGGCGGTGGGTTTCCGGATTGGTTTGGGTGATGAAGCAGGGGAGCTGCTCCCGGGGCCCGGCCGGGCTCCGCCAGGAGAAGGGGCGGGCCCGGGGATCGCCCGAGAGCATGCTCATTCCGGTAAAATCGATGCTGCCGGCCCGGAGGCGGGGCGGGGTGCCGGTCTTCATGCGCCCCATCCGGAAGCCCAGCTCCTTGAGGTGGGCCGCCAGATCGGTGGCGGCGAACTCCCCGGCCCGGCCCGCCGGGATGCGGGCCTCGCCGATGTGGATCAGGCCATTCAGGAAGGTGCCGGTGGTGATCAGCACCGTCCGGGCCCGGTAAACCAGCCCCAGGGTCTCCACCACCCCCACCACCCGGCCCTCCTCCACCAGCAGCCGCGCCACCATGGCCTCCCGCAGATGGATGCGGGGTTCCCGCTCCAGCCGGGATTTCATGGCCAAACGGTAGGCCTGCTTATCGCATTGGACCCGGGTGCCCCGCACCGCCGGACCCTTGGAGAGGTTCAGGGTGCGAAATTGGATGCCGGTGAGGTCCGCCAGCTCCCCCATCACCCCGCCCAGGGCGTCGATCTCCTTCACCAGGTGGCCCTTGGCCAGGCCACCCACCGCCGGGTTGCAAGCCATCAGGGCCATGGTATCCAGCGAGAGATTGCAGAGCAGCACCTTGAGTCCCATGCGGGACGCGGCCAGGGCCCCTTCGCAGCCGGCGTGGCCGGCCCCGATGACAATCACATCGTACTCTGTGGAATAAAAGGCCATGGCAGGAAACTTTGGCCTTGAATTGCGGCCGCGAGATGTTTATGCTAAATTTTGAAGTAACTCGCCCTGAGGAGGAAGTTATGGTACATCCTGTTCACGGAAAAGATCCGGACAAAAAAGAACACCGCACCTATAAGACTCTCAAGCCGAAAGGGGAGATCGCCGTGGTGCAGCGTCCCGAAGGCGTTCTCAAGATAGTGGTCTACACCAGCAGCGGCGAGAAGCAGATGGAGGAGCATACCGAGATTCTCCTCGACCATCACAACGCCTTTGAGCTGGCCATGGAAATCCTGCAACAAGCCTACCGCCTGGGCCAGGCGGAATAATGGTAGCCAGTGGCAAGTAGCCAGTTTAATGGATTAATAGCTTTTTCTGTCGTTAAAGCTACTGGCTACTGGCTCTACCGATCCAGTTCCACCTCCCGCACCAGGTCGATGAACTCCGGGGACTCGCCGTAGGCCTTCATGGTCTTCTGATAATCGATCCAGGATTGCCACAGGGCCAGCCACTCCCGGTTATGCCAGTAGTAGGGGCTCTCCTGCCCTTTTTCGGTAACCCGCAGAAAATCTTCGTACTCTTCCTGGCAAAAGGCGCACAGGCGGTAAGGCCCCGGGTAGCGTTTATACATTTCGGCGGTGTCGAATTGGATCCCACAACGGGCGCAGCGGGCCAGGCAACGGGTACATTGCACCACCTTGCGCACCGTCTCGGTCTTCTTGGCCTTATCCACCTTGGCCTTTTTCTTCTGCTCCAGCTTCAGCCGGTCTTCGATATCAATGACTTTAGACATCTCTGGCCTCATGGGGGCGGGCCGGCAAGGTCTCGTCCTCGCTGGCGCCCTGCCTTTAAAATATCAAAAGAACCGGGGCCGGTCAAGTGCGCCTAGGCCGCCCAGGCCCCCGCGAAGCCGGTGCTCAGAGGCTCACCGCGATCTACTTCGCGTCCATCACCGTGACTGCTTCCCAATCGGGCCCGGGGGGGGACTCAATATACTTCTGGACCTGCTCCAGGTAACGCCGGGTGTCGCCGTCTTCAGGGTGAAGCTCCAAGGCCCCGGTGAAGGCGGCCAGGCTCTCCGGCCAGTTCCGCTCCCGGTAAAGGGCCAGCCCCCGATGGTAGGTCTCCAGGAAGCGGGCCAGTTCCGGGGGCGCCTCCCCTTCTCCCAGCACCTCAAAGAAGCCGATGGCCTGAGCCTTGCCCTTGACCCGCACCCGATCCACCTCCCGCAGGATGAAGGCGCCTCCCAGGAGCGCCGCGGTGCTCTGGCTGATGAGGATGCTGGTTCCGTAATATTTGTTTAACCCTTCCAGCCGGGAAGCCAGATTGACGTTGTCGCCGATGGCGGTGTAGTCGAACAGCCGCTCGGAGCCCATATTGCCCACTGCTACCGGGCCGGTGTTGATCCCCACCCCGATCTTCAGCGGCGGCCGCTCCTGCGCCTGCCACTTCAGGTTGAGAGCTTCCAGGGTGGCGACCATCTCCAGGGCGGCCCGGCAGGCCAGACGGGGATGCTCCGGCTGGACCAGGGGGGCGCCAAACAGGGCCATGACGGCATCCCCCATGTACTTGTCGATGGTCCCTCCCTGGTTGATGATGATATTGCTCATGGGGTTCAAAAAGTCTTGCAGCAGCCGTACCAGGGATTCCGGATCCAGCCTTTCCGACATGGCGGTAAAGCCCCGAATGTCAGCGAACAGAATGGTGATCTCCCGGCGCTCCCCCCCCAGACGCAATTGCTCGGGATGCTTCAGCATCTCATGGACAATGGCGGGAGCCACGTAAGACTCGAAGGCCTTGCGGATCCGCAAGCGTTCCCGCTCTTCCGCCAGAAGCCGCTGTATGGAAACGCCCACGTAGCTCAGGACCACCGCCAGAAGGGGGTAGAAGAGCTCCAGATGCAGGTCCAGGCGGCTGAACACGAGATAATTGCAAACCGTGTAAGCTCCGATGATCACCAGGGTCAGGATAAAGGCCTGGGGCGCCGACAGCCGGGGCAGCACCAGCCCCAGCAACACCACCAGCCCCAGAATGAGGAGTAGCATCAGGGGCTGGCCAAAGGGGGGATAGCGAATAAAATTGCCCTTGAGCAGATTATCCATCACCGTCCCCTGAACCTCCACCCCGGGGAAGATGCCGGAGAAGGGGGTGACCCGGAGGTCGTAGATACCCACCGCGGTGGCCCCGACGATGACGATTTTGTCCTTGAAGACCCGTCCGGGCACACTGCCGTCCAGCAGAGAGGCGGCGGAGTAAGTGGGGATCGTCCCGGGCTCTCCCAAATAATTGATCTGGACCCGGCCGTGACGGTCCACCGGGATCTGTTTCCCACCCAGGCGAATCTCGTCCACCCCCAACAAGGAGAGGGTGATGGCCAGGGGCGGGCGCCCCAGGTAGTGGTCCACGGTGACCAGGGCCTCAGGGGCAAAAAAATCGGAGCCGTAGAGGATGGCCAGGGGGAGCCTGCGAACCGTGCCGTCTGCATCCGGATCCATATTGAAATAGCCGTCCCCGGCGGCGGCCTCGATCATCACCGGCAGGTTGAGCTCTATTCCGGCGGCGCCCCTGAGGGGCACCTGGGACCTTCGGTTATCCAGGATACGCACCAGGTTATAGGTGGAAGCCTGAACAAAGACGGAGCTCATCAGCCTCTCCGGCGACACCCCCTCGGCGGTCCACCCCACTCCCCGGAAAAAGAAACCCAGGATGGTGGGCGGACCCGCCTTGATGACCTCCGCCAGGCGGCGGTCCACATCGGCCCGGCTGGCTTCCTGATCACACCAGGCCAGGATTTCCGGCGAAGCCAATCCTTTGCGGGCGATATCCCGGCGCAGGTTGATCACCGCCTTTAGGGACTCGGTTTCCTGTTTTTCGGCAAAGATGATATCCAGGGCGATGACCCGGGGGCCTGCCCCTTTCAGGACCTGGAGCAGGCGGGCCAGGTCCTCCCGGGACCAGGGCCAGCGGCCCACCTTTTTTAGACTGTCGTCGTCGATGGCCAGGATGACCACCTCCGGAGAGGGCGGCCGGCTTCCCCGGAAGCGGAATTTCAGGTCATAGAGCTTGAGCTCCATGAATTCGGTAAAGTTGGGTCGCCAGAGCACTAAGAGCCAAACCAACAGGGTGATCCCGCCCAGCCAGCGAACTATGGGAGATTTAAGAAAATTGGCCAGGGGGCCGATCATGGCTCGAAAGTCTCCTGTCTTCCAGGGCTGGGGTCCTTCGGGATGCAGCTTAAAGGCGATAATCCTGGAGAAATAATAACCGGTTTTAAGGTGCGGCGATAGCCATTTTTTTCCGGAGAAGCGGTAGGGGGCGGACGCAAGGGTCTGGTCCACGGCCTCGAGGGCGCCAGGGTCATCAGAACAGGGGGCCCGGCCCGGTCGGAAGCCCCGGTTTCAGGCGGGGGGCCTGAGCCGGGGCTCCGGGCCCTAATCAAGGCGCGGTTAACCGGCCAGTGATGGTTCCGGAGGTATCCCCTGTGCCGCTACCGAAGGTAAAGGTCAAGGCCCCGCTGGGAGCGATACTAACCACCGCCGCTCCCTCCCGTTATTATGAATCGGGGCGGCCTCGGACTCGGGCTAACCATGGGCGGGGCCAACCGCGGGGTAATCGCCAGATTATTGAAGGTGGCATTCACCAGATTGGTGACCGCCGGGCTCACCGCATCGGGAAGGTTGGCCGCCGGACATAGGGGAACCCCGAAGGAGGTTAGGGTCTGGGGACCTTCGTCTAATTGCCGCATAAACAACTGCCGGTCTTCCTCGGTGATGGTACAGGGGAGGGTAGGTGGCAGGCCCCGGCCCACCACACTGCGCTGCATGTCCTTCAGCTCCACCGCAGGGCCCACTTCGGGAAAGATGTTAGCCACCCGCACCAGGCCGTGAAAATCCAAAAAAGTGGTATCGTTGGGGTTCAGGCGGATACCCACGTCGGTACCCCGCACCCCCATCACCGCGGTCTGGGTCTTCACCAGAAAATCCGGCTCCCGCACCTTGAAGACCTGGGTGACCACCAGATGGGCCAGCCCCTGAAAAAGTTGCAACACGGCGCTGCGCTTGCCCTTGCCGGGGTCGAACAGGTATTCCTCTATGGCAATCCGGCTCTCCGGGGAGATGGTCACCGTGGTATTGTCCAGGAAGGTTATCTGGGCCCGGGATAGCGACTTGGTGCGCAGGACATCTCCCGGTTCCACCCCGTCCTGGACCTTGGCCGCGGTGGCGGGCAATTTGCCCCCTTTCAACAGTTCCACCCTGCCCTCCACCCGGGTGAGCTTCCCCACCACTTCGGCCAGGGAAACGGATGGCAAGGCCAGTAGCAGACTAATTGCCATGATGATCAAGTGCCGCACGACGCCCTCCCGCCTGGAAGCCGAAACCGCTGCTCTGAAACCTCAAATGGCGATTCATTAAATCAATAATGGTAGCTCATCTGACAGCCGACGATGTGCCGGGTGTAATTGTAGAGGGCGATGTTGGAGTTATCCCGGGTAAAGAAGTAGTGGACGTTAAAATCCAGACCCTTCCACAAGTTGTAAGTAATCTGCAAGCCGGGGATCAGGAGCTTGTCTTCCCGTTTGTCATTGAGGACAAAGGGATTGCCGGCGATGTTGTCCACGGTTTCCCCGTTGAAGAACCGGTGGTCGAAGGGTTGGTAGATGAGGTTCAGGAAGGCGCCGAACTTCAGCTTCTGGGTGGCCGGGTAGAGGGCGGCCAGCAGCAGGCCGTAACTGGAGCTGTCCCAGTTGCTGCCGGTGGCGAAATAGTGCTCATAGCCGAAGCGGGCCTGGAGAAAGCCCGTGCGGTTCTTGAAAAAATAGTAGGCGCCGGCGCTGCCGCCCACGTCCTTGGAGCTTTGGTTATCCTGCGGCAGAGAGATGGGGAACCAGTAATATTGCCGGTTAAACCTGGTCGAAAACTCTATCCCCAGGTGCTCGTTTAACAGATGGAGCCAGGTGGGATTCACCAGATAACTGGTGAAATATTTGTCCGTATGGACGTCCACATAGTTGTAGCTGAAAGGCAGCCAGACAGAGCCGTCCTTGTAACTGTAAGTGGGAATGACCGCCGCATAATGGCTCATCAGGTCATAGTTGGAAAGGCGGGGATGGAAGTTTGAGAAAAAGGAGTACTGGGTCAGGACGCTGAAGGGCTTCCCGGCGTTGAAGTTGTATTCCAAGGTAGCGGTCTCGGTGAAGGCCACGTCCCCCCGGCCGGACACCTGGGCCGCGGCCGCGCCCCCCGGTTGCAGGGTGACGTTGGAGTCGAAATCGAAACCCGTGGTGACGGTGGCCCGGAAGGGTTTGGTCTCCTGCCAGCGTCTCTCCAGGAGCCCCGCATAGCGTTGGGCGAAATCCGCGGTCTGGCTCTGGGGATTAAGGGAGACGGCCTCCTCCATGGTATGCTGGGCTTCCGGCAGGCGGTTCAAGGCGGCCAGGGCCAGGCTCGCCTGAAATTTGGCCGCCTGGGCCACCTTGGGGTCGGCCTCGGCCCGGCGGAAATAGTCCAGGGCCAGGCTAAATCTCCCCTCTTTGGCCTCCGCCATTCCCCGGAGGAGGGCCACCTGACCGGGCTCAAAGCCCGTGGGCTCCAGGGCCTGCAAGAGAGGCAGGGCTTCTTTGGGTTTGTCCAGGGCCAGCAGGGTGTCGGCCAGCATGAGCTGGATCCGGGGCAGGTTGGGACGCAACCGCAAGGCCTCTTCCAGGTATTCCCTGGCCTTGGGGTAATTGAGCCTGAGGCGGTGGGTCTGGCCCAACAGGAAGGCCTTTTCCCAGGTGTGGCTCCCCTTCTCCCAGGCCTCGTTCAGCTCCGCCAGAGCCTCATCGTAATTTTCCTGTTGCAGATCCCTGGCCGCCTTTTGCACCAGCACATCATCGTAAGGGCTGACCCCTAAAGCCGGGACGCTGGCCAGGAGGACCCCTACGAGAATTAATGCCGGTGTCAGCCATTTTGGGCAGATCTTCACCCGAAGGTTCCCCGATCAGTTAGATTTTACTCCCCGCCCAGTCCTCTCCCCCGCGGGGGGGAGAGGTTAGGGTGGGGGCTCGGCCGGGGTCAGGTCTCCTCAGCCACCCGGCTAGTGTCTCTGCAACGCCAGGATCGGTCCGGCGGGGTTCCCCGACGTCCGGCCCCCGGGAGTGGCGCCGGAGGCCGCCCGCAGTGCCATAAGACGTTGCAGGTGGCGGAATCGCCAGGCCGCCTGCAGATTAGCCGCTAAGGCGGGATTGAAGGGTGTCCCGGGCTGGGTCAGTTGCGCCGCCCCTTGGATCCTGGAGCCCAGGGAAGTCCCCGTCAGCCGGGTGAACCTGGTGGACAGGAAGGGGGCATTGGCCCCGGCGCCGGCCGTGGCGGCCCACGGCGATGCGAGCCAGGCTGCCCGCTGGAGCCACCAGGCCTGGGCCGGTGAAGTCAGCCCCATGGCCGCCGCCCAGGGGGCGGTCGCGGTAGTCGTCCTCGTCAAGGGCGGATCGGTCTGGTTCCAGGTAAAGCCGCTGACGGTCATGGGGTTGCCGTTGATGGCGCCGGTAGCCCACCCCAGGGGAACGGTGACGGTGGCCGGTAGGTTGCTACTGGGGTCGGTATTGATGGTGAAATTGTTGTAAGGCACGCCGAAGGCCACGTTGAACCCTATCGAGTTTCCGCCGTAAAAGTTGCCCGTGGCCTGGCCGTTCATGATGCGATTGGCCGGGCCGATGACGGCGCCCATCATATTAAAGGAACCGGTAAGCGAGTCCGAAGGAAAGGCGCCTAATTGGGTGGTGCCAGTGAGGTTTGTAAAGCTGCCCGTGATGGAATAAGGCGACGGTAGACTGGTGCCGCCCGAGCCGCCCAGCCACATGGTTCCGCTTAGCGAACCGGGGGTGGTAATGGTGCCAGTGTAAGTGGAGGTGGGAGTAAATTGAAAGCCTCCAGAAAGGTTTTCGTAAAAGGAACGGGTGGTCAGGCCGGAGCCGGTGGGCGTCGCCGCCAGTATGGCGTTTATAAAGGGTCCGTAAGAACTTGAGCCGGTAGCAACCTGGCCGATCAGATTGCCGGTGGTGGGATCATAGGTTACTTGCGTTACCCCTGGTACGGAGGTGCTATCCACAGTCACAGTGGAACCCAGCACCCCATAGCTTGGCTGCCCGCCGTACCAGGGGAAAACCGCGCCTGAACCATTCAGGGACATCGTCCCGCTGCCGCCCGTGGTAAGCGTCGTCGGAAGACCAGAGAAGCCGTTGCCCCAAGTCAGCGCCAGGCTGCCATTGGTAGGAGTGGACACCCCGTTGACGGTTTGGCTGTTGGTGTTGGTAGGACCACCGGTCATCTGGCTGGTGTTCAACAGGATGGGGTTAGACCCCCCAGACACCACCTGGTAAGTTCCCGAAGCGCTCTGGGAGACGGGTATGCCAAAGTACTGGGTCATGGTCCCCGCGTCCGTCAGCGTCGGCTGGCCCGCCTGGGTGACGGTACCGGTATAATTGAAAATCAACTTGCCGCTGGGGGTAATGGTAATCGGCCCCGTATCATTGATGGTTTGCCCAGTGGCGGAAGTGCCGCTGAAGGTGCCGGTGCCCGTGAGGGTATAGCCGCCGAGCACACCGGTGACCGTGCCGGAGAGGGTCCCGGAAACACTGGTGCTAACGTTGTTTCCCACAGTAAAGGAACCGGAACCCCCGGTCACGGTCAGGGTGCCGTTGTCAACGTTGCCCAGGTACGTGCCCGGGTAGACGCCAGTGCGGGTACCGAAGCCTTGACTCTGAACACTGGCCTGGGTCGTGCTGGTGGGGTTGATATAGACCATGTCTGTCAATGGGATGCTGAAGCTATAAGTGCTGGCCGCGGGAATCGCCTGGGCCGTCTGGCTCCAGGTGCCCTGCTGCGTGAAAATGCCGGCGGGGGCCGGTGAAACGGCATTATTAGTATTGGTGCCGTAAAAGGTGGCGGAGAGGCTGCCGTCCAGGTTGATGGTCACCGGCCCGGCAAGTGTGTAGGATGTGCTGCTATCCCCCTGGCCGCCGGCGATGGTGGTCATCACCCCGGTTTGCGGCCCTCCGGCCGTACCGCTGACGACGCCCTGCATGCTGGCGGCTAAACTGCCCTGGTCGGCGGGAGGATAGTAGCCGGCCACCGGCGCGGTTTCGGTCATGTTCAGGGTGGCGGAAAATTGCCCCGGATAGACCCCAATGCGGGTGCCCCAGATGGGATAGCCGTTGAGGTTGGTGAAAGTTTGTGTGCTGCTCCCGTATCCCACGGCGGCGGCGTCGGTCTGAGCCACGCTGCCCACGGCCGTCTGGCTGAAATAGGTGCCGGGGGTGCTGGTCCCTGAGCGGGAGGCGTTGGTCGTATTGCCGTTGACGCCGGTCCAGGTGCCGTTATCACTCCAGGTCGCGCTGCCGTTCGGCGCGATGCTGATGGTCCCGGAGGCGGAAGACAACGTGGCTCCCGTGGAGTTAGTGCCCGTGGCGGTGAAGGTTCCAGTCAGGGTTTGCCCCTGGATGCCGCTGACGCTGCCGGAAAAGGTTTCAGCCCAAGTTCTGGTAATGGCGCTAATTGGGCTGGCGGAAGTATCGGTACCGGAGGCGCTGAGGGTGAAATATCCCGGGTAAACCCCGGTCAGTTGCCCCCAGCCACTCGCATTTACCACGGCGCTATATCCGGCAGCGGGGTCAACGAGGGTGAAGGTGCTATACCCGCTCATGGTCATCAGGAACGCATAAGCGCTGGAGATCGGGCCCGGGGGCGGGGCCGAGGCCGGCGTGATGAGCGGGTTGTTTGTCGGGTTATTCAGCAGGGGATTCTGGGTGAAGAGGGCGATGGCCGGGTTGTTTATCGGGTTATTCACCAGGTTATTCTGGGTGGAGTAGGTTGCCGGCACTGTGCCGCCGCTGGGGCCGCTGGCCGGATTAGCGCCCAGGGCCCCGGTCTCCAGCGGCGAGACGATGCCACTGTCCCCACCGGAGATGCTGCCGCCACCGATGGCCGAGGAGGTCGCCGGCACTGTGCCGCCGCCGGTGCCCGGGGAGGTGCTAAACTGTATCTTCAATTGCTGCAAGTCCTGCTGGGTGATGGGCAAAGGGAGGGTGGGGGGCAGGTTGACGCCCACCCGGGTGAACTGCATCCCTGTCAGCGTTACTTTTCCCGGCACTTCCGGGAAAAGATTGTGCACCTCGGTTGTGCCCTGTTCATTATAAATGTCGGTGTGCAGGGCCGTAAGCTGGGCGTACCAGCCGGTGCCTCGCACCCCCAGGACCCCGGTATGGGTCTTCATGATGAAGTCTGGCTCGGTCTGCAAAATCTTAGTCACCACGAAGTGCACCATACCCCGGAAGACCTCGACCGTGGCCTGGCGCTTGCTCTTGGCGGCGTCATAGATGTATTCGTCGATGGCCACCCGGCTCTCCGGCGCGATAGTCAGGGCGGTGTCATCCACGAACCGGATCTGGGCTTTGGAGAGCGACTTGGTGCGGACCGCGTCCCCTTGCTCCACCTCATCCTGGACCTTCACCGGGACGGCGGGGAACTTACCCCCCTTCATCAAATCCACCGACCCTTCCACCTGTACGAACCGGCCCACCGGCACGGCCTGGGCCACCGGCACGGCCTGGGCCACTAAAGGGAGCCCCAGGGCAAACGCCACCAGCACCATCAAACCTGCCAGATACCTGCGTTGCATGTCACTCCTCCCGGCTGCTGCCAAAGCTCAATAACGATAACTCAATTGCACGCCCACCATGTGGCGGTTGTAATTATAGATGGTAACGTTGGAATCATCCCGGATGAAATAATAGTGGAGGTTGCCTTCGAGGCCCTTGTAGATCTCGTAGGACACGGTCAACCCGGTGGTCATGTCCTTGTCGTTACGCTTGCCGTCATAGGTGAGAGGGCTTCCCCCCAAAAAGCGGAAGTTATAGGGCTGCAGCATCAGGTCCAGGAAAGCGCTCACTTTCAGGCGGGGGGTGATGGGATAAAGGGCCGTCATTAAGAGGCGATAACTGGTGTTATCCCAGTTGGAGCCGCCGGTGAAGTCATGTACATAGCTGAACCGCGCCTGGAGGCAACCTTGTTGATTCTTGAAGAAATAATAGAGTCCCAAATTGCCCCCGAGATTGCGGCCGCTGCGGTCGTCTTGAGGGAAGGAGATGGGAAACCAGTAATATTGCCGGTTCAGGATGCCGCCCACCTCCAGCCCCACATTGGGGGTGAGGAGATGGAGATAAGTGGGGTCCAGGTCAAAGGCGGTGAAGTACTTAGCATATTGCACGTCGGTATAGTTGTAAGTGAAAGGCAGCCACAAGCGGCCGTTTTGGAACTGGTAAGTGGGAGTGAGGCCCACGGTGTGGCTCAGCAGGTCGTAGTGGTAAAGGGTGGGGTGGAAATTCTGAAAATAGGCATAATTGGTCAGGAGGCCGAAGGGGCCCTGGGGAAACAGGTTGTATTCCAGGTAGCCGCCGTACGAGAAGGCGGCGTCGCCCTTGCCCGAAACCTGCGACGCGGCGGCGGCGCCGCCGGGCTGCAGGGTGACGTTGGAGTCATAATCGACGCCGGCATAAACATTGAAGTGAAAAGGGCGAACCTCCTCGAGGCGCTTTTCCACCGCTGCGGCATAACGCTCCGCGAATCCTGCGGTGTTGGTTTGGGGCGCCAGGTTGATGGTCTCCTTGAGGGTTTTCTGGGCCTCCTTCAGGCGGTTCTGCGCGGCCAACGCCAGGCTCGCCTGCAGCGTGGCCTCCTGGGCCAGCGCCGGTTCCGTCTTGGCCTTATCGAAATATTCCAGGGCCTCCTTGTAACGTTTCTGCTTCATAGCCACCAGGCCCTGCATCATCGCCGTCTGGGCCGGCTGATAGCCGGCTTTCTCCAACTCCTGCAGCTGGCTCAAAGCCAGGTCCGGCTTATCCAGGGTGATCAGGGTGTCGGCCAGCAGCCGCCTGGCCTCCATATAGTCCGGCTTCAGGCGGACGGCCTCCTCGAGATAGTCCCTGGCTTTGGGATAATCGAGGAGCTGGCGGTAGACCACTCCCAAATAAAAGGCCTTTTCCGGGGTATGGGGCCCTTTCCGCCAGGCCTCGGTCAGTTGGGCCAGGGCCTCCTCATAATTTTCCTTTTGCAGATTCCTGGCCGCCTGCTGCACCAGCACATCATCGGAAGGGGTGACCCCTAAAGCCGGGACGCTGGCCAGGAGGACCCCTACGAGAATTAATGCCGGTGTCAGCCATTTTGGGCAGATCTTCACCCGAAGGTCCCCCGATCAGTTAGATTTTAGCCATAAGTTGCTAAAAATCTTCCAAAACCTGCGGCTACAGCTTTCGTTTCTCTAAACCCATTGGCAGGGTAGCAAAAATAAACCAAAAATCAAATAATTTTTTAAAATATTTTATCAACAGGATTTAGAACTCAAGTTTCGCACCCCTGAATTCAGTACACAGGCGGGACGCCTATGCTACCTGGACTTGGTAGCATAGTCCTCTGGCCGCCAGCGGCAAACGCTAGGTGTTTCTAACCAATCACTTCAAGCTCTCAGCCAGGACCATCGCCGATATCTACAAGGAGCGCTGGCAAATCGAGATTTTCTTCCGTTTCATCAAGCAGGGCCTAAAGATCAAGGCCTTCATCCGCAACTCGGAAAACGCCGTGCTGACTCAGATCTACACTGCGCTCATCGTCCATCTCTTGCTTTGTTATCTCAAGTTCATGTGCAACTTGAGTATTACATTGCAAAACTGCATCAGGATACTACAACTCAATCTTTTCAGGACCTGCACCTGGCAGGAGCTCTTCCATCCGCCAGAGAAGATAGCTACTAATATATGTAATTCTAATCAGTTAACCTTAGCACTGGCTTAGCCGGACAGAAATGACAAGTTTTTAGTTTTTCAAATATATTATTGTCGATTTCCAAAGACAAACCCGCCATGCCATGAGGTTAATCGGAGCTTGCCCACGGCAGGTTTCTCTCAATGGTGGGCGGGAGCCGCCCCCCCTTCCCCGACTTGGTGTCCTGTGTGGCGTGAGAGGCAAAATATCTTGCCACGAATGGAACTTATTGGTGGAGTAAGTAAAATTGAAGGTATGAAATGGAAAGGTGGAATTTTCAGCGGCTTAATAAGTCTCTAGTCATAGCAGGTATGTTCTATTCATCCTCCCCCATGGATAATGAGGCCGGACCAGAAATAGGGGGCGGTTCTTGGGCCCGGACCGCCTGGCGTGCCGCCTTTAAGGCCTCGATCTTGGGTTTGCCTTCTATCAAGGCCTTATAAAAGGAAGTGTAAATCTTCACGTATTCCCCCACCGGGATGTGCCACAAGGCCACTCGCAGCCAGGGGCGACATTTTTCATTTTAATTTTAGCCGCTTATGGGCCAATTTTGTCATAATTAAGGAAATTCTCCCCTAAGAATCAGGTAATCCCCGATTTACTAAGATGGGGAAATCCACCAAGATATGGGCAGCATCAACGAAAGGGCAAATTACTCCGAACTCACATGACATCCTCAACCAGAGACCGCTATGGCCATAAATGAAAAATTCATTGAGGAAATCAACCCCCCTTCCTCGGTCACGTCCGGCCAAGGCGTCCCCTCCTACTCTTATACCTCCGCCGCCCCGCCCGTAAATCTGGGAACGGCACCCGGCACGCCCGAATTCCTGAGATTCGAGGACCTGGTGCCCATGGGAAATCCTCAGGAAGTCCTGGAGGAGGTTAAAAAGATTGTCCACCTGATGTATCGGGTCTTCAATTTCAATCCTGTACAGGCTGTTTTTAAAGACGTGGTTAAACTTTTTCGCGGAAAATACCCGGGATACCGCGCCTGCAACACCAGGTACCATGACTTGAAGCATACCACCTCCTGTTTGCTGGCCATGGCCAGACTCATACACGGGGGTTTTGTCCAGGGGACGGTGATAGAGGAAAGGGACGCGGCCCTGGGGTTGATCGCCGCGCTACTGCACGATACCGGCTATATTCAAACCGCGGAGGATGATGACGGAACCGGCGCCAAGTACACTATGGTCCATGTGGAGCGCAGCATAGAGTTTATGAAAATATATTTCGCTCAATATGGATATTCTTCGGAGGATTTTCTCTTCTGCAGAAATTGTCTGAAATGTACCGGCCTGGAGGTAAAAATCGGGGAATTGGAATTTATCTCCCGTAACAATGAAACCTTGGGGCAGATGCTGGGAACCGCGGACCTGCTGGGACAAATGGCGGATCGGGCCTACCTGGAAAAACTTCCCTTTCTTTACCATGAATTTAAGGAAGGCGGCGTTCCAGGTTTTGCCGATGAACTAGATTTACTGCAAAAGACCCCGGCTTTCTGGGAGTTTACCCAAAAGCGGCTTGCAGGCGAATTGGGAGGGGTGGACCGCCTCATGCGGGACCATTTCCGAGTCCGTTGGGGCATCGACCAGGATATAGACCGGGAGATTGTGGAAAGAAATATCGCATATTTACAGTTTATTTTGGTAAATCACGGCGACGATTATCAAAGATACTTGAGACGCGACGGCTTGATAAAAATCTTTCAGGAAATGAGAAGGCAGCGACCTGCCCCCAGTAGCAGGCGGGAGCCTATGCTACCTGGACTTGGTAGCGTAGGCCTCTGGCCTATGTAGTCAGTTATTAACGGAAGCATGAAAGGGGTTCCATCTCTATCCCCTCTCCCCCAATGGGGGACGACACCGGGTGAGGGGGAATTTAATCTCTTTCCCGCTCCCATTAATACTTGGTGCGAAACTTGAGTTAGAAGTTTCACAAAGCCACTAATGCGCCCTCTGAGCTGTTTTCGAGATTCGTAGGCCCGTCGAAAAACTGGTTTTATTCTGGTCCTGAAAAAAGTGGCTAATCAAGAAAGGTATTAATATCGCTATTTTTTCGCTTTCCAGGAAAATAGAGCCAGCGGGGCGGGCCGCGGTAAGCGCCCTTTGCTGCGGCCAGGGACGGCCACTATTATGGAGGGCCCCACCGCCTAAAGGCGGCAGCCTTGGTGCCAAACGGGGCGCGCCCGCAGGTGCGCCCCACTGTCTCCTGGGCCCCGGCCTGGCGAGCCGGGACGCCTGCTCACACCCTGGGCTTGGCCCAGATTTCCAGGACGGAGAGCTGCAAGAAGCGTTTGGAGGCGGCGCTGCGAATAATGGCCACCGCGTCCCAACCCCGGGCGGTGCCGCCGACGGCCACCACTTCCTCTTCCTCCGGGACCAGGCCGGCATCCACCGCCTCCATGACGATCTCGCAGCAGACCTTGAGGCCCTGCCCCAGACGCCGCAGGGTATTGGCGATCAACAGGGTGGGGGCGCTCCCCTTGAACTGATCGGCAATGGCGGTTTCCAGAGAATGGGTGAGGATGGTGGCCTTCAGGACCTTGCCTCCCAGGCGGGTGATCTCCTGATAGTGTTCCGGCAGAAATTCGTCAATATTGGGCCCTTTTAAGCCCACGGAATGGCCCACCACCACCAGGTTGGCGCCTTTGCCCGCCAGGCGCCGGGCCGCCTCGGCGCCGCTCACCCCGGTAGTGGAGGCCACCACCAGGTGGCGGTAGCCCTCGGCCACCGCCTTCTCCAAAAGATCCTGACAGGCCGGGGTGTTCTCGGGCCCCACTTTCTCAAAGTACCAGGTTTCCCTACGGATCATGACACACCTCCTCTGCTCTAATGGATTCGCCTTAGCTGAAAGCTGACTGCTGAAAGCTGACTGCTAATTCACCCCAAATCATCGGGGAGAATGACCACTTCCCGCTCCAGGGCCACGCCCTGGGTGCGCCAGACCCGTTCCTGGATCTCGGCGATGAGGGCCTTCACCTGGGCCGCGGTGGCCTGGCCCTGGTTAAGGATGAAGTTGGCGTGCTTCCGGGAGACCTGGGCCCCCCCCCGCCGCAGCCCCTTGCAGCCGGCCGCCTCGATGAGCAAACCGGCGGCGGGCCCGGCCTTGGGATTTTTAAAGACGCTGCCGCAGTTGCGGTAATTGGCGGGCTGGCGGGCCCGGCGGGCCGTCTGCAATTCCCGCAGGCGCCGCCGCACCGCCTCCGGCGGGGCCGGGTTGCTCAGGAAAAACTCCGCCTCCACCACCAGCCAGTGGGGGAAATAAAGGAGCCGTGAGGAACGATAGCCCAGCCCCAATTCCCCGGCCCGAAATTCCAGGAGCTGGAGCTGGGGGGTGGCCACCCAAACCCGGCTCAGCACCGCGGCCAGGTCCCGGCCATCCGCCCCGGCGTTGAGGCGCACCGCGGCGCCCACGCTGCCGGGGATGCCCGCCAGGAATTCGAAGCCCGAGAAACCCAGGGCCGCGGCCGTCCGGGCCAGGCGGGGCAGCGACACCCCGGCCCCGGCCCTGAGGGTGTCGCCGCGGCGCGAAAGAATCTGGAGGCTCCGGGCCAGGTGCAGGGTGAGGCCGGGGAGGCCGGCGTCGGCGATCAGCAGATTGGAGCCCCGCCCCAAAAAGAACAGGGGCCAGCCCCGCTCCTGGGCCAGGGCCATGAGGCGGAAAACCTCTTCCAGCCCCGCCGCGGTCGCCAGATAATTCGCCGGCCCGCCGATCTTCCAGGTGGTCAGCGGCGCCAGGGGGTGATTTTCCAGGATGACCCCTTTCATGGCTTTTGGGTTAATCTCTCTTGGCGCCACGGCTCGTCTTCAGGCATGGAATTGTCCCCAATAAAAAATGGTCACCTAGCTTCCGCGGCAATTATATCAGTTTGCCGGGTACGAGCGTTTACACAATGACTTTTTCTCGGCGGGCGGGTTCCTTTTTAGCTTTAGCAGGCTGATGTTTGGCTTTTTTCGTCTTTGGATGTACCTTAAATCTAGTCTGAGATTCATTGACATTGCATTCTTGTCTTAGCTTCTGAGGAGTGAGAGAAACTTTATATCCCAAAACATGCAGGATATCGGCCACCGTGCGCAGGGTAAGATTACGTCCGCCGTTCAGCAATTGGGAGACAAACCCTTTGGATTTGCCCAGGCGGTCGGCCAGTTCTTTCCTGGAAACCTTCTCTTTCTCCAGAAGTTCACAAAGCGTTTCCGTGACCTCCATGATCAAGTCTCCCTGGGCCATCAATTTGGCAAACTCCGGGTCTTCCAGGTACTGGTCCATCAAGGTCTTTTCAGGTTCTCTTTTCGTGTTCATCGCGAATCCTTTTCATCCGCTTAATTTCTTCGGGCTTAATCCTATCCTCTTTCTTAATAAAACCGTGCGTAAGGGTTAACCGGCCAGCCCTGTGGAAATAACAGGGCATCCTGATTTGGAAGTTCTTAAATTCAAAGAAGTCTTCACCTTCAATTTTCTTGAACTGCTCCCGGTTGGTCAAAAATTTGCCTTTATCTGCCAGGCGCTTTATGACTCGCAAAATTTTTTCCCTATCCTCTTTGGAGAGGCCATTCAGAAATTCCTTTGCCGGACACCTGCCGTTGGCGGTCACGGCAAGCTCAACCGTGTGAAATTTGCCCTGGTATAAGACCTCCCTTTTCGGCATGAAATGCAGTTTACATAAATATAAACTATAGTCAAGAAAAAATCAAGCTGCTTATAGAAAAATGTCTCTGCTTCCCCCTGCAAAGGGATGCCCGCCCGCCTTGACAATTCCCGGGAAACCGGATAGCGTTAGCTTACTGTATTTGGGGGATGGCATGGCGCAGACGCGGTTTTCCCGGGTGGCGGCGGGGGTCCTGATCCTGGCGGCGGTCCAGGTGGGATGGGCGGCGCCGGCCCGGGCCGAGGCCCCGCCAGTGGCCTACGTGGGGCTGAAATACGACCTGGTGCGCCATGGGCTGGACAAGGGCTACGTCTTCCGCACCTTCGATGACCCCCGCTCTCAATTCCTGCCCGACGTAGTCCGGAAAATCGCCTTCCTTCGCAAAGAATCCCCCGACATCTATGCGAAATTCCTGACCCCGGCGGTGGCCGCCCAGGGCCGGGCCTATCTCGCCGCCCACCAGGCCACCCTGAACCGGGCCGCGACCCAATTTGGGGTGGCTCCGGAGGTCATCGTGGCCATCCTCACGGTGGAGAGCGGCCTGGGGAACAACGCCGGTAAGTACCCGGTCTTCAACGTCTTCGCCTCCCTGGCGGTGATGGATTCCCCGGAAATCATCCAGGACCTGGACCTGGACGCGGTGGGCCGCGACCGCCTGAAGAAGAAGGCCGCCTGGGCTCGGCGGGAACTCCAGGTCTTCCTGGAATACTGCGCCGCCCACCGCCTGGACCCCTTCTCCTATTGCGGCTCCTGGGCCGGGGCCATGGGCTTCTGCCAGTTCCTGCCCTCCAGCCTGAAGAGCTGCGGCGTCTCCGCCGGCGGCAAGGGGCCGGTGGACCTGTTCACCCACGACGACGCCATTTTCAGCATCGCCTGCTATCTGCACAAGAGCGGCTTCCAACGACAAAACCGGGCATCCTGGCGCCGGGCCGTTTACGGCTATAACCATTCCGACGCTTACGTGGACACGGTGATCACCCTGGCCGAGTGGTACTGAGGGCAGACGGCGAGATGGATGATTGGGGGAGGGAGTCAAGGGGCCCACGGCCATTACCCCCTTCCCCCATCCCCTCCCCCACTTCCATAAGTTTTTTTACTGCTCACTGCTCAATATTTAAGATGTGAGGGGAGGGCAGGCAGCCCTCCCCCCACAAAACCAAAGCAAGGGGATTATTATGGCGGTAGCTGTGGGGATCGTTTTGGGCAGCGCCTCGGATTGGCCCGAGGTGGAACCGGCCGCGCAGTTGTTGCAAGAGTGGGCCATCCCCTTTGAGGTGGTGGTGGCATCGGCCCACCGGGCCCCCCAACGGGTTCAGACCTATGCCCGGGAGGCGGCCGGCCGCGGTTTGCAGGTCATCCTGGCGGCGGCCGGCATGGCGGCCCACCTGGCCGGGGTCCTGGCCGCGGCCACCACCCTGCCGGTCATCGGGGTGCCCCTGCCCGGGTCCCATCTCCAGGGGTTGGACAGCCTCCTGTCCACGGTGCAGATGCCCCCGGGGGTGCCGGTGGCCACCATGGCCATTGGCAAGGCCGGGGCCCGCAACGCCGCGATCTTTGCCGCCCAAATTCTGGCCCTGAGCGACCCCCGGCTGCAGGAGGCCCTGGCCCGGCACAAACAGGAGCTGGAGCAGGAGGTGGCCCGGCAGGCCGAGGAGATTCCCGCCGAATTCCGGCGCAAGGGGTAGCTCGCCTGGAGGTGGGCACTGGCGGCAGGCAGCTCGACCTGGGATAGGGAAGCAAGGAATAAGGCATGATTCTCACCTCCATGGTGAACCTGAACGTTGACCTGGCGGCCCTGGAGCACAACTACCATCAGTTGCGGCTCCTGTGCGAACTCCGGGTCAAGATGCTGGCAGTGGTCAAGGCCGACGCTTACGGCCACGGTCTCCTGCCGGTGGCCCGGACCTTGGCCCGGGCCGGGGTGGATTATCTGGGAGTGGGTTCCCTGGAGGAGGGTCTGGCCCTGCGCCAGGCGGGATTGACCCTGCCGATCCTCCTGCTTTTGGGGATCATGCCCCGGGAGGCGGAGCGGGCCGTAGCCGCGGATTTGGAGGTAGTCCTCTTCCGGCGGGACGTGGCCCTGGCCCTGGCGGCCGCGGCCCGGAGTCAGGGGAAGCCGGCCAAGGCGCACCTCAAGGTGGACACCGGCATGGGCCGCCTGGGCCTGCTTTCCGGGGAGGTTCCGGAGTTTCTGGCCGGCCTCCGGGAATACCGCCAATTGGAGGTCTTGGGGCTCATCTCCCACCTGGCCGTGGCGGACCAGGAGGATAAGGCTTATACTTTAAAGCAATTGCAGGAATTCACCGGGCTGCTGGCCGCGGCCCGCGGCCAGGGCTGGGCCTTACCGCTGAGCCACCTTAGCAACAGCGCCGCCCTCTGGGAACTCAAAGAGGCCCATCTGGACCTGGTGCGGCCGGGCCTGATGCTCTACGGCTCGCCCCCGTCTCCCCGCCGCCCGCCGCCGCTTACCCTCAAGCCGGTAATGACCCTGGCCACCGAGGTCCTCCAGGTGAAGCGTTTACCTCCCGGGAGCAGCATCAGCTACGGTTGTACCTACACCACCCGCGACTGGTGCGACCTGGCGGTGCTGCCGGTGGGCTACTGCAACGGCTACAGCCGGCTGCTGTCCAACCGGGGCGCCGCCCTGATCCGCGGTCGGCGGGCCCCCATCCGGGGCCTGGTCTGCATGAACCTCACCATGGTGGAGGTTACCGGCATCCCCGGGATTAAGCCCGGGGACCGGGTCACCTTGCTGGGGCAGGACCAAAACGAGCGGATCAGCGCCGAGGAACTGGCGGCCTGGGCTGACACCATCAGCTACGAAGTCTATTGTCTCCTGGGCGCCGCCAATCTGCGGCTTTATCAGGGAGCCCGAGATGGAGAGAAAACCGGATAGCCAGGAGCCCAGCATCTGCCTGGTCTGCGCCTGGCGGGAGAATTGCGTCAAGAAATATTCCTTCACCGGCCAACACTGCCTGGAATTTACCCGGGACCTGACCCTGAAGGCCAAACCGGTGGGGGAAGCGCCGAAGAAGGAAGAGAGATAAGCGGCCAGGGGGCCGGGGGCCGCCCTCTCATATTGCTTTCCGTTTGCTTCTCGTTCCCGAGTTTAGCTTGGGAGCGAGATGTAATGACAAGAATAGTGGCACCGGCGTCTCGCCGGTGCAACCGCAGGCTAAATCCTGCGGCTACCCGTGCTCCTCTTAACAACCTCTGAAAGTCTGCAGATGCGCCTCAAACAAACCCTGCGTGTCCTGATTACCGCCGCAGTGGAAGCCGCCCGGGCCTCGGGTGAACTCAACTTTGACGCCCTGCCCGCCTTCGAGGTGGATGCCCCCAAGCAGGCCGACCACGGCGATCTGGCCACCAATCTGGCCCTGGTCCTGGCCAAGCAGGCCAGGATGCCGCCCCGGAAGGTGGCCGAAATTATGGTCAGCCGGCTGGCTGCGCCCACAGGTATGCTTCAAAAAATAGAAATCGCCGGCCCCGGGTTTATCAACTTCTTCATCGATGACGCCTTCTGGTACCGGGTGCTCCCGGAGATTCACGCCCTGGGCCCGGCTTACGGCGACAGCGACCTGGGCGCCGGTCAAAAGGTCCAGGTGGAGTTCGTCAGCGCCAACCCCACCGGCCCCCTGCACATCGGCCACGGCCGGGGCGCCGCCCTGGGTGACGCCCTGGCCAACCTGTTGCGCGCCACCGGCCACCAAGTGGTGCGGGAATACTACATCAACGACGTGGGCAACCAGATCCTCACCCTGGGGAAATCCCTCTATTTCCGTCTGCGGGAGCACCTGGGTGAGGTGATCGAGTTCCCAGAGGACGGCTACCAGGGCGACTATATGAAGGAGTTGGCCGGGAATTACCTGGCTCAGGGGAAGGCGGTCCCGCCGGCGCCGCCCCACGAGGACGACCTGCTCAAGTTGGGCCGCTACGCTGGCGCGGTTATCCTGGCCGGGATTAAGCAGGACCTGGAAGACTTCGGGGTACGCTTCGACCACTGGTTCAGCGAAACCGAGATCTACCGCCGGGGCCTGGTGGAGCAAAGCTTTGAGCTCCTTAAAGAGCGCGGCTGCCTCGATGAGCGGGACGGCGCCCTGTGGTTCCGGGCCAGCCAATTCGGAGATGAGAAGGACCGGGTGGTGCGCCGCCGCAATGGCGCCACCACCTACTTCGCCTCGGACGTGGCCTACCATCTGCTGAAGTTCCAGCAGGGCTTCGACCTGGTGGTGGATATCTGGGGGGCCGACCACCACGGCTATGTGCCCCGCCTGCAGGCAGCGGCCCAGGCCCTGGGGCTTAAGGGGCGCCTCCAGGTGATCCTGGTGCAGTTGGTCTCCCTGCTGCGCCAGGGGGAGCCGGTGGCCATGACCACCCGGGGCGGCACCTTCGTCACCCTGCGGGAGGTGCTGGATGAAGTGGGTAAGGATGCGGCCCGTTTCATCTTCCTATCCCGGCGTCCCGACGCCCAACTGGAGTTCGACCTGGAGTTGGCCAAGCAGCAGAGCAGTGAGAACCCGGTTTACTACGTGCAGTACGCCCACGCCCGCCTGGCCAGCGTCTTTCGCCAGGCCGCGGCCCAGGGGATCCCCCTGGGCGCGCCCGACCTGAGCCATCTGCCGCGGCTCTCCCTGGCGGAGGAGCTTTCCCTGCTCAAATTGCTGGCCGGCTATCCGGAGCTGGTGGAGGCCGCGGCCCGCAATTTGGAGCCGCACCGCCTCACTTATTTCTTGACGGAACTGGCCTCGCAACTGCATAGTTATTATTATAAACACCGCTTCATCAACGAAGATGGGGAGCTGACCCGGGCCCGCCTGGACTTGGTAGCCGCGGTGAAGACGGTGCTGGCCCACGGTTTGCAGATTCTGGGGGTGGCGGCTCCGGAGACCATGTAAACCGTGGCGGGCCTCGCCATTCCAGAGCAATACCGGCGCCTGAAGGAGGAGATATGGAGACAGGTCGGGGCAGAAGCGGCAAAAAGGCCTGGCATCTGACCATGAGGCTGACGGAAGTCATCTTCGCCGCCTTCGGCATGGTGGGGCTGCTGATGATGAGTTTCATCCTGGGGGTCCTGGCTGGCCGGGGGGACATCTATCGGGCGGCTTACTCCCTGGGGCTGCTGGTTCCGGAGGCCAAGCAGGCGGCCCAGGTAGTCCCCCCATTGGCGTTGGCGCCGGCCCCAACCCAGTCCGCGGCGGCCTTAGCCCCGGCAGCTGCGCCGAGCCCTGCTGCCGCCAGCCCCTCCCCTGCGGCGGCGCCGACCGCCCGGGCGGCTACCGCCGCCAGGCCATCCCAGCCCGGGCTGGTGACCGGCTCCATGGTCCCGCTCTCCCCGCCGGCCGCCGCCGTCTCAGCCAGGAAGAGAGCGGCCCGGACCGCCCAGGCCCAAGAGCAAAAGGCGCGGGAGGAGCAATTGCGCCAGCATCAGGATGTGGCCAAGAAGCTGACCTTTCTCAACAGCTTCGATACCACCGCCAAACCGGCGCCACCCCAGATAAAGGTGGCCACCTACCGGGACAGCAAGACGGCCCGGGCCAAGATGGCCGCACTGCAAAAGCAAGGGATCAAGGCCACCCTGCGGCAGGGTAAGGATGACCAAGGCGCCTTCTATACTGTATATCGCCAGGCGGCCAACCCCAAAGAACCCGAAAAACTGGCGCAGGGCAAGGACAAAGCGAAGCCCATCAGCGCCGGCTCCAGCCCCAAACCCCAAAATTAGTCAGGAGCCGCGCCCTACGGGCCGCCCAGGCGGACGGCTGCCCGGTAGGAGATAATCATGCCACTTTCCACGCACAATGTAGAGCAGATGGCTTGAGGATACCTGATGTAGGCGACCCGCTGGGTCGCCCCATGGTTCATCAATCCTGCTTCGTCGATCGGTTCAGGGGTTGGAGGGTAACTCAGGAAAGGTCCCCAAGGACAGGCTAAAAGGAGTCCTCCGGGGAATCCTGGGCGGATGAACCATCCCCGCCTTCCATGGCCTCTTCCACCAGTTGGTCCACTTCGCCGGCGGTGTCCTCCCCCATCTCCTGGGTCATTTTCTTGAGGACGCGGGCCACGCTCTTGGGGTCATTTTCATCCAATCCGCCCCAGGCGCCAGGGTCGGCCAGCTTCTCCAGGCGGGTCTCCTCGGAAAGGCGGACGTGCACCCGGGACAGCACCCGGGTCAGGGAAGTGCTGCCGCACCCGGAACAGCGGGGAGCAAAGGGCTCTTTGGGGTTCAGGATCAAAAAACCGGAGATCCGGCGGCATTCCTGGCACTGGTACTCATAAATGGGCATGGCGGCGTCCCTTACAAAAAAAACAGAAGAAACAGAAAAAACCGGCAAACGGCGTTCCTGCGTCCCGCCCCTTTAAGCCAAACTCGAAACTAAGAACTCAAAACTCGAAACCCAGTTGTACACCCTGAGCTTCATCTTTTCCAGGCGGGTGATCTGCTCCCGGGCCTCGGACTAGCGCCCATCCGCGGGGGACAGATTTTTTAATGCCAATTTGACATGCCACCAGTATTTACCCTGACCTTCATCTTTTCCAAGCGGGTGGCTTGCTCCCGGGCCTCGGCATAGCGTCCATCCGTGGGAGACAAGTTTTTTAACGCTAATTTAAAATGGAACAGCGCGGTGGGCAATGCCTTGGCCCTGAGGCTGTAAAGGCCCAGGTAATAGTGGGCCGGGCCCAACTGCCCCTTCTCCCCATAGAGGGTGCCCAGGTTGTAATAGACCTCGCCATAAGTGGGATTCAGCCGGTAGACCTTCTCAAATAGGGATAAGGCCTGATCGGTCTGCTTGCGCTCCTGGCAAATCCTTCCCAGATAATAGAGGGTGCCCTCGTCCTGGGGGGCCCGGCGCGCCAGCTCTTCCAATAACTGGTTGGCCTCCTGGTAGCGGTTCTGGTCAAAATAAAAGAGGGCCAGGTCTCGCTGAATTATAAAATTCCCCGGGTCCAGTTTCAGAGCCTGCTGAAAGGCGGCGGCGGCTTCGCCAGTCTGCTCCAGCTTAGCCAGGGCCAGGGCCCGGCCGTAAGGGAAGACCGGATTTTGCGGCTCCCGGATGCCGTCTTGGGTCATACCCCGCAAAAGTTGATGGGGGTTGCCGCAGATGGAGTTCAACTTGAGGGTGAAGTATTGGAAGTCGGGATTGTTTCTATAAGGCGGCAGCTCGTTTCGATGGATCTCCAGTTTATTCTCGAGTACCACGATGCGGTCATCGGTGTAAGGATGGGTGCGCAGGTAAAGGGGAACCTTGCCTCCCTCGAACCATCGCTGTTTATTCATCTTTCTGAACATGCTCACCATGCCCTCGGGGTTATAGCCGGCTTTGAGCAACCACTTGAACCCCATGGTGTCCGCCTGACCTTCAAAATCCCGGCTGTAGGACAGCATGGCGGCTTCCCCCCCGCCCATGGCGGCCACGATCAGAGGCTGAGCCATGGTGCCGCCCACGAACACCGAAGCCAGGGCGCCGAGTAAGGAAGCCACCGTGACCATCTTGGATTTCTCCACCATCTGGGCCATGTGCCGGCAATAGATATGGGAAACCTCATGGGCCATGACCCCGGCCAGATCCTCCTCCCGGTCGGCCATTAGAATCATGCCGGTATGGAGAAAGATATAGCCGCCCGGCACCGCAAAGGCGTTCATGGTCGGATCTTTGACGATGTAAAACTTATACCTAAAAGGCTGGGGCCCCATTTGGGCTACCAGTTTTTGTCCTAGATGATTGATATACGAGGTGAGGAAGGGGTCTTCTATGAGGGTGACCTCTTGTTGCAACTCCAAGAGAAACTCTTCGCCGATCTGCTTCTCTCTCTCGACGGTTAGACTCTTAAATTCATCGAACAAAGCCATGGAGGCGTGGGTTTGCACCAAAAGCAGGCAGGCTGCCAGGAAGCAAATGAGCCCCGTTCTCCTGAAACATGACCGCAATTTATTCATGGCTGGAGGATTCCGACCCGGATTCCGGGTTCTGCGCCGGTGCGGCGGAGGGGGTGGTGGCCTGAGGCGGCGGCGCCGGGCTGGTCTTGGGAACCTCGGCCCAGAGACCTTCCAAATCGTAGAATTCCCGGAGTTCCTGGAAAAAGATGTGAACCACCATGGTGTTATAATCGAGTAAAACCCAGAGTCCTTCCTTAACCCCCTCCACCCCCAGGGGCTTGACCCCGGCCCTGGCCAGCGCTTCTTCCAGGTGCTCCGCCAGGGCCAGCACCTGGCGCCTGGAACCCCCGGAGCAGATGATGAAATAATCCGCGAAGGAACAGTGCTCTTTCACTTCCAGGAGCACGGGATCCAGGGCCTGGTAATCCACCAAGGTTTTGAGGGCCAGCTCCGTCAGGGCATCCGGGGCGGGAAGGGCTGAAGGCGCCGTGTAAGCATCTCCTTATCGATATAGTTTGTTGTTTATTATATAGCTTCGCACCGGCTCCGGCAAGAGGTAGCGGATGGAGCGCCCCTGGCGCGCCAGGCGGCGGATGCCGGTGGCGGAGATATCCATCAGGGTGGTCTGCTGCCAAAGCACCTGATGCCCGGAAGGATGCCGGAAGCCGCGGTCACCCGCCAGGGCCTGAAATTGCGGATGGACTTCCCGGGTGAGGATCTCCTCCAGGCGGGCGCGGTCATATCCCGGCCGGTCCAGCACCACAAAGTGGCACAGATTAAAGATCTGGCCATAGTCCTTCCAGTTGGGGATCTCCAGCATGGCGTCCAACCCGAGGATAAAGTAAAGCTCCCAGTCGGGGCCGAACTGCTCCCGGAGCAACCGCAGGGTTTCGATGGAATATGACTTGCCGGGTCGGCGCCCCTCGATGTCGGAGACCTCCAGGAGGGCATGGTCTCCCACCGCCAGCCGGGTCAGGGCCAGGCGCACTTCAAATGGGGTAAGCTCCCCGGGGGCCTTATGAGGCGGCTGGGCGGCAGGAATGAACCAGAGGCGGCTCAACGACAAGGCCTCGCAGACCTCTTCCGCAGCCCGCAGGTGGCCGAAGTGAATGGGGTTGAAGGTCCCCCCGAAGAGGCCCAGGCGGCGCCGGGCCTCAGGTTCTGATCTGGCCGTCTCCATAAACGATGAACTTGGTGGTGGTGAGCTCCTCCAGGCCCATGGGCCCGAAGGCATGCAGCTTGGAGGTGTTGATGCCGATCTCCGCCCCCAGACCCAACTCGCCGCCGTCATTGAAGCGGGTGGAGGCGTTCACCAGGACCACCGAGGAGTCCACCTCCTTTAAAAAGCGCTGGGCCCGGTGATAATCCCGGGTAATGATGGCCTCGGTGTGGTTGGAGCCGTAGCGGGCGATATGGTCCAGGGCCCCGTCCAGGTCCGGCGCCACCTTGACCGCCAGGATCAGGTCCAGGAATTCGAAGCCCCAGTCCGCCTCGACGGCCGGCGCCACCTTTGGGTCGAACTCCCGGGTGCGGGGACAGCCCCGGAGTTCCACCCCGGCCTCCCGGAAGCGGGCCAGCATCCGGGGGAGGAAGGCCGGCGCCGCCTCCTCGTGCACCAGCATGGTCTCCATGGCGTTGCAAACCCCGGGGCGCTGCACCTTGGCGTTGAAGCAGACGGTTTCGGCCATCTCCAGATCGGCGCCCGCATCCACGAAGATGTGGCAAACCCCTTTGTAGTGCTTCAACACCGGGATGCGGGAGTGCTCCGCCACAAAGCGGATCAGACCCTCGCCCCCCCGGGGGATGATGAGGTCCACCAGCTCGTCCTGCTTCAGGAGTTCCAGGGTGGCCTCCCGGGCGATGCTGGGAATGATCTGCACCGCGGCCTGGGGCGCCCCGCCCTCCTCCAGGGCCTCTTGCATCAGCTCGGCCAAGGCCAGGTTGGAGTGGATGGCCTCCTTGCCTCCCTTGAGGATCACGGCGTTGCCGCTCTTCAGACAGAGGGCGGCGGCGTCCACCGTGACATTGGGCCGGGACTCGTAGATAAAGCCGATCACCCCCAGGGGGATGCGGGTGCGCCCCACCCTGAGGCCGTTGGGGCGCACCCACATGCCGGTCACCGCGCCCACCGGGTCCGGCAGGGCCGCCACCTCCCGGAGGCCCTGGATCATAGAGGCTATCACCTTATCGGACAGGGTGAGGCGGTCGATGAAGGCCGCCGGATAGTCTTGGACCCGAGCCGCTTCCAAGTCCTGGCGGTTTTCCGCCTGGATGGCGCGGCGGCGCTCCTCCAGGAGCTCCGCCACCCGCAGGATGACCCGGTCCTTGACGCCACGGGGAAGATTGCCCAACTGCCGGGCCGCGGGCCTGGCGGCCAGGGCCAGATTACGAACCATGTTCGGGATGTCCATGTTCGTTTCCTTTGGTTAACTTTCTTTAACCTTTAGGTTTTTCCTTAATCAGGCCGGGCCTCCCCTGGATCGATGCCAACCAAGAATCAAAATCATCTTTTCCCCGAGACTGGGGATTTTCCCGATCCAGGTACCAACGCTGCGGATTGCCGGCGATATATTCCCGGATGCGGTTCAATGCTTGGTCGTCACGAATAACATGTTCATAATAACCTCTTTGCCAGATGCTCGTCCCGACAGTCTTCCTTAATGCGTTAATTCTACCGGCAGATTGACATTTATAATACCCCAGAATCTGTCCTAATGTCGGTGGTTTTTGTAGGGGCGGGGTCTCCCCGCCCGTCTTTATTGGGCTGTCGGAGAGAGACCCAAATCCCCTTGCCCCTGTGATTATAATGATCCCATGGATATGATTAGGCATTACCGTGAAGGCATCTAATTTTATCGCAGGATTATAGTAGGAAGATAAATCATCCCAGCTGGCGGCCACAATTTTGCCAAATTCATTTAAATTCATCTCGTTATCAATAATCTTGCCGAATAAGTATTGCCTCCCTTTAACGCAAATGGTAACAAAATATGCGCCTTCCTGGGAATAATCAAAACCCGGAAGACGGAGGGAAACGCGGCGAATTGAGTTCGGGATCATTCCTGTTTTTGCCTCAGATTATTAGACGCCGAGTCTCTAAAAAGGGCGGGGAGACCCCGCCCCTACAACTGCAAAACCGCTCTTCAAAGCTTCACTCCATGAATTCGTCCGGGACTTCCTCCATGGCCTTGAGGATCTCCCGGGCCCGGTACCGATCCTCGGCGGCCACCATGAGGCGCACCCCCCGGACGAACTGCAGCGAGGGGTAGGCGCCGCCGGCGTCGTCGGCCATGACCATGGCGGGGACGCCTTCGGACTCCAGCAAGCCCGCAGCCATCTCGGCCTCGATGCGGTTGGGAAAGGTTTCCAGCACTACGGCGTCGTCTAAGTCCATCGGAGTCCCTACCCCCGGGCAAATAAAATTTGATGATGCTACACTAGATCTCCGGGAAAATCACCAGGTTATCCCGGTGGATGACTTCGTCGTAGCCTTTTTGGCCCAGGAATTGAACGATCTCCCTGGTATGGCGGCCCTTGATGCGGTTGAGGTCCCGAGCCGAGTAGTTGCTGAGCCCCACTGCGAAGGCCTGGCCTTCCGGGTCCAGCAGTTGCACGGCGGCCCCCTTGCCGAAGCCGCCGCGGACCTCGACGATGCCGGCGGGCAACAGGCTCTTGTGCTGCTTAACCAGGGCCTCCCAGGCCCCCCGGTCCACCTGGATGGCGCCTTTGGGGTTGACGTTGTAGGCCAGCCAATACTGGCGGCTCTTTAGTTTCTGGGGCTGGGGCAGGAAAAAGGTGCCCACCTGGTCGCCGGCAAAGAGCCTGGGCAGGATGCCAGGGATCAGGCCGTTGCCGATGAAGGTGGGCACACCGGCGGCCGCCGCCTTTTTGGCGGCCTGGAGCTTGCTGCCCATGCCGCCCCGCCCCAGGGTCCCGGGCCGTCCGGAAGCGGCCTTCTCCAACTGGGGGTCGAATTCCTTCACCAGGGGCACCAGCCGGGCGTCGGGATGTTCCCGGGGGTCCTTATCGAAAAGGCCATCGGTGTCGGTGAGCAGGATGAGCAGATCGGCCCCCGCCAGGTTGCAGATGAGGGCGGCCAGATTGTCGTTGTCCGCGAACCTGAGTTCCTCGGTGGCCACGGTGTCGTTTTCGTTAATGATTGGCACCACCTGCCACTGGAGCAGGGCGAACAGGGTGTTGCGGGCATTGAGGAAGCGCTGGCGGGATTCCAGGTCGTCGTGGGTCAGGAGGATCTGGGCCACCTTGAGGCCGAAGCGGGCGAAGGCCTCTTCATAGGCCAGCATCAGGGCGCTCTGGCCGAGGGCGGCCACCGCCTGCTGCTGGGGGATGCCGATGGGGCAGGTGCTCAGCCCCAGCTTGCGGCAGCCCGCGGCCATGGCCCCGGAGGAGACGATGATGAACTCCAACTCACCTCCTCCTCCCCGGAGGGCGCTGATCTCCCCCACCAGCCGCTGGATAAGGGGCTGGTTGAGCCCTTCGGCCGCGGCCAAGACCGCGCTCCCCAGCTTGAGCACCACGCGTCGGGCCTTACTCAGGTATGGCTGTCGCACCATCGTCATGGCCAAAACGGCTGAACTCCTCCCAGATGGCCCGATTCAGGGCCTCCAGGCCCAGACCGGCCTTGGCGGAGACCATCAGGCACTGCCGGCCGGTTTCCGCGTAGGCCTGGAACACCTGCTGCCGGGGAAAATCCGGAGCTAGTAGATCGATTTTATTTAACGCGATCAGGCGCGGTTTGTCCAGCAAGTTGGGGTCAAAGGCCTGAAATTCTTTTTCCAGGTCCTGCAAGGGGGCCAGGGGCCGAGCCGGGTCCACCTCGCTCAGGTCAATGACCTGCACCAGCAACCGGGTGCGCTGCAGGTGGCGCAAAAACCGGTGTCCCAGGCCCTTGCCCAGGTGGGCCCCGGGGATCAGGCCGGGAATCTCCGCCAAAATCAAGGGCTCCTGTAACAAAAAATCATGGTCATCGCCCTCCGGCGGGGCGAGGACCAGGACCCCCAGCTGGGGGGTCAGGGTGGTAAAGGGAAAGGCGCCCACCCGGGCCCTGGAGGCGGTGAGGGCCTTGAGGAGGGAGGTCTTGCCGGCGTTGGGAGCGCCCACCAGGCCGACGTCGGCCAGGATCTGCAATTCCAGGTGAATGCGGCGCTCCTGGCCCGGCTCCCCCGGTTGGGCGAACCGGGGGGAGCGCATCCGGGAAGAGACGAAATGGGCGTTGCCTTTGCCGCCCCGGCCGCCCTTGCCCACCACCAGGCGCTGGCCGGGGCTGAGCAGGTCTTGTAAGAGCCTGCCGTTGGCATCGAATACCCTGGTCCCCAGGGGGACCGGAATGATCAGGGGCGGGCCGGTTTTGCCGTGGCGGTCCCGGCTCTGGCCCCGGCGGCCGTTTTCCGCCTGAAAGACGCGGCGCCGCCGGAAATGGACCAGGGTCCGCTGGGTGAGGGAGGTCTCCAGGATGACGTCGCCCCCGTTGCCGCCCGAGCCGCCATCGGGGCGGCCCACTGCTCGGGAGCGGGCCCGGAGGAAGCTGACACAGCCCGGGCCGCCGTTACCCGCCCGGACCGTGATCTCAGCTTCGTCAGGAAAGGATTTCAAGTTGGGGGATAGACGCTGACTCGCTTGCGATCTTTGCCGAAGGGCTCATAGGCCACCACCCCGTCGATCTTGGTGAACAGGGTGAAATCCTTACCCATGCCTACGTTCTGCCCCGGATGAATGCGGGTGCCCACCTGCCGCACCAGGATGGTGCCGGCCTTTACCACCTGGCCGGCGAAGCGCTTAACGCCCCGGCGTTGGCCGGAGCTGTCCCGGCCGTTGCGGGAACTGCCCCCGGCTTTTTTATGTGCCATGGTATCCTCACTCGTGTAGGGTGCGCCCTGCGCACCATAACTCGTCAGCGGGGCGGCCAGACCGCTCCTACCCTTAATTTTCCAGGATTTCCTGAATCTGCACCGCGGTGAACAACTGCCGGTGCCCCTGTTTGCGGCGATAGCCCTTGCGGCGTTTCTTTTTGTAGACCAGGACCTTTTTCGCCTTGCCCTGGAGCAGAATCTGGCCTCGCACGCTGGCGTTCTCCACCAGGGGGGTGCCCACCCGGGTGTCGCCGCCGTCGCTGGTCACCAGGAGCACCTGGTCCAGCCTCACTTCATCGCCCCGTTGGCCCGGCAAGCGCTCCACCCGGAGCACGTCGCCGGGGGAGACCCGATATTGTTTCCCGCCCGTTTGGATGATGGCGTACACGTATCCCTCCAGCTTCTAAGACCTTAGAAGGTTAATTTTATCTTCCCCTAACTTCTTGTCAAGAGCCAAACCCGGGACTTCTCCAAAATGGCTCGCCCGTAGGGCGCGTCTTACGCGCCATTAGGGAAAGACCTAGGGGTGATAGTGGCACAGGCTTCCAGCCTGTGATCGGGCCGCTCGTGCAGGGCGCGTCTTACGCACCCTACCAGAGAGCCTTGCCGGTTATCCAAGCACCATGGTTTCGGTCACCCTGAGCGCCGCCCCTCAGTCCCACCTACCTCTTTTACTCTAAAATGTTTCTTCGTCTCCCTTCAACTTTGATAAAACTTCTCTTCCATCTCCGCCCGAAGGCTCACCCCGTAGTTGACGGAAGCGGCAGGGCAGATTAATATGCCTAACAAATCATGGAGCACACTGGAGCCTTAATGGAAAATTTGCCGGTCAAGGCCGGACCTCTGGGATACGTGGTGATCCACGGCCATTTTTATCAGCCGCCCCGGGAGAACCCCTGGATCGAGCGGATCGAAGTGGAGAGCGGCGCCCATCCCTTCCACGACTGGAACGCCCGCATCAACGCCGAATGCTACAGCCCCAACGCCGCGGCCCGCATCTATGACGGCCAGCGCCGGATTATGGATATTATCAACAACTACGAACACCTCAGTTTCAACTTCGGCCCCACCCTGATCAGTTGGCTGGCGGAGAACGCCCCGGAGACCTACGCCAAGATCCTGGAGGCGGACCGCCTGAGCCTGACGGCCCTGGGGCACGGCAACGCCCTGGCCCAGGCCTACAGCCATGCCATCCTGCCCCTGTGCCAGGGGCGGGACCGGGAAACCCAGATCATTTGGGGCCTTAAGGACTTTGAGCACCGCTTCCAGCGTCCGGCCGCGGCCATGTGGCTTCCGGAGACCGCGGTGGATTACCCCACCCTGGCGGCCCTGGTGGACCATGGGATGAGGTTCGTCATCCTCTCCCCTTACCAGGCCGGGCGGGTGCGCCCTCTGGCGGGAGGGGAATGGGCCCCGGTGACGGGCCAGACCCTGGACAGCACCCAACCCTACCGCTGTTTCCTCCCGGAGGCCCCGGAAGCGCCCGGCAAACGCCGCTATATCGACGTCTTTTTCTACAACGGCGATGTAGCCGCGGACCTCAGCTTCGGCAATCTGCTCACCAACAGCTATCGCCTGGCCAGCCGGCTGCTGGAGGGCTACTCCCCCGGGCGGCCGCGGCCCCAGATCCTGCACGTAGCCACGGATGGGGAAAACTACGGGCATCACAAGAAATTCGGCGACCTGGCCCTGGCCCACGCCCTGTCCCAGGTGCTGCCGCAGAAGGGCTTTAAACTCACCAATTACGCGGCTTTCCTGGAGTTGGCGCCGCCCGTCCGGGAGGTGGAACTCTATCTGGGACCAAAGGCGGAAGGTAGTTCCTGGAGCTGCCCCCACGGGGTGGGCCGCTGGAAGGAAGATTGCGGCTGCGCCACCGGGAGCCAGCCCGGCTGGAACCAGCGCTGGCGCGCCCCCCTGCGGGAGGCCTTCGACTGGTTAAACAACCGCCTGGCCGGGATTTTCGAGGGCGAGGGACAGAAATACCTGCAAGACCCTTGGGCCGCCCGAAACGCCTATCACCAGGTGCTCCTGGACCGCAGCCCCGGGGTGCTGGCGGAATTCTTCTCCCGACAGGGGGTCCCGGGTCTGAAGGAGGCCGATTGGGTGCCGGCCCTGAAGCTCCTGGAGATGCAGCGCCACGCCCTGCTGATGTTCACCAGTTGCGGCTGGTTCTTCGCCGAGCTCTCGGGCCTGGAGACCCTGCAGGTGATCAAGTACGCCGCCCGGGCCCTGCAGTTGGGCCAGGCCTTCACCCGCGAGCGCCTGGAGCACCCCTTTTTGCGCCTCCTGGAGCAGGCCAAGAGCAATATCCCAGAGGAGGGCAACGGCCGCACCATCTATTTCCAGCACATCAAACCGGTGGTGGTGGACTATCCCAAGGTGGCCAATCAGTGGGTCATCTCCTGGCTCCAGGAACGGCAGCGGCAATCTCCCCCAACCCGGGTCTACCACTATCGGGCGGAGCCCCTGGACCGGGAGGACCAGACTCAGGATACCCTGCTCTTTGCCGCCGGCCGGCTGCGCCTCACCTCCGGGGTCACCCTGGAGAGCGGGGAGTTGGCCTATTTCACCGCCTTCCTCGGCGGTTACCTCTATCGCACCCAGGTCCAAAGTAATCCGGACCCCCAAGAATACCAGGCCTTGAAGGTTGAGTTCTTCCAGGTTCTGGAAAAGGCCCCGGAAGATTTGATCCCGCTGATGGTGCGCCGCCTGGGGGAGAGCTATTACAGCTTTCACGATCTCTTCCGGGAGGAAAAGCTCCGGATGTTCCAGGACCTGACGCGGGACAACCAGGAGGAAGCCGTCTCGCTGATTTCCCACAATTTTGAGGGCGCCGGGTCCCTCCTCAAGGCCATGGCCTCCGAAGGGCTGCCCCTGCCCCGACTTTACCGGGCCCTGGGGGAGATCACCTTGAACCGCCGCCTGGTGGAACTCCTGCGCCAACTGGAGCCGCAGCCCTCCCTGTTGGCCACCTCCCAGGATATCCTGGATCTGGTGAAGGAGGCGGAATTCCTGGGTCTAAAGCTGGAGTCGGGGGAAGGGGCCCAAATCCTGCAGCACATGTTGCAGCGGCACCTGGATGACCTGGCTGCCGGCTTTCAAGGGGAAAACGCCACCCGGCTGCGCCATTTTCTGAGCCTGGTGAACCGCATCCCGATAACCCTGGATTTGTCCGGGGCGCAAAACTCGATGTTCCACCTGATGAAGGAGCACTTCCCGGAGGTGGCTGCCAAGGCGGCCGGGTCTCCCGAGTCCCAAGTCCTGGCCCGGGAGTTGGTGAAGCTGATGGAGGACCTCTCCTTCAGCCCGCTACGCTACTTAAGGCTATTGGGATGAAGCTTAGAACCCGATTTCATAAATTTTGGTAACGTATTTATTAATAGCGGGAGCAAGTGATTAATTCCCCCTCACCCTAACCCTCTCCCCCATCGGGGGAGAGGGGATAAAGATCCACCGCTTCGAATGCTCCCTCTCCCCCCGGCGGGGGGAGAGGGCTGGGGTGAGGGGGGGTGTCCACAAAAAACGTTACCATATTTAAGAAATCAAGTATTTAGTAGGGCAGCCGTCTCCGGCCTTTCCGGCTTTTTTTGCTTTTTTTGGGTTTTTTGTTAGGGGCGATTACTGCGGTCCGCCCTGCCAATCTTCTCAGGGAGCCATGATGACCTTGCTGACCCGATTTCAAGAGGCCGTGGCGGAGTCCAGCCGCCTCAAGCAGCGATTTGCCGCGGAACAGGGCGAAATGGTGGTGGCCGCGGCCCGGAGGCTGGCTGAGGTTTTTAGGAACGGTGGCAAACTGCTCCTCTTCGGCAACGGCGGCAGCGCCGCCGACGCCCAACACCTGGCCGCGGAGTTCGTCAACCGCTTCCTGGTGGAGCGGCCCCCCCTGGCGGCCCTGGCCCTGACCACCGACACCTCCATCCTCACCGCGGTAGCCAACGACTACGACTTTCTCCAGGTCTTTGCCAGGCAGGTGCAGGCCCTGGGCCGTCCCGGGGACCTGGCCTGGGGCCTCAGCACCAGCGGCGACTCCCCCAACGTGGTGGCGGGGCTTAAGAAGGCCCGGGAGCTGGGCCTTTCGACCCTGGCCCTGAGCGGCCGGAGTGGAGGGCCGGTGGCGCAGGCGGCGGAACTCGCCCTTATCGTGCCTTCCCGGGACACCCCCCGGATTCAGGAGGTCCATATCACCATCGGCCATGTCCTCTGCGACCTGGTAGATTTTATTCTTTACCCGGAAAAATTTGCTGATCAATGAGAGACCTGTTACGAAAAGTTCAAAGTTCAAAGTTCAAAGTCAAAAGTAAAAAGTCAAAAGTAATTGCAGGTATTTACCTTTTCATGTTTTTGGAATGAGCCAAGGGCTCATGAGCGACTGTCCTGAAAAGTTACTCAGGCGGCTGCCAGAATTGCACGAACCCGGTTTGTCAACAATCGGGGGATAGGGAAGCCGATGAAAAAGATTGAACCCCTGAACCTTACGGACCTTGAGACTTATAGTTTACCGGGGCGCCACTCCAAAGTGAACCGCCGGGACTTTGGCCGCGCCTGGGAGAAGGGTGGCAGCCTGCGGGATTTCGTGGCGCGACTCCCGAAGATCCTGGCGGGGGATACCCTGCGGGCGGTGACCGCGGCCTGGGTGGCTGCCCGGCGCCAGGGCCGCCAGGTCCTCCTGGGCATGGGGGCCCACCCCATCAAGGTGGGGCTCAATCCCATCCTCATCGACCTGATGCGCCGGGGCCTGCTCACCGGCCTGGCCCTGAACGGGGCCGGCGTCGTCCACGACGTTGAGATCGCCATGGTGGGCTGCACCTCGGAGGACGTAGACCAGGTTTTGGGATGCGGCCAATTCGGCATGGCCCGGGAAACCGCAGAGTTTATCAACACCGCCATTTCCTGGGGAGCCGGCCAGGGCCTGGGCCTGGGCGAGGCGGTGGGCCTTCGCCTGCTGGAGTCAGACTTTCCCTTCAAAGATGAGAGCCTGCTACGGGCGGCCTCGGAGTTAAGCCTGCCTCTGACAGTGCACGTGGCGGTGGGCACCGACATCGTCCACCTCCACCCCTCGGTGGACCCGGAGGCCCTGGGGGCTGCGACCCATTTCGATTTCCGTCTATTCGCCGCCCTGGTCAGCCGCCTGGCGGAGGGAGTCTATCTCAACCTGGGGTCCGCGGTAATCATGCCGGAGGTCTTCCTGAAGGCCCTCACCCTGGCCCGCAACCTGGGCCATCAAGTGTCGCCTCTGACCACCGTCAACCTCGACTTTATCCAGCATTACCGGCCCCTGACCAACGTGGTGCGCCGGCCCACCGCCGCCGCGGGCCGGGGCTACGCCCTGACCGGCCATCACGAACTGCTCTTGCCAATGTTGGCCGCCCTGGTAATCGAAGAAATGGAGGATGACCATGCCCACGGAAATCGTGATTCTGGTAAATGACTTGCGTCTGGAAGGCCTTCTCAACGACTCTGCCACCGCCCAGGCCCTGACCCAAGCCCTGCCCCTCCAGGCCGAAGCCCACCGGTGGGGGGACGAGATCTACTTCCCGGTACCCCAGGTGGTGGCCGATCTGGACGACACCGCGGCGGTGGTCGTGAATGTGGGCGACCTGGGCTACTGGCCCACCGGCCGGGCCTTCTGCATCTTTTTTGGGCTCACCCCCGCCAGCGTCCCGGGAGAGATCCGGCCGGCCAGCGCCGTCAACCTGGTGGGCCGCCTCCGCGGCGATCCCTGCTGCCTCAAGCTGGTCCCCGAAGGGGCCACGGTGCGGGTCGAGAAGAAATAGGTTATAATATGTATTTAGGGTGGGGGCTAAGGGCAGGAGCCCTTGCCCTTACAAAAAATACGAAAAATACGAAAAACTCCCTTGCCCTTCCCCAAAAAAATTCGACCCAGGAGTTCTTAGATGCCGATCTTTGAGTTTCATTGTCAGGCTTGCAACCAGGATTTCGAGAAGCTGGTCTTTGGCGGCGACCCGCAGGTGGAGTGCCCTTTTTGTGGCCAGAGCAAGGTAACCAAGTTGATGAGCCCCTGCGCCGCCAAGGTGGGCTATAAGTTCACCGCGGCCTCCAGTCCCACAGGAGGGTCCTGTTCCAGCTGCTCCTCGGGTTCCTGCAACACCTGCGGCTAAGGCTTGCTGACGATAGACAAGATGCCTGCGCCGCCACCGGAAGCAAAGATCCGCCTCGGCACCCGGGGCAGCGCCCTGGCCCTGGCCCAGGCCCGCTGGGTCCAGGAGCAGCTAACCGGACGTCATCTCCACTGCCGGGTGGAGTTGGTGGTTATCAAGACCACCGGAGACACCATCCAGGACGTCCCCCTGGCCCAGGTGGGGGGCAAAGGCCTGTTCATCAAGGAGATCGAGGAAGCCCTGCTCTCGGGCCAGGTGGACCTGGCGGTGCATAGCCTCAAGGACCTGCCCGCCCAGGTGCCGGCCGGCCTGATGCTGGGTGCGGTACCGGCCCGGGAGGATCATCGGGACGCCTTCATTTCCAACCGCTATCCAAACCTTAAGGCAATCCCGGCGGGCGGGCGCATCGGCACTGGCAGTCTGCGGCGCCGGGTGCAGATCCTGCACCTGCGCCCCGACCTGGAGATCGTTCCTCTGCGGGGCAACGTGGATACCCGTCTGAAAAAGATGGAGACCCTGGGGCTGGATGCCCTGATCCTGGCTGCCGCCGGGCTTAATCGCCTGGGGCTGGGCCAGGTCTACCGGGGCCTGCTGTCGGAGACCGAGATGCTGCCCGCGGTGGGACAGGGGGCCCTGGGCCTGGAGGTGCGCGCCGCTGACCGGCGGCTGCAGGAGCTCCTCGCCTTCCTGGATCATCCCCCCAGCCGCGTCGCGGTAACCGGGGAGCGGGCCTTCCTGGCCCGCCTGGAGGGAGGCTGCCTGGTGCCGGCGGCTGCCCTGGGCCGGGTGGCCGGCGACACCCTCACCCTGGAGGCCCTGATCAGCGATCTGGAAGGCAAGCGCTACCTGCGGGACCGCGCCTGCGGCCGGGAGGACCACGCCTGGTCCTTGGGGACGGAACTGGCCGACCGCCTTCTTTCCCTGGGCGGCCGGGAAATCCTGGCGGCACTCTGCGGGCCCCTTTCTTAACCCAGAGTATCCCTTGACATCCCTTGACATTTTCTGGGTAAGGTTTTATATTAAATACTCTTATAGTATGTTGGGGGAATGCCGGTATGCGGGGAAACCGGGGGAGAATCTGGCTGGCAGTGGTGAGCTTGGCCCTATGCCTGCTTTGCGCCCCCTCCTCGGGGATGGCCGCGGAAACCTTGGCAACGGGCGGGTATCCGCCTTTCACCCTGGCGGCGGCCCAAACTCCCCTGGAAGCCCAGATGTTGGGGGAGGCGCCCTTCCAGTCCCATTCCGCCCCCAAGGATGCCGCCGCCCTCTTCTCCAACCTGGGCTCCCGCCTGCAATTTGACGGGGATGGTGGGGCGGCCATCATACTCCCTCATAACCTGCAACTACATATCTCCGTGCTCTACGCGGGCGATCCCGGCCGGATAGAGCCCCAGAAGCAAAGCGACTCCTTGTTAATGAAGTCCTCCCTGGATTACCGTCTCCTGCCCAACCTCCAGGTGGGTCTGAACGCCTACCTGTACCGTCCCGAACCCGGGAACAACCTCTCAGTGGCCCAGCCCTTCGGCGACCGGGTCATGGGCCTGGGGCCCGACCTCAAATACGATCTGGGGCGCTGGAGCTTCGTTATGAAGACCCAGGTGGAAACGGGCGCCCGGGACCGGACCGACCTGCAAAACTGGTTCCGGGTCTGGTACGCCTTTTAGAGTTCCCGGTTTTTCGTAATCGTGCGTTTTCCTGCTCCCCTGATCCCAGCCCGCTTTCTGGAGCGCCGCCGGCGTTTTCTGGCCCTGGTGGAGCTGCCCGGCGGCCGCCGGGTTTGGGTCCATGTGCCCAACTCCGGGGGCCTTACCGGCTGCGCCCCGCCCGGGGGAGAAATCCTGCTCACCGAAGACCGCCGCCCGGGCCGCAAAACCGATTACACCTGGCGCTTCACCCGGGTGCCCGGCGGCTGGACTTGCATCGACACCCTGGCGCCCAACCGCCTGGTGGCCGAAGCCCTGGCCGCCGGCGGCCTGCCCGGCCTGCCCCGCCCCCGGGGGGTGCGGGCCGAGGTCAGTCTGCCCCAGGGGAGCCGCCTCGATTTCGTCTATTCCGTCCGGGATTCCGAAGCCGGACTCCTGTTTCTGGAAGTGAAGAGCATCACCTGGGTGGAGGACGGGGTGGCCCTGTTTCCCGACGGCGTCACCTCCCGGGGCCGGCGTCACCTGGAGCACCTGACTGCCCTGGTGCGCCAGGGCCATCAGGCCTGGAACGTCTTCGTGGTACAGCGGCAGGATGCCAGCTACATGCGCCCGGCGGCCCAGGTGGATCCGGCCTACGCCCGGGAACTAGCCGCGGCCGCGGCCCAGGGGGTCGGCATCCTGGTGCTCCAGGAAAAAGTCGACCCGCCGGAAATTACCCTTGCCTCGACCCTCCCCTTTGAATTAACATAATCTTCTGGAAGAAATACTTACTAAACCCCAGGATGCCCTTGGATGAACGCCGCCATGCTCAACAATAACATCCGTATCCTCACCGGCAATGCCAACCCCGAGTTGGCCCGCAATATTTGCGAACATCTCTCTCGGCCCCTGGGGGAAGCCCTGGTCACCACCTTCAGTGACGGAGAGATTCGCGTGGAGATCAGCGAGGATGTCCGGGGCCATGATATCTTCATCATCCAGTCCACCAGTCCCCCCACCAACCACAACTTGATGGAGTTGCTGATCATGATCGACGCGGTGAAACGGGCTTCGGCCCGGCGCATCACCGCGGTCATCCCCTATTTCGGCTATGCCCGCCAGGACCGCAAGGTCCATCCCCGGGTGCCCATCACCGCCAAGCTGGTGGCCGATCTGCTGTCCACCGCCGGGGCCCACCGGATCCTCACCATGGACCTGCACGTCGGCCAGATCCAGGGCTTCTTCAACATCCCGGTGGACAACCTCTACGCCTCCCCCATTATGATCCCTTATATCCGGCAGAATTTCCAGGATGACCTGGCCATCGTCTCCCCCGATGCCGGGGGGGTGCCCCGGGCCCGGGCCTACGCCAAACGCCTGACCGCCTCCCTGGGATTGATCGACAAACGCCGGGATGCCCCTGGCAAGGCCAAGGCCATGAACCTCATCGGCGAGGTATTGGGCAAAGAGGTGGTCATCATGGACGACATCATCGACACCGGCGGCACCCTATCCGAGGCGGCCGCGGTCATTCTGCAGTACGGCGCCCTCAACGTCAACGCCTGCTGCACCCACGCGGTGCTCTCCGGGCCGGCGGTCCAGCGGGTCATGGAGTCCCCCCTGAACCGCCTGGTGGTCACCGACACCATCCCCTTGAGCGAATCGGCCAGACAATGCCCGAAGATCGTGCCGCGGCCGGTGGCCCCCCTCTTCGCCCAGGCCATCCTCCGGATTCACCAGGAGGATTCCATCAGCTCGCTTTTTGAGATCCAGTTCTAAAGTTGGGGGAAACTGCGGCTCAGAGCGGACCCCATCCGCCCTGCCAGCTTCACCCCCGGCCTCCCGGCCGCAGCCCGGGTGGACGCTGGCGCCCCTCCCCTATGGGGCTCACCATTACCCAAACAAGCTTAGGGGATGCGGGGCCTCCCCTCGGTAATGATGAGACTGTTGGGGTGAAGCACCCCTGGGTTGGGGAAAAAGTCCCGTACCGGCGGCGGTCCCTAGTTGACGCCGTTGGGGGAAAACTTTGAGAAAATTTTAATTTGTAATTATTCAAGCTAGTTAAATTGAGGGGGGGACATTATTTCCCCACTATCATGGCTTTGGCAGGACCTTTGCACAAATTATCCAGATAGAATTTGCGGAAAAAGGAGGTGGTGCGTCTAACTCGCAGGAAAACGAAGCGCTATTCATTGATTGTTGAGCGACAGGCTTTTTTCTAAGTCATTATTTCAGGAGGGAGCAAATGGCAGATAAAGTTCCAGGAAAGGCGTGGGTAGTTGTCTTCGCCGGCACCGCGGTCAACCTCTGTTTGGGAATTCTGTACGCCTGGAGCGTCTGGTCCAAGGCGCTGATCAACGAGTCGAAAGCTGCGGCTGGCGCATTACAGGAAGGACTCAACGCGGGTTGGCCCTATCTGACAAATTCCCAGGCTGCCGACCCGTTCATGATTTGCGTAATCATCTTTACTATATTGATGATTCCCGGCGGCAAAATTCAGGATAAATACGGCCCCAAGGTGGGCGCCATCACCGGCGGCCTGTTTCTGGCCGTGGGTTGCATCATCGCTGGCCTAACCAAGAGTTATGCCGGCTTGATCATCGGCTTCGGGATCTTCGGCGGCATCGGCATGGGCATCGGCTACGCGGCGCCCACCCCGGCGGCCCTGAAATGGTTCGGCCCCCATAAGCGCGGCCTCGTCGCCGGCCTGGTGGTGGGCGGCTACGGCGGCGCGGCACTCTATGTGTCTCCCTTGGGCGCTTATTTATTGGCTAGCGGCGGTTTAACTTACAGCTTTGTGGTGCTGGGCATTCTCTTTGCGTTGGTCACTATTATCGCCGGCAGCCTGCTGGCCTGGCCGGAACCCGGCTACGTGCCGCCAGGCGCGGTGGTGAAGGCGGGCGCGGCCCCGGCCAAGGCGGCGGGCACCATGGTGGACTGGGCTCCCTCGGAGATCATCAAGACCTGGCAGTTTTATGCCCTGGTCTTTATGTTCATTGCCTCCACCCAGTCGGGGTTAATGATTATCTCCATTGCCTCACCGCTTCTGGCGGGCGCAGCTAAAGCCGTTCCCTTCCTGGTGGCCCAATCCTGGATTCTGGTTTCTTATGGCGGTCTGGTGAATGCCTCGGGCCGGGTGGGATCGGGCCTCTACTCCGATAAAATCGGCCGGAGCAATGCTTACGCTCTGAACTTAATCGTTTCGGCTATCTGCATGTTCTTGATGCCCTCCATCGTCGGGAGCAAGATCCTTTTCTTCCTGTTTGTGGCCGTGGGCATCGCCTACTGGCAGTATGGCGGCGGGCTGTCCCTGATGCCCTCCTTTACCGCGGACTTCTTCGGCGCCAAGAACCTGGGGATGAACTACGGCCTGGTGTTCCTCGGTTGGGGCGGCGGCTTCTTCATGGCAAAAATCGCCGGGATCGTCAAAGATAAGACCGGCTCCTATGATTTGGCATTCTACATGTCCGGGATAGTGCTGGTCATCGGCGTGATCGTGTCCTTCCTCACCAAGAGGCCGCAGCTGGAGCACGAAAAAAGATAGAGGCAATTCCGAAGCTTCGCAGCGATGCGTTAGCTGTGACAAGTTAATCAGATAACCAGAGAAGGCAGGGTGGTCTCCCTGCCTTCTCTGTGTGTGGGAGTGAAAAGACCTGCCTATGCCGCTTGGATCCGCCTGGCCCGTACCCTTTGTCATCGATCCGCTCCACCTGGATGCGGGCGCGGTAACCTCCTTTTGCATTTCGGTTTTGTTGGCAGCCATGATTAATGCCGAGGCGCAAGCATTCGTGGCTGCCATTTTGGGGGATAGCCGCGTGGCGCCCAAGGACCGCCTCCATTTCAATGCCTTTTTACACCTGAGCCTCTTGGGGACGATTTGCTATGTGATAGGGGGGTTCGGCTGGCCCCGGATTATGGATATTGACTCCAGCAAATTCAAGCATCCCAGGACCTACACAGTGATCACCCGTTCTGCCGGGCCCCTGGCCAACCTGCTCCTGGCCGGCATCGCCGGCAGCCTGGCAAATATTATCAAACCGTTTTGGGACCCCCGGGTCCTCCTGATGGTGATCGGGGTGAATGTCACTACCGCCCTTTACAACTTGATCATCCTGCCGCCGCTGGCCGCCGGGGTCCTGGTGCACGAATTGATCCCGCCCGGATATGCCACCCTGCGGCGCACCTTTTGGCAAGCCGGACCCTTCCTCATCCTGGCCCTGGCGCTGCTGGAGCGCCTCAGCCCCCACGGCATCGTCGGCCCCTACCTCAATCCCCTGATCGTGGCCATTTTCAATTTTATCCAGGGCCTTTAGCCGCCTGCGATCGTCAGGCGGGGCAAAGGGCGCGGCTTACCCCCGCTTTTTTTCGGAATAGTCCTTCAGAACCATGTTCCGCAGTTGAACCAAAATCGTGGTCTGCTGCTAGATTAAGATGCAGAATATCTAAAAAAGTTTCAAAAAGTTAACAGTGGCTGTATATTTAGGCAAATGGAGTCCGGAAGAACTTCCTTCCGGATCATTTTCTGCCCCGGGTCGATGGCTTTAAAAAAAAGCTCAGGGAGTTGCTAAAGGTCGCCGGTGAATAACGACGACGTAAAAGGATTCGAGTCCCTGATCCCCGGGGTGGTCTGCCGGCCGCTGCAGATTCACCAGGATCAGCGGGGCTGGCTGGCGGAAATCTTTCGCCAGGATGAGCTCTCTCCGGAGCATCTCCCGATGATGGCCTATATCTCCGTGACCCATCCCGGGGTGGGACGGGGCCCCCATGCCCACCACCGGCAAACCGACCTCTTCTGTTTCCCCGGTCCGGGGGAGTTTCGGGTCACCCTGTGGGACCAGCGGCCCGAGAGCCCTGCTTTCGGCTTGCGCCAGGAATTCGTCCTGGGGGAGAATTGCCCGGGCCTCATCATCATTCCACCGGGGGTGGTGCACGGCTATCGGAATCTCAGCGATCGGCCGGGCCTGGTGTGCAACTTCGCCAACCGCCTCTACCGGGGATCGGGACGCCGGGAGCCGGTGGATGAGATCCGCTTTGAGGACACCCCCGACTCACCTTTCCGCCTGGAGTGAGTAAACCTGCGGGGCTGGTATGCCTTTACGAAAATTCCGAAAACCGAAATCAGCAAGCCGAAGACCTGTTTTATGAAATTATTGATCGCCGGCGCGGCCGGCCAGTTGGGACAGGCATTGCTCCGGGAGGCGGCCGCCAGGAACTGGGAGGCGGTGGGCGCCGATTTGGAGCGGATGGATATCACCGATCCCCGGGCGATCCGGCAGCAGTTGGCCCGGCACCGGCCGGAAGTGGTGGTGAACGCCGCCGCGGCCACCCGGGTGGACGACCTGGAGCAGGATGCCGACCTGGCCTTGAAGGTCAACGGCCTGGGGCCGCGCAACCTGGCGGTGGCCTGCCGGCAACTGGGGTGCAAATTGATTCACCTCTCCAGCGACTATGTCTTTGACGGGGCCAAGGACCGCCCCTACCTGGAATGGGACGCACCCGGCCCCCTGTCGATCTATGGCCGGAGCAAGCTCCTGGGGGAGGAATTGGTGCGGCAGCAGTGCCCCGATCATTTCATCGTTCGCACCGCCTGGCTTTACGGCCTGCCGGGCCCCAACTTCGTCACCGCCATCCTGGGGAAAGGCAGGAGTTTGCCGCCGGGACAGGAGTTAAGAGTAGTGAATGACCAGCGGGGCAGCCCCACCAGCACCCTGGCCCTGGCGCCGCAACTCCTGGCCCTGGCCCAAACCGAGGCCTTCGGCACTTATCACGCCACCTGCCAGGGAGAGACCAGCTGGTACGAGTTTGCCCGCCTGATTGTCAAGACCGCTGGCCTCCGGGTGGCTGTGGCTCCCTGCAGCACTGCCGAATATCCTCTCCCGGCCCGACGCCCGGCCAATTCAGTGCTGGCCAACCGCCTCCTTAAGCTCCAGGGCCTGGACCAGATGCCCCACTGGCAGACGGCCTTTCGAGAGTTCTGGGAGATCTTCGGGGAGCGGCTATGAGCGTGGTTCTGGTAACCGGCGGAGCGGGATTCATCGGCGCCAATTTCATCCATTTTCTCCGGAAGCACCGCCCGGACTGGCGCCTCATCAACCTGGATCTCCTGACTTACGCCGGCAATCTGGAGAACCTGGCTGCCTTTTCAGGGGACCCGCACCTCACTTTTGTTAAAGGGGACGTGGCCGACCAAGGCCTGGTGGCCGGGCTGTTCGCCCGGCACCCCATCACCCGGGTGGTGCATTTCGCCGCAGAAACCCACGTGGACCGCTCCATTCTGGACCCCGGGGTCTTCGTGCGCACCAATGTCCTTGGAACCTGCAACCTGTTGGACGCGGCCCGGGAGCATTGGCAAGGGCCGGCGGCCGAGTCCGGACCCCGGTTTTTGCAAATCAGCACCGATGAGGTTTACGGCTCCCTGGGCCCACATGAGCCCCCGGCGACCGAAGCCTCCGCCTATGCCCCCCGCAGTCCGTATGCGGCCTCCAAGGCGGGGGCCGATTTCCTGGCCCGCTCCTACTTCCACACCTACGGACTGCCGGTGCTCATCACCAATTGTACCAATAATTACGGCCCCTACCAGTTTCCGGAGAAGCTCATTCCTATTTGCCTGTGCCAGGCCCTGGAGGGGAAGCCCATCCCCATCTACGGCCGGGGGGACAACATCCGGGACTGGCTCTTCGTGGAGGACCATTGCCGGGCCCTGCTGCTGGTGTTGGAGCAGGGCGCCCCGGGGGAGACTTACAATATCGCCGGGGGCCAGGAGAAGCCCAACCTGGAGCTGGTGCGCCTGCTGCTGCGGGTGCTCTCTGAGTTGCGCCCGGAGCTGGGGGACCTGGAACGCCTGATCACCTTTGTCGCGGATCGCCCCGGCCATGATTGGCGCTATGCCCTGGACACCGGGAAAATCGAGGCTCAATTGGGCTGGCGCCCCCAAGTTACCCTGAAGCAGGGTCTCCGGGATACGGTGAGCTGGTACCTGGCCCAGGCAGGCTGGCTGGAGCGGGTGCGCTCCCGGGCATATCGGGACTTCCTGCGCCAGCAGTACGGCGCCGCGGTGGCGGAGGGCGGCGAACGTCTTGGGCGCAAGGCAAAAGTCAAAAGGTAAAGGTTTGCCTTTTTACTCCGCGTCCTCCGCGTCTCTGCGGTAAATCCCGACTTTATTGTTCACCGCAGAGGCGCAGAGCGCGCAGAGAAATCGATTTTTACTTTTTACTTTTGCCTTTTTCGGAGCAGCTCACTATGACTTGCGACCGCGACACCCTGGTGCGCTGGGACCGGGAGCACCTCTGGCATCCCTTCACCCAAATGAAGGGCTTCCGGGAGGAAGAACTCCTGATCATCACCCGGGGAGAAGGCAGCTATCTCTTCGATCAGGAAGGCAACCGCTACCTGGACGGGGTCTCCTCCCTCTGGGCCAACCTCCACGGCCACCGGCGCCCGGAGTTGGACCAGGCCTTGAGCAGCCAACTGGAGCAGGTGGCCCACAGCACCCTCCTGGGACTGGCCCATCCCCCGGCCATCCTCCTGGCCCGGCGCCTGGCCCACTTAACTCCGGCCGGCCTCACCAGGGTCTTTTTCTCCGACGACGGCTCCACCGCGGTGGAGGTGGCCCTGAAGCTGGCTTTCCAGTACTGGCAAAACCGGGGGGACCGGGAGAAGCGGCGGTTCTTGAAGTTGAGCAACGGCTACCACGGCGACACCCTGGGAGCGGTGGCGGTGGGGGGCATCCCGCTGTTCCACGAAATCTACCACCCCCTGCTGTTCGACACGCTGGAGGCCCCTGCCCCTTACTGCTACCGCTGCCGCCACCGGGAGGACTGCCGGGAGCAGTGCCTGGAGGCCCTGGAAGCCCAGGTGGCCAGGCATCACCGGGAGCTGGCCGCGGTCATCCTGGAGCCGGTAATGCAGGGGGCGGCGGGCATGATCCCGCAACCCCCGGGTTACCTGGCCAGGGTGCGGGAGGTGACCCGGCGCCACCGGGTGCTCCTGATCGCCGATGAAGTGGCGGTGGGCTTCGGCCGCACCGGCAGGATGTTCGCCTGCCAGCACGAGCAGGTGAGTCCGGACCTCATGTGCCTGGCCAAGGGCATTACCGGGGGCTACCTGCCCCTGGCCGCCACCCTGGCCAGCGATGAGATTTATCAAGCCTTTCTGGGGGAATATCAGGAATTCAAAACCTTTTTCCACGGCCACACCTACACGGGCAACCCCCTGGCCGCGGCGGTGGGGCTGGCCAGCCTGGATATCTTTGAAAAGGAGCGGCTGATTGAGGCCTTAATTCCGAAGATTGAGCTGCTCACCCGGCTCCTGGCGGGGATGGCCGGCCACCCGCACGTGGGCGATATCCGCCAGCGGGGCCTGATGGTGGGGATCGAACTGGTGCGGGACCGGGGCTCCCGGGAGCCCTGGCCGCCGGCCCATCGAGCCGGCCATCGGGTAATCCTGGCGGCGCGCCGCCTGGGGGTTATCCTGCGGCCACTGGGGGACGTCATCGTCCTGATGCCGCCCCTGAGCATCTCCCCCGCGGAACTGGAGGACCTGGCCAGGATCACCTATGAGGCCATCGACCGGGGAACGACCTTGGATTGATATGCCCTTAGGGGGCCCGGCTTTAATGGTAGATAATGGCAAAATAGTGATGCTCGGGGCCTTAGGGCTACTCTGAGAAATCCTCAGGCCTTTTTACTCTCTTACCAAGTGAATCAGCCAACGGCTTAAAATCAGCGATGTTAGTGGTGAGGATTGTAGAATCATCTGGAGCAAAAAGTACAAAAATTGCGTCACCCAGGTGTAAGCAATCTTTCTCTTGTATTACCTCCTTGGGCTTTCGATATAATTGGCGAAGAGTTTTAGCGCGGCGCTGGTTTTCGAGCTTTTCGGAATTTTTGATTGCTTCTCTCATCTTTCTCAGGTCTTCTATTCTCTCCCTGAGCCGGGGGGATAGTGAACATTCACCAGGAGGATTGCATTTGTTAGGCTCAAGCTCTATCAGCCCACGCCTTTCATAAGGGGCCACCTCCCGATAGCAAGGAAGTGGGAGAACGACGTCTGTAGTTATATCTCTCCTTTTCTTCCAAGGTTTCCTAATGGCAACATTTATGGCAAGACGGAACTCGTCACACTGGACTTTGTCCATAGATGCATCCGCTCCGTACTTTGCCACCAAAGTTCCAGGGGTTTGCCGACTGATAGACCCAGCTGCCTCTCGGAGTGCTTCTATTGCCGTCGATGTTGTATAGCGACGCGGAGTCCTTGACATGCGCTGGAGAGCATCTATTGCTTTCTCAAATGATCCAAGTATTGCAAGTTTATTATGCATCCATGCAAAATTCTTGAGAGGACCAGCTTTAAATTCCTTGATGGCAAATACTGGAAGCTCAGTCACGTTAAACTTCTTCAGTGCCTCGATAGCGGATTTTCTGATCTCTGCAGATTTAATTAATGCATCTGTCAGAACAGTGGTGTCTATGAAGGCTTTACTCATCTAGTAATTCCGCAGCATACTTGAAGTAATTTGGTTCGGGCTCAAGCCCTATATCTTGAAGACGTATTATTTCATCAACGGCTTCGCTTAATTCCAAAAATGGCTCTGTACTGATCCGTCTTAAGCCTCTCCTGATTGTTTCAAGTTGGGCTAATTTCAACGCACTTCCTTGCATGTTTGCGAGAGATTGATAAATGGCATTGATTATAGCTCCGAACCCATCGCCAATAGACCTGCAACAAAACAATTCAGGTAGAAGTGCTTGCAGTCGATGAATAAAATCATCTGAGGATATTAGATCGCCTTCCTTTAGGGCTTTAATAGATTGGCTAACATATTCAAGACCTTCGGAAAGCAAAGTAAATGACCTGGCGAGCTCGGGCCGAAGTTCATGGCTAACAGGATAAAGCTGATTAGTCTCGACTTGTCTGCCGGTTGATCTTTCATCGGCAGTAGAAGTATGGACAGGGGGCGCTTCAGCCTTCTCAAGGGAATCCATGGCGGTGCTATCACTTGCGTCAGTAATTTTGGGCTTTGGAAACAGTATGACAGTCATTTATATAACTCCCAAAAAGTTTTTGCTGTCTCTCTTGACTAGATGATAAGCCTGAGAGAGCCATTCCATAACATCTAATTGTCCAGTCGATACTATCCCTAAGGTGAAGTAATCTATATCATAAACTAATTCATGCAGTTCATGGTGGATAGATGTCAATTCTTCCACAGCAGCAGGAGGATCAAAGTCGATCTTTCTGTCTCGCACCTCTATTGATATCGTAACTCCAACTGACTCACCTTCCCACCTCAGTCCATATTTAGGTAAAAGGACTTTCCCCTGAATCCCAAAATGAACCCCATCCGGTATTGTTATCAATTTTGTGGAAATCATAGCATCAACAGCTTGTTGTTTATCAGGGAAAACTTTTACAAAAACAGTCCTAAATCCAACACGTGTGAAATACTCAATTTCTAAGGACTGGCTAATAACTTTTACGAAATCTTTTGTCTTTTCTGTGAAGTCTTTGAGGCTTGAGATCGGGGCAGTGTCACCGATATGCGATTTGTCTAGGGCGACTGACAATTGGTATCTTTCGTCCAATGAAAAAGTTGATACATTTGGCTGAGCCGTACCTATTTTTAGATTAGGCCACATGTTGGCAACCTTTGCCCATAACCTACCAGAATAGTCCCATAGGCGGAAGGCCTTCTCATAGCGAACTTCTAAGGTTGCACTTAACAATTTAAAAGTCGATAAATCCATAGTGCCCTCCAGCCATGTTGACCCAGAAATTTGACATGCATAGTAGGTTACTCTATTATGATGAATTATCCAATAAAATAGCACAAATTTCAAAGAAATTACAGCTATCCAATCGAACGTATTAATAATTTCAAAAATTTTGGCATACCTTCCTTCCCACAGGCCCAGAATACCGCACTGCCAGGACTCAAGGACTCCAAACCAGCACCGCCAGATATTTTGACCAGACGCCAGCCAGACGGCGGTAGAGGTTTTAATCACTGCTATATATCCACTATTACTTTACGTGCCGGCCGGGCCAGGAGGGCGCACTGCCTCGGGGGCTTTGGCGGGCACCGGTCGGGTCAGCTTTCGCCGGCCGCTGCGGACGTGCCCGGCTATTCTTATCCTCAAAGAATTTTTTTTATTTCCCAAGAGAATCTCGTTCATACCCATACTTTGCCGCGGTTTCGGCTCGCGCCCCCTATAAGCTAACCATCGGTAATTGCAGGAAATAGTTTCCTGGCCCACCTTGGCATGATCCTTGGATCAATACCTGGCAAAGCCTTTGCTGCACTAGTATCGTGTTTCGGGAATTTGTTTATTATATCTTGGCCCTAAAAACGCCCCCTTCCGGAGCGGGGAGGGGGTTGGGGGGAGGGTGATAACGTCTTAGAATAGCAAAAAAAATCCCCCACCCCGACCCTCCCCCTCAAGGGGGAGGGGATAAAAGCCGATTTCTTTTTAGAAGGTTTTCCTGAAACACTAGGCGACGAGCCGCGGGCGGCAGCTCACCGCCCGCCAACCAAAGGAGACACGGATGCGAGACTCGGTCGAAGGATTATCATCCCCGAACCCTGGAATGGAGTTGCTTTATACCCCCAGCCGCCCGGATGGCGTCCCCTACCCGGATGTCCTGCCGTCCGTCCTGGTCGTCGATGACGATGACCAGTGCCGCAGCGTTCTCCTGAACTATCTGGAGCTAATCCGCTATGCCGGCAAGGGCGCCGCCAATGCCTCCGAAGCCCTGGAAGTCCTGGCTCAGGAGCGGATCGATCTGGTGGTCAGCGACATTAAAATGAGTGGCATGGATGGGGTGGAGTTGATGCAAGAGGCTCATCAGACTTATCCCCAGGTACCCTTCATTATCATGACCGGTTATGCCCTGGAATATTCCTGCCATGACATCATTAATGCCGGGGCCAGCGACTTCATTGCCAAGCCCTTCTCCCTGGGGGAATTGAGGGCTAAGATTTGGCGGATTCAGAAAGAAAAGGACATTCTGCGGCAACTTCAACATAGCCTGGCCAGGCTCAAAGACCTCATTGAGAACACGGAGGGGGCCCTGGCCTCCACCCTGGAACAGAGAGCCGCGGGGCGCCAGAATCGCGTCGGCGACCTGGCCTGCGCCATCGCCAGGGAAATGGGGCTCCCGGAAGAACGAATCGAGGTCCTGCGCCTGGCCGCCTTCGTCCACGATATCGGCAAGATGGGGGTTCCCGCCGACAGTCTGACCAAACCGGGAGCACTGACCGCCATCGAAATGAGCCTGATTAAGGTTCATTGTCAGGCATTTTTTGAGATCTTGAATACCGTCGAATTTCCCAGGCCCCTCTCCGAAATGGTCTTCCAGCACCAGGAAAGGGTTAACGGTTTAGGGTATCCCCTGGGGCTTAAGAAGCCCATGATTATATTGGAGGCCAGGATCCTGGCGGTGGCCGAGGTGGTGGAAGCCATGAGCTCCCAGCGGCCTTACCGGCCAGCCCTGGAATTGAGCGCCGCCCTGGAAGAAATCTCCAAGAATCGAGTGCTCTATGATGCCGAGGTGGTGGATGCCTGCCTGAGGCTGTGCCACGAAAAAGGATTTACCTTCGGAAGCTCATAAAGGGGGACAGGCGTCCCGCCTGCCATCCCTTCTGACAATTTCTCCGGCTCCACTCTTAGGAGTTCAAGGTTCAAAGTTCAACGTTCAAGGTTAAACTGAAAACCGAAAACCCCTCACCCGGGATGGCACTCCCGGGAGATTCTCCGGACCAATCTCAGGAGAAGTCCGCAGCAAGAAAATCCTCTCCCATCCCCGGCCCGGTCCGCTAGTGCCGGGTTTTAGAAATATCTTAAAAATATTACCATTAATCATACGCTTACTGCCTAACTCCCCAACCTGAACCCTTATTGTTTGCCCCCCTCCGTGCCGCCCGACAAGCTACCCATCTTGCCCAGATCAATGAGGGGGATGGCCCCTCCGGAGACTTGAGGTAAGATACCGTTCCATTTCTCGATACCCTTATACTGCACCAGGATCGGGGTGATCGACCGTGATAGGGCATCATTGGCCTTGGCCTGTCCCTGGGCCACCACGAGAATGGATTCAGCCTCTCCTTTTGCCGTGGCGACCTTTTGCTGAGCTTCAATCTCGCGTTGGGCCAAGACCTGTTTCTGCGTTTCGACTTGTTGCTGGGCCACTTGCTTGGCCTCGATGGCCCCTTCATATTCAGGAGAGAATCGAATATTGGCAAAGTAGATATCATCGACGATGATGTGGTACCTCTCCAGGTTCTCCCCCAATTTGGTCATCGCCCGCTTCCGGATTTCCTCTCTTTTGGGAAGAATTTCCCCGATGGGGTAGGTCGGCACCACCTCCTTGACGAAGTCGTTGAAGGCCGGGTCGATCACCTTGTCGGCAAAATCGAGCCCCACTTTCTGGTAAAGGTCATTGACATAAGCCGGATCGATATGGAAGTTCATCATCCCCGTCATTTTCACATTCTGGTATTCCTTTGAAGAGGCATCGATCTCTCTGAACGGATGGGGTTGCACCTTGACATCCACCTTGATGACTCTTTCGGCAATGGGCACAATGAAGTTGAGCCCCTCCCCCATGATTCTCTTCTCTACGCTCCCCCACCAGAGGACCACCCCCCGGTGGCCAGCCGGGACGATGACAAAGGTGCCCCAACCAACGAAAAGGATGATGCAGAGCAAGATGATAATTGCAAGATTCCGTGGATTCGGCTTTTTGAATTCAGCCAGGTTGATGACTTTTTCCGCCATCGTTATCCTCCTCTGGGTGTCTTAACCGAGATGATGCCCACTATCCGAGCCAATCCCAAAAATTTTGGGACCATTCTCCCTAAGTTCAGGCCAGAAAACGAGAAACTCTTCCCGAACCCGCTCGGCTCATTGAGTATCATAGCATGAATATTTTTTAAAAAACGTTTTTCTTAAGGATTAGGGCATATCCACGAGGCTCCTACCATCGTCTCAAATCCGGATCCGCCACCGGTTTTTGTCCCGGAGGCGTATAAATTTAAGGCAAAAGTAAAAAGGTAAAACTTTTGCCTTTTGCCTTACCCCCCCGGCCTCACCGCGGCGCCGCAAACTTCCATGGATTTGCGAGAGCCTTGATGCTATAGTGGGGTTCGAAATTTTTTTATAGGTCCTCCCCGGGAAAGGAAATCGGCATGAATCCATGGAAAATCGGTTTTGTGGGCACCGACGGCCGCACCTTGCTGGCCGCCCTGGAGACCAGCCGGGCCACCAGCGAGCTCTATCCCGGCGACTACCGGGGGCTGGTGGTTCGGGGCACCCCGGCCATGCCGGCCTGGGCCCGGAGAGTTGGCTGGCCGGTGGATTTCCTGCCGGTGGCCGACCATTCCGCCCCGGCCTATGCCGAGGCGCTGATCCGGGCCTTTCGGGAAGGGGGGCTGGACGCCGCCCTGGTCATGCCCGAGTCCCTGGTCTTCGACGGCCTGGTGGACCTGGTGGCCGAAGCCGGCCATGGCGGCCGGATCATCGGCCTGAGCCGGCAGGCCGCCTTTGTGGAGGCGGACAAGATCGCCTGCAAACACCTGTGCCGGGAGGCGGGCATCCCGGTGGCCCCGGCCTGGGTGGAGGCCGACGCCCGGGATTACCGGTCCGTTTTGGGAACCTGCCTGAAATACCTGCATGACTTCGGCGGCGCGGTCCTGAAGTATCCCTTCACCGCCGGCGGCAAGGGGGCCCGCATCATCGGCAATACCTGGGAAATCCGGGAGGTCTATGAGCTGCTGCTCAACGATTACCGGGAGGCCTACCTGAAGGGGTTCGGCAAAAAAGCCCCCTGGCCGCTGCTCATCGAGTCCCGCATGTCCGGGGTGGAGATCAGCTTCACCATCCTGGTGGATAAAAACGGCCATCACCAGTTCCTGCCCACGGCCATGGACTATCCCGAGCGTTTCGCCGGCCCGCCGGGCCTCGACAACCCCATCACCGGCGGCATGGGCTCCATCTCGCCCCACCCCCTGGAGTCTCCGGAACTGCTGCTCCTGGCGGAAGAGACCATCGCCCGTCCCCTTATCGTCAAGATGCGAGAGCGGAGCCTCCTGCGGCAGTGCGTCCTCTACCCCGGGTGTTTCGTCTCCTTCGGACCGGATTTTAAGCCCGCCGCCATTCGGGTGTGCGAAATTAATATCCGCCCCGGGGAGCCGGAGTTCCAGCCCATCGTCAAACGGTTGCGCAATCTGGGGCCCTTGCTGCGGGCCATGGTGGAGGGCCGTCTGGACCAGGTGGCCCCGGAGGTCAGAAGCGACCAGATATCCCTCTGCCTGGCCCTGGTCACCGGCCCCGGCGGCCCCAAACAGCAGAAGGGCTACCCCTGGTCCCTGACCAAAGGGGAGGCCCTGGAGTTGGATTTCGATTATTTCGACAAAAAGAAGATCACCGTGATCCCTTCCGCCATGGATTGGGACGAGGGGGTGTTCAAATCCGACGGCTCCCGGGTGGCTTATCTGGTGGCCAACGCCACCGTAAAGGAAGGGCAGCAGCGGGGCCAGGTGGTGGAAACCTTGCGGCAGAAATTGCTCAACGCCTTCGACCTCGGCAAGATCCGGGTCATCCCCCGGGAAAACCAGGCGGGCAACCGCCTGGCTTTAAGGCGCGATATCGGTTTGCATTACCGGATGGCGGAATTCTTAAAATCAGGGTGAAACGGGGAAAAGGCGAAAAGGGTAAAAGCTGGGAAATATTGAATCTAAAGGCGGGATGCGCTTCGCTTTCCGCCCTGCGGGATACGGGCTATTTAAGCACTTCACTTTCAATGAAATCAGCCTTCAACTTTTTAGTTATACCCACAAGATAAAGGGTGTATTTAAACAAAATTGTTGTGTAGGTTCCTTTTGGCCCAAAGTAGAATGCCTCCTTTTCCTTCAGACCAGGTTCTCGGTCGTTGGATGGGTCAAGACGAAGGTCCCTAAGCCAATTGTTTTTCCCATGTTTTCCCGGTGGCAAGGGGTGCGGAAATTTGAAATATAAATAATTGCGGCCTGAAGAAGGTCTGAAGATAATTTGATTAGGGATAAGAGAAAATCGCCGACCGAGATAATCGTGAGCTTGGCTGCCAAAGACTACAATTATATTGGGTTCAAGGATGTCAAGCTCTTTCTGGTAGTAGTTGCATTTGCTCTTCATAATTTCCGTTGGGTTAGATTTTGGTTTATTTCCCGCACATTTTATCACGTTATTAATAGCACAGAATTCTAAGGGAGATTCAATGTCTTTTGGGAAAATTCCTGCTCCTATCATCTCCTCCATTATGATCTGAATTCCATATTTGGGCTTCTTGCGCTTTTCAGCGCCGGCCAGAGGGCTTTTGTTTGGATGACCAGTCACGGTTCCAGCATCCCACAGGCCCCGGTATTCTCTGCCGTCATACTTCCAGCCTTTCAGACAGCGCCTGAATACCTCGCTTATATCGTAATTCGGGTTTTGCCTTTGATATTCCTTGAATGATTCAAGAGTTCCAAAAAACCCAATATTCCCTGGCCAGATGGAGTTTAGTCTAGTAAAAAGAATCCTTGGAAAGCCAGTCTGGCCATAGCGTTCTCCTACAAAACAGATTTCTGGTCCATGTTTGTATCGCCCACCCGATACGTCAGCCAATTCATTGTGGCAGGCACCGTCCTTTTTATAGCGCGGACAACTGAAAATTTTTTCCTCTCCGAATTTAAGGATGCGTTCCTGATAGCTCAATCGTTGCCTCCCCTCCTGCGTTTGCCTCTGCTAATACAACCTGAGATTATGCGGCAGACCTGGCCTCCATTGTTAAAAACGAGGTTTAACCGGCTAATTTTTTAAGTGACTTGATTTGATTTGACAGAAAACGGCTTAATTCCAAAACCATTCCCTGCATTTCGAAAAATTGTGGCTCCTCAAGATAGCCGATTTCCAGGGCCACCCGCAACAAACTCCTTAATTCCCCGGCTGAACCCTTAGCGATATTCAAGAAGTTCAAATACTCTTTACGTGAGGCTCTTTCAAAGCCTTCGGCTATATTGCTGGTAACGGATAATGCCGCGCTACGCAATTGATCCCGCAAATTAAAATCCTTACTCAACTTACCATCTCTGGTAATGAGATAGACTTGCCTGACAAGTCTCATGCCTTTCTGCCAAACTAAAAGGTCTTCAAAGGATTCAATCTTTTTAGCCATAGTTTAATCTCTCCCACCTCTTAATCCTTTTCCCCTTTTACCCTTTTACCCCTTTACCCCTTTACCCCTCTTTTTTTATTGCACCTGATTTTCCTTGGAGTCCCCGTGGAATTTCAGGGCCGCGGGGCGCTGGCTATTGTCGATGTAACGGTTCCAGTAATCCCGCAGGTCCTGGGTGGCCTGTTTCACCTCGATGGCCGCGCCCTGGGCCCGCAGTTGCCCCAGGCAGTAATAGAGTTCGTTGAGCAGGCGGATCTGGGTAATGCCCGCCACCTGGTCAAAATCCTCCGGCGCCAGGGATTCCAGGTTGATCTTTTCCAGCTCCGCCAATTCGTGGAGGATTTCCTCCACGATGCTACCGAGCAGGTCCTGGTAGTAATCGGGGCGGCCCAGGTCCAGGCGGCGGCCCCGGCTCAGGGTGACCGCGGGGCTCATGTCAGCAGGCCGGCGCCTTGTCTTTCAGGTAGTGATAGATGGCGCCGTCGTATTCGTGGGTGAGCTGAAAGACTTTGCGAGCCAGGACGAAGCGGGTGCCCAGATTGGTGGCTCCTTTGTTGAGCTTCATTTCGTGGATCACCAGGGCGTAGTCCGCCGGGTCCAACACCACCGTGACCGCCTGGTAATTCTTGGCCGCGGCCCTGAGCAGGGTGGGGCCGCCAATGTCGATGTTTTCGATGGCGTCCTCCAGGGTGCAGCCGGGTTTGGCGATGGCCTGTTCGAATTGGTAGAGATTCACCACTACCAGGTCGATGAAGCCGAGGTTTTGCTGCTGCATCTGCTCCAGGTGGCTGGCCAGGTCCCGGCGGGCCAGGATGCCGGCGTGCACCTTGGGGTGCAGGGTCTTGACCCGGCCATCCAGCATCTCCGGGAAACCGGTGAAGTCCGAGACCTCGGTCACCGGGACCCCTCCTTCCCGCAATATCTTGGCGGTGCCCCCGGTGGACAGAATCTCCACCTGGTGACCGGCCAAGAATTGGCCGAACTCGACGATGCCGCTTTTATCGGTGACGCTGATCAGGGCCCGGGCAATAGGTTTCATACCTTCCTTCTCTCCAGTTATCAGGAATTTTTGCCGTTCTTGCTTTTGTGGCTATTTTGCTTTTTGCTTTTTTTGCCAGGGGTCGATGAGCGAGCGCTCCATAGGGGCGCACAGCGGCACAGGCTTCCAGCCTATGATTGGGTGCGCCCTCGGGGGGCGGACACCTGGGTCCGCCCTGCAAAAATATCCTTTTGTCGGCAACTCGGTATTAGCCAACGTCCCCAAACTTACGGGCTGGGGAATTGGGGTCGTCTCAAGCTACTATAGGCGGAAGATTTATGCAAGGCCGGAGGCGGGGGGATGTTTTTCTTTCGGCGCTCCTTGATATTAAGGGAGGGGGCAGGGACCCGGAGTCTTTTCCGGCAGGTCATTTCCTCCGTTTTCGGTTTTAGGTGAAAGTCAAAAGCAATCACAGGCGAGACGCCTGTGCCACTTGATTTGCCTTGAACTTTGAACCTTGAACCTTTGAACCAGCCCCTTAACCGAGAAAGAGCCTGAGGGCTTCCTGCTTCAGGCGCCGGAAATCTTCCTCGGCCTGATGCAGTTGTTTCTGGCGGAGGGCGTACCTGATCTTGCGCACTGTTTCATCCAGGCTCAGGGGCTTGAAGACGATGTCCACCTGCTCATAATAGATCAGGTGCTGGGTCTGGGCCCGCTGCTGCACCATGATGAGGAAACGGGTGCCGGGATGGCGGGAGCGGACCTGGTCCAGGAACCTCTGGTAGTGCAGCTGCTTGGGATCGGTGATGATGAGATCGTAGGTGCACTGCTCCAAGGCCTCCAGTGCCTCGGGCTCTGAGTTTACCAGCTTGAAGCCCACATAGCCGCAGAGTTTGATGACCGCAGAGAGGAATTCCCGAACCCATTGCTCCTGATCCACTACCAGGATGCGCGCCTGGCAAACGGTATCCTCGGGCATCACGGGGCCTCCTTAAGGCTGCTGCTGATAATTTATCAGAAATGCACCGACTGGCAAGAGAGTGGCGGAATTTTTGAGGAAAGCCGCGGCCGGCGTCTGGCGCGGGCGGGGGATCCCTTAAAAAAAAATTTCCTCTTCCGGGTTGATGAGGTTCATAATCAGCCCGCTCATCACCTTGGGATAGAAATAAGTGGATTTCCGGGGCATGGTGAGGCCGGCGGAGGCTACCTCCTGCACCTGCTCGATACGGGTGGGATTGAGGATAAAGGCCATGCGGGCGTCCCTATGGGTCACCGCGGCCACCACCTCATCGATCCTGCTTGAGTATTTAAAGGTCTCCTGGTCGTCCAGGGTCTGGGCGTCCAGGGCCAACACCTTCTCAAAGATCAGGTAATTGAGCACCGCCACGTCCAGTTGGGCCAGGGCGGGATGCATCTGGCGGGCCAGCTGTTTTTGCCGCACCCCGGGGCGCAGCTTCAGAAGCCAGGCCTTGCGGCCGAAGCCCAGCATGATGAAGGCGGTCTCCGCGGCCGGAACCTCCGCCAGGGTCTGTTGCAGGAAGTCATCGTAGGCCTGGCCGAACTCGTCGGCGGCGGGCAACGAGAAGATTTCGAAGTATTCCTTCAGGCGCCCCTGGATCTTGGCCTCGTCCAGGTGCTTCACCCGGGGACCCCCCAGGAGGCGGTGGGCCATGAGGATGACCAGGTTCGGGTCGTAGATGTTGGAGAGGTACATGAGGGTATAGTTGAAGTCCGCCTGGGGCGGCGCCTGGGGATACTGCTGTTTCAGGAGTTTTTGGTAATTGAGGGAGGTTTCGTAGCGGTGATGGCCGTCGGCGATGAACAGGGTTAGGCCGGCCAGGGCCTGGTGGGCCGCCTGGAGGGCGGCGGGCTCAGTTACCCGGTAGAGGCGCTGATAATATCCCAGGGTATCTTCAAAGGACTCCTGCGGGGCAGGGGGCAGGGCCTGGCGTAGTTGGCCCAGGACCAGATTTTCCGGATCGGGATACAGGGAAAAGATGGGGGAAAAATGGGCCCTGGCCTGTTTGAACAATTCCAGGCGGTCGGCCTTGACGGCGGAGAAGGTCTGCTCGTGGGGCTTAATGGCCCCGCCGCTTAAGGGCTCCAGGCGCACCAGGGCCGCCAGGCCGGTCCGGGTCCGCTTCCGCCCCTGAGCCTCGAAATCGGTCTCCCAATAGTAGAAGGCCGGCTGGGGATCCCGCAGCAGCACCTCCTGACGCAGCCACTGTTGGAACAGGGCGGCCGCCCGGGTGTAACGGTTGTGCAATCGATTGTCCCCGGCCAGGGCCTGGGGCAGGATCAGGTGCACCATGTTATAGGGGCTGCGGGCCGCCAAGGCCTGCCGCTCGACGGGCTTGATCACATCATAGGGCGGCGTCACCACGTCGGTCAGGTTCGACACCTTGGCGAGGTTATAATGCAGCCCCCGGAACGGGGCGACCAGGGCCACCGGAATCGTCCTCCTGTTTGCTAAGCCGCCATTTCCCCTGGGAAATACCACCTCTCCCCCAAGGACCGACTTCGCCTCCGGCCAGGAAAGGGCGGCAAATAACCGCTTAAATTTATCACCCCGGCACCTGGCGTCAATAGGCTCGTGGCACAAATCCGGCATTTCCCCGGAGAGCAGTCGTGACCAGGTCACAAAAAACTCTTGACCCTGGTTACCCTCCAGGTTATAAAAAACGAATTAATTTTGATTAAGGGATGGGCGTATGCGCATGACCCCTTCGCAGGTTAGGAGGGGTTATAAGGTTACGGGGCGAAAAAATCTGGGGCGTTAGGCCCCCTTCCTCGTGCTCTCCGGACCGTTGCCGGGGCCCAAACCTTACTCTCCCCGGGAGTTCCGCTCCCGGGGACGCGCCGCCCCAGGCGGCGCAGGTGGTATGCCTGCCGGGCATTCCCCGGTGGCGTCTTAACCTTGGTGCGAGGAGGGCGGACTATTGAATAATCCGGTGCCTGGCTTCGGACTGCATCTTACCCTGGACGGCTATGGGTGCAGTTATGAGCGGCTGACGAACCTGGACGCCATCTATCAATTCCTGGATCATTGCCCCGATGTGATCCACATGACCAAGATCATGCCCCCTTACGTTTTCAAGTACCACGGCAAGGTCCCGGAGGATTGGGGCCTGTCGGGCTTTGTGCTCATCGCGGAAAGCCACATCAGCATCCACACCTTCCCCGACCGGGGCTACCTCAGCCTGGATATCTTTTCCTGCAAGGATTTCGACTACCAGCAGGCAATAGCCTACGCCACCGAATTATTCGGCATCACCCGCCACGAGATGAATCTCCTGGACCGGGGCCTGGAGTTCCCCCGGAAAGTGAGGTCAGTGGAACGCATCTTGCGCCAGGAGCGGGACCAGATGCGAGGTTAGCATGGACGAGGCCGACGCTCCTTCCTCCGGCTTCCTGGCGCGCCTCCGGCAGCGGCTCAGCCGCAGGACCGCCATGCAGCAGCCGGAGGACGTGGAACGCGAAATCCAACATATCATCGTGGAAGGCGAAGAGCGAGGCCTCATCACCCGCCAGGAAGGCGAACTCATTGAATCCATCTTTGAGTTCAAAGATACCCTGGTCCGGGAGATCATGGTGCCCCGCCTGCAAATGGTGGGGGTGGAGCGAAACACCCCTCTGAACCAGATCATCCGCCTGCTCCTGTCCAGCGGCCATTCCCGGTTGCCGGTGTTTGAGGGGGATATCGACCACATCAAGGGCATCCTCCTGGCCAAGGACCTCCTGGTCTTCTGGCAGACCCCGGAGGAGACCTGGGACCTGGCCAAGGTCCTGCGCCCGCCTTATTTCGTCCCGGAAAGCAAGAAGATCAGCGACCTGTTGCGGGACCTGGTGGAGGGCAAGACCGCCATCGCCATCGTCATCGACGAATACGGCGGCACCGCCGGCCTCATTACCCTGGAAGACATCCTGGAGGAGATCGTCGGGGAGATCTACGACGAATACGACCGCATGGAGCCCCGCCTGGTGCCCCAGGAGGACGGCGCCGTCCTGGTGGATGCCCGCCTGGACGTGGAGGTGCTCCTGGAGCACTTCCGCCTGCCCCGCCCGGAAGGCAAGTTCGAATCGGTGGGAGGGCTCCTGATCCATGAGCTGGGCCGGGTCCCCCAGGTCAACGACCGGGTGCAGATCGATAACCTGGAACTGACGGTGGTCTCCGCCGACGAGCGCCGGGCCAAGCAGGTGCGGGCCCGGACGCTGGCCCCCGAGGAAGAACCGGCCGCAGAATAATAGGGGTTAGGGGTTAGGGGTTAGGGGCCATAAATATGCAAGAAATTGATTTAAAGAGTTGGGAAGATTTCAAAGAGCGACTTCAAGGACTTGAAAACGAACGCCGCCTTCATTTTAGAGACAGGGAACTATAAAAAGGGCGTTAATTGGAGGAAAGCTTCGGCAAAATAGATTTCCTGACCTCTAATCCCTAATCCCTGGCCCCTTTTATGACCCGGATCGCCCTCGATCATATCCTGGCCGCCATCCTCTCGGGCCTCCTGCTGGCCGCGGCCTTTCCCAAATGGAACCAGACCTACCTGCTGTTCGTCGCCCTCATTCCCCTATACTGGGCCCTCCAGGGAAAATCGCTCAAGGCCGCCTTCGGCCTGGGGCTGGTCTCGGGCCTGGCCTACTATCTGACCCTGCTTTACTGGATCGTCTACGTCACCCACGTCTTCGGCCATCTGCCCCTGGCTGTGTCGCTGGGAGTATTGCTGTTGCTGGCCGGCTACCTCAGTCTCTACCGGGCCCTCTGGGCCCTGGGGCTCAACTGGGGCGCAGCCCAGGGTCTGAGCCTGCTGTGGTGGGGGCCGGTCCTCTGGGTCACCCTGGAGCTTGGCCAAACCTACATCATCAGCGGCTTCCCTTGGGAGCTCTTGGGGAACGGCCTCTTTCTCCATCCCTTGCTGCTGCAGGTGGCCGACCTCATCGGGGTTTACGGCCTCTCCTTTCTGCTGGTCCTGATTAATATCGGCCTGGGGCGCTCCCTGTGGCCGCCCCGGACCTGGCGCACCCGGCGCTTTCGCCATCTGCCGGTGCTCGTCCTGATGCTGGCCTGCTGGCTGGGCTATGGTCATTTCCGCCTGGTGGCACTCCAAAAACTGGAGGCCCAGAGCCCGAAAATCAAAGTGGCCGTGGTCCAGGGCTCCATCGAGCAGGGCGAAAAGTGGAAGAAGGAGATGGTGACTGCCACCCTGGGGCGCTACGCCGAGCTTACCCGCCAGGTTAAAGGCGCCCAACTCATCGTCTGGCCCGAAACCGCGGCGCCCTTCTTCTTCCTGCGCACCCCGGATCTCTCCGCCCAGGTCCGGGACATCGCCAAGGAGAGCGGCGGCTCCCTCCTCTTCGGGGCGCCAGCCTGGGAGCTTACTGCCGAGGGGGAGCGCTATTTCAACCGGGCCTACCTCCTGTCTCCCCAAGGGGAGATGCTGGGCTATTACGATAAGGCCCATCTGGTGCCCTACGGCGAATACGTGCCCCTGCGGCGCTTTATGCCCTTTATCGGCAAGATGGTGCCCATGGTGGGGGACTTTGCCGAGGGGCCGGTGGGCGCCACCGTGAGCCTGCCGGATGGAGTGGCCTTGGGACCCCTGGTCTGCTATGAGTCCATTTTCCCCAATTTAAGCCGGGCCCAGGTGGCCAACGGCGCCCGTCTGCTGGTGAACATCACCAACGACGCCTGGTTCGGCAAGACCGCGGCGGCTTACCAACACCTGTCTATGGCGGTGCTCAGGTGCGTGGAGAACCACGTCTGCCTGGCCCGGGCCGCCAACACCGGGATCTCCGCCTTCATCGACGCCCAGGGCCACATCCTCTGGCAGTCGGAACTTTACGTCCCCGCGGCCCACGCCCTGGAGCTGCCCCTGATGCCCGGCGGCAGCCTCTACACCGAGTTCGGCGACCTCTTTGCCTGGGGCTGCGTCATTATCACCGGCCTGCTCCTGATTTTCGCCCGGCGCCGCCGCTGGGAGTAATAGGCGGGGCTTTTAGCCCCGATTTCCCGGCGAACCAGGATTAGCTCACTTGGAAAATAATAACCCCTTGATCCATGACCACCGAAAACCGAAAACCGAAAACCCCTTCAGATGCGGCTTTATCGCCCTGATCGGCTATCCCAACGTGGGCAAATCCACCTTGTTGAACCGCCTGGTGGGGTGGAAAATCGCCATTACCTCACCCAAGCCCCAGACCACCCGTTTCCGGTTGTTGGGCATCGTCAATGCGCCCGCGGCCCAGATGCTCTTCCTGGACACCCCGGGAATCTTGGAGCCCAAGGGGCCCCTCAACGCCAGCCTGGCGCAGGCGGCCCTCACTGCCCTGGCTGAAGCCGACGTGGTGGTCTGGCTGGCGGAGCCTCGGGCCCCTGACTTACAGGACCCTGTGCTGCTCCCCCATTTGCGGCAGCTTAAGCGGCCCCTGCTGGTGGCCATCAACAAGATCGACGCGGTGTCCAAGACCAAACTGCTACCCCTCATCCAGATTTTTCACCAGGCCTTCCCCGCCGCCACCATCATTCCCATCAGCGCCCTGTTGGGAGACGGCCTGGCGGAGCTGCAGGCCGAAATCGCCAGGCTACTGCCGGCCGGCCCTCCCCTTTACCCCCCGGACCAGGAGACCGAGGCCAGCGAGCGCTTCCTGGCCGCGGAGTTTATTCGGGAGCGGGTTCTGCACCACACCCGGGAAGAGTTGCCCCACGCGGTGGCGGTGGCGGTGGAGGAGTTCGACGAGAGCCGGCGCCCAGAGCTGGTGCGGATTCGGGCGGTAATCTACGTGGAGCGGGACTCCCAGAAGGCCATCATCATCGGCAAACAGGGGCGCCTGCTCAAAACCATCGGAGTCGAGGCCCGGCTGGAGATCGAGGCCCTGCTGGGGGCCCGCGTCTTCCTGGACCTCTGGGTCAAGGTCTGGAAGAACTGGCGCAAGGATCCCCGGGCCCTGCGCACCTTGGGCTACCAGAGATAGGAGCCTGGGACCAAAATCTCATTGACAATTTCCCCAATGATGCCCACCTTAAGAGCAAAAGGGCAAATATCCTTCTGAGACTCGCTGGCGTTTGGGAATTTATTGAGCGGCCTGTGGCCGCCTCCCACTGGGCGACCCAATCACAGGGTGGAAGCCTGTGCCACTGTCGCCCCTACGTTAACTGATTGATAAATAACCTTATTTTATCCAATAATTGAAAGCCCCCAACCGAAAATGGTATTACCCATGAGGCGCCTTCCGACTGTGCTCTTCGCGGTTTCCGCTTTTTTTGCCCTTTTGCTGATCTCGCCGCCCCCGGCCCTGGCCTTGGGCCTCCAATGGCCCACCGAAGGCTCCTACGTCCGCCAAATCGCCCACCTGCTGTTCGCCGCGTCGATGCTCTTCTTCATCCGGGAAATCTATTATACCGGCCTGCAGCGCTTCGGCGGCTTCCGCTTTCTCGTCTGGTCCTGGGGGATTCTGGCCCTGTGGAATCTGAACGCCTTCGTCGGCAATTGGAGCGAATGGACCCTGAGCAACCCGGTAATTGTCGGGCACGGTTTCTCCCGGCAGCTCCTGATGTCGAACGCTAACACCTGGCTGTTCTACCTCACCAAAATCGACCATTTCCTCTTGCTGCCGCCGGCCTTTTACCTCTTCTACCGCGGCCTCAAGGTCCTGGCCCGGGAGCCGCGGCCCGAAGGACCTGGGGCAGAGGGGTCATGACCAACCCATACCTCTATCTAGCTCCCCTCTGGCTCCTGGGATACGCCGCCTCGCTCCTGGTCATCCTGCTCACCTTGATGGCCCTGAGGGAATCCCGGATCCTGGTGGCCCGGGATCCGGAAAACGCCCTGTGGCTGTTTCTCAACAGGCTGGCCCTGGTCTTTGCCATCTTCGGCTTTAACCATATAATTTCCCACGGCCTCCAAGATCTCATCACCTATTGGGATTATCCCCACCTGGACATCGCCCGCCGCATCTTTAGCGGCTTCGACACCATCATCTACGTGACCGCGGCCACCATCATCTTTTTCTTCCACCGCATCCAGCGGCTGTACCGCCGCATGGAGGCGGACCACCACCATCTGGAAGAGACCAGCCACGAGATCCTGGCCCTGAATCGGGAGATGGAGGCCTTGGTGATGGAACGCACCATGTCGGAGATGGCCTTAGGGATGGCCCACGGCATCCGCAACCCCTTGCAAGTCATCGGCGGCTTCAGCCAGCGCCTGCTGAAAAAGACCGACGAAGCGGACCCCAGCCGGGTCTGGGCCCACGCCATCTCCGAAGAGGCCAAGCGCATCGAGCACATGGTGGAGCGCTTCGAAACCCTGGCCCGGCGCAAGACCTCCTTTTTCGCCCAGGAGGACCTGAACCTCATTCTCCAGGCCACCCTGGACCTGCTGCGACCGGAGCTCCGGGCCAAGAACCTCACCCTGGTGCGGGAATTCTGC
>Ga0208038_1000069_pt1 | contig 111183 bp, 117 predicted proteins | sample June2015DPH_16_1_FD_184714 | JGI IMG/M metagenome (GOLD analysis project Ga0208038, IMG submission 184714) | Peatland microbial communities from SPRUCE experiment site at the Marcell Experimental Forest, Minnesota, USA - June2015DPH_16_100... | ecosystem: Environmental > Terrestrial > Soil >...
GGGGGCCTCCGAAGGCAGGGGGCTCGGGAACCAATTCCTGGACGATGTCAGGCAGGCCGATGCCCTGATTCAGGTGGTGGACGCATCTGGCTCGACGGACATCGAGGGCAGAAAAGTTCCCCCAGGTTCCAACGACCCGCTCAGGGACATCGAGATGGTCGAGCACGAGTTCGACCTCTGGGTCTATGGACTCCTGAAGAAGGACTGGGAGAGGGTCTCGAAGGCTCTTGAACAGACAGGGGGAAAGATCGTGGACCACCTTGCCAATAGGCTCTCAGGCCTTTCGGTCTCCCTCGCCGATGTCGAGCAGGTGATCCTTCACAACCATCTGAGGACGGAGAAACCTAGCACATGGACAGATGCCCAGCTCATGCAGTTCGTAGTCGGAGTTAGGAAGCTGACGAAGCCTTCCCTGATCGCGGCCAACAAGTCTGATCTCCCCTCCTCTCCACCCAACATCGACCGGCTGAAACAGACAGGCAGGAAGGTGGTCCCGTGCGCGTCCGAGGCCGAACTCCTGCTGAGAAGGGCCGCCGATCACGGGCTAGTACAGTATGTGCCGGGCGACGCGAGCTTCAAGGTGGTGGCACCCGAGAAGCTGACCCCTGCTCAAGCTGGCGCCCTCAAGATGGTGGACGAGAAGGTCATGAAGACATTCGGCCGCACTGGGGTCCAGGAAGCAATCAACGAAGCGTACTTCGGGCTTCTCAGTGCGGTCGTGGTCTTTCCTGTCGAGGACGAGACGAAGCTTTCAGACAAGGAGGGTAACGTCCTGCCCGACGCATACGTCATGAAGGGAGGTTCGACAGCACTCGACCTCGCGAGGACGGTTCACACGGAGCTGGCAGACAGCTTCCTCTACGCCATCGACGCGCGGAACGGAAAGAGGCTATCGGCAGATCACAAGCTTAGCAACAGGGACATCGTGAAGATTGTGTCAAGCGGCAAGCGGGGCTAGCGGCTCCGCCTTCTTCTGGTCGGGCCTCGAAATCAGCTTGCTCTTCCTCATCCCGACGTGTCTAAGGTGCGTAACCCTCTTCGCTTCGTTGTAGACATCCGAAGCCACCTTCTGCAGGACCAATTCCTGAGCCAGCTGGTCGTAGGTGAGGTTGGCGGCCCTTTCGGCTATGACCTTGTCCATCACGATCCTGAGGTCGTGCTTCTTCGAACTGTTCATCAAGCCCTGCGACAGAGCCGTGCAGTAGACTCTGACGACGTAGCCGTCCTTCGTCGTGTAGTCCTTGATTAAGTCTGACATCGAGGAACCCCTCCTGATGAGGCTTCTGAGGAATTCACGAGAGTACTCATGCCCCTTGAAGATCGTTGTTGCAGTCTCGCCTTCGACCTTGTCGATCTGGAAGTAGAGCTTGAAGCTGTAGTGTTGAGGGTCCTGCTTCAATATGTCGTAGAGCGTCGTCTCGATGACCCTCCCGGCGGGTTTCTCTATGTCCGTGAGCGGGACGCGAGCTATCGGAGCGTTACCGAAGGAAGAGGACGCGTTGACCACCACCCAGGATTTCAGCTTCCACTTGTCCCTTACCTTCGCTGCCTTCTTCGGCAATTAGGGGCGCCCCGCCGCCGTCCCGCTTATAACCTCATTGATGGTGAAGTGAATCGATGCCCTTCATGTAAGGGCCCAGAACCTCAGGAATCTTCACCGTCCCGTCCTTCTGCTGGAAGTTCTCGACCAGAGCAACCAGCGTCCTGGTGACCACCGCCGTCGAGTTGAGCGTGTGGACCAGGGTCGTTGGCGCGTTCGACGTTTCCCTGTATCTGATGAGGAGCCTTCGAGCTTGGAAGTCGGTGATGTTGCTCGCTGAGGCCATCTCCCTGTAGTTCTGCTGACCAGGGAGCCAGGCTTCGACGTCATAGGTTTTCGCCGACATGAAGCCGGTGTCACCGCTACAGAGCAAAACCACCCTGTAGGGGATCTCCAGGTCTTGATAGATCCTCTCCACATTCGAGACGAGTTCTTCGTGAAGCTTCCAGCTCTGGTCGGGTCGGCAGAAGACGACCTGTTCTACCTTGTAGAATTGGTGCACGCGGAAGATTCCCTTAGAGTCCTTCCCGTGCGCCCCGGCCTCGACCCGGAAGCAGGGGCTGAACCCGCAGTACTTGATGGGCAGGTCGGAGCCCTCCAGAATCTCGTCCATGTGCATCGACACGAGCGGATGCTCCGAGGTTGCGATCAGGTGGAGGTCCTCACCTTCAATCTTGTAGATCACAGGACCAAAATCCTCAAGGTTGACGACCCCCTCGTAGGCCGCGCGATTGAGCATGAAGGGCGGCTCGACGGCTGTGAATCCGCGTTCCCTGAGAAAGTCGAGCGCGTACTGCATTATAGCGTGCTCGAGTTTCACGGCGTCTCCTTTCAGGAAGAAAAATCTCGCTCCGGCGACCTTGGCCGCCCGTTCCATGTCCACCATGCCCAGCCCGGCCAGCAGGTCGATGTGGTGCTTGGGTTCGAAACTGAACTTGAGCTTCTTGCCCACCGACCTGACGACGACGCTCTGGATTTCGTCCCTCCCCGCAGGAACGCTTTCGTGGAGCATGTTAGGCATGCTCATCAGGATGCTGTTCAATCGTGTGTGCCTTTCGGCCGATTTCGCCTCCAAGTCTGCTATCTCCTGAGGGATGCTCTTTACCTCCTTCAGCTTCGCCTCGATCGGTTCTCCCCTCTTCTTCATCGCAGCGACCTGGGCGGTCAGTTCGTTCTGCTTGTGCCTGAGTTTGTCGACCTCGGTCTTGAACCTTCTCCATTCCGCGTCGGCTTCCACAGCCTCATCGACAAGAGGGACCTTCTGGAGCGCCCCCCTTCTCTCGAGGTTGCGGATTATCGCTTTCGGGTCCTCCCTGACTAACTTTACGTCAAGCACCGCAGGAATCCCTCCATGTTTTTAGGTGTCTCTAGCTCGTGATAAAAGCCATACCTCCTGAAACAGAAGGACGTCGCGGAGCACCGCTATCGCTGTCGAAACAGCTCCCGATGGGGAATCGGATGCTATCCGGAACTCAAGGGTCCCCTTCCTCGCTCCCATCCTCAGTGTCATTCCACGAGGAGCCCCTTCGTTGTCTGGAGTCAGGACTGAAACTAGCTGGTGACACACATGGATGTCTGTGCACTTGATTGAGAGCCGGATTGCGGTTCTCATACGAGGATTCTTTCCGCAACGGCATTTGAAAAGACCTCGGACGCTGCGGCCGGGATTCTTGCGCCCGCGGCCATCGGGTGTCCTCCTCCGACCCCGCCGACCCCCTCAGCGGCTTCACGCATCACCAGTCCTAGGTTCACAGTCCCGGGAAAAGAGTCCCCGATCCTTGAAGAGACTTTCAACTCAGAGTCCCGACTGGAAGAGGTGCCGATCACGACTTTGTCCTTGAAGCCCGGTGACGAACTGAGGATGGAGATCACGGGTCCTAGCAACTTCTCGTCAACGACTCCCTCTCCCCTTACGAACACGATTGGGCCGCGGTGCTCGAGCCTCGCGGCATCGCCCGCCAAGGCATCAAGGGCCTTGTTGATACCCGAGCGGTACTCCGAGAGGGTCTTCATCGCGGCTTTCAGAGCTTCAGACCTGTCGCCGAGGCAGATCGAGATGCCTATCCCTGGGACGGCCATCCTGCCGCATGCGTTGAGCAGTGTGCCAAACTCCCTGGCGTCTCTGAGCGGAGTGAACGGGTCTTCGAACTCCAAGGTGTAAACCTCGCCGATCAGGCTGGCGATGGCGTCAGTCGCCCCATCGGCCGGTCCAAGCATGCTCGCGATGACTTCTGTCAGCTTCATCTTCTCGTCAGCGGAAAGAGACGCGATCGTCCTCCAAGTCCCCCCGTCTTTTAGCTGGAGACCCGACTCGTGAAGCGCAGACAGCACGGCGTCCTTGCTCCCGGTCAGCCCCCTCAGGAAAGGGGTCGAAGTCAACGCAACAGATTCGTGGATGGGCCGCGTCTCCCTCCCCGTGAACATCAGGTCCTTGGACAGGATCAGATGACTCGACGACTGCGCTTCTTCCATTGCCGCTCTGTTGAGCCCTGTAAGAGACCTTCCCTGACCAGTGTCCTGTCTGTCTGCCACCGCACCGACGACCGCCAGCGGAGAGAGATCGACATTTGAGGGATCGACCGAAGTTGCGAAGAAGTAGGCCATCGACGACGAGCAGGCCTCTCTGCCGCCGTCGAACCCGTATGCCCAGGCGTTGACGACCGCCGGGTTCAGCATGTCACTCTCGGAGAGCTGGTGGTGGTCAATCACAAGGTATCTGCCGTCGAAGGCGGCTCCCAACTCTGCTATGAGGGTAGACGCGAGGTCGGTGAATATGTAGAAGTCGTACTGCTGCTTCTCGAGCTCGCTGATTGTCTTTGAATCCAGATCCGGAACAGTCCGCAGCGTGACGTTGGCCCCTTTCCTCGTCAAGGAGGCAAAGACTATCGAGCCGCTCGCAAGTCCGTCAGCGTCGATGTGAGTGACGATGAGTATCCTCCGTCCGCTTCTGGCGAGCTTAAGCACCTCCGACGTAAGGGCCCTGTACCTGCTGAGGAGGCCATCGAGGTCGGCCGCCAATGTTGGTCTACCTCCGGCTAGGCCAGCTGGGCGACGACTGCAGTATACTTGAAGTCAGCAGGTAGCATGTCTCTTGCCTTGTAGTACTTCGAGAGGCGATAGATCTTGGCTTCGATCAGCTCGAGGGAATGGACATTCCACCTGTCGCTGTGGTGTGTATTCAGGTGTCTCTGGACCCTCTGCGCGCGTTCGATGAGGTCCTGGAGGTCCTGCGGTAGCTTCGGAGACGCCTTCCCTTCCGCCAGCACTCTGCCGATTGACTTTCCTAGGAGGGACTTCGCCAGTGGAACCCCATAGTCATCCCTCAGCGTCAAGCCTATTCTGCTCTGCGGCATTCCCTCCCTTGCAAGCTTCAGTATAGTTGTCCGCACCTCCTCAGGGGTGGGCTTCACCCAGCTGGGGGGGCCCTTGCTGGGGGGTCTCGTCTGGTGCGACTTTCCGTGTCTGTGCGAATGTATGCGGGCCAAAGCGTAACCTTCCTGCCGAGTCTTTTGATTTGTGCTGATAAAGGTTACCTGCTGCGATTCAGGCTCAGCCATCCACCAAAGGCTCTGAGTGCACTCGCTCTGTGAGAGACGGCGCATTTCTCGGCGAGCGTCATTTGAGCTAAGGTTCTCCTTGCCCCGGTGGGGACAAAGATGGGGTCGAAACCGAACCCTCTCTGTCCTGAGGGGCGGAGCGCCACCATTCCCTTCAGCCGACCCACGAAGACGCGAGGGTCGGAAGAGCCATCGCAGTAGGCGACCGCGCTCACGAATTCGGCGTCTCGGGTGCTGATCCTGTCCATCAGCTTCAAGATCCCCTTGAGTCCTAGAGTCTGGAAGGCAAAGGAGGCACAGGTCCCGGGGAAACCTCGGAGGGGTTTGATGAAGAATCCTGTGTCCTCAACGAAGAGAGGCCTACGGGAGGCTCGATAGGCTCCTACCGCGGCGTGCACTGCAACCTCTGAAGGGTCGCCGGATTGGAGCTCGGGACCCTTGGACGGAAGGCGGCGCAGGACGATTCCGAACTCGTGGAGGACGAACTGGGCTTCCCCGAATTTGTGGTCGTTCGAGGTCGCGAACCAGATGCTAGGAGAGCCGGGCATACCTCCCCCTACGCTCGATGCTCCTGAGCTGTTTCATTACTGCCTTCGTCCGTTTCTCCCCTAACTCCCCGGAGTACCCTTCGAAGAGCTGTTCGAGGGCCATGGAGGATATAGACGGATGGGCTCCGACCAGAGTCTCCTTGATCAGCCTGAGGTCGACCGCTTGGTCCTCGAGCCTGGAAGAGTGATTTGAGAGGCCGAAATCGATGAAGACCAGCTCGCTGTCCCTCATGATGACGTTCGCAGTAGTGAGGTCGCCGTGCGTTATCCCGCCGGAGTGGAGCCGAGCAACGTCTCTGCCGAGCGCACGAAACACCTTCCCCGCATCCTCTTCGGGAGCAGAAGATACGAGTTCCTTCAATCTCTCCCCCTCCACGTATTCCATGACGATGGTCGTGCGTGGAGAGTCTATGTAGTAGAGCCTCGGCACTTGTACTCCAGTCTTCCTTGCCGAATGAGCCAGTTCGGCCTCGTGAAGGGTCCTCTGGTGTCTTATCGCGATGTCCAGCGCAACGAGCCTGTAAGGCAGTGGTCTCCTGACTTTGTATACTGCGGCAAGGCCTCGCCATGTGCCACCGATGATGTCGGCTTCTGCGCCCCGATATAGCAGCCGGCCCTGAGGGCTGTCAGTTTCTCCAAGGGATGTCGACTGAGTCAAGCCTCCATGACTGACGGACGCCAGCCTCTCTGACTGGCACTTGGATTCCCTTGCGATATGCCAGCAAGCCAGTCCATGCAATCTGCGCACCGCAATCGCCGCTATACTGTAGGGGAGTCAGGTTGACCGACGCAGAATGTCTCGCGGCCATCTTTCTCATCATGTCTGACAGTCTCGCGTTCGCGGCTACTCCGCCTACGACAAGGACTTCATGCTTTCCGCTGAAGGCGAGGGCTCTCTCAGTGACCTCGACGACCATAGCGAACGCCGTTTCTTGAATCGAGAACGAGACTGACTCGAAGCTCTCCCCTGAATCAGTCATGTTCTTCGCAGCCGTGAGCAGCCCGGAAAAGGACACGTCGTTCCCCTTCACCGAATACGGTAGTCTGTGATAAATCGAGGAGCGAGATGCCGCGGTCTCGATTGCTGCTCCACATGGCGACGAAAGACCAGAATGCCTCCCGAATTGGTCAAGCAATTGGCCCAGGGTCAGGTCAAGAGTCTCCCCCAGGACCCTCCACCTCCCTCCTGAGTAGGCGATGACCATCGAGTGCCCCCCTGACACGAGAAGGACGACAGGGTCCTTTGCTCCTGTTAGCAGGCAACCGAGTTCGATGTGCCCCACTGCGTGGTTGACCGGGACGAGAGGTTTGTTGAGTGTGGACGCAAGTGTCCTGACCACCACCGCGCCGACTCTAAGGCAAGGGCCAAGTCCCGGTCCCATCGAGTAGCACAACGCCTCAAGCTGGTGTAGAGCTATCCCTGACTCTTCTACGGCTTCCTCGAGCACCTTTCCGGCTGCCTTGAGATGGCTCTGGGAGGCTTCGAAGGGATGTATTCCGCTTCCTGCCGCTGGTTTGTAGACACTCTTTGCGTTGGACAGGATCTCACCCTCCGAGGAGACCACTGAAACGGAGAAGGTGTGGGCAGTGCTCTCCACGCCTAGGACGTACTGTTTCATCGGGAGCTACATCTTTTTCGTCTGTCTGTAGAGGTCACCGAGGAGATTGATGAACGGCAGCACTTCGACAAGGAAGTCGTCAAACCGTCCCCGTTCAAAGGTAGCTGTGTGCTTTTTCCCCGACACGACAAGCTTGGCGGCGAGGACGATTCCCCCGCTTCTATCAGGGTTCGACTTCAGCTTCGGGAAATGTATCAGGGCTCCAAACCCGACTTTGTTCTCTCCCTTCGTGAAGACGAGGTTGTAATACATGCTGAGCGTCTTTGTGAACTGTTCCAGCTGCTTTTTCCGGCTCTCACTCCTCTTGACTTGGTCGAAGTCAGAGCCAGCAAGTGAGTCGATCATCTCCTTCAGGATCTTCATGTCGCCGACCTTGCTCGTGTACCCCGCGTACTCGATGGGCGCCTGGTAGACGCTGTGCATCACCGAATCCCAGTCGTCTAGCACGACATAAGTTTCCGTGTCGAGGTTCATCTCGCGCTTAATCTCGTCGGAGAGGATGTCCTCGACGGTGAATCTCTTCGGCACGACCGAGGTTCGCAAACTGCTATTAGTTATCGATTGCGGAACGCAGACGGGCTTGAAAGGACCAATTCAGTCAATCGAGGTCACCTACATCGTGCATGCCACTGAAGACCCTCAGGCCCTCGCGAAGGCGGTTTCAACTCTGTTTTCGATCAATGCAGTACCTGAGCAAGAACAGATGGAGGGGCACTTCGGAAACGCTATCACAAGGGTGCGGTATCACCTCACTGGAGAGGACGCTGCTGTGGCCCTCGGCAGCATAGCGGCCCGACTGCCGGCGCTGACAAAGGGCTGGTTGAAATCCGGCATCGGGGAACTCTTGGACGAGCATTCCACCCTCTACCTCCGCTTCGACAAACAGCGCCTAGTTACGGGAACGCTCGAGGAGGGAACCGGCGACCCCGTCAGGATCAGAGTGAAGCCCCGTGTCTTTTTGCTCCGAGGCGGGGCGAAGGAGTTCTACTCGAAGATTCTGCTCGGTGGGAGTTAGATGCCCAAGAGATACGTGCTGCTCGTAGCTGACGAAGCGCTCTCAGAAGGCGACAGGAAAGGCCTTTCTGTGATGCTGGAAGCGAGATATGGGAAAGTGACCGTCATCCCTGTTGAGAAGAACCCGCGAGCTGTAATAGTGAAGACAACAGACTCTGTGGCCCCGCTTTTGCGGGAGATGAGCGGCGAGCTGCACCTGGGCGGGAGGCTGCTGGTGACAGTCTTGACTTCAGGATCCATCAATAAACTCAAAAGCAGAGCGCCTGGCAGTGGGACGACGTAAGATGGCAAAATTCCTCAGCGACGAATACTTTTCACAAGTCCAGACGGCCCTATCTCAGGATCAGAAGTGGCTGGAGAGCACGAAGTCGGTCAAGACGAGCATCGCCTTCAATGTGACGGACATCGGGCAGAACTACATACTGACTGTGGAGAATGGTGTGACCACACTGCAGAAAGCGACTATGGGGACGCCGGTTGAGTTCTCGTTCGACGGAACCTACGACGCTTGGACCAAGGTCGTCAAGGGCGAAATGGACATCCAATCGGCCGTGTTGAAAGGCGTGCTAAGGTTCAAGGGTTCAATCACCAAGATCCTGATGTACAGGGACAGGTTCATCAGGATCGCTGAGGTGATGAGTGACGTTCCGAAGGAATTCTAGGCCGGAACGGACACGGAGTAAGAATTCCCTTCCTCACTCGTCCTTGCCTCGATCCTGATCGTCATTCCGGGCTTCGCCATCTCGAACTCCATCCAATGGGACTTGGTGTGACGGGCTGAACGTTGTCTCGAGTGTTAGCAGAGTTGGCAACTCACTCGACCACTCCCAGTCTCCTGAGCCTTGTCACATCATTCTTGCTGTAGCCCAGTGAAGCCATCAGCGAACGGGTGTCCCTGCCTAAAGTCGGCGCGGCTGTGAAGGGGACCGAACGCATATTCGGCTTTGAGCGGAGGGGGTTGTTGAGCACGGTCCCGTCTCCTGCGATGTCGACCAGCGACGATGCGGCCTTCCCCCAACTGCTGGTCAGTGCCTCTTCCACCGACAGGACCGGTGTCGCACATGTATCCTTGTCAGTGAGCAGACGTGTCCACTCGTCTCTGGTCTTTGAGGCGAAGATTCTTCGGAGCCCACTGGTCACCTTCATCCTTTCCTGGACCGTGCCGAACCTCTTTTGCTCCAGACCTGGGGCGCCTACTGCCTTCACAAGGTTGTGCCAGAACTCTTGTTCAATCGCAGCGATGGCGATGAACCTCCCGTCCGAGGTGCGGTAGATGTTGTAGTATGGGGTTGACCCGAAGATCAGGCTGCCTCCCTCTCTCGGAGGGCGACCGGTCGCTAGGTAAGTCGAAGCAGGCAGAATCATCCAAGAGAGGAGAGACGACACGATGGGAACATCGATGAAGACGGCTCCCTTCCGTCCGACCAGCGCCCCTGAAATCGCGAGCGCAGCATAGGTCCCTGATACAGTGTCACTCAGCTGGAGCAGCGGAACCTCGACCCTGCGAGAATAGCCCATCGTCCCGGCCATCGCCTGGAAGTTGATGTCGTGGCCTGGTATGGAGCTGAGTCGGCTCGACTGGCCGAAGGCAGAGATCGAACAATAGACGATTCTCGGGTTGATGCGCTTGACTGCTTCGAAGGAGAAACCGAGCCTCTTCATTACTCCAGGCCTGAACCCCTCAAGGAAGACGTCAGTCTCTCTCAGAAGCCTGCGAAGCACACGCTTTCCCTCCTCTGCCTTCAGATCTATCCCGATGCTGAGCTTGTTTCTGTTTACAGAGGAGTGGACCGGACTCTCACCTTTCTTAGTGGGGGGGGTCGCCCGCATGTAATCGCCCAGGCCCGGTTGCTCGACCTTGATGACCTCCGCTCCCATGTCCGAGAGAAGCATCGTGCAGAAGCCCCCCGGCAGTAGCCTGGTAGCGTCAACCACCCTGACGCCATCGAGGAAACCCACGGCCTTCGGTCGTCATGCCTCAGATAAAGCCTAGAGACACACGTACACAGCAAATTCGGTCTTATCTAGGAAGGATGCGAGAGGAATGAATACCAGAGTAGAGAAGATTGGTTGAGCAGATTACCCGGTCAATGACTGACTGCAGGTCAAAACGCATCATGGAAGGTAATATGCACTTCGCGGCTGTATTCGAGCGCGCGCGTGCGGGGGCATGACCCGAGCCTTCGGCCCTACGCGTAGACCTGCTCAGTCAACTTCTCTTCTTGCTCGGCCTGCTGCGGACTCCTCCATCTCTTTCGCTTCTGCAGAAGCGCGTAGACCAGCGCCTTCAGTTCCTCGTCGCTGACCTTGTCTATGACGGTGTCGCAGTAGCCCCTGTAGAGGCGTTCAAGCTCTCTGTCGAGTTCCACCCGGAGTTCGTGGTCGGTCAGCACGGTCAGGTTGAGCTGATCGAGTCTAGCCCTTACCCTCCGGCTCATGTCAACTCCCTCAGTCCCAGGCTGATGGTCATCTCGTCGACCGATGCTCTTGGCCTTGTTCGATTTTAGTCGTTCGGACGGAAATGCGCCATCAGGTCTCTGTGGCTATCGATTCCGGCCTTCGAGCAAACCCGCTTCCGCAGGCAATAGAGCAGGAGAAGACTCTGCACATCAGTTCAGTTTGTTCTCCCTGTGCTTTCTCCTCATCTGCGGGCGCTGTGGAACCTGTAGGACCGGAGCGGTCCCCACTGGCGACCACGGCAGGAGAGTTACGGTCCATACACTGTCGCTCGGCGGCTGCTGAATGGACTCGGTCTTGAAGACCATCCGCCTGCTTTCCTCGAAGGAATCATAGTTCCTGCTGTGGTGCCTATACAATACGTGCTTGTCAAAACTCGACCGGTTCGCCATGGCTCGTCCGCAGATGCAAGTTATCTCGCCCATTCTGTCTCACCATGCGCGCAATCAGACATACGCTGAGAATCAAACAACGATGCTTATACCCTTACTGAAGCACGAATCCATTTCGAGACCAGGTTCCTTCGGAAACATGGGTCACGCACGTGCATAGTCTCAGCACACCCGCGAGGCATCGGAAGACACAGCTGAGAGTGTCAAGGTGAGTCGTATAGACTAGGGTAAGCAACATGATGACGTTCTAACAGTATTGGGATTGTATGCGATTCGAAGAATGGTGGCAATCGCTTTCGCTGCCTCGCGCTCCGGAATGCAGCACGAGTTCCCCGATCTCAATCAGGAATGACTGCCCTTATGCCGCATCTCAACTGTTGCTACAAGGTCGCTCCTTGCCTCTTTAGGCAACTCTGACGGGTCGCAAATGCCCAGTCGAACGGCACAAGCAAGATGCCTGACCTTGTCATGACCTCTTCCGCTCTTCGCCAGGACCCAGTCGCCCGCTTCTAGATGCCTCGAACACACACTGCAATCGATCTGTCCCACGGATTCCCAATGCTGGAGTCTGGAAGGTGTCATCCTGTACACTCGCGCTGGACCCACGTTCATATTGGCTACAACGGTCGAAGCTCCTGCCCGAACATTAGCTTATTGGACCAAATCCAGAATCCTTCCTGTAATCATGTAGAGTGAAAGCACAAGCGACCCTTCAGGATGGCCAGACGGCGCGCTCCACTTAAAACGAGTCTCCCGGTGCCTCGATTACTGGCCGTTCATTACCCCTCAGCCGTCGAGATCATCCGCCAGCAATAACACAATAGGGGCACCTGGAGTCAAGTAGTGCGTCCTACCTTCTCAGATTCAGTGGATTCACGAAAGTCCAGCCAGTCAGTCTACTGATGGTGGGCTAAGCCACAGAGAGGACCGCGGTTGGCTCCAGCGGATAACTTGAAGCCCCCCGGTGAAACCCCTTCAGGAACAATGCCAGATCGACGAGATTCGGGTTGTTGTCTGCCTTCCTGAGTCTCACACTGAAATCCTGGTCTCCTAGCTTCATGTTGACCTTGCTGTGGAAAGGCATTCTTGTGAATGCGACAGTCTGATAGTGCGTCTTTCCAGTGAGATTGCCTGCGACTACCTCGTCTGCAGGTGGGAACTGGGTGATCGCCAGGGCAAACCCATCCACCCAACTGATGATGGGTTCGATTTTGGCCGGCGAGGCAAGCATTTGTCTGATTATATCCTCAAAGAACTCAGTTTGATCCTGTTCCACTACTTCGTGAACGACTAACTCCGTTGTGGGCGCATACGTGACTTTGACCAATTGGTTCTGCGGATTCTGAGGCCTGATCTCAACCTTTGTCGCGACCGCCCGAGGAGGGGTTGGTTCTTTCGCACCCTCGTAGATGAAGATCAAACCCAGAGTGAAGGTGATGATGAAAACACCAAATCCTACCAGGTTGAGAGGTAAACCGTAGAAGCCTAACACGAACGACATCCACAAGAAGAAGAATCCCGCAATCAGATCGAAGAGGTGCAACAACCAGTCACAGAAGCCTTCCCATGGCGTTGCTCCATAATAGCATGCAGGTTCTGTCGGCAGGTTGTTAGAGAACATCTCGTGAATTAGTCAATTTGCCATAAGGAACCATGATGGCAACACACGGATTCTCGAATTGCGCGAGGGCCTTGGCGACTTCCTCTCATTCGTCCTGAGGAGAGATGACAGTGACCTTCGCCAGACGTGTGAGAGCCAAGAACCACATGCTTTGCGCTTTCGGCCGAATCCCCATTCCGTTGTCGAGTGTATCGAACACGGTCAGATTGTCCTCTCAGAATCCGAGGCCAAATAGCCGTAGGACTGATGTGAGCATTGCCGCTAAAGCCTAAATCGAGGGCCTAACACGCGGTGCTGACGATGAGGTGAACGCCGTCCCAGTCATAGCCCAGGTTAGCTCCGTGGGCAGATGATGAACTCGCGACGATACCGAGTCAAGAACCTCCTCACCCTAAATAGAGGCAGACCCGCATGGTAGCCGTCTTGGCCAAGACGGTGAAAGTCCATGAGGACACGCATAGGGCACTCAAGCAGCTCAAGCTACACGGGCGGAAGGAGAGCTTAGACGAGGTGATTCGAGAGATGGTCCGCACAACGACGGGTTTGCCTGTGGAGAAGATTTCCTATGAGTCTCCCACGGCCCGTCTGACCTCTTACATCTCAGAGTGACACGGCAACACAGAAATACGGACTTCGGTCTGATGGCAGCCATACATGGTCAAGTTCGACGGGATCGTGGGAAAGGCACTGCTGACTGTTAACGAGAAGGAGAATGAGCTTACGCTCATCTTTGCCGACAATAGGTATCTCTTCGTGACGCTTGAGAACGGGAAGCTGAAATCTGACAGCGTTCCCGAGTAGGCGCGCGCGACCAGTAGATTTGGAATCCATAATCGATTATAACTGATGCGCGCCAGAATCTAACGAATGTCAGGCCCTGGAATTTCCGGCCCTTATTCGAAGTGTCCTAAGTGTAATGCAGGGAATATCATTCCCGTCTCCGACTATATCCCCGACTCGTATGGCAGAACGGTGCTCACTTGGAAATGCACGAACTGCGGTTACGGGGTAGGGCCAGGACCCAATTATCCAGCGACGTATTAGAGCTAGCCCGCGCTATATGATGGCTTGGTTGCGCGCGCTGACTTCATCCGCTTTTAGAGGCGCCATTCTTCTTCTTCTTTAAGATCGCGGATAGTCTCTCGAACCTTGCCTTTGTGGTCGTTGTGAGTTCGCCTGCTTTCGTCGTGAGTTTGTCTGTCTTCTTCGTGAGTTTGTCCGATTCCCTCCCAAGTCGGTCTACCGTCTCCGTAATTTTGCCCACCTCCCCTCTGAGTTCGGCTACCTCCCCTCTGAGTTGTCCTGTCTTCCCATCGAGTTCGCCCACTTTCCGTCGAAAGTTCGTCATTTCAATCTCTAACAACCCCGCGACCACGCATGCTACTCCTCCTAACATAAGTGCCAGCCCTATTGGATACTTCAGAATCACGTTGGGGTCGCTGACCGAATGAGACAGTGGGGAATATTCCGCGAAGAGGTAGACGCCGAATTCGACGCAGACGACGCCCAAACCGAGAAGGAAGAGTGAGGCGGCACTAATCTCCACGAGACCCAACCTCCGCAGACCCCTTGAGTAGTTCAAGCCACTTATTCTCTCCCTGATTCCGCCCAATTTCCTCCATTTAATCTAAGTGTTGCGGGACAAATCGACTCAGTTCGACTGGATACGGCAGCTTCCGCTTCCAAAGCTATCCGGCAACGACGGTGAAAGGATTCTCACGAACTCTCGAAGCTCTCCCCCACGGTGAGCATCTTTCCCCAGGAGCCGCCGGCTCCACTAGACATGCTTCGATTCCGCCAGACATGCTTCGATTCCGCCAGACATGCTTCGAGAAAGACGATAGCGTGTTTCATGGAGACCCAATTGCTTTCTGAGCCCTTCTATGAGCTCCCGCCTGTCCAAGGATCGCTTTGACCTGGCTACTCTTGGCAAGTTTCATCTGACGTAAAGCCTGGAGCAGGTTCTTTATGCTGGCATAGGAACTCAGATTCACGCCGATTGTGGCCAGATTCTCCTTTCCACCCTCGAGCCTGTCGACGAGCACGGCGGCATCCGTAACCCTGTAGCCCTTCTTGCGCAGTGCGCCAGCTGCGGACACGATACTCGTGCCCGTTGAAACCAAGTCGTCGATTATAAGAACTCTCGAGCCCGGCGCCGAGATGCCTTCCAACAGCCCGTCCTGCCCGCGACCCTCTCCCTGTTTTCTGACGTACATCATCGGTTTCTTCAGCATGATGGCTAAGGGTGAAGATATGGTCACCCCTGCAGTGGCGACCCCAGCAATTGTGTCGAATTTGCTCGCCCCCACGCCCTCGACCAGTTCTACGAAGGCGGCCAGCACGGTAGTGTAGGTGTCCGGATAGCTAGGGATCAGCCTAAGGTCGATGTCGTAGAAGCTCCGCCTGCCGTTCGGCAATGTGAAATCTCCTAACCGTAGTGCCCCCATTTCGAGAAGCGCCTTCGCGAGGGAATTGAAGTTCACCCTTTCAGTCTGTAGGTTACCACTGCTAGCTTGTGTCTTTGCTGGCAGACCGGCTCACTTCACCCCTATGCGAGGAGGTATGTATAAGACTCCGCCACAGAGCTAAGTTACACACTCAGCGCGCGCGCTAAATGGAGAACGGAAAGCTGAAGACAGACAGTGTGCCTGAGTAGAATTCACTCTTTCTCGAGTATCTGAACAGCGGGCTTGTTTCCGACAAGTCTCTTGAATGTCTCAGCGTCGGCCTTGCTTCCGATGATGGCCCCGATATGCATCGGGACGACCACGTCTACCTTCATCGCTTTCGCGGCTTCAGACGCCTCCTCGGCAGTCATGACGTAGGTCCCTGAAACAGGCAGGAACGCGACGTCCACTTCCAGCGACTTCATCTCCGGTGTGGCATCGCTGTCGCCCGAGTGGTAGAACCTCACCCCGTCAAGCGTCACGATGTATCCGACGCGACCGTCAGCCTTTGGGTGGAAGACCCTGCCTGGTTCCCTGAACTTGTTCAGGTTGTACGCCGGGACTGTCTCGAGAGAGACACCCTTCAACTCAATTCTCGAACCCGGCACCACGAATCTCTTCTCTTGAGTGAACGCCCGGAGTGGTTTTTCGCAGATACTTGGGGCGACGATAGTGGTAGAGTCGTTGGCGAAACGTCTGATGTCGTCCTCACTAAGATGGTCATGATGTTCGTGAGAAATCAGAAGTAAGTCTGCTTTGTAGTCACCCTTCGCCTTGAAGGGATCGATGATGACTGTCTTTGAGCCCTGCAATACGAATGAATCATGTCCGAGCCAATGGACATTCACACTCTTGTAAGTCCACAATTTCGTGGCCGCCTAGAGATCCACTGATTCTTCATTGATGCCGGTGCGGTTCACTGTGAGGATGTCGATACCATTGCCGCTCATCGCGTCCCTTGCTATCGCAGCCTTTATCGCAGCGACGAGCAGGTCCCTCGCATCCTTCTGGGACATAGCCGGACCATAGCCTGCCTCGACGACGCCAATTGCTGTCTCTTCTCCCGTTCCCACTGTCGCATACACGTCCGATATGACACTGCCCAGTGGGTCGAGCACGTAGACGACTGGTTTCACACCGACGCCGCCCAGGATGACCTGAGTCAACAAGGGAGCGTAACGGTTCTGGAACATGAGCGTGGACATCAGTTTCGCAACTGAGTTGGGCTTAAGCGCCTTCCTTGATTCGAGTTCCTTCAACTTAGAGTAGACCGACACCTCCTTCACGAGGTTCTGCATGTCGGCGACCATACCTGCGCAGACGGCCCCAACAGTTTCAGTGACCTTGAAGACCTTCCGCCCCGACTTACTCCTCACGAAGCTGCCCAGCGTAATCCTCCGCTCTGCACCCAAGACGACGCCATCCTTGTACGTGATTCCGACCGCCGTGGCGCCAGGGAGATACTGTTCATAAGACATGGTTACTCGTTCCAGTGAAAAGACCCGCCTTTTTAGACGTTGTGCTGGAAAAGTGGTCCGCAAGTCACCCGGGTCTTACGGCTACGACCGCGCCCTGACCTTCTTCCCGGACACTGCATTCACATGGCGAAAAGAGCTTGGCGATGTAGAAGCCAGCATCCAGATGCTTCGAGACGCGTGCGACTCGCACAGCTGATGGACCGGACGCGAGCGAGAGCAGTGGTACGAGCATGTCAGCCAGGTTGTCGTCGACGCATGCTCCGGACCGGACGAGGGAAGCGAACCTTTCGGCCGCCGCTCTTCCGACGGCCTCGGAAGGGCGCCCCCTGGCACCTAGCTCGTCCGACCCGAGGAAGAACGAATCGTCCGAAGAGGAGGCCAGGATCGACGAACCGGGCGAGTTAGCCTGTTCCACTACGACCAGCTTCTGTCCGATGCGGAGACCCTTCTCCTCCAGTGCTGCGGCGGCCGAGCTTAGCTGCCGCTCAGCCACGTGCCTCGGGAGCATTGCGCATCTGCTCGTGAGATCAACGGCCTCTATTCGTGGCGACTCCGTCAGCTGCAGAGGCCGCAGAGCCTCGCAGGGCTCCACCTTCATAACGACCCGGCCGCCTCCTTTTGGATAGTAGCCTCGCCTGAAGGCCTTTGCCGAGAATTTGATTCCGATCACTCCGTAAGCCCTCTTCACGATGGCATCGAAGTAATCGAAGGTCGGGCTCCACGGAACGTCGGTCCCTCCCACCAACTCCAATGTGAGCCGCGAGCCTGTGAGGGCTACCGCCGGGACTACCGCCTGAAGCACCAGAGTTATGCTTGCGGCCGTCTTCATGTCGAGAGAGATCGAATCTGCGCGAGGAGGACCAGGCACGAACGAGACCTCTGAGGATCCTTCTGCAACTCCATCCAGCTTAGAGTCGAAAACAGCGCCCAGGATCATTAGTGACGACACATGCTGTCTCCTCAGACCAGGAACCTCCCGACGTGCCCTAATCTTGGATACGCGGATTGGCTTTCCCGTGATAATTGAAAACGCGAGTGCAGTCCTGAGAATCTGGCCGCCCCCTTCCCCGTAGGAACCGTCTATGTTGAGGAACTCCACGCTAGGCTTTGAAGATCGCTGAGATAAAGCGATGCGGAGTATCTTCTTAAATAGAACTCGGGAAGCCGCCGAAAACGAAAGGGAATGCGAGTTGGTCTGCTCGTTGGCCGCTTCCAACCGTTTCACTTGGGCCACCTTGCTGCAGTGAGGTACGCGCTGAAGAGGGTCGAGTACCTCTACATCGTCGTGGGAAGCGCGCAGAGGAACCACGAAAGGGACAACCCGTTTACGGCTGGGGAGAGAATCACAATGATCAAGAGCGCGCTTGACGGGAACGGGATTGACCCGTCGAAATGGATGGCAATTCCGATAGCGGATGCCGATTCCCACTCCCTCTGGGTCTCCACAGTGAAGTCGATGGTTCCGAAGTTCGACACGGTCTTCACAAATGACGCTCTCACGTTTTCGCTCTTCAAGGAAGAGAAGATCGGTGTCGCGGCGGTCCCTTACCTCGACAGGAAGAGCTACTCAGCGACGAACGTCAGGGATAGAATTCTGGAGAGAAAGAACTGGGAGAACCTCGTCCCCCCCCAAGTAGCCCTGCTCGTTAAGCAGTTCGGGGGTGTGGAAAGGGTAAGAGCTCTTATGCGAAGGGATTTGGGGGGATGATATCATGAGTAGCGACCAGAAGTTGATCATGTTGCCGGGCCCAACCAACGTATCGGAACGGGTCATGAAGGCCATGCTGAAACCGATAATCAACCATAGAGGAGATTCTTTCCGCGAGCTGTACAAGGGCATTCTTGCCAAGACGCAACGATTGTTCCAGACCGAAGACAATGTTGTTGTATTCTCTTCGTCGGGAACAGGAGGGGTCGAGGCTGCGGTCTGGAACCTGATAAGGCCAGGAGACTCAGCAGTCGTAGCGGTCTTCGGTGAATTCAGTAGTAGGCTCGCTGAGACCGTTGAGATGGCCGGCGGCAGGGCAGTCCAGGTCCGCGCAGAATTCGGGAAGGCCCCCTCTCTCGAGCAGCTCAGAGAAACCATGGACAAACAAAAGAGCTTCAAAGCAATGTTCCTCGTTCATAACGAAACCAGCACGGGGGTGGCGGTCCCGTACGTCAAGGAAGCATGCAAGATGGCACGCGATCACGGCGCCTTCGCGGTCATCGATGCGATATCAAGTCTCGGAGGCTACGCCATTCCTGTCGACGAGTGGGGCGTAGACGTCTGCATCACAGGCAGTCAGAAGTGCGTGGCCGCCCCACCGGGGGTCGCCCTTCTTTCCGCCAGCAAGAGGGTAGCGGACTTTCTGAAATCGTCGCCGCCGAAAACGCGTTACTTCGATATTCCCAGATACCTCGAATACGGGGCCAGAGGGGAGACACCCTTCACTCCCGCCCTACCCATATTCTACGCCCTCGACGAGGCCCTGAAAGAACTCCTAGAGGAAGGCCTTGTCAAGAGGGTCCAGAGGCATGACCGGATGTCCGATTCTCTCTACGACGGGCTGGCTGGGCTGGGGCTCAAGCCGGTCGCCGAGAAGAGCGTCAGGTCGAAGACGGTCGTGGCCTCATACTACCCCGAGGGGGTTGAGGACGCGAGATTCAGGAAGACGCTCGCCCAAGAGAAGGGGGTCGTCGTCGCAGGGGGGTTCGGCCCTTTCAAAGGCAAGGTGTTCAGGATAGGGTGCATGGGTCAAATCAATGAGGGATATGTGAACAGGACGCTGAAGGCTGTTGGTGAAACGCTGGCATCTTTCAAGAACGCTTGAAAGCCTATAAACCCAACTGATTGGTTGGTCAAAGCCCATGACGCTTGAGAAAGGGACACTCATTCTTGCCAATTATACGGCGAAGGTGAAGGACACCGGCGAAGGAATTGAGACGACCCTCGAGGAAGAGGCGAAGAAGCTCAAAATCTATGACGCCACGAGGAAGTACGAACCGAGGCTTGAGGCGATAGGTGAAGGCTGGCTCATCTCAGGTCTGGACGAGGAGGTCAAGAAGATGGAGGTGGGAGAGAGAAGGGAAGTGGAACTATCGCCTGAGAAGGCATTCGGGTTGAGAGACCCGTCCCAGACGAGGATGGTTCCCCTCAGAAAGTTCGGCGAGAAGGCCGACGATCTCGAGATTGGCGATTCGGTCGAAATCGACAACAGGATGGGCATCGTGAGGTTCATCGGCTCGGGAAGGGCCCAGGTGGACTTCAACCACAGGCTCGCCGGGAAGTCGATAGTCTACGATTTCGAAGTCGTGAAGAAGGTCGAGACTGACCACGATAAGGTGAGGGCGCTGATCGACAGAAGGTTTGGAGGGGAGGGTAGCAAGGTTGGTTTCAAGCTGGGCGAGAAAGACCTAGAGCTATCGGTCCCAGAGGAACTGTTCCTGCTTGAGGGACTGCAGATCATAAAGAGGGGAATATCCAATGACGTCTTCAAGTTCGTCCCGACGGTCGCGGAACTCACATTCGTGGAGAAGTTCCTCAATGAGAAGCCGGTCGAGAAGAAACAAGAGGCCCCGAAAGAGGAATCCAAATCGCTTGCTGGGCCAGCACCAAGGCCGAGGCGGAAGAAGGCCGCGGCTCCCACCCAGACAACCTAGACCACACCGGTCGACTTCGCCAGTTCGGTAGCGCTTCTTTTGGTCAGCTTTCTTCGTGAGAGGATGGTGTACCTGTCAGGACGGATAGAGCTGGCTCTGATCAGGGATTCTATTACCTTCCCATCGCTGACTCCAATCTCGGAGGCGGCCACGGGCGCGTGGACGTTGACCAGAGCAGAACGGACCCCCCGCCAGTCGAGCCCGTGAAGCTTCGCCATCATGATCGTCCCAATCCCACACTTCTCGCCGTGCAGTCCCGAATCCGGGACGAGCAGGTCTAGGTAGTGGCTGAAGAGATGCTCCGAGCCACTGCATGGTCTCGAGCTACCGGCTATGCCCGCCGCGACCCCTGTGCTGATCAGGGCCTCTACCAAATCTCTGACGCTGTCCTTCCCGAATTTCCCAATCCTCTTGGAACCATGGATCACGACATTCGCACTCATCAGAGCGAGGCTGGCAGCATAACCGCCATAGTACTCACCCGTCACCCGGCTTGCGAGCTGCCAGTCCTTCACTGCCGTCAGCTTCGAGACCAGGTCACCACAGCCGGAGGACAGGAGGCGTCTCGGAGCGGATGCTATCACGTCTATGTCGGCGAGGATTCCTACCGGAGGCTTCGCCATAACCGAGTAGGGTCGGTCGAGCCCCTTGAGCGAGGCGAACGGGCTCGATATCCCGTCATGCGACGCGCTCGTCGGCACCGAATAGAAGGGAAGATGCTTGCGGAAGGCCGCCAGCTTGCCGACGTCGACACTCTTCCCCCCACCGACCCCAATTATGCAGCCCGACCCCGCACTCTCGCGCTTCACACGCTCGACGTTTTCCGTGTCCGCGGCGCCTACCTCCACCCACGTCGCTCGCGAGCCTAGCGTGGAATCGACCACATCTCGAACTCTTGATTGGACGTTGGACCCCGATGCCACAACGACTTTCTTCCTGCCAGCCGAGTCCTTGATGAACTCGCCGAGTTCAGACAGCACACCCTCTCCTATGAGCACCTTGGTCGGAAGTTCCATCAGGTGACAGGAGGAGACCACGTTCGATGAGAGCTGGAGACTCGATTTAAGCTCACTGCGCGCGCAGGTGGAGAGGCTCAGACCCTTCCTAAGGTCCCGGTCAGGGCAAGGACACCTCTCGGCTGCTCTCTCACCCCTGATGCTAATCCTGTCAGCGCCGCCATCGCGTAGGTTCCGTCAAGGCGATACAGGGCCCAGTATTTTTCTTAATTCGCCGGGAAACATTAAATAAGGAACGGACGCAGCGCAATATCGTCCGTTCTGAAGGTGTTTGTTGGCATGATTTCAAGAGATTCCAAGGCAGCCAGCGGGAAAACGCTGGGATCTGCAGTCTACCATGGCACCACCACAGTGGGTCTGGTCTGCTCTGACGGCGTAGTATTGGCTACCGACACCAGAGTGACTGCTGGGGGATTCATCGCCCACAAGAGGGGAAAGAAGCTCCTCAGAATCGACGATAACATCGCGATGACCATCTCCGGAGGGGTCGCGGACGCCCAGAACGTCGTTGACACCCTGAAGTACTACACGAACATCTACAGGATTGAGAGGGGCAGACAGATGCCGGTCAGGGCCGCTGCGCAGGTAGTCTCGAACGTGCTCTTCTCGTCTAGACTCTACCCTTTCATCGCAGACGTCCTCGTAGGAGGGGTCGACCCGAAGGGCGGTTCAATCTTCAGCGTGGATTTCTTCGGCTCCATGAACCAGGAGAAGGTCGTCGCGACTGGGAGTGGCTCTCCCGTGGCGTACGGGATTCTTGAATCGGAGTACAAAGAAGACACGGCGGCGGCGAAGTGCTACCCGCTAGCTGCAAAGGCAATAATCGCGGCGACGAGGAGGAACGTGTTCACCGGCGACCACTTCGACATTGCGGTGCTGGACAAGGCCGGATTCCGAGAGATATCTGAGCAGGAGAAGGAAAAGCTCCTCGCCCAGTTCACGACTAACGATTAGGTTTGGAACAGAAAGCGAACGGTGTAAGTCTGATGAGCGCTATACTGAACACCATCCCAGCGGAGGCTCAGATAACAAGGATCGAATATGAGGGGCCCAGGATAGCCCTCTACACCAGGAACCCGGCATTCCTTCACAAGAACAGTTACGTAATATCGGAGATAGTGAATTCTCTGAAGAAGAGGGTTGTCACCCGGACGGAGAAATCGATAAGGAAACCGGAGAGTGAAGCCAAGCGGATACTCGAGAAGACTCTCCCCGCAGAGGCTGAAACGAGCAACTTCTTCTTCGACGACGCGCTGGGGGAGATTACAGTGGAAGCTGGGAACCCGAGACTCCTGTCGCAGGAAGCGGGCTTTGACCTTGGAGCCTCGATGGAGCAGACAGGGTGGAAGGTGAAGGTGAGGAAGGCACCTCACATCAAGTCCACGGCGATTCAGAACGTCTACTACGCGATGAAGGTGGGAAGCGAGGTAAGAGAGAAGTTCTACAGGGAGCTCGGGGAGGCCATCTTCAGGCCCAGGCTCACGTCGGCCGAGCACGTCACAATCAAGACGCTCGGGGCATTCCAAGAAGTCGGAAGATCATGCCTGCTCGTCGAAACGGCCGAGAGCAAAGTGCTTCTCGACTGCGGCATCCACCCAGGCTCGAGAAACGCATGGGATGCCTATCCCAGACTCGACTGGGCCGACGTATCGCCGAGGGACATAGACGCCATAGTAATCAGCCACGCCCACCTCGACCACATGGGTTTCCTCCCGGCGATGTACAAGTACGGATACGACGGGCCAGTCTACTGTACGGAACCAACCCTGCCGCTGATGACCTTGCTGCAGAACGATTTCGTGAAGATAGCGCAGATTGAGGGAGGGAGACTGATTTACGATCAGAAGGACATCAGGGACGTAATCCAGCACGCGATCACCCTGCCGTACGGGATGGTCACCGACATCTCGCCTGACATCAAGCTGGTCTTCAACAACGCGGGGCACATCCTCGGGTCTGCAACGGTCCACTTGCACATCGGGGAAGGTGCCCACAATATCGTCTACACTGGCGATTACAAGTACGGAAGGACCCAACTCTTCGACTCGGCCACCTGGAATTATCCTCGGGTGGAGACGCTGATAACGGAGAGCACTTACGGCGCGAAAGAAGACATCATGCCTATCAGGGAAGAGGTGGAGGCGAATTTTGTCGACTCGATCAACAGCGTGCTCAAGGGCGGAGGAAAGGTGTTGATCCCAGTCCCTGCGGTTGGCAGGGCGCAGGAGATTCTTCTGGTAATTGATCAGTACATGAGGAACAAGATCCTGGTAGAGGCGCCGGTCTTCACCGAAGGAATGATCTCGGAGGCGACAGCCATCCATGTCTCGTATGCAGACTACTTGTCGAGAGAACTCAGGACCAAAATCCTGGAAGAGGGCGTCAACCCATTCAAGTCGGAATACTTCACGGAAATTGAGCATTCCTCGAACAGGGAGGAGGCGTATCGCGAGGGGCCCGCAATAATAATGGCCACGTCAGGGATGCTCGAAGGGGGACCCGTTCTCGATTACTTCGAGAACATCGCTCCGTCAGACAAGAACAAGATCCTCTTCGTGTCGTATCAGGTCCAGGGGACCCTGGGGCGAAGGGTGCTAGACGGCAGCAGTCAGGCTAGCCTGATGGACCAGAGCGGCAAGATCAAGATAGTTGACATAAGGGCAACCGTGCAGAAGGTGGAAGGTTTCAGTGGTCACAGTGACTACAACCAGATAATCAGGTTCATCGGAAAACTCAGGCCTAAGCTGCAGGTAGTGCTCGTAAACCATGGCGAGAAGAGGAAGACGGAGAACCTGGCGTACGCCATCCAGAGAATCTACAGGGTACCCGCCCTTCATCCTGCAGTTCAGGAAGCAATCAGGGTCTACTAAGGACAATCCTGTCACTAATATAGCGAGAAGCAGTATGGGTTTACGTTGGACCCGCTCTCCGACTACCTGAACGCGCTGAGATCAGACTACACCAGAGAGACCTACAAATCGAGCATCAAACTTCTCGTGGGAGACGGGAACAAGTTTCTGAGCCTCGCGAAGAGTAACCGCAAATCGGCCGAGGACAAGCTAATCGAATACATCATCTCTTCAAGGAAAAGAATCAAGGGTAGCACCTTTTCCACAAGGCTCGCCGAGCTCAAGAGCTTCCTGGATTTCAACGAAGTTCAACTGAACTGGAAGCGCGTGAAGTCCGCCGCCCCGCCTTCCCATATGGTCTCCAACGATAGGCCGCCCACGGTCGAAGAGATTCGGACTCTGCTGAAGTTCGCAGACGTCCGGGACAGGGCGATTATCCTCTGCATGGCCTCTTCAGGGGTCAGGGTCGGCGCCCTTCCGGGACTCAACGTCGAAGACTTGGCTGTAAGGCCCACTGAAATCGGGGTTCTGACGGTTTACCGTGGCGAGCCTGAACAGTATTCGGCCATTGTCTCTGCCGAGGCAGTTCAGGCGGTCAGTGACTACTTGGACGCCAGGAGACGGGTAGGGGAGAAGGTGACTAGCGTCTCGCCTCTCTTCAGGGACTGCTGGGACTATCAGAAGACGCAGGAGGGAAGAACCGTGACGAGACAGTCTGTCGCTCCCGACATAGCGAGAAGACTGAAGGTCGATGGGCTGAAGCGGATCATCGACAGGGATTGGGTCAGCAGTGGCCTGAGGGTGCGTCACAAGAAATCTGAGTTCAAAACCTGCCATGGCTTCCGGAAGTTCTTCAAGACTCAGGGAGGACGCGCCGGGATGAACCCCGACGACGTGGAGGTCCTCCTCGGCCACTTCCTTCCCTACCACAAGCCCAGTCTAGAAAGCCTAGAAACGGCGTACATCTCAAAGGCCCAACACCTTCTGATGATTGACGAAAGGTTCAGTCTGAGGACAGAGCTGGAGTCGACGGCAGAGACACACGAGAGCGAGTGGACTAAGGCTCGTCTCGAGAATCTCGAGATGAGGGAACAGCTTCGCCAGCAGGGAGATACAATCAAGCAACTTTCAGGCATCCTATCGGAGATCAAGGCCGAGCGGCTAAAGGAGCTTGGCGCACGAGAGAGTTGACCCTACCACTGCGGATGGCACTCTACCCTTAAGTCGATGACCGGACACGCAAGGTGACAGGGGAACGGTTGCCGGTCCGTCAAAACGCCAAAGAAATCAGCTTCGAGGACAAACTCTGGAAAGCGGCCGACAAGCTGAGGAACAACGTCGACGCGGCCGAGTACAAGCATGTCGTCCTGGGCCTCTTGTTCCTGAAGTACATCTCGGACTCTTTCGACGAGGTCTACCAGGAGCTGAAGAAGGACCCCGAATCTAACACGGAAGATAGAGACGAGTACACGTCCAGGAGGATCTTCTGGGTCCCGAAGGAGGCCCGATGGGAGTACCTGTCCAGCAATGCGAAGAAGCCAGAGATAGGCGAGATAATCGACAGTGCGATGGATGCCGTAGAGCGGGACAACAGGTCCCTCAGGGGGGTCCTGGTCAAGAACTACGCGAGGCCGAACCTGAGCAAAGCCAAGCTCGGAGAGCTGATTGATCTTGTCGGGACCATCGGGCTGGGGGATAGGGAGAACAGGAGCAAGGACGTCCTCGGCAGGGTCTACGAGTACTTCCTGGGCCGATTTGCAGACGCGGAGGGCAAATCAGGTGGACAGTTCTACACACCCCGCTGCATAGTCAAACTCCTCGTCGAAATGCTCGAGCCATACCAGGGGAGGATTCTGGACCCGTGTTGCGGTAGCGGCGGTATGTTCGTCCAGAGTGAGAAGTTCATCGAGGCCCACGGTGGGCAAACGACTGACGCCACCATCTATGGGCAGGAGAGCAACCAGACGACCTGGCGTCTCTGCAAGATGAACCTGGCGATAAGGGGAATAGAATCTGGACAGGTGAAGTGGAATGAGCAGGGGAGCTTCCTCAACGACGAACACAAAGACTTGAAGGCTGACTTTGTCCTCGCAAACCCCCCATTCAACGACAGCGACTGGAGTGGTGAGCTCCTAAGGGATGATGTAAGGTGGAAGTACGGCGTTCCCCCTGTCGGGAACGCGAACTTCGCCTGGGTGCAACACTTCGTCCACCACCTATCCCCGACGGGCGTTGCAGGGTTTGTACTCGCCAATGGCTCGATGTCTTCCAACACATCTGGAGAGGGAGAGATCCGCATGAGAATCGTAGAGGCAGACTTGGTTGATTGTATGGTGGCGCTCCCGTCACAGTTGTTCTACAACACGATGATTCCGGCCTGCTTGTGGTTCATCGCCCGGGACAAACGAAACAACAGGTTCAGGGATAGACGGGGGCAGGTCCTCTTCATCGATGCGCGGAAGATGGGAGCAATGATTGATCGAAGGCACAGGGAACTCACTGAGAAGGACATCACGAAGATCTCCGACACGTACCACGCCTGGAGAGGAGAGGCTAACGGGCGCTACGAAAACGTTCCAGGATTATGCAAGTCGACAACCCTTGACGAGATAAGGAAGCAACAATGGATCCTAACACCCGGAAGGTACGCAGGATCAGAGGAAGAGGAGGAGGATATTGAGGCATTCGAGGAGAAGATGAAGCGCCTCACTGTCGAGCTCTCTGAGCAAATGAGACAGAGCCAGAAATTGGACGGCGAGACTAGGAGAAACTTGAAGATGATAGGGTATGATGTATGAACGCGGAAACCAAATCAAAGCAAACTGAAATTGGGGTAATTCCGAAGGATTGGGATGTAGTCCCTCTAAATGCCGAAGCCGACATTCTGACAGGCTTTCCGTTTGAAGGCAAGAAATACTCCAGACAAGGAGTCAAAGTCTTGAGAGGGGAGAATGTCTCACGAGGTTTTCTGCGATGGGATACAGAGAAACGATGGAGTCATGCTGTTGACGGATTAGACAGGTACTTTCTAGCGGAGTCTGATATTGTCGTTGGCATGGATGGTTCGAGACTGGGACAGAATCGAGCGAAGATTCGTAAGTCAGACCTGCCGCTGTTACTGGCCCAACGAGTAGCAAGGATAAGAGCTGGTCCACGACTAGATCAAGAATTTCTATATTACAACATCCTCGGTGACAGGTTCTTTAGACACATTGAAGCGTTCAGAACCGGGACCTCGATTCCGCACATCAGCTCACAGCAGATAGGAGAACTTAGAATACCACTGCCCCCGTTGAAGGAACAGAGACAGATCTCTACAATTCTGTCAGCCGTTGATTCGAAAATCAAACTCAACCAGCAGATGAACAAGACTCTCGAATCAATCTCCAAGGCAATCTTCAAGCACTGGTTCATCGACTTTGAATTTCCAAACGAGGGGGGAAAACCCTACAAATCATCGGGAGGAGAGATGTTGTACCGCGACCGGATAGGTGGCGAGATTCCATGGGATTGGGAGGTGAAGGCTTTCTCTGACGTGATTGCCGTCAACCCTTTACGAGAACTGAAGAGAGGACAAGATAGCAAGAAAGTGGGAATGGCCGATTTGAAGCCCTGGCAGGCCGATATTGAGGGTTGGACGATTGAAGGGTACAAGTCCGGACCACGCTTCAGAAACGGCGACACGTTGTTCGCCAGGATTACTCCGAGTTTAGAACATGGCAAGACGGCCTTCGTCTCTGTTCTGGAAGACGGCGAGGTTGGATTCGGGTCTACGGAGTTCATAGTGATGGGAAAAAAGATGATCACCTCAGACTTGTTCGTCTTCCACCTCGCGAGGTCTCAAAGAGTCAGGGATGCCGCGATTGGGGCGATGACGGGAACGTCCGGAAGGCAGAGAGTCCCGGACAATATCTTTGGCAATCTCTATGTGACCGTCCCTCCCGTTTCATTGGTTGAAAGGTTCGACTCCATTGTCTCTCCAATGTTCACGCATATAGCGACCAATGGGATGGAAAGTAAGACGTTATCCAGAATCCGAGATTCCCTTCTCCCGAATCTGATGTCGGGAAGAATCAGGATTCCCTGCGAGGCCACATAAAGTGCCGAAAGCCCTACATGAATCAGACGTTGAAGAGAATATCCTCTCCACGCTCAAAGGCCTCCACTATGATGTAGTCAAGGGTGATCAGGAAGAATACCTCCCGGGAGGACGCTCGGCGCTCCGGATGGACTTCAGCGATGTCATCCTGGTCGGAAGGATGCGACAAGCTCTCGCCTCGATAAACTCCTCCATAGGCGAGGAGGCAAGAGAGCAGGCGCTGAAGCAGGTTCTGAGAAGCGAGAGCCAGAAGCTGGTCGCGGATAACGAAAGCTTCCACAGGATGCTGGTCGATGGGGTGGACGTCCCATACCAATCAGGCGGGGAGGAAAGGTACCAGAAGGTCTGGCTCTTCGATTTCGAGAATCCAGAGAACAACGACTTCCTCGCGACCAACCAGTTCACAGTCGTGGAGAACGGGGTGGAGAGGAGGATGGACGTCGTCCTGTTCGTAAACGGAATCCCTCTCGCGGTATTCGAGCTGAAGAACCTCGCCGACGAAGACGCGACGATCTGGACTGCCTACAAGCAGTTCCAGACATACGAGCATGACCTTCGGTATCTCTTCAGGTACAACGAGATACTGGTGATCAGCGATGGCATTGAGGCAAGAGCCGGGACGATCACCTCAGAACAGGAGAGGTTCATGCGATGGAAGACCATCGACGGGAGGGAGCCCGCGAAGACCCTCACTGAGGTCGAGACACTTGTCAGGGGCATGTTCGACAAGAAGAGGCTCCTCGACATCGTAAGGAACTTCATAGTCTTCGAGAAGGAGAAGGAGACGAAGAAGAAACTCGCCGCCTACCATCAATACTGGGCGGCCAACGAGGCCCTCGAATCGACGAAAGCGGCCAGAAGGGGAAGCAGGAAGGCCGGGATCGTCTGGCACACCCAAGGGTCAGGGAAGTCTCTCACCATGATCTTCTACACGGGGAAACTGGTTAGGGAGCTCGACAACCCCACTGTAGTAGTCCTCACCGACAGGAACGACCTGGACGGACAGCTCTTCGGGACCTTCGCCCGGTGCAAAGATGTCCTCAGACAGGAACCCGTTCAGGCAGAGTCGAGGAAGGACCTTCGCAAGCTTCTCTCGGTCCCCTCGGGAGGTATTGTGTTTACCACCATCCAGAAGTTCTTCCCGGACGAGGACAGGGAGAGTCACCCACTCCTTTCTAAGAGAGACAACATCGTCGTTATCGCGGACGAGGCCCACAGGAGCCAGTATGGCTTCTCTGCGAAGATCCTAACCAGGGAGGACAAGGCGCTAATCACCTACGGGTATGCCAAGTATCTGCGGGACGCCCTCCCCAACGCTTCGTTCATCGGGTTCACCGGGACCCCGATAGAGCTCGCGGATAGGTCAACCCCGGCCGTATTCGGGAAGTATGTGCACACTTACGACATTGAGCAGGCAGTCGATGACAAAGCGACCGTGAGGATCTACTACGAGAGCAGACTCGCGAAGCTGGAACTCAAGCCGGAAGAAAGACCGAAGATCGACAGGGAGTTCGAGGAAGTCACCGAGGGGGAGGAGGTCGAGGGAAAGGAGAAGCTGAAAAGCAAATGGTCGAGGGAGGAGAAGGTAGCTGGCTCCCCCAAGAGGGTAGGGAGGATAGCCCAGGACATCGTGGCCCACTTCGAAGAGAGGACGTCGGTTATCCCCGGCAAGGGGATGATCGTCTGCATGTCCCGGAGGATCTGCGTCGAACTTTACGATGAGATCGTTCGGTTGAGGCCTGCCTGGGGTTCCCAGGCGGATGATCATGGTTTCCTGAAGGTGGTGATGACTGGCTCCGCCTCTGACCCGAAGGAGTGGCAACAGCACATCCGGAACAAGGCGAGGAGGTGGCGCATTGGGGAGAACTTCAAGGACGAAGAGCACGAGCTGAGACTGATGATCGTCAGGGACATGTTCCTCACCGGGTTCGACGCCCCGAGCCTACACACCATGTACATCGACAAGCCGATCAAAGGTCACACCCTGATGCAGGCCATCGCCCGGGTCAACCGGGTCTTCCCGGGGAAGGAGGGGGGCCTCATAGTGGACTACATGGGGATCGGAGCCCTGCTGAAGGAGGCTCTGATGAACTACACGACCTCAGGCGGCAAGGGGAGGCCGACCGTAGACCAGGACCAGGCTGTCGCCCTGATGCTCGAGGAGTACGAGGTGGTGAAGGACATGTTCCACGGCTTCAACTACAGGCGTTTCTTCGACCTCCAACCTGCGGAGAGGGTTCCATTCATCCCACAAGCGATGGAGCACATCCTCGCGGAGCAGGGCAGGAAGGAGAGGTACCTGAGGGAGACGACCGGCCTTCTGAAGGCGTTCTCCCTAGCCGTCCCCGACGCGAGGGCGATGAAGATCAAAGAGGAGGTCGGGCTCTTCCAGGCCATCAAGTCTGCGATCACAAAGACGACTGGCACAGGGGCTGACTCGGAGGAGAGGTTCGACCTCGCGATTAACCAGATACTCTCCCGGGCCGTCATATCCGATCGGATAATAGACATCTTCGAGGCCGTCGGCATCCAGAAGCCAGAGCTCTCCGTCTTCTCTGAGGGGTTCCTCGCGGAAGTGAAGGACATGCCCCAGAAGAACCTCGCCTTTGAAGCCCTGAAGAAGCTCCTCAACGACGAAATCAGGCTCATCTCCAGAAAGAACCTCGTCCAGGGGAAGTCGTTCATGGAGATGCTCGAGAAGACGATCAGGAGGTACACCAACAGGAGCGTCGAGGCCGCCCAGGTTGTCGAGGAGCTGATAGAGCTCGCCAGGAAGGTGAGGGAGGAGAAGGAGAGGGGGAATGTCCAGGGAATGTCCGAGGACGAGCTTGCCTTCTACGACGCCCTAGAGGTAAACGACAGTGCGGTGAAGGTTCTTGGGGACGAGACCCTCAAGAAGATAGCCTTCGAGCTGACCCGAATGATTCACGAGAGCGTCACCATCGACTGGACTCAGAAAGAGAGCGTGCAGGCTGGAATCAGACTCAGAGTCAAGAAGATCCTCAGAAGGCATGGATACCCTCCCGACAAGCAGGAACGGGCCATCCAGACGGTCCTAGCTCAGGCGGAACTAATCGCTCGCGACTGGGCACCTGTTAGCTCTGCGAAGGTTTCTGGAACCCAGTCACTTGGCCCCTAGACTCTCAGACTGATTCTATTCAACCAACGATGACTCCGGCAGTTCGGACCAACTGGCCGTTGTTTGGCAGGGGACCTTTTTCAGCGCGCGTGGTTCTTGTCCCTGGAGTTCAGCCGCTCCAGAGTCATTCGAATCAATTCCCGTTGATCGTCAGAACCAGAGGTATCACTATCACTGATCCTTCTAGGCGGGCAACAGCTCTTTTTCGACTTGGTTCTGCATGACGCCGGTTATGGCGCCACTGATGACATCGGCGACATAACAACCGGAAGCGCCATGGTGCCGCAATCGCCTCCCGACTGCGCTCTGCGGCGTGTGAAGCAATCACCGAATCTTCTGAGTAATCTATGTGGTCGAGTTGCAGAGCCGCGTGATCGGTTGCGAGACACTTGAAACACTCGATTTTTCTTCCGTAGAAATCGGCGACCACTCTGAGGGCCTTTCGGTGCAGTTGAATCCTCCTCAAAGCGAAGTAGGTTCGGCGGTCGCGTCTCAATGGTGCGCCCATTGGGGCTACCTCAAAAGATGCTACCACGTTACTCTCATGTGCATTTGTTGAATGAATTGCGGAAGCTTCCTGGGGGACCGCCAATGGGCGCACATCCACTTGAATGTCAGGGGATGTGAGAGACAAGGGTTGACTCTCACTGCTTCTTGACGATGAGGGCTCTTCCGAGGTCAATGCGGCTCCATCAGCGTCTTGAGCTCCTGCGCGATCCTGGAAGGAAGGTCTTGCAAGGTCTTGGCCATGCCCGCGTCTGCAACGATCATCGTCGTGAACTCCTGCACTACCTCTGGGGGCCCCTGGCCCCTGGCGTGGACCTCGAGCTCGTAGTCTCCGAGGCTCTTGTCGAATGACACCGTGGCCGTGAACCCCTTCATCTCAACCCTGACCTTGCAGGAAGCGTACTTCGGTACATCCCCGGATACGTGATAACCCACCTCGATGGCAGTCTCGTACTTCGCAGTTCCCAAGAACGTGGCGTCCAGATCAAGGCCCAGGTCTTCGTTGCAATACCTAGCGAACTCCTCTAGCGCCTGGACAAGCTGGTCGGGATCCTTGATCCATAGCCTCAGCCGGCCCCCTGGCGAGACCTGATGGGTACTGTGCTTGAGCTTGGTTCCGTAGCGGTTGTTCCCGTCGCCTTTCTTTCCCTTGTTAGCGGCATCTCGCAGTACCCTGGTCCGCTGGGGGTCGAGGGTGCCCAAGAGATAGAGAATGACGTTATGGAGTCGACCGGGGGGATGTACCTGTAGATCTCTTAGGTACACCGGGGCTGTCAATTGGGTGCCAATCGGGTGAGCCGGGGGTGTGGACAGGGGTGTGGTCGTACGGGGTGTCGTAATGCATTGCGTGGTCGACGCTGTGTCTTTCATGGACCCCACTCGCGTGATGGTAGTAGTAGTGGTGACAGACTGATCTGCCACGGACTTCCTGACGAAGTCCTTGTAGAGCCCGAACTTCCATTTCCCGTAGGTGTTGGCCTGTGGCCGAATGACATACCCTATCCCATGCTCGTGTAGTTCACTCATGGCCTGCAGAACTTCGTCATAACCCAATCCCAACCTCGTCCCATACTCGAGCGGATCGTCGTACAGCCGAAAGAGGCGGCCCTTTCCTGTTTGCTTAGTTTCCTGATAGTGCCTTACGAGGTCGCTTAACACCCGTTCGGCCTCGGATGGAATCGAAACCGTCAGGCACCCTCTCTCTCTGGGAGGACCTTTTTGATTACGGACTCGGCTTCGAGAATCAGTTGAAGGATTCTGTCCTCTTTGACGTCGTCCGTCACCTAGTCTCTCCTCTCTCCTACCCATCGTTCAGAGCCTCTTAACGAAGGATTACCTAACACTTTTACCCCGCTTTTGTCGCAGGTATGGACACTGAGAGCTAGGCGGGTTCAGGAGATCGAGATTTGACTAAAGGCATTTGCCCGAAGTGCGGCAACCCAGGGAGCCTGCATCTCAAAATGATTAGAAACAAAGTTGGGAGGAGCTACCGATACTACTACTTCTCCCACTACAACCGCTGGAAGGGCAAGAACGAATGGCACTACATCGGCAAGTTGGAAAAGGTCCGTCATCTACTGACTGCGCAGGTCTCAAATCCGAAGCGGTTCAAGTGTCTAATCTGCGGCCGTTGGCGGTTCAAGACTTGGCAAGGCATTCATAGACACATGAAGGTTCACGGGATAAGCAGATGGGAAGACGTGCGTGCTAACATCATCGAGATTGAGTGGTGACCTAATGCGAATATCGACACCCAGGAACGAATAAGACATGTGCAGTGATCATCCTAAGACCGTCGCCTAACCGAACTCAATTAGCCGCGGGGGGTTACATGGCGCGGCTAGCCAGGAGGGAGGGGAGAGTCCGCCGACTTAAATCCGCGAGAACCGCTTCGATTGGGGTTGAAGTACGTAGATTTCCAAACCGGAATTTGTGAATTTGAAAAAGAGAACTGGTTCGGGGAGGTTGTTTACTTCGCGGCCTTGGAACGCCTGCGGCCATTCGGGAGCGGCTCGGCGAAACTGAAACAGCAAGATGTGATGGGAGTCATCAGGATGTTCCTCATCCAATGGGGTCAGATGGCCCGAGCGGTGAATCGAGAAGGGACCGATTGGAATTTGCTATGGTCCCGACTCAATGGCATCTCGCCAGTCCTCGAACAGCTGAGGTGCGAAAGGATTCTTGATGTGAAGCTAGAATCGAAACGGGAACTCATTTCAGAGGCGTACGAGAGTCTTGAATCAAGGAACATCGGCGCGACATCAGTCTCCAAGATTCTTCACCTCATTAATCCTGAACTCTTCGTCATGTGGGATGATAACATTAGAATCAACGAAAGCAACAAGTTGGGGTTCAAGCTGAATGGTGAAAGACGCCTAAGCTTTGCAGAAGGCCTGGGAGGCTATCTGAAGTACTTGCGAGCGTGTCAGGCAGAAGTCAAGACGGCGTTAGAGGATGGGAAAAGTGTGCAATCTGAGACCCTAGGCGACGTTCTACAGAGACTGCTTGCGGAGAGGCCAGAAGTCGAGCCCAGCAAGCTGGGTCCAGAGTACATGAGCAAGACGCTCGCCAAGCTGATGGACGAGTACAACTGGTGGGCCGCGAACAGGTAACTCAGCGAGGAGATGTTTTGAGACGAATCGCGTCATCCAGTCATCGCTACGGCGGAGCGTAGAAGGTGGTGCTTGTCAGAACCGAGGTTGTTACCGCTATGCTCGACGTCCCGCTCGTGAAGACCGAGACTTGTGTCGTCGTCGGCTGTCGGGGGTCGAATTGAATGTACTGTGCGAGGTCTTTCTTCAATTGCTTCAGCGGAGTGTCAAAGAAGAAGCCGCTATCCACGGCCTCGAGTTTGTCAAGGAAGTCCTTTGTGATTCTAAGAAGGTCGTTTACAATAGATACCGTCTGACTCACATTGAACTTCTCTGAAGGAGTGCTCGTTCGGTCTATTCCCAGATGCTGAATCTGAGCGCTCGCCCTCTTCAGGAAATCGGCCGTGATGTCTTGTGTATACGCGGGCTTGGTGAAGGGGGGGACGTACATGTTGGCTCGAGGATTGCTTGTCTCGTTGTAGTTATTCGGATTCGTATCGATGAGGTAATAGAACTCGTAGAGGCCTCTGGCATGCAGTATTGTATGCTCGATGTTCATGTTGATGAATAGCTGTTCGTAATCAGGTGCGCGAGGCATCTTCCAAAGCGCCTTGCAATTGCATAGCTCGATGACTTCGTAGACAAAATGATCGTTGATGATTTTCTTGAGCTTATTCCGGTCTGGCTGGGGCATGAAATTGTCGTTGGTCAGGTCTCTTAAAGGAGTTCTCGCTCAATGACTCTGTTGCGTTTGTTGCGCATCAAATCTTCAGCCTCTTTCCTGCCCTCAAATCTTCGTCAACGGTTAGCTCATCTGTTACGAAGCGAGAATCAAACACCACAACCGATTCGCTTACTGCGACGTAGGCACCTAGTTTAATCAGAAAGCGTCTAATGACGATTTCAGGTTCGACGAGCCTAATCTCAGCTTCACCACCAGCGAAGAAGACACGACAACCTGAGAGATTCATGTTTCTGAGATACTCGGGCTTCTCGAAGGGTGGAAGTATTTCGTTCCACCCGCCTTCCAATCTCAACTCGATGAAATTCATGAAGACTAGACCCATCTACTTCTTCAACCTCTTTTTGATTCGCTGTTCCCATTCTTCCTGAGTATTACACCCTTCTCTTCGAGTAGCGCGCGCTTTCGAAGCTGAAGGACTAGTCGAGTCCCGAGGATGCCGTAACCGGGTGAGAAAGAGGCAACGCCAGTTCCGCTGAGGTCTCTCCCTCCGTTACTCGTCAGGTCCAGCCTGAGCCTTCAAATTCGCTGGGCGGTCCCGAGACTCAATGGCTCAGCCTCCGAACTACCAAGAGACCGTCGCAGTCCACGACCTGTTCTGCTACCTGTGCCTGAATTACAGGGGCGAGAGATGCGAGAAGTATCAGATCCCTGTGATTCACCACTACTCCTGCGACGATTGGAAGCGGAATTGGGAGGCCCCAGGACACCCCTAGATCCTTGGCTCTGATGTGTGCAAATCGACTCAGACTCCGTCAATCTTAAATCCGTTGTACGTCGAATTGTAAACGTGACTTAGATGGGCTTCAACAGCAGAGACAAAGAGATGATCGCCAGAGGAAGAAATCAGAATAATCTGTTAGGAGGAGTCACCTGTGCCAGATGCGGGCGATCCTTCCCCATGGACATAATGGAAGTCGATCACATACACCCAGAATCCAAAGGCGGTTCAAACAGACCGAGCAACTTACGCTTGCTTTGCCCCGCTTGCAACCGTAAGAAGGGTGCAAAGATAGAACGGGAAAAGCAAGGAAACGGTCTGTCTTGGGATATTCCTTCCTGGTGAGTCCCACCTTGGAAGGTCGCGCGTGCTCAGGTAGAATGGGCACCGACTTCCTTCAGGGTCACACCCACTACTCATGCCACGCACTCTGGAACACTTAAGCCGAACACAGGGCTTATGCTCTCCCGAATTGGTGGCAGGCGGATCCGCTCAACACCGACGACTGGCTCAGAGTCTATTGTCTGAACTGCCTCGCGCCTCACTGATCTCACTGTGCGAATCAAGAGGACTTTCCGTGTCTGGTTCGAAGTCTGATCTTGAAGCCCGGGCCATGGAGGCCTACGACTGGGACGATCTACTCTCTTCCATTTTCAAATTTCTAGAATGGTGGCAACTAATGTTCCTGTGTCCCTTGCTTCGACGGGGCTGTAGCAAGAAGGACATCCGAAAGGACGAGACTCGAAGTCTCACCGACATCGTCTAAGTCGAGGGTAATATCTACTCTATGGTATTCCTTTACCTGTCAGCAGAGAAGCAGTTTTCATCGCAGTACAGCCTGCGCCGATTCCTTCAATTCATTTTCCATGTGGGCAGGAGGCGGTCAGGAAACGAAGGGGAACCTGTATGACAGCGAGCCCCGCGCTTATCTAACACACGATGATTTTGACCGGGCCATTCTTGTCGGATCCAAGGAACGGCGACCAATGCATACAGTGCATTAGTCCATACCCATAGCTAATCTTAGAACATCAGTGAGGAGATCGTATTCCTGCCGTGCATCACGCTCCCCCCTGAAGAACGCCTTGCAGGCATCTATTCTCGCTGGCTGAAGTATGTCTTCAATGCGTGGACAACATTGGGGCATTATGAGATTCTTCTCACGCAGGGTCATTTCCATTGTCTTTGACAGGAAAGCACTCTGGAGAGAGTCCGCTCTAATACTCTCAAACTTCCGAATGATTACTGTTCGCTTCTCTGGGGGTATGTCGGGGCCCAGAGTTCCACCTGGGGACAAACTCAATTCGCCTTCTTCCGTTATGATTGAAGAAGCTGTTGGCGCGCGTAACTGGTATCTCTCCTGATGGAGAGTCCTCAGGCTTTGCACATATTCTCCTCTGAAGCTTTCTTGGGACGTCACATCGGTTATCGATTCATTTGAGAAGTATACACACATCCTCTTCCGTTTCGCTCGGGGCAAGATTTCATTCATGTCAGCTAGGTAACGCATTTCTTTCTTCATCCCTCCATGAATTTCGTGGGCCTGTGTTGACCACGGCTCTATCACAACTATCCCGTCAGATAGCCAAACAAGCTGATGGTCTCGATTCGCTATTTGCTTGACGATGCCAACTTCGATTCCTGCGAAGACACCGTCATAGTACTCTTGGACACCATTAAGGCGCGATTGTGTTTTGACTACGTCTCCTCCTTGGACAGAGACAGACATGGGCGAGAAGAGCATTGTCCGATCGATGTCGCCTTGAATTATCCCTTGTCGACCTAAATCTCTCATCACTCCATCTGGTATTGGCCAGCGTCTCTTCAGCCTCGATGTAAAGTGGCCATCTCGCTTCTCAAATCGCAGTTCATCCACTCCAGTGGGCACAACCAGCTTGAGACCTGCGGCGGCAAAACTCGTCTGCATCGAATTAATGGTGGCGACTATGGGCGGCCATCTTCCGTCCTCTTCCTGTCTTCTGGGTTCAGAGATCGGGTGAGAAAGATAATAGATGGAATCCTGTTCTCTTAGCCAGGCCAGCAGGACACCAAGATCCTGTTTCAGGCCCCACACCATGAATCTGGCATCGAGGCTATTCGCAATGCCTTGGGCAATGACCATCTCTTGGGCTCTCCAACTCAGAAGAGACAAGATGCAGTCTCCGATCCAGGACAAGTAAAGCCGCTTACTCTCAAGTTCCCTTTGGGCTTCTGCAACTTCGCGACTTCCGTGTTCTGCAACAAAGTAGGAGAGAGCCGAGTCGCCAAACAATTCATTTTGTGCAGTAAGATCAGCCTGCATGTCGGGAATGTCGTCAACTATCTGAACTACGTGCGAGAAATCGAGCTCTCGGTTCTTCAACACCCGGCTGTCCACCGGAGAAAAGAACTCTCGGGTGACGCTCTTGTAGTACACAGAGTTGTCCAACAAGATGACGAAATCCTCTTCTCGGCCCGTTGGAAGTTGATCGGTTGCTGCGGCAATGGATCTTATCGCCTTCCTCCATTTCTGGGCAATCGCATCCCGAGGGAACTCGTTTATTATCTCAAGAATGTGTTTTCCTTCGCCCTCATTTCTGCGAAGGGTATCGCCTATGTCGAACACACGGTTCGGTTCGATTACGTTTTTAAGATGAGCGGCAAGTTTTGACCTGAGCCCAGGGGGAACGAGAATCAGAACTGCCCTGGTCAACTAGGCCGTCCTCGGCCGTGACATGTCCCGAAACGGGATTAACGTCGAGACATTACCTTCCGGGGCCGGGTTCCAGGCTTTGTTTGTTCGGAGAAGAATCCGTCCATGGCTCTTCTGATGTTCCCTGAACCGGTCACTACATCCCCCTTGTATCTCATCATGGGCAGAGGCGACTTGGAGTCATCGAAAAAGCTGTAGGAGACTCTGCGCTTATCCATCACAGGAAGCCATTTGCTAAGCTCTTGCTTGGCGTCCCACTTCGTCCGGTCGGCGTACAACCGAACGCGGAACGTATCTTGGTCCACTGATCGTTTAGCAGTTGTGGCGCGTCTTGGCTTCGGCGATCGCTTTGTCGATACTGGATACACAGGGGGCAAGTATGAAGAGGCCGTATTTAGTTTTCCCCCAGGACAGGCGTTTCCGAAACTATTCTTCTAGAGATAGTTGTGAACATCCAAACACTTTGAAGCAATACCCTCAAACCCTGTTGAACCGCCGATTTAAGCCCTCGCGGTGAAATTACGACGGTTCTGGGAAGTCCTCGGTTGCTCGGCCAAAATCGTTTCCCTGTGTAATGTCGGTTGCTGGGGGGGCGTCGTGAGTGGCCCCACCCACTTTGGAAATTCTATGGCTGATTTCTGTCGGTCAACTTGTCGGGATTTTCATGTTCATGTGCGTCATCTTCCTTCTTGACCGAAGGCGTCGTTATGGGTTTGCGGGAGGCGAGGATGATAAGAGTCGTCACAAAAGAAATCGCAACCAGAATCTCATTCGAGTAGAAGCCCAAGCCAAGATTCACAGTATTGAGGATGTATGTCAGACTGACTTCGAACCCAAGAAAGACCGTGAACATGAGAACAAATGTCATCCGATAGACTCTTTCCTCGCCTTTCTCGGTCAAGTCAAACGACAGAGCCAAGAAATTGACTACAACCGTCACCCCAGACAGCCCCGACACGAAAGTGAGCATGAAAGCGAGAGTCTGAAGGTAGTCTATTCCTCCCTCTCCGGACTTGGTCAAGGGGACAAGTATGAAAGAGGGATTGCTCAAAATGAGAACGAGGCCAGCGAATGTCATCGCACCCATGAAGCCTATGACAACGATGGACTGTTCGTGGTGTTTGCGAATGCGCTCGCTTTTCGCCTTTTGTTGGTCGGTCTCGGCCACAGTTCCTTCCGTTTGGCAGATTCTTCCTTAACTCTTTGTTCGGCACGCGTTCTGAATCAGAGTCAGCCACTTATCCTCGCCCTCTACCGTAATTTCCGCTTTCTCGGCTGGGGTGGCGCCGTCCAGAGACTCATGGGGCCTTACGAAGTTGTTGTAGATTTGGAGGCCCTTGAAGATGGGCGAGTCAGTCCGTTTGATTCCGCGCATGACCTTCTCTCTGTCTCGAACCTCTCCGTTCATTCGCTCCATCTTGTTGTTGTGAACCGTCCCATCGAGCCTGATTTCTTTGACGTGCTGGGAGTAGCGGTTCGTGGTTCCGAACTCCCGCTTGAAGGGCTGGTTGAAGTGCCTCCCTCCGTCCGTAGTGAGGACGAGGGGAACCTCTCCCGTCGCTTCCTTGGCTTGGCCCAAGAGGGGCCTCACATCCGCGTTGAATTTGCTGTCTGCTATCTGCTGGGCAATCCAGAAGCGGGGCTCGTCGTCCATCATGGCGAACAGATACTTCATGTCTCCCTTGACCTTGACGAACAACTCGTCCGCTCGCGCGCGCGGCGCTAGAACAGGAGCGGAAGGTCAGGAGATAGCGACCATTCCCGAGGTCGTGAGGATAATCGTAAGCGACTATCTCAAAGTGAAAGGAACGACCTGAGAGCGTCAGTTTCTCTGCTTCTGATGGTGGGGAGTGTTGTCTCTCTCATTCTTGCTGGGACTGTGGGTGACGCCTCAACCACCGGCGCGTCCGCCCCGGTGATTCTGTGGGCGGTGGCGAGTGCTTCGGCGGGGATTGCGGGGGCGCTGATTGCGCCGACTCCTTCGATTTCGGACAATCAGGCTCAGGCGGCAGGAGAATCGCCTCAAGAACCGGCTGGAGGAGAATGACGCTGAACGCCCCTATTATGATTGTAATCCTTGCGATGTATCGGGTGGAGTCGATTCCGAGAGTGGCGGAGGCGTCCGAAATCTTAACCACCGTCTCGGAAGCCAGCGCCTTTGGATATCCGGGTATGTGCACCGGTGCAGGAGGAACAATGAGGATGTTGGCGGGGTTTGTGCGATTGGCGGGGATTGTGAGGGAGATGTTTTGATTTCCGGGTTGGACGAACCTGATGTCAGCACTTCCAATGTACGAGCCGTTGTGATAGTCTGTCAGGTTAATTCGGTCATCGAAGATTGTCGCCGAGTGACTACCTATTCCGTGAATAGGCGGAATATTGACGGCATTAGTAATGGTCGCACAGGGGTAGTAGTTCAAGAAATTGGGGTCGCTCGGTTGGGTGAGCGTCACTTTGACATGAACTGGATTGCCTACGCTGAACGCCCCATTCGTAGTGAGCAAGACATTCATGTAGTAGGTCACATTCGGGAGCGTCCCAATGACCGTGCCACCATAGACGCTCACAGGAATCTCAAGCTCGGGCGGTGTGTAGATGAATTTTCCGGGCAGAAAGAACGCAATCAGCATGACCACAAGGAACGAGACAATCACAGCCTTCCCGATTCGACTCTTGGTGTTGAGGTGCTTCCAGAATTTGAGGTCTCCCCGGCTGACGCCTTTCAATCGCTTCGTGGTTCGGCCGAAACTCCGTATAGACTTATGCCCCCAGCAACCGACTTTACACAGGGAGACAATTTTGTCCCAGCAACCGAGGACTTCCCAGAACCGGTTTCAGACATTTACCGAGGTCAAAAACGTCAGCAATCAGGGTCTACTAGTTGCAGCATTGTCATTGACATAACCAGCTTCCCCTGGGAAGGACGCTCTGAACCAGACACAAGACAGCGTGGATGTCAGGCGATTCTGCCGCGGCTCCTGCATGCTTCACCCAGACTGGCACTATTGCAGGCAACGGTAAAGATGACAATGACACCCGCGGTTCCGAGCGTCGGCTCTCAGTCATACCAAGGAAGCGGAGAGAGTTCAGACAGTTTCTTCGGACTTAGAGGAGATACGATTCGGGAATGATTTGAGATAGAGCAGAGTTGTCAGAAGGGCAGGCTCTGCGGATTGACCTTGAAGCGGGCCGTGACGACCGATGTCCCCGCAGTAATCGATGGCTCGACAAGAAACGATTTCCTCACGAATTCTTGGAGAGCACTCTTCAGGACGATGCTCCACTTGGGACCGAACTCGTGGTGGCAGACTACTGTGTACGCACCCTCTTCCTTCGTTACTCTTGTTCGCAGTTTGGCAGAGCTTATTCTGGATCTCATGCTCAGGGCCTCAAGTATCCTATCAGGAGTAGAGTCTTGATACCAGAACTCCGCCATCTCTTTCCACGTGGCCGCAAGATTCTCTCGCCCTATTTGAGCGAGTGTCGTATCATCCATGTCTTCAAGAAGACTTACAAAGACAGACGCGTGAAGCGAAACGAATCCAAACTCCTTTGCCTTTCTATCCAAGTTGAAGTGTTGACCAATGATCGAGTTGGCAAGTGCGTTTACGGTCATACCTTCATCGGAAGCTTCCTTCTCAAGAGAACGTACTAGCGATTCTGAGAACTTGAATCCCCTGAGATGGGTCTTGCGCTTATCCATGTTCGGGTCTGACAAGGGGACGACCTCTCGTCGATGGGACCGTCTTCCTACTTAGGTTTTGTTCGACTCTCGAATCTCGCAAAGGGATAAATCGACCCAGACAGACTAAGGGGTTATTGACTCTGGAAATCAGAAAGGTAGCCGTAATCGGCGCCGGGGAAATGGGCCATGGAATCGCTGAACTTTTCGCGATGAATGGGTACGAAGTGGCCCTGATGGACAAGTTCCCGGAGGCCCTTGAGAAAGCCAAGGGCAAGATTGCGCAGAGCCTTGGAAAGTTCGTCGAAAGGGGGAAGATCACGAAGGCCCAGTCAGAGGAGGCCTATTCAAGAATCACATTCGAGGGAGACATGGCAAAGGCCGTGTCGCGGGCTGATCTCGTGCTGGAAGCCGTGCCAGAGATTCCCGAGCTGAAAAAGTCCGTGCTGAAAGAGGCTGGCCGAGCGGCGCCAAGCGGGGCCATTCTCGCCTCAAATACTTCGAACATAAGGATCTCAGAGCTGGCAGAGGGGACGCTAGGACCCGAAAGAGTTGTCGGAATGCATTTCTTCAACCCCCCCGTGGTGATGAAGCTCGTCGAGGTCGTCCCTGGAACCAAGACGGACCCAGCTGTCCTCGACGCCGTAGTCTCTGTCTGCACCAAGATCGGAAGGACGCCGATCAGAGTGCTAAAGGACAGCCCGGGTTTCATTGTGGACAGGATTAATGCCGCCGAAACTCTCTTCTTCTGCCTGGTGCTCGACAAAGGGATCGCCACTCCCGAGCAAGTCGACAGTTATGCCAAAGGCCAGGGGCTCCCTATGGGGCCCTACGAACTTCTGGACTTCGTCGGCGTCGATATCGCGGGGGCCTCTCTCTCCTACTTCTCGAAGACCCTGTCACCAGAATACGGCAAGGGGTTGACCTTCGAAAGAATGGTAGAAGCGAACCTGCTCGGCAAGAAGACCGGGAAGGGCTTCTACGATTGGTCGACCGGCAAGGCGAGCATCCCGAAGGCTCCCCCGACCGACAAGGTCTCGGTCCTAGACATCTTCAGCATAGAGATCAACGAGGCGATAAAGCTGATCGAAGAGGGAGTGGCCCGCCCCGAGGACATAGAGAAAGGAGTCTGTCTCGGAATGGGGAGGCCGTTCGGCCCCATCTCGGTTGCGAAGGGGCTTAGCAACTCCGAAGTGAAGTCGAAGCTCGAGGAACTCGCGGCGAGGTTCGAATGCAAAGTCTTCGCCCCAGCGAAGTCCATACTCGAGGGGAAGATGTTGGAGGTCATCGAGAGCAAACCAAGTTGGGCCGAGCCTGTGGGTCCACAAGGAGTCAAGCCGGAAAAGGAACGGGGCGGGGCCAGGCCCATCTTCGTGGAGAAGCTGGGCGGCAGAGTGGCCAAGATAGTCATCAACCGGCCGAAGCAGAACACCATCAACGCCGAGGTCCTGGACGGGCTCGACCGGATCCTTACCGAGCTCTGGAACGACAACGAGGTCACTGTGGTCGTCCTGACCGGGACCGGGGGCGTGTTCTCGGCGGGCGCCGACCTCTCCCAGTTCTTCAACAGCTCCGCCGCGTTCGTCGAGTTCTCGAGGAAGGGCGAGAGGATTTTCAAGAGGATCTCCGAATTCCCCAAGCTGACGGTTGCCGTCATCAAGGGATACGCGCTGGGAGGTGGTCTCGAGTTGGCGATGTCGTGCGACCTCAGGTTGGCGACGGAGGACGCCAAGCTGGGACTGCCAGAGGTGACCCTGGGGCTGGTGCCGGGCTGGTCCGGGACCCAGAAAATGGCGAGACTGATCGGGCTCTCCCGGGCGTCCGCCCTGGTCCTGACCGGAGAGAGGATAAGCGGGAAGCAAGCCTACGAGCTCGGCCTCGTGAACAGGCTCGTCCCCGCCGGCGACCCCGACGAGTATTCGCTTCAGTACAGCAGGGAGCTCGCGTCGGCCCTCGCCCCCGTCGCCGTGACGCTGGCGAAGAGGCTGCTCAACAAGGGAACCGAGGTGCCGTCTGACGTAGGCCTCGAGATGGAGGCGCTGTCCTACGGAGTCCTGTTCGGGACCGAGGACCTGAAGGAGGGCATCTCGGCTTTCCTTGGAAAGAGGAAACCGGAGTACAAGGGGAAGTAGATGAAAGGCCAGGCTGGCGCCCTGCGCGAGGTCTACGTAGTAGACTACCTGAGGACCCCCTTCTCGAAGTCCAAACCCAGCGAGCCCGAGAAGGACGTCTACAACTCTCTGCGGATGGACCAGGCCCTGGGACTCCTCATCAGGAAGCTAATAGAAAGGGACGCGGTTAACCCGGAGGAGATCGGCGACGTCATCACGGGGTGCGCCTTCCAGGTCGGCGAGAACTGGCTCTACGGCGGGAGGCACCCGGTGCTCCTAGCGGGGCTGCCGGTCACGGTGCCAGGCGTGGCGATGGACAGAGCCTGCGCCTCATCGATGAACGGTGCGGCACTGGGGGCCATGGAGATCATGACGGGAAACTCGGAGGTCGTTCTCGCTGGAGGCATGGAACACATGACCCACGTCCCGATGAGCAACAATCCGCAGGTTACCCCCAGCATGAAGCTGCTCGCCAGCCCTGAGTATGCGAAGTATCAGATGGGTACGGGGTACGTCATGGGTCTTACTGCCGAGAAACTCGCCGAGGAGAGCGGAATCACAAGAGAGGAGATGGACCTCTTCGCTGTGGGGTCCCACGCGAAGGCGTCGAGGTCCCTGGACGAGGGCTGGTTCAAGGGGGAGCTGATGGAGATGAAGGTCGAGGTGGGCGGCCAGGAGAGGGTCATCGATGGGGACCTGAACATAAGAAGAGAGACCAGCATCGAGCAGCTGCGGAAACTTCCTCCAGCGTTCAAGGAGGGAGGAGCCCTTACGGCCGGCAACTCGTCTCCCCTAAGCGCGGGAGCCTCGATGGTGCTCCTCATGTCAGGCGACAAGGTCAGGGAGAGCGGCCTGAAGCCGCTGGCGAAGATTCGCTCCTTTGGCTGGGCGGGCGTCGACCCGAGTGTGATGGGCAAGGGGCCGGTTCCGGCCTCCAGAAAGGCCATCGCGAACGCGGGCCTCGGTGTCGATGACGTGGACCTGTGGGAGATCAACGAGGCCTTCGCCGTGGTGCCTCTCTACGCCATCAAGGAGCTTCGGCTCGACCCGAGCCGCGTGAATGTCCACGGGGGCGCGGTAGCCATAGGGCATCCTCTGGGCGCGTCGGGGGCCCGCGTGCTCGGGACTCTGGCTAGGCAGCTGCGGCAGTCGGGCAAGGAGTATGGTGTGGCCACTCTCTGCGTCGGGGGCGGGCAAGGCTTCTCGACGCTGTTGCAGAGAGCCTGATCGAGCTCAGGTCCCAACACAATCATCCGTGCGAGGGAAGAGGGAGCAAGCACTAAGTAAGAGGGCCGAGACAGAAGGACGCGGACCGAGATGGAGTTCGAGCTGCCAGAGACGCTGATGGACGCTCGGAAGAAGGCGAGGGAATTCGCGCTCAGGGAAATGACCCCCGAGTTGGCGCGAAAATACGACCTCGACGAGAAATATCCCGACGACCTGAGGAAGAAGGCCTTTGCGAGTGGGATGCTCGACTACTCCGACCCCTGGAAGATCCTGGTCACGATGGAAGAGTTCTGCCGGGTCGACGCCGGGACTGGGATAGCCTCCATCGCCACGCTATTCGGAATGGAGCTGATCATGCTCTTCGGCACTGAAGAGCAAAGGCAACGGTACCTCACGCCTCTAAACAACGGGCAGGCGATAATGGGCCTCGCGGTCACCGAAGCGGCGGCGGGGAGCGACGTCGCGGGTATTAAGACCACGGCGACGAAGTCCGGTGACAAGTACATCCTCAACGGGTCGAAGATGTTCATCACAAACGGCCAGCTCGCCGACTTCCTAGTGGTCCTGACGCGCACCGCGCAACCGGACGGGAAGAGGCACCACGGCCTGAGCGTGTTCATCGTCGACATGCATTCGAAGGGGGTTTCAAGGAACAAGCTGAGCGGCAAGCTGGGGGTGCGCGCGACGAACACCGCAGAGATAGTCTTCGACAACGTAGAGGTCCCGGCCAAGAACCTGCTGGGAGAGGAGGGCAAGGGCTTCTACTACATCATGACCTTCTTCAACATCAGCAGAATCTACGTAGCCGTGCAGGCCGTGGGCATAGCCCAGGGCGCGCTGGACCGGACCCTGGAGATCATCGAGTGGAAGGGAACTGGAAGCATCGAGACCGAGAAGGAGCACGTTCTCGTGACCCTGGGAGAGATGGCCACGAGGATCGAGGCGGCGCGTCTGCTGACCTACGAAGCGGCTTCGCGCCTTTTCAAGTTCAACCCCGACCCGAAGCTGACGAGTATGGCGAAGGCCTACGCCGCAGAGACCGCCGTCTACGTCACCGAGAAGGCACTGGAGTTGACCGGGGTCGAAGGCCTGGCGGGAGACCTCGAGAGATCATTCAGAGACGCGAAGATCATGGAGATCTGGGAGGGGACCAGCGAGGTGGAGAAGCTGATCATCTCAAGGACGATCGGGAGAGAAAGGACGAAGGCGAAGGCCGAAAAGAACGGTGGCCCGACTTGATGGCCGAAGAGTACCAGCTGCTTCGGAGCAGCGTCAGGGAGTTCGCCCAGAAGAACATAGACAGCATCGCGGTCAAGATAGAGCAGCAAGGGCTGAGCCCCGAGACGGCGAGGAGCATGGCGTCGCAGGGTTTCATGGGAGCGAGAATCCCGACCGAATACGGAGGGACAGGCCTGGACGAGAGGGGCTACATGATTGTGCTAGAAGAGCTGGCACGGATCTCGCCGTCGGCCGCCGTAAGGGTGCTCATCGCGAACTCGCTCTTCCTCCCTCTCGTCATGGCGTCAGAGAAGAGCAGGGAAATACTCCGAGACGTGGCGTCAGCCAAGACAAACGTCGCAGTCGACCACTGCGGCCCGCTGGAGGGGCACGGCGGAGCCTCGGGTGTGGCGATCGAGGGAGGCCGCGCGCGGGGCAGGGTGGACTACATTCTCAACTCGAGCGCGGACGCAATCATCGTCGCGGCGAATGGCCCCCAGAACAATCTCCTACTGGTAAGAGCCGGGTTCAGGCCCGCAGAAGAGCACCTCCGCCTGGGACTCCGAGGACTGGGCTTCTCCTCGCTCACCATCGACTCGACTGACTTCGAGAAGCTTTCGGAGAACGGCTCCAAGCTGATCGAAGCCGCCGTCGACGAAATGGACCTCGAAGTCGCGGCCGTCTCGTTAGGCATCGCCGCCGGGGCGCTCGCCAAGGCCGTGGAATACTCGAAGGCCAGGATCACCTTTGAGCACCCGCTCAAGGACTACCAGCCCGTTGCGTTCGGCCTCTCGCATCTCAGGGCGGAGGAGGAGATGATTCGGGACTTCGCCTACGGAGAGCATCGCGCCGCCGCCTGGAAGACTATGGCCAGGGTAAAGGCCGCGGCTCTGGCCAGGAACGCGACGAATCAGGCGCTTCAGGTCCACGGCGGATACGGATACTTCGAGGACTTCGGCGTCGAGAAGTTCTATAGAGATGCGATGGCACTCTCCATCCTCTTCAGGGGCACGAAAGACATGGAGAGGCTGTCCGAACAGGTCTTCGATTCCAAAGCCGGATTCCTGTGAAGGACTCCGGGTTCTGTTACCTTATCGGCCGATTCTCTCGTCCTCTTTCACTGTTCCTTCCCGTCGGATACTAAGGGCTAAGTCATGTTAGCTTGTTTGAGAGGACAACCGACGTAATACGACCACTGTACAACTTGCTGTTCCTCCTTTATCTGGATGGCATCTCCAGCAGGGTAGACCTTGCCGTGCTGGAGGTCGGATATCCCTTCTCCACTGGAGACCATGCGAGGGCCGACCGTCGTGATCTTGTCATAGGCTGCACCGATTCCAAGCAAGGCGCAACTGGGGGGCTCGTAGGCCGGAATCGACCCTGTTATCCTGCAAGGTGTGACGGGCCCAAGGTCGAGGATGCTACGGGAGCAAGAGATGACCCAAGTGGGAGAATAGACAACTGGAGCAAACGCAAACACCGCTATCGCTACGCCCAATAGAACTATCAGGGAGGCGACGGTTCTGCGCTCCATTCGGCTTGTTGATATGAACCATACGGACCATTTACGCCTCCTGTGGGATTGCAAGCGTTCTGAATCAGAGTAAACCATTCCTTCTCTCCTTGGACCCTGATTCCACACTTCCCGGTAGGCTTCTCTATGGCTCTTGAGTGGAAGTCTCCTTGAGCTTCCTGCGGAGGACCTTGCCGATCAGAGTCTTCGGGAGCTCCGGGACGAACTCCACCTTCTTGGGCACCTTGTACTTGATTAGCCTGGCGGCGCAGAAGTCTATGACGTCCTTCTCCGTCAGGGAGCCGGCTTCATTCCTCCTGACCACGAAGGCTTTGACCGCCTCGCCTCTGAACTCGTCCGGAATGCCGATGACCGCGGCCTCTTTGATTCCCGGATGCTCGAAGAGGACTTCCTCCACGTCCCTGGGATACACCTTGAACCCTCCGACGTCCACCATGTCCTTCTTTCTGTCTACGATGTAGAAGTAGCCATCGTCGTCCATCTTTGCTATGTCTCCCGTCAGGAACCACCCGTCGTGGATGACTTCGGCAGTCTCCGCCTCGTTGTTCCAGTATCCCTTCATCACCTGAGGGCCTTTCACCGCGAGCTCCCCCACCGAACCTGTGGGGAGGGCCTTGTAGGGGTCGTCGAGGTCCACGATCATGGCATCGGTCTCCGCGTATGGAATCCCCATCGAGCCGTTTTTGACGCCCCCCTCCGTCAGTGGATTAACGTGGGTTATCGGGCTGGTTTCGGACAATCCGTAGCCTTCGACGAGGTTCCCCCCCGTCAGCTCGATGAACCTCTTGCGCACTGCTACGGGGAGGGCAGAACCTCCCGACACGCACACCCTCACGGACCTGAGATCGAAGTCCTTGGCCGTGGGGCTGTTGTTGATGGCGATGTACATGGTTGGCACGCCGCAGAAGGCGGTGACCTTCCTCTGCTGGATGGTCTTCATCACTTCTTTGACGTGGAAGCTGGGAAGGAGGACTATCTGTGAGGAGGCAAAGAAGGGAGCGTTCATGGCCGTTGTGAGCCCATAGATGTGGAAGAGAGGCAACACCGTCAGCGACACGTCCTTGGTGGTCAGCGGCAGATAGTTGGCGGTGCGGGCTGCGTTCGAGTAGAGGTTGTAATGAGTCAGCATTGCACCCTTTGAGACTCCCGTGGTTCCTCCGGTGTACTGAAGCACGGCGACATCCTCCAGCGGGTCGACGTCGGCGAACGTCGTCATGGGAGCGTTTGACCTCAGCATCGTAACGAAGTCCAGGGTGTTTGCCCGACTCACCCTCCGTATGCCTGCCAGCCCAGAAAGGCTGCGCTTCAGGCCGGGAAGGTAATCCGTGACGCTAGTTGTGATGACCTGCCGCAGACAGGTTCTCTCCCTGCAGCGTTCAAGGCTTGCATACAGGTCGTTCCCCTTGACAATGTCCTTCGGTGCTACGATGATCTCCGCGCCAGAATCGTTGATCTGGTGTTCGAGTTCCCTTTCCTTGTAGAGGGGATTGTTGTTCACCACGATGGCTCCCGCTTTTAGGACCCCGAAGAAGGCGAAGACGAACTGGGGCGTGTTGGGCAAGAAGACCGCCACCCTGCCTCCGCGCTTCACTCCAAGAGAAAGGAGCGCCGACGCGAACCTCGAAGAGAGGTCATCCAGCTCCGAGTATGTGAAGTTCCTTCCCTGATAGTGGATGCAGACGTTCTTTGGATACTTCTTCGCGGATTCCGTAACAACGGCGTAGAGCGGTTTCTTCTCGGGGGAACCCTCCACGACGCCTGCACGCATCAGTTCCTGGACCTGGAGTCTCGTCCACGGGCGCTCCTTCTGCAAGTCCCTCGTCAGATAGGAAGAATGTTCCTTAAGCGTATCGTCGCATCGTCCACATCACGATCACAACCCCTCGTCAGCCCCCCGAGTTCTTGGTGTGGCGTGTGCAGAGCGTGCGGGCATGGCTCAGGTTTTTAGCGCAAGTGCACATGACGAAAGGCGATGGTTCTATCAGACGCCGCGAAATCTGGCGTTGCTATCTTCGTCGGAGCCATTCAATTCGGAGTCCTGCTAATCGTCTCAGAAATAGCCTACTCTGCCAATGGCACAAACAGCTACGGGTACCTACACGGGTACGCCTACAGCGTTTCCGCAAATTACGTGAGCGACCTGGGCGCGACCTGCCCGAGCAGCGGCACCTGCTACATTCCGCCGTCAGCGCTGCTCTTCGATTCATCCATCGCACTTATGGGCCTCCTCATACTCCTGGGCGCGTACTTCTTGCACCAGGCCTTCAAATGGATGCCTGCCACCGTCCTCGTCGCCCTGACAGGCATCGGTGCGCTGGGAGTGGGCTTGTTCCCTGAAACGACGGGAATCTGGCACAGTATCTTCTCGCTCATTGTCTTCCTCTTTGCGGGGCTATCAGCAATCGCGACCTACAGGTTCCAGAAGAGACCCATGGCATACTTCTCAGCCATTCTTGGCGTGATGACGCTCATCGCACTAATCCTCTTCGTCGGCGACATCTACTTGGGCCTAGGGCCAGGCGGAATGGAAAGGATGATCGTCTACCCGGCCCTCCTGTGGGCAATCGGCTTTGGTGGGCATCTCATGGCTCTGGAAGACAAGGCCCGGATGTAGGCAGAGCAACGACAATAAACAGCTACCGACGAAGTCTTCCTATCCGACTAGCGAAGCTCACGGACTGGCCGGCAGCAATTGCGGTGGGGCGTGAATCTGACCCAGCATGAGTCGGTGACGCGGCCCACGGACCCATCCTTTCTGAATAGTTGAAGCAGGTTAGGGTCATGGATACCCGACAGACAAGAGGGATATCGAACTCGAGTGATGGGTCGGTTCGCTTTCTGCTACTGCAGACCGCGCCAGATTCGGACACCCGGTGGTGTAATCACCACTCTCTCGTCTCCAAGCCTCGCGATGTCGCCGCCAACAGAGGTGGCGAACTCGTAGAGCTGCTCGACCGAGGATTTCAGCTCTTCCAAGCTCTTCTGGGCAAGTGGGGTGACCTTCAGTATCACTATCGTTTTGTTCTTCACGTCCTCCTGAATCTTGGGGATATCCTCAATGCTTCTAAGGGCAAGCGCCTTCAGCAGTATCTCCTTGCTCTTGCCCTCCAGCCTTCTCTCTTCCACAACGCCTGACATTGATAACTTGTTTCTCCTTTGACCCGAAACCTATTATTAAGCGTGCCCGGTCTCACAATTCTATCAACACCGCGAATTTGTTAGACCAACTTGTACAGTATTCTTCAGAAAGTGCGGAATTCGTGCTCAGCATATAAGGGGAGGGTGTGCCGAAACTACTTACGGTCAGCGACCGCACCCGGTATGGCAGCATGCCCTTCCAGACTCATACCATCTTGTGGAGATTCCAGTACCTGTCGCCGATGTAGTGGAGGTTCTTCAGGCAGCTGCCTTTGGTCATCGCAGATGCTTCAGAACCAGAGACAGTGGATAGGCCAATCGCAATCGCCCTCCCCTTCTTCTCCTCCTTCACCACGACGATGGCTCCCGGGGAGCCCCAATCGTCGAACTTCCTAATCCCAGGCCGCATGATGTCCGCCCCATTCAGGAGGAACCTGATTGCGCCATCATCGACCACGGCCGAAGGGAACAGCTCCAGGACCTTGGGAGACCCGAGGAAGGGGACGAACCTGTCCTCTGTCTTCACGAAGGTGAGAATATCAAGGTTCACGAACACGACACCCTCTTCAGGCTCCGCGCACTCTGCTTGCGCCGACTTGGGTAGGTTCAGGGCCTTGCCGAGCGAGGACTCGATTCTGTGGACCATCTCAGCGGAATCCCGCCTGGACAGGACCCACTTCTTCATTCAACGACGCAAATCCCATTGCTTAAATAAATCCATCCGAAGGCGGGAACAAGGACACGTAATTGTCAGTAGATATGGCGGTGAAGACGCTCGATGAGAGCGTTGGAAAGGTCGTTCTCATCAAGCTGAAAGGAGGAAAGGTGATCAGAGGCTCGCTGCAGGGCTTCGACCAGCACATGAACCTCTCGCTCGAGAGGGCAGAAGAGGTCGCAGAAGATGGTGCGTCAAACTCCTTGGGAACGCTGATCGTCAGGGGAGACAACATCATAATGATCTCTCCTCCGCCTAGCTAAGAAGACCCCCAACTCCGCTATTCTGATAGCCGGGAAGGTCACTCCGGTCGCCGACTCGCCTGCGCCAACTCGAACATCTCGGAAGACTAGTGCTGGCTTCTGGTACTCGTGGAATTCAGTTCAAGTCTACCTTTAATACCAAAGCGCCCGCAGGACGGACAAGGAATCGTTTCCATGGTCGACTTGATCACTGCCGTGATCACTGTGGTCGCCGGTGCAGTGGGGCTCGGTCTCGGTGCCGTGGTCACATACTTCGTATTCTACTCACGACCGAAGTCTGAGAAAGTGGTCGCGGTGTCCCGGGATGCAGGCGGCAACATGACGACTTCGATGGTTTCTTCCTCTGACCTCGACCATTCTAGGAGAGAGATGAGGACGATCATGGTCGAGCGAGACCTCCTTTCGTCCGCTCTGATGAAGCTCTACGAGGCAGAAAACGAGGGTAGAATCACGAAGGAAGAGAGAGAAATGATTTCGAAGCGATACAGCGAGCAAATCAAAGACCTTCAGGCGAAGCTGAAGGACGTCGAGCTTGTGGTCGAAGTCGGGGAACTTGAGAGCCTGAGGAACGAGCTGGTCACGCTGTTCGAACAAAAAATCCAGAATATCGAAGGAAGGCTCGATGCTGCGAAGCAGAGGTTAGGAGTCGTCGCGCCCGAGATCCTGAAGAAGGAAGGGGCTCCAAAGGTCGACCGCGGCACGGACCTGGAGAGGGCCGTCGAGAAGAGGGCCAAGCCCGAGATGTCCGAGTCCGAAAGGAGAGTCAAGGAGATCAGGGACGAAGTGATGGAGGCCCTGACGCGGCTAGAACAGATCGACATCGAGAAGAAGCAGCAGGAAGATTGATGGACAAATACAAACAGGCTCTGGAAGGAGTAGCCCAGGACCTCTCAAGGAAGGTAGGGATCGGGACGACGCTCGGCCTAGGAAGCGGTTCGACAGTCGCCGCGCTGATTGAGGAGCTGTCGCCCTTGATCATGGCGAAGTCGAAGCGTATTACCGGGGTCCCCACGTCAACCCAGATCGAGATAGTCGCCTCAAGGAACGGAATCAATCTCACTCCTTTCACGGGGTCGGTGGACCTCGTAATCGATGGGGCGGACCAAATCGACGCGGGCCTGAATCTTGTCAAGGGGGGTGGAGGAGCCCTCCTCAGGGAGAAAGTGATCATGAGCAGCGCGAAGGAGGTCGCCATAATCGCGTCAGAGGAGAAGTTCTCAAGGCGCCTCTGTGAGAAGGGAGTCAGGGTGCCTGTCGAAGTGGTCCCCTTGGCCAGGGAGAGCGCGAAGGTGAAGCTCTCGATGCTTGGTGGCGTCCCTGAAGAAAGGCTTCTGCCGAAAGGATATCCGTACTTCACCGAGAACGGGAACCTGATTCTCGATACAATGCTCGAACCGGTCGAGGACCCGAAGACCATCGAGGTCAGGCTGAAGGCGGTCCCTGGCGTCGTCGAAGTGGGCATCTTCACCTTCAAGCCGATAACCGTCTACAAGCTGCACGGCGACGGAACCTTCGAGATCCTCGAACAGCGCGAGTAGACTTATAATCCCCTCTCAGAAACGGCCTCTATCCAAAATGACGAGAGATCCAGGTTACAAATCAGCTCCGATAGATCCGAACTTCCTTTCGAAGTCTGACCAGTTCCCGATCACCGGAGAACACAACGGGCACAAAGTCCGAGCCGCAGGCCTCTCGAGGATGGATGGCGAGGGCAAGCCGTATCCTACCAAGCACGGGATACATGGGTCACAGGTCGCGGTCGACTGGGAATCGTGCGTAGCCGACGGCGTATGCATGGACGTCTGCCCGGTCTTCGTCTTCGAGTGGATCCTGACTCCAGGTCAGGCGGGAACGGGGAAGGACAAGGTACTCGAGAAGGGGACGCCAGAATGGAACGAGTACAGAACAGACAAGTGCGAGCCTATCAGGGAGAATGACTGCATCTTCTGCATGGCTTGCGAGACCTCCTGCCCGACTCAGGCAATAAAAATCACTCAGCCATAGGTCAGCCGTCTGATCTGAATTCTAGCAGAATGTAACCATCGAGGATTGGGTCTTTCCTGCTGTCCTCCCCCCTCCTTAAAGCGTGAGTCTCTCGGGGGGACCTCGATTGGTCAACCTCAGGGGCTACACCCTGATCGTCGTCTTGAGCGTCATCTGGGGCATGGCCTTCGTTGCGATCAAAAGGGCAGACCTCGAGCTGAGCTCAATCAGCCTCACCCTGCTCAGGTGGTTCATCGTCGCTGCTGTGTTCCTAGTTCTTTATCCCGTGTTGGCCAAGCCCAAGACCAAGTTCGAGAGGAAAGACTTCCCGAGGTTGCTTGTCGTCGCGCTCACTAGCGTCGACATCTACCACCTTTCGCTTAACGCGGCCGAGAAGACCGTAAACGCATCCCTCGCCGGGCTGCTGATATCGCTGTCCCCGCTGACCACAGTCCTTCTTTCAGGGATGGTCCTTCACGAGAAGATTCACCGGAGGCTCGGTCTTGCCCTCGTTCTGGCGATCTCAGGGGCAGTGCTGATCTCCAGTCCGGACCTCTCCGTAAGTGCAGGTGTTGGCCCGGCGCTAGTAGTCGTGGCCGCGCTTGCCAGCGGGACTTACACAGTCGCTTCGAAACCACTGGTTGGGAAGTACGGCCCCTTCCCTGTCGCCGCCTGGACTACCTTCCTCGGGACAGCGATCCTTCTCCCCTTGTCCTCTCCGAACCTAATCGAGCAGGCCCAGGGCCTCTCCGAGGTTGGTTGGGCGTCGGTCCTCTACCTTGCGATTCTCAGCACGGTTGTGGCGAACTTGATCTTCTTCACTCTAGTCAACAGGCAGGCCGTTTCGAAGCTGGGCGTGCAGCTCTACCTCGTCCCCATAGTCAGCGCTGCGGGGGGAGCCCTGGTGCTGAAGGAAAGCTTTGGGCTGCCGACCCTGGTAGGAGGTGCCCTCCTTCTCATCGCCGTCGCCCTGGGGATGTCCGGGCATCGCTGAGCAATCGTTTTATGTGCGCCGACTTCGGTGGCAGCGAAGACCTTGGAAGATGACGCGGAGATCAAGCTGCTCGAGCAGAGGAAGCTCGAGGCACTGAAGAGGCGTCTGAAAGCCACTGCCGCGCCTGCGAAGAAAGAAAAAACCGACAGGGAGTTAGTCGAAGAGATGCTCTACGACAGAGGGGAGGAGGTCCTCGGGGCCGCGTACGGGTTCTACCCGAAGCAGACAGAAGCAATGGTAAAGGAGCTGGCCGGCATGATACGGGAAGGACGTTTGACGGAGCGTGTTTCGGGGGGCGAACTCTATTCGATATTCAGGCAGCTCGGACTGCGTTTCAGGCTCAAGACCTCAATCAGAGTACAGGACAGAGGAAAGCTAGTGGACCTCAGCGAGAAGCTGAGCAGGAAGGAGGGCGAATAATGACAGCCGGGGTCGAGAAGGGAGGAATCAGGGAGAAAGTCTTTCGCGTGCCAAAGGCGACCAACCCTGTCTTGATCTGCGGACTCCCTGGGAGTGGGTATGTCGGAAAATTGGCCGCTGACCATCTGGTAAGCACCTTCAAGCTGAAGAGGGCCGCCGAGTACACGAGTGAGAGCTTTCCTCCCCAGGTCAACGTCAAGGCTGACGGCACCGTCGAGGAGGCAAAGGGAGAGCTCTACTTCGGTCAGGTGGCGAAGGGCAAGAGCCTATTCGTGTTCACCGCCGATGCCCAGCCTACGACCTCAGATGGCGAGTACGAACTCTCAGACGCGGTGATAATGATGGCAAAGAGATGCGGGGTGAAGAGGATCTACGCCCTCGCGGCCTACATTACTGGGTCTTTCTCGGCGTCCCCTAAGGTCTACGGCGCGGCCACATCCAAGGCGATGCTGGACTCAATCTCCAAGGTCGGGGTCACTCTGATGAAGGACGGCGGAATCAGCGGGATGAACGGTTTGTTGATCGGGATGGCAGCTCTCCGCGGGCTCGAGGGTGCGTGCCTCCTGGGCGAGACTTCTGGATTCGTTGTCGACGCCGGAGCTTCGAAGTCTGTGCTCGAGGTCCTGTCCACAGCCGTAGGGTTCTCGATCGATACTTCGAAACTGAAGGAGAAAGCAGAAGAGACTCAGAAGGTGATCAGCCAGCTCCAAGCGATGTCGGAGCAGTCACGGGAGACGATTCCCTCGCACGGGCGCGAGGCCAGGCCAGGATACATCGGCTAGCATTTGATGGTCCGTTAAGGTTGCGTCGCCCTTAACGGTCATATCAACGCTAGATTGGGTCCGCTACTTTAGGATAATCCGTTAAGAGTTCTGTAAAGTCTCTTGTACAGTTCTCACTCATAGACTCTCGCGCGGAATGGCGATAATCCTGCGGTGACTATCCCGAAATGAATGTGCAGGTGGTGCTGTTCCAGAGGGCGATCGCTCCCGTCAGGGTGCCCGTATAAGTAGTATCGGTGGAGGTCACAAACCCGACGGTCTGTTCTGGCGAGGTCGTAGTCTCGTACGGTAGGAAGCTGTTGCCGACTGTTCTAAACCCATAACTCGTCGAGCTGCTCTGGGTTTGACCATACATCCAGACTGCGTACTGGGTCACTGTGCACCGCTCGACGCCCGACTCTTCTGGGAGAGTGGTGGTCATGGTGTATGTCTTGATGACCGTCTCGGTCGTCATTCTAGAAGTGGCGGTATTCCCGAAGTAACCAATTCCTACGCCTACTATCAGTGCAGCCACTATCAGGAGAGAGGCGATCTGCTCCTTCAATCACTACTGAGAGAAGAGTCTATCCTTTAAGGTTCTTCTGTGTTCTCTGTTTGTCTTTCCAAGCTTGAGGGTGTCTTAGGATAATCCGTCAGGGTTCAGTCGAATCTTCCGGACACTGCTCAGGATTCTGCCTCTGTTAAGCGTCGTAACACACGGATTGACATCTTTAAAACGTCCGAATGGACGCCCTAAAGTATGAACTGCGCAAAATGCGGCAAGGAGATCCCTGCCGGGCAAGAAGTGAAGAAGGGTTTCTTGATGAAGAAGAGCTATCACAAGGAATGTGCTGGCTAAAGAATCCTGCCTAGTCTTCGCCCTTCTCTTCAAGAATCTCCGCCAAGGACTCTGCTGCAGTTTTTTTGACGGTCAGCAGCAGGGTTATCTGGGACTGTCTGCCCCAGTTAGTACTACGTAATGGTCGAGATCGATTGTTCCGAACTGACCCAGGAAGAACAGCTGGCTTTGGCGGCGACAATCTCGGACGAGTTGCAGGGTAAGAGTCTCGCCTTGGTGAAGGGCAACAGTGTCGTCATCGACCGGATATCGGGACCGAAACTGGACGTTGCACAGTTGGTGCATCTCGTGGAGAAGTTCGTTTCTAAGAGAAAGGACGCCGACCTCTATAGCGTTGAGAGACAGGAAGACAAGGTCATAGTTCACTCGCCTGACCCACTAGCGGCCGAGAGTACCCGGACACACTATCGCGTGCCTCCCGGCGCCTACCAGTGCCCCGCTTGCGGCCTAATCCTCCCTGACGAGGGAAGGTACCAGATTCACCTGAGGACTCATGACCTGATCCGCGGATTGAGATAGTATTGTTCTTGGAAGTCCTTGAGCCCCCATCATTCCTTCCGTGCTCTTCGTTCCACTCTGACGCTAAGGTTGGACTGGTCGCCTGAGAGCGGGGGCAAGAGATGCGACAACATCTGCTCTGCGCTGAGCCGACGGACGAGACCTGTCGGGGCGGTTTGTGTCCATCCGTCGTCCTCTTTGACGTATCTCCATGAGCTTCCATGTTTGGTTGCGATATAGATTACGTAGTCAGTGTTCATGCTAGCGTGCTTGCTTCTTGCTACTATCTTAAGACAATCCGTAATGGATTCTGTTGACTCTTCTACACGGCTAGACAGGCAGACTCTGTTCGGGAGCGGTCGGCAGACTCCCAACCCTGAAATGAGAAAGCGCCAATGCAGTGAAGCCGACAAAGACCCCCCAGAATCCGATATACATGATTTCATATACGATTGACCAGATAATTGGAACTCCCCAGCCAACAAATGCCTGCACAACAAAGTAAAGGCCAGAACCGAGAGCAGAACCGAGGAATAGAAACGGAACCACCTCCAAGTGATTCTCTCTGAAGTGCTGTGCCGTCCTCTTTCCAAAGAGGCAAAAGAGCACAAAGAACAAGCAGGGAGAAATCAGGAATATCGCGAAATCCATTACCGGAATTAGGACCTGAATCGAAGCGGGATCTTGGTTGATGTAGTAATTGATTACATGCAGTTGGAATTCGAGTGAGAAAAGACCTGGGAACGCGCCCATTGCCAATCCAAGCAAGGTGATGACGATGAAGTAGGTTCTCTTCGATCGACCGATAGGCTGCACTGTATCTGCCGAGGGTTCTGTTCCCACGGTTATCTGGCTCAATTGGGCATTCTACCTTGGGCAATGTTCGGATTGAAAGGCAGAGCCAATAATGCCACGAGAATGGGGAGAGATGCTGTTAAGCCTTGAGGTTCTTCTTGATTCTCTGTTCCCTTTCTTCCTATTTTAAGATAATCCGCTAAGGACTCTGTAACTCTCTAACCCTTGGTTTGCTTCTCCAAAGATATGATTTCTTCGCAATAGGCAGCGTGAGGTCTTACCTTTTCGTAGTTCCTCGTGAATCTCAGATTAGGATCAATTCTTTTGATTAGCTCGTCCGTGGCCTTTTCGGTGTGCAAAGCGCACACTTCTCGCGTGTCCAGTCCCAAGATGACGCATGCTTGGAGTGCAGGACAAGGGTTGATAGAGTGAAGGACTATTCTTCCGTTCGATTTCTCGACTACTGGGGCGTCTCTTTCGCTCATCCCCAACTTCATCAAAATCAACTGATAGGCCCTTTCGACTACGGTACCCTGAAGCTCAGCAAGAATCGACTCCTTCCTGCTCTCGAACCAGATGATTCTCTGTTCCAAGAGTTCCTGCCCTGCCTTACTCCAGGCTTCCCTTCCTCCTATCCTGAACTGCCGTATTAGCTTCCTTGTTGCATCGTCATACAGCTTGGAGCACTGCTCTTCGAGTACGCCGCCCTTTGTTTTCGGCTGCCAGGGCGACCTGTTCACGATTTCTTCGCAACTTAGGTCAATCATCGTTCGACCTTGTTTCTTTGATGTTGCTATTGAGGTGCCATAGATGATTTCGGAGACTCTCGCCCAGACCATAGCGCCCGTGCACATGGGGCACGGTTCATGAGTTGAGACAATCACACAGTCGCCCAGATCATTCCTACCCAACTTCCTGCAGGCTTCTCTTATTAGCTTCATTTCGGCGTGAGCGGTTGGATCGGATTCTGTGACCTCGGAATCATGAGTTCTTGCGAAGATTGTCCCGCTCCTCACAAGTACGGCTCCGAACCCCTTGTTCCCTTCCTGAAGAGAGAGTTCAGCTTCTTTGATGGCGACGCCCATGAATCGCTCATAATGATCTTGGGCGGATGAATCCATCAAGAATTGCTTTGCGTAACGCAATATTAACTCCTTGTCTGAGTACTCTCCATTCTCGGAGTGCCGTGACAGGAAGTTCTCTGCTTACTAGCCAACGGCAGTTCCCTGAGTCGGGTTGGTTGTGCCTAGCTCAAGATAACCGTCATGGTTCTGGTGCGTCCGGCAGATTCTGTTTTCTGCACCGAAGGCGATGCGTGTCGAGAAATGGGTCAGTGACTTCCGTAAATCGGCCCACAATACCATTGAACAGGCGTAGAAATGTTCTGGAACGGAGTCAATCCTCCAAGGCCGAGATTTGTAGTTTGATTCAGTACGTTGTGAAGTTCAGAGTCATAGAGCACTCCGCACCCCAAGAAATGATACGAAAGCGAGGCTACTGCGCTCCAATGCGACAAGACCTTGAGGGGTGCCGGGCAGTCGATGAAGGAGCAACCTGGGTAAGTCTGGGAGTAGCTTCCACCGATGGGCACGATTGGTGCCAGGAAGAATAATATGAAGGTCACCACGGTCAGGATGCAAGCGGCTAATTGGTTTCGCTTCATATTCTCGTCAGGAACCATCTCTGATATCTTAAGGTAATCCGTTAACGATCTTGTTGAGTTGGTTCGTCGTCTACGTATTCGGCTCTGTATAGGACGGGATGTGTCAGCTCTCCTTTTCTACGGTCACGCGCTTCACGGTCACGGATTATCCTTTGATGTTGCCCACGGGTCTCAGGGCCACTACCTTCTTGGAGATTCCAGCCCGGTCCATTGTCTCTACCACCTCCGAGATGTCCTTGTATGCCATGCCCGCCTCTTCTGCGAGGCCGTCCATCGTGGCCGACTTCACGTAAATTCCCCTTTCGAGCATCTTCTTCTGGAGCTCAGCTCCCCTCACCTCGCGCTTAGCAGCCGTCCTCGACATCGTCCGTCCCGATCCATGGGCCGTGGAACCGAAGGTGTCCTCCATCGCCTTCGAGGTCCCGACGAGCAGATAGGAACCTGTCTCCATCGAACCCCCTATGATGACCGGCTGTCCAACCGCCCTGTAGGGAGCCGGTATGTCGGGATGACCGGGCCCGAAGCTTCGCGTTGCCCCTTTTCTGTGGACGAGTAGCTCGGCCTTGACCCCGTTGTAGGAGTGCTTTTCGACCTTCGCCACGTTGTGGCAGACGTCGTAGATTAGATGCATGTCGAGGGCCTCGGCGTCCCTGTGGAAGACCTGGGAGAAGGCCTCCCTGACCTTCTGGACGATCACCTGCCTGTTGGTGAAGGCCATGTTCGATGCGCAGACCATCGCTCCGTAGTAGTCTTTTCCCTCCTTGGAGGAGAAGGGGGCGCAGGCAAGCTCCCTGTCACGGACTGAAATGCCGTACCTCTTCATCGCGCTGTCGAAGACTCTGAGATAGTCAGTCCCCACCTGGTGGCCAAACCCCCTGCTTCCACAGTGGACCATAACGACTACCTGGTCCTCCTCGACTATGCCGAAGTGCTTGGCGAGGTCGCGGTCGAAGAATCGAGCCGGGTCAACGACCTGGATCTCAAGGTAGTGGTTCCCCGAGCCGAGGGTCCCGAGCTGTTCAATCCCTCTGCTTCGCGCCTGACGGCTCACCTTCGACGGGTCGGCGCCCTTGATGAAGCCTCCCTCTTCTACATGGGACGGGTCGTCCTCCCAAGCCAACCCGTTTTCGGCGCACCATTTGACCCCATATTTCATCACCTCATCGAATTGTGATTCCGATATCCTCAGCGTCCCCTTGACGCCAACTCCTGCAGGAACCAGTCTGAACATGAGGTCTACCAGTTCTTTCACCTTGGATTTGACCTCTGGAAAGCGTAGATTGGTCCTGATTAGTCGCATTCCACAATTGATGTCAAAACCTACCCCGCCTGGAGAAATGACGCCTGACTCGATGTCAAATGCTGCCACACCGCCTATCGGGAACCCGTACCCCCAGTGGGCATCTGCCATCGCGTACGCGTTTCTGACTATTCCTGGCAGACAAGCGAGGTTGGTGACCTGTTCGAAAACCCCTGCATCCATTCCATCCAAAAGCTTCTTTGTCGCGTAGATTCTTGCAGGTACGAGCATTCCGGACTTGTAGGATGTCGGAATCTCCCAGACGACATCTGAGACCTGTCTTATGGAGTCGATATGTGGCATATCGAATGTTGTACCTGATTCGGGTTGGCGGCCCTTGCTTGCTTCTTTAAGCGTTTACGCGCGGATGTCGGACTGCGGCTAGATGTCCAAGACGACGGTTGCCTTCCAGCGGCCGCCCTCGCGCTTGACCCCGAACATGTGCATCGTCACGGCCTTAACGTCGTTCCTAAGCAGGTGCCTGTCCCTGTCAATCGGCTCTCCCTTCATCGTCGCCTCAAGCGACTTTTGATCGGCAGCGACCTTCACTTCGACTTCGCGGAAGAGCAGAGAGTCTACGTCCTTGACCACTATAATCTCGGTGAGGAAGTCATAGAGGAGTCTGTCGAGGTCTTCGGAAGAGACTCTGACCTTCCTAATGGTGCCTGAGCGTAGTGTCTCTGGGTCGACCATGATGTCCGAGAGCGCGAGGGCGGACGACTCGAAGAGTCCATTGACCGAGTCGGACGTCGCCTCGAAGGCGATGTCGGCAAGAGCGATGTCAGGAAGGAACCTGAACGGCATTCGGAACCTGGCGCCCGGTGCTGATTCAAAGCTCTTAATCTATGCGCCCTGCCGAGAGGGCCGTTGCTCGGGAGGCTTTTGGAGGTGACGCTGAGCGATCCCTTCTCCAACCTGGCGCTCGAAGAGGTGCTCTTCGCGGGGCTCCGGGTCCCAATCCTCAGGGTCTGGAACAACCAGAAATCTGTGATCATTGGCAGGTCGCAGCTAGCTAAATTCGAGACCGACCTCGAGTACTGCCGCAGCAACTCTATCCCGATCGTCCGAAGGTTCACTGCCGGAGGGGCGGTCTACAACGGACCGGGGAACTTGAACTGGTCGTTCTTCGTGCCGGGAAGGGCCTATGAAACGGGAGCAGCATTCTGCGATGCAAACCGAGTCTTCGCATCATTTGCAACTCTCGTCGTCAGGGCGCTCCGAGCTTGTCACGTGGAATGTGAGTTCCGGGTCCCGAACAGCATAGTCGATCGGCGCGGGAAGATCAGTGGGATGGCTGCCTACATTTCGAAAGGAGGCGTGCTCTGCCACGGGACCCTTCTGATCAATGCAGACTTGAAAGAGGTCGAGACTCTGACGAGGCCAGGTGATGAAAGGCTCATGCGCCGCTATCCAAGGAGCAGACTCACTACTGTGTCGAACTGCGGAGTCGAGATCTGCGATTTCGTCTCCAAGCTGGCGGAGGTTTCTGGATACGACCTAGAGAAGGACCGGCTATCTGCGGCGGAGTCAGAGTCGACTCTTCGCCTAGCCGCGTCAAAGTACGCTGACGACGAATGGAACCTAGGAGACCCCTTTCCCTCTAGATGATTTCTAATTCCTTGCCGGCCTTTTCGAACGCGTTGGTCGCGAAATCGATGTCCTCGTTCATCAGTGCCGCGTTCATGATGGTCCTAATCCTTGCCTTCCCCTGGGCGACCATTGGGTAGACGATTGGCAGCGCGAAGACGCCGAGCTCGAAGAGACGCGAGCTGAGTCTCTTGGCCTTCCCGCTTTCGCCCACCATCACCGGAGTGATGGGAGTCTCGCTCTTACCGATGTCGAACCCGAGGTCCTTCATCGCCTTCTTGAAGCGATGTGTGTTGTCCCAGAGCCTCTCTACATGCTGTGGCTCGTGTTCGAGCACGTCTACTGCAGCGATGCAAGCAGCTGCGACCGCGGGAGGGTGAGAGCCGCTGAGAAGCCACGTCCTGGATTTGTTGTACGCGAAGTTGATTAGGTCCTTCGAGCCCGAAACGTGTCCTCCGACCACGCCGAAGGCCTTCGAGAAGGTGCCCATCTCGACCTGCACTTTGTCCCTGGGGAGTTTGAAGTGTGAGACTATGCCTCTGCCTCCTTCTCCCAAGACACCCTCCCCGTGGGCATCATCGACGTAGACCATGGCCCCGTGCTCAGCAGCCATCTTCGCGACCTTGTCCAGGGGGGCGATGTCTCCATCCATTGAGAAGACGCCGTCGGTGATTATGAGGACCCGCCTGGGCGCAGGAGAAGCCTTCTCAGCCTTGTCGAGGACAAGGCCGAGGTCGTCAGCGTCGCCATGCCTGTAGACTCCCCTCTCTGCATGCGAGAGTCTCACGCCATCAATGATGCTCCCGTGATTCAACTCGTCGCTGATGACGAGGTCTCCCTTACCTGCCAGCTGCGGGATTAGGCCCGCATTCGCTGCGAACCCTGTCTGGTAGACGAGCGAAGCTTCTGCGTCCTTGAACCGGGCGAGGCGTCTTTCGAGCTCCACATGAACATCCATGTTCCCTGCGATCGGCCGAACTGACCCTGACCCAGCCCCATGCGTCTTTACGGCGGCGATGGCGGCCTCTTTCAGCTTCGGGTGGTTGCTCAGCCCCAGGTAGTTGTTCGAACAGAACATCAGGACTTTCTTCCCATCGACCAAACACCAAGGAGTGCTGGGCCCACTGAGGATCCTGAGCCTCCAGTCTATCTCCTTCCTCACGAGGTCGTCGTATTCCTCTTTCAGGAACGAAATTGGATCGCGCATCTATCTCGGTTTGCGGGTCCCGTCGAGAAGCTAAACGTCTTTCTGTTCAGACTTCAGCCTCGGACCTAGCGTAGATAGCATGTCCGACGTCATCTTTGCCAGGTCGTACTCGTGCGACCAGCCCCAATCACGGCGGGCTTCTGCGTCGGATATCGACATGGGCCAGGAATCCGCAATCTTCTGGCGATGGTCGGGGGAGTAGGTGACCCTGAAGCCAGGAACGTGCTTCCGGATTTCGGAAGCGATCTCGCCTGCGGAGCAGCTGATGGCGGCCAAGTTGTAGCCGAGGTGTCGAGTCACCTTCTTCCCGTCGGCCTGCATGAGCTCGACCGTCGCGCGCAGGGCGTCGGGCATGTACATCATGGGAAGTTTCGTGTCCTCCCTAAGGAAGCACGAATAGCTCCCCTTGGTCAAGGCAGAGTAAAAAATCTCCACGGCGTAGTCGGTCGTCCCGCCACCTGGGGGCGCCTTGCTGCTTATCAGCCCCGGGTATCTGAGTGAACGCACGTCGAGGCCGTATTTCAGGAAGTAGTAGTTGCAGAGCAGCTCTCCTGCCACCTTGGTGACCCCGTACATGGTCGTTGGGTTCAACGGTGCATTCTGAGGCGCATTGATTTTCGGAGCGTCAGGCCCGAAGACAGCTATGGAACTTGGCCAGAAGACCCCAGATAGCCCGTTCATCCTCGCGACTTCGAGCACGTTCCTGAGCCCGTCCATGTTGACCTGCCACGCAAGCTGTGGGTTGTTCTCTCCTGTCGCGGACAGCAGTGCGGCCAGGTGGTAGATGACATCGACACTGTAATCCTTGACCACTCTAGTCAGAGCGGAGGCGTCGGAGACGTCGAGAACCTCGATAGGCCCGGCACCCAGCAAGGGATCCGCGGAGACCCTTATGTCCGCCCCGACTACGTTGCTGTTCCCGTAGAGGGACCTGAGGTACGGCACCAACTCGACGCCTATCTGACCGGCAGAGCCTGTCACGAGTGCCCTAGGCGCCAACTCGAACCGGCTTGATTCCTAACCTGTTTAAGCGTTGAGTGCGTCTCACGAAATAATCTTCATCGTAATCGTCGAGACCACGCCCGCCTTCGACCTCAGGTTGTCAGCGATGATTGATTTCACTGCCTGGTCGTCGACTCCTTCGACCATCACGAGAAGATCGTATAGACCGTATAGCTGATAGACCGACAAAATCCCCGGCATCTCTCTGAGTGCAGCGACGCTCTCCTCTTCTGCCCCCGGGCTCAGATTGACCAGCACTATCGCTCTTTCCATGCCGACCTGCAAGCGTGTGGGAGACTCGGATTAAAGACTATCCTGAAGAGTCCTTCAGTAGGATTCAGGCACGTTTCAGGCGGCTGAGGGCTGTGGCAAATGGAATCAACTCCTCGGTCCTGCTCGTCATATCCCGGAGAGTCACCTTCCGCGCCTGGACCTCCCTCTCGCCCAAGATGATGACCCAGGAAGCCCCCCGCCGGCTGGCGTCCTCCAGCTGCTTGGCGAGAGTCCTCTCCTGCAGGGCAGATTCTGCGGGTACTCCGTTGGCCCGAAGTTCCCGAAGCACCCTGTACGATTCGTCCTGAGCCTTCTTGCCAGCCACGGCGACATAGACCAGCGGGGAGGGACGTACAGTGTCTCGGGAAAGCGAGAGGGCGATCCGTTCCATCCCTCCCGCCGCCCCAGTCGCAGAGAGATCGGGGCGCCCGAAGGTTCCTGGAAGGAGGTCGTACCTTCCTCCTCCAGCTAGGGAACCCAAGTCGGGGTGGGCGCTGTCGACGACTTCAAAGACGACTCCCGTGTAGTAGTCGATGCCCCTGACCACGCCGAGGTTGAACTCAACTTCGACCCCCCTGCCCCTCATCATGTCAGCAATCGCCTTAAGGGTCGGTGACTCAACTTTGATCTCGTCCAGTTTGGACAGCACCTTCCCCGGAGGACCCCGGATGCTGCCGAACTCGAAGAGCCTATCTATGTCCTCGAGCCGAAACCCCTCTTCGGTGTACTCGACTCTGAGGTCGGACAAAGTCCTCTTTTGGACCTTGTCCAGGGCACGCATCATCTCGACCGTCCTCTCGTTCTCCTCGATGCCGAGGACCTTGTTGATGAAGTGCTGGACTGTGGCCCTGTCTCCAATCTGCACGCTGAAGTCTTTCAGACCTAACTCCTCGAAAAGTCGGTAGCTCGCTTCAACCACTTCCGCATCCGCCTCGAGGGAAGGAGGGCCGAAAATCTCGAGGTCCCACTGTCTGAACCAACGGTACCGGGCATGCTGGGGTTCGTCATACCTCCATGCACCAGCAAGGGAGGCGAGCTTGACTGGCGGCTTGAGGTCACGTCTTGCGCAGACGTAGCGCGTCATGCCAACGGTCAGGTCGAACCTTAGACCTACGTCGCGCCCTCCTTTGTCTTTGAAAGCGTAGATCTCCTTGTCGACCTCGGCACCGCTCTTGGCCCTTAGAATGGACAGGTGCTCTAGAGGGGCGGGTTCCATCATCCTGAAGTTGAAGAGGTCTGCCACCTCCTCGAACACCCGCTGCACTCGGGCCTGCAGGGCGTACTCATCTGGCTCTATGTCCCGTATGCCGCGGGGCAGAGACAGGTCCGAGCTACTCAGTCCTCCTCTTCAGAGATGAGAGTTGGGCGAGCATTGCGGTGAGCTGCAGCTCTGGTTGGGACCCTTGGACCAGGCGGAAGTCGTACTCGGCAAGTATCGAGATGACCGCTGCTGGATCGGCAACCTTCATCGAATTCAAGGATTCGTTGGCGAATCGCAGGAAGTCCCTCTCCGGGATGCCATATACCTTCGTCAGCTCGACCATTCTTGTTCTTGCGGCCTCGAAGTTTCCTTCCAGGGCCAGCTTCATCACTTCGCTCACGCGGGTCTTGACGGTCGCCCCAGAAACCGACTTCACCGCGTCAAGGGTCAGCTCAGAGGAGGACGACGCGGCCTGCATCATGTGAATCGCCTGCCGGAGGTCTCCCTGAGTCGCCTCGTAGATTGCGCCGTAAACGCTTTCGGAGGCCACCTTCAGTCTCTCTGCCTTCGCCACCGCCTTCAGTTGTTCTGTGACGGCGGTCTCGTCAAGCCTGTGAAACCTGAAGATGGCGCACCTGCTCTGTAGCGGTTCGATTATGCCCGAAGAGTAGTTGCAGATGAGAATGAAGCGGGTGTAGGCAGAAGTCTCTTCCATTATCCTCCTTAGTGCGGTCTGCCCGTCGTGAGTCATCTCGTCCGCCTCGTCAAGTATCACCAGACGGTACGGGACACCCACCCTCCTGTCTGCAAAGCGAGCGAATGTCTTCACTCTCTCTCGGACCACGTCTATCCCCCTCTCATCACTCGCATTCAGAGAGAGCAAGTACTCACTCTTGTGTTCGCCGAGAATCTGTTGGGCAATGATCAGCGCGGTAGTGGTCTTACCTGAACCGGGGGGACCTGCGAAGAGCAGGTGCGGCAGTTCCTCCTTTTTCTCGAGGAGCTGCTTGAGGCGACCTCTGACGGCCTCCTGGTCGACGAGGTCGTCGAGCTTCGAAGGCCTGTACTTCTCGACCCACATCAACTGTTCTATTGGCAAGTCAGGGCAACACCATGATTGGTAACGCGGGGTTCAGTTGACCCGATTTGAGTTGCCTCTCCTACGTATATATCCGTTCTAAGGTCTGAGGGAAACCTTGAGAGCCAAGACTTGGACTAGCTCGGCACAGGGTCGAGACCTATCCTGGCCGCTTCGCATTGGGAAAGCAAACTCGTCGACGTCGCCTCCGTCGACCTTGTTCCAGATGCCGGCGGATTCACGCGGCCCTCGCCCAAGGTTTAATTATCTAACTCGAATTCTGCGCGTGGCACCTTGGAAGCAGGAAGGCAGGGCCTTTTGAAAATGATCGAGGAGCGGGAAAGGGGGTTCTTACTCGAGCACAGCAGAGTCATCATGAAGTCGTCAGTGGAGAACATTGAAGTGGGAGACTACAGGATAGAGAAACTGGCCGAAGGACAGTCGGTCGAACTGCCCAGGTGGGTTGCAGAGGAGTTCGTGGGTCTCAACCTCGCCGAAATGACCGAGGAGCCGTTCGAAGCGGAGCTCTTCAGGGCCCTTAGCAAGGAGAAGATGATGGGCATGCTTCAGCTTTCGGAACTCCCCCATGACTTCTACTTCAGGATGAGGAGGAGGCTTAGTTTCCTCGCACAAACCCTTTCGGAAGGAAAGGTCAAGCGGGAGGAGGTCGACAGGCTCAGGGCCGGGAGCTACGACCTTATCGGGATGAGGTTGAGCAAGCTGCTTTCGCTGTCGAGTTCGTCGAGTCAGGGTTCCTCCCTGACCGACAAGCTCACCCCCGAGGAGGACGCCTTCTTCTCGGTCTCACAGTCTCTCTCAAAGGAGTGGAGGGCGGCACTGCTCGGGAGCGCGACGTAACGGACCATGCTAGCTAGCAGCCGTCTCTCGGAGATGTTCGAAGACTTCCTAAAGACGGTCACTGACAGGTCCGGGAACCCGATCTACAGGGCCAAGATATCCGAGTTAATCTCGAATGAGGGCAAGTCCTTGACGGTCGATTTTGGTGACCTCCTGAGGTATGACGATGACCTTGCGAACACGCTTCTGTTGAGGCCCGACTCAGCGCTGACCTCCTTCAAGACCGCGGCGTTTGAAACGATGAGGAGCGAGAACGCGCTCTACGCTGACAGGGTGAAGAGGGCCCTCATGGTCAGGATCCGCGGGATACCCGACCAGGTTCCTCTGCGGAAGGTCGACACCTCCTACCTTGACAAGATGCTGGCTGTTGCTGGGATGGTAGTCAGGAGCTCTGAGCTAAGGCCCCTGATGACCTCAGCAGCGTGGGTCTGCCCGAGCGGGCATCTGACCTATCAGGACCAAGATGACCTTCCGCTAAAGCGGCCCCCGAAGTGCGAATTGTGCGACGAAGCAAGGAATTTCGAGCTTGACAGGAAGCAGAGCAGGTTCATCGATTTCCAGATTCTCAGGGTGCAGGAGCTTCCAGAGGAACTTCCGCCGGGCCAGCTTCCTCAGTTCTTCGATGTCAATTTGGAGGGCGATATAGTCAACACGGCAAGGCCGGGAGATAGGGTCATTCTCACTGGCGTTGTGAGAGCTGTCCCTGACTACACCCTGGGACAGGTCAGGACCAGACTCTTCAAGTCCCAGATCGACTGCAACCTAGTCGAGGTCAAGGGAAAGGAGCCGGAACAGGTCAAGCTCACGAAAGAGGATGAAGCGCTGATTAGGAGTATCGCTGCATCGCCCGACGCATACGATAAATTGATTGCTTCAATCGCCCCGGCAATATTGGGGCACCTTCCCGAGAAGGAGGCGATATTGCTTCTGCTAGGAGGCAGCAGCTCAACCACGCTCCCGGACGGGACCAAACTCAGGGGAGATATCAATGTCCTGCTCGTCGGTGACCCGGGGATGGCGAAGTCTGAAATGCTGAAGTTCGCGGCACAGGTCTCCCCCAGAGGAATCTTTGCTTCCGGCAGGGGAACGACCGCAGCAGGGCTCTCCGCTGCCGTCATCAGGGAGAAAAACGTCCTGATGCTGGAGGCCGGAGTCACGGTCCTCGCGGACCAGGGCATAGCGGCTATTGACGAGTTCGACAAGATGAAGCCCGAGGACAGAACTGCGTTGCACGAGCAGATGGAGCAGAACACGGTGACAATAGCGAAGGGCGGAATCTATGCGACGCTCAATGCGAGGACCGCGATCCTCGCAGCATGTAACCCCGTTCTTGGGAAGTACAACCCGTTCCAGAACCTGACTGAGAACATCAGCACTCTCCCGATACCGCTGTTGACCAGGTTTGACCTGATTTTCGTGATAAGGGACCAACCCTCGCCGGCCGAAGACGAAAAGCTGGCGGCTCACATACTTTCAGTTCACACGCGGAAGACGTACGCCACCCCTCCCCCGGTTGAATTCAGTCTCCTGAAGAAGTACATCGCATACGCCAAGAAAGTAACGCCGACTCTGACGAAGGAGGCCATAGCCCGGTTGAAGGACTACTACCTCGAGCTGAGGAAGAGTGGAGGGGACGAAGAACACGGAGAGCAGATACCTGCGACGCCGAGGACCCTGGAATCGCTGATCAGAATCGCCTCTGCCAGGGCCAGGATGCTCTTGAGGGAGGAAGTCACCGAAGAGGACGCCATGGCCGCGACCGCCCTGATGAACAGGATGGTGGAGGATGTCCTGACAGACGCAAAGACCAAGAAGACCGACTTTGGTATACAAATGGGCAAGCCTGCGGGGGAGACAAGGAACTTGAGGGCAGCCATGGAGATTCTGAAGTCGCTCGAAGGAGCTGAGAAGAAGGCAGTGGAGAGAAGGGTCTTCAAGGAAGAGTTGCTCAGGTCAAAGTTCACAGATGAGGACGCTGAGAAGATGATCAGGACCATGGTCAGAGAAGGCATGGTTTACGAATCGAAGCCAGGTTTCCTCAGGAGACTCGGCGGCTAACCTTCGGGAGTCAGCCCTTGAGGTTCGACGAAATCCCGCTTCCTCCCGAGCTGCTCAGCTATATCCAGGGAAAAGGCCTGTCTGAGCTGTACCCGCCGCAGGAGGAGGCAATCAGGTCAGGGCTCCTGGAGGGAAAGAGTCTCGTCATCTCCAGTCCGACCGCATCCGGGAAGACTCTGATCGCCATCATGGCCGCATTTGTGAAGGCCAAGCTCCAGGGAAGGAAGGTGGTCTACCTCGCCCCGCTCCGGGCTCTTGCCTCCGAGAAGTACACCGAATTCTCAGAGCTTGCGCGTTTCGGCATCCGGACCGTGATCTCGACGGGCGACTACGATTCGAGCGGGGAATCCTTGGGGAGGGGAGACATAATCGTGCTCACCAACGAACGCTTCGACTCAGTGATGCGCCACCGGGTGAGCTGGCTCGGCTCGGTCGGCCTGTTCATAGCAGACGAGGTCCACCTGACCGGGAACGACTCGAGGGGCCCTACCCTGGAGATGATTCTGACCAGAATCATGCACCTAGGGCTGGACGTGCAGATGCTCTCGCTTTCGGCCACAATTAGCAATTCGAGCGTAATCGGGGACTGGCTCCGCTCGAAGGTGGTGAAAGTCGACTGGAGGCCAGTCCCCCTGAAGGAAGCGATATACGATTACAGCAGAATTGTGTTCACTGACGGCGAGGTAAGGCCGATCCCTCGGTCGACCTACGGAGCCCCCATCGACGTCGCGATAGACGTCCTGAAAGCTGGCGGCCAGGCCCTGATCTTCGCGAACACGCGGAGGAGGGCTGTCAGTCTGGCGACCAAGGCAGCAGAGCTTACGCAGAGGTACTTGAGCGAGCCGGAGAAGAAGGCAGTCTCCGAGGCGGCAAGGAGAATCCTTACGTCGGGGGAGGAGACGAGCCTGAGCAGCCTCCTCGCCGAGGTTGTGGCGAAGGGTTCGGCCTTCCACCATGCCGGGCTCGACGCGGAGCACAGGCGCATCATCGAGGAGTACTACAGGGCAAGGGCGATCAAACTCCTCGCGGCGACTCCGACGCTCGCCGCAGGGGTAAACATCCCGGCAAGAAGGGTAGTTGTCGCAGACATGACCAGATACGATGCGGAACGTGGGGGAAACACCGAGATTTCTGTCCTAGAATACAGGCAGATGGCGGGGCGAGCAGGCAGGCCTCAGTACGACGACTACGGCGAGACCGTCATCATCCCCCCGCCGTCGCTGCCATCGGCAACTGTCCTCGAGCACTACGCGAAGGACCCCCCTGAGCCCATAGAATCGATGCTCTCGGAGGAAGGGGCGATGCGCTTTCACACGCTGGCCGCGGTGGCGACCAGCGCAGGTCTTTCGAGGGGGGACATAGACGGCCTATTCGGAAGAACGCTGCTCGCGATTCAAGCAGGGGCTGAGAGGGTTGGGAGGCTAACCGACAGGGCGTTGGGATACTTGCATGCTGAGAGGCTTGTAGAGACCAAGGAAGGTGTATTCTACGCGACTGACTTCGGGAAGAGGGTGTCGATGCTCTACATCGACCCGGCCACCGGGGTCCTGTTCAGGGAGGCCCTGAAACGCAGCGAACCCGGAAGGAGCTACACCGCGGGATTGCTGCATCTTATTGCGCGGAGTCCCGACTTCGCCCCCAAGTTCCCACTCAGGAGCAAGGACTACGATATTGCAATCGCGTTCATGGAGGAGCACGGGTCCGAATTGCTAGAGCGTCCGAGCCCCCGCTCGTTCTCCGACTCTGACCAGGTCCTCCAGGAGATGCGGACTGTGATGGCGCTCTACGGATGGATCGATGAATGGCGAGAGGAGCAACTCCTCTCTAGGCTGGGTATCGAGCCTGGAGACATGCACAGGGCTGTGGACAATGCCGAGTGGTTGCTTCATAGTCTAGAGGAGCTTGCGAAGCTCTTCAAGAAACCCGAGATGGTGAGGCAGGCGGAGCTGCTGAGGCTCAGAGTGGAGGCCGGGGTCAGCGAGGAGCTTGTCGAGCTGACGACCTTGGAGGGGGTCGGAAGGGTGAGGGCCCGAGCCCTGTACACCGCTGGGTTCAGGACGCTCGAGGACATCAAGGAGGCCCCTGCCGAGAAGCTAGCTGCCGTGGACAAGGTCGGGACGACGGTCGCGAGGAGAATCAAGGAACAGGTGGCCCGAGTCTGATCGAACGCCCGGGGACATTCGAAGACTTTGGGAGGAGGCTAGCTCATACGATAGATGCCTCCGTGGCACGCATGGTCGATGGGCGTTCCAGGGTCGCGGTCGCCTTCTCTGGGGGGCTCGACAGCTCGATAATCGCGTCGTGCGCGAAAAGGCGGTCAGGGGTAGTGGCCTGCAGTGCCTTCACCGAGGAATCCCTCGACAGCCGCAGCGCAAGCCGGGGAGCCGCAATCCTAGGGATCGAGCTGATAGCTACAAGACTCGACCGCGAGGCAGTCACAAGCGAACTGAAGGGGATGGACCTCCCCTTCCAGACTTCTCTGATGGATAAGAGCCTCTGGTGCCTGTACTCAATCGTCTCCAAGAGCGCCGCAAGAAGAGGAGCAGAGGTGATCATGCTCGGACAGCTCGCCGACGAGCTCTTCGGCGGATATGCCAAGTACCAGAGCGCCCTGACTGATGCCGGAGAAAGGGCGGCCGCGACCATGATGGACCGAGACGTGAGGGAGTACCAAGCGAGGGGAATGGCGCGGGACGTGAACGCATGTTCGAGGTGGCTGGGGCCCCGCTTCCCGTTCGCCGAGAAGGAGGTCGTCGACCTAGGAAGGTCGATTCCCGTTTCTTACAAGATAAGAGGGGGCGTCCGGAAGGCCGTTCTCAGGGAAGCCGCGGCGGTCTTGGGGGTCCCTGAAGAGCTGGTGAATGCGGCCAAGAAGGCGGCCCAGTACAGCTCAGGGATTCAGAGGCTCGCCAGATAGCTCACGCTTTTAACGCCCCTTCTGGAAAGGTCCCTCATGATTCCTTCACCTCAGCCCAAGGGGAAGCTCGTTGGGTTCAAGACACTTCAGGAGAGATTCAGCTACTACGCGCTGGATGACGGGACCGTCCTGGGCGTGAAGCCGTCGGTCGTAAAGGTGTATAGGCTCCAGAACTCCGACAACAGCCTGGCAATTTCCCCGGACGGAACTCCCGCGTACTTCTACCAGACTCAGAACATCACGCAGGTGCTCAAGCCCGAGGAGTACAGGTCGTTCAAGGGCGACGATATCGCCGAATGAACAGACCTTACCTAGCCTCTGAAGACTCTGCACTGCTCAGAGGGGTCCTGAAGACCTACTCAGGCGGAAGTGCCCTCGAAATAGGCTCTGGGAACTGTGGCAATCTGGTAGTGCTCGCGAAGTGCTTCGAGACTGCGGTCGGGACCGACATCACCATGCCTTGGATGACCGACTGGAGAACTTCGGGTGCAGATTTCCTGATGGCCGACGGGGCCTCCTGTCTTCGGTCGGGCATTTTTGATCTGGTCGCGTTCAATCCTCCTTACCTGCCCGCCGAAGTCGCGGGTGATCCCTCCATCGAGGGCGGTGCCGCTTTGGAAGTGCCAATGAAGTTTCTCCGAGACGCCCTGCTGGCGGTCAAGCTGACCGGAAGAATCGTCATGCTCCTGAATGACCAAGCCCCTATCGGAGAGTTCGAGGCTGAATGCTCGCGCCACGGGTTCAGGCTGTCGAAGGTCGCCACTAGGCATCTCTTCTTTGAGGAGCTCTCTGTGTACGAAGCGTCTGCGCCCTAAGAATGGGCAGGGCTGAGATCTCCACTCGCTTAGGGGGAGAGTTCCGGGAAGTAGCCCGCCATCTCAGGCAAGTCGCGTCAGAAGGACTCCTCTAATTTCGGTCCTACAGCCCTTGAGGCCATGGATAACAATACTGGGCGGCCAGGGTTAGGGGAGCTCCTGGAAAATTAGGGGAGGCCGATTCAAAGGTGGCATTCTCAAGAATGGGAATTGTATTGCCGCGTTAAATAGGGACGGACGACCCTAACACATTCGGGAGCATGCTAAGACAAGTTTCGTTGGAAGTCAGAACAGAAAACAAGCTGCAAGACGCAGCAAAGGAGTTTGGAACCAGAATCAACGTCGTAGACTGCAAGCCATTCAACAAGAAGGGAATGACTTTGCTCCTGGAAATGAAGGGCGAACCTGAGGCCGTGCGGAAGACTGTCTCAGCGATTCGAAGGCAAGAAGGAGTCAGGCAGGCCTTGGAAGGGGACGACGGGGGCGAGACACTTCCGTTGCTGCTGGTCCTTGACAGACCCAGTATCTGCCGGGCATCGAGCGACTCTGCGATAATCTGTCTAGACTGTCCGCTCAACGCCGAGGATCAGCCCGCCTCGTGGCGCTTCATCGTGAGAAGGAACAACGACTTGAGGCAGATTCTCTCCAGGCTGAGTCAGGACGGCGTCGAGACGCGTATCGAAGACGTTTCACCGCTGGATCAGAAGGCGACCCTGACGGGGCGCCAGAAAGAGATTATTGCGACAGCCGTCGCGCAGGGATACTTTGAGTTTCCTAGGAAGATCAGCTTGACGAACCTCAGTCAACTCGTGGGAGTCAAGCCTTCTACGCTGAGCGAAATCCTCCGGAGCGCGGAACGGCGCATCATGGAGAACGCCGTTGGCGTTCCTTTCCCAGAGGATTAGTCCGCGTAGTGTGTTATTAGACCAGCCGCTTTGCGTTGAAGCAAGCGCACTAGGCATGATATAATTACACTGAACTATGAATGGATGGCGGACCCGGTGGGCCCGCCCCTGAAGAGGTTCTGAAATTGAACTTCAATCGTGAACGCGAACATCTGGTCGATGTGGAGGCCCACACTACAGCTTCGGTTCATAGAGGCCCATGAACAAGGGGCAAACCCTTACCGGGCTAGTTGAAATAACGCAGAAATGAATTCTTCAACTCATTTTAAGCAAGAATTGGGCTTATCTCAGAGAAGGCTATTCAGTTACATAGCTTCCTTCCATCCTGTCGGGCCGTTTACGCAGGGAACGGGCTAGCCGCTGAACGTTTCTGACGTCTCGGGATAGACGACCTTGGTGACGAGAGTCTTTCCGCAGTTCACGCAGTTCGCCACCGTCTCGACGCAGTTCCTGTGATACCTGGAGTTACACTCGCATTCGACGTAGGGCTCAGGCTCCTCCCCCTCCAGAATCGACCTGATTTCCCTGCTGCAGTACGCACAAACCCTCCTGTACTTGGCGACGTCCCTGAGGGAGAAGATGCCTACGATCTTACCGTTCTCGGTTACGAGCATCCTCCTGACCTTCTTCCTGTTCATTACGTCTATTGCTTCGCGGAGCGGCCTGTTCTTGTCGATTGTCACCGGAGGGGATGTCATCACGTCCTTCACCTTAGTGGACTTCGGGTCCATAGACTTGGCGACCACCTTCTTCATTACGTCCCTTTCAGTGAGTATCCCGACGCTCTCGCCTCTCCTGGTGACCACGACGCTGCTCCTGTTTTTCTCGACTATCATCTTGGCTGCGTCGTAGACCGACTTGTCCTCGTCGATCTTGATTAAGTCACGCCTGGCGATGTTGCCTGCAGGGAGGTCGAGAACCATAGCGCTGCTCTCTTCCGGATTTATTTAAACCAGAGACTCGTCGGTTCTGCAAAGTCTGCAGCCGATTGACAGCCGCGTTTAGCGCAAGTGTGGTATGGATAGACTGGGTGAAGAGACTGCTGGACGGTCGCCGGGACGGATTCGTGAGCCTCGCTGAAACAGCAAACACATTCGAAGGAGGGTTGCTGATTGTCAAGAGCAGCATATTGAACGGCTCCTGTGGAGTCCACCCCCAAACAGGTTCTGAAAGTGGAGTCTCAGGGCTTTCGCAGGTATTCTGTCATTGTTATGCGATCAGCATAGAACCCTTCCCTCTCGTACAGACTCTTAGCTGTCTCGTTCAAGGCCGCAACGAGGATACATGCGTGGCTGTACCCCTGGCGCCGAATCAATCGAATTGCGTAGTCGAGTAGTCCCTTGCCAATCCCTCTATTCCTTAGAGTTGGCTCAACGTATAGATCCAGTATACCTCCCATCGGCAAACCCACTGCAGGATTCATTAGCTCCGCGACCGAGATATATCCCACAGGCACATTGGCCTGCCTTACTGCGACGAACACTTTGAACTTGAATCGCCTGGTCTTTTGAAAACGTTCGAAGTCTTGGATGATTCTCTTATCACACTCCGCGCGAGTAAGCACAGACTTCTGGTCGTCTGGTATGTCTTGCCAGTTGGTTTCGACAAGACCCCGGCGTATGAATGGAGTGTCTGTTTCTTGCATTGGTCTAATCCTAAAGGCTAGACTGCGGACCAAGGTTCTCAGGCTAAGCACAAGGAGATTATAACCTGCCTTCATGACCGAGGGAAAACAAGTCAGACTGACCCCGGCCCGATGAGCTTAACGGGCCCGGTGGGATTCGCCCCCAAACAGGTCCGGAAAATGAATTCCAGGTCTTACGATAGCCCGGCCACGTTATGACGTTCTTCTAAGCTGTCGCTTCGCGTGAAGACATTGCCCCCTGGAAGGTCGGAGCTTGGAGGACGATGCCCATATCTTGCTAGGGGGGACTCCAGCCAGATCATGCTTTGTCCCTGACTTTCACACTTCGGGTTCGGGCCGGATTCTACCCATGGCAGAGATCGGACCACGCAAGACCAATCCTATTCTCAGGGCACAAATGAGATGATACTTCCTATGACGACCGTTATTGCTGTGTTTGGCAATGTAGGGATAGTTGCTTATCGTCTCTATGCAAGAATCGCACGACGTTGGTAGGCGTGCCGAACGGTTGTTGGCATCCCTGACAAGTGCTACCGAGAGACTTGGCAACAACAGACCGAGATGGGTCGCCATATCAAACTCACTCATTTCCTCTGGAACCTTGAACTAACCGGTAGACGACTTTGAGGGACGATTAGCACGCTGTTCGAGCGTGTTCTGATGAGAAGAATGTCTACGTCTTCGAATTACTGCCCACTTTCTTCGGCGTGCATATGTCATGGTTCGTTAGTTCCCTGGCGAGTATATAGGGCGTTGGACGAAGCACGCTTTACAGAATCGCTTGATTCCAGCTCGTCTTGAGCAGAGTAGCTTGGATTGGGGTATTTGCTAGCGGGCCCGGTGGGATTCGAACCCATGGTCTTCAGCTCCGAAGGCTGACGCCTTAATCCGTGCTAGGCTACGGGCCCGAAAATGCTGCGGACGGCCTAGGTAATTAAGAGATGACCTGAGGGATGTTTTCTTCGAACGGTCTCTCAATCAAACCCCGGTCAGATACCATTGCAGTAACAAGCTCGGGGGGCGTCATGTCGAAGGATGGGTTCGCCACGGAGACACCTTTCGGTGCGATCCTTCTTCCTCGGATTCGAACGACCTCCTCGAAACTTCGCTCCTCAATCGTCACTTGCTCGTGAGTGTGGGAGAGATCGAACGTCGAATATGGCGCCGCAGGGTAGAACGGGACCCCATGCCTGCTGGCTAGGACTGCCTCCTGATAGGTTCCTATCTTGTTGAACACAAATCCATCAGACGTGATTCTGTCGGCTCCGACGATGACCTTGTCGACCCTGCCGAGGCTTAGCATGTGACCGACAGCTGTGTCGGGAATCACAGTACAGTCGATGCCGTCCGTGACTAGCTCGAATGCCGTCAGGCGTGCACCTTGGAGCGCAGGCCTTGTCTCAGGCACTAGGACCTTAACCAGCTTCCCCTGCTCGACCGCTGCCCTCACCACGCCCAGCGCCGTCCCGTACCCCACGGTCGCGAGCGCCCCGGCGTTGCAGTGGGTCAGAACCGTCTCTCCGTCCTCTATAAGGTCAGCGCCCACGCGTCCAAGCCTCTTGTTGGTTTCAATGTCCTCTTCCTCCATCATCTTCACTTCTGTTGCGACTGACACTCGCGCCTGGTCGGCAGACTTCGCAGATCGGGCGACCTTCATGACCCTGTCGATTCCCCAAAAGAGGTTGATCGCCGTGGGTCGAGTCGAACGGAGCAGATTCGCGCTGCGTTCGAGTTCCTTCATGAGCTCGCTGAGGTCATGTGTGGTGGAACGCACGGCGGCCAGAGCCACCCCCATCGCAGCCGCTACCCCTAATGCAGGTGCGCCACGGACGACCATTGTGTCAATCGCCTCGGCTACTCCCTCGGGCTGAGTGTAGGTAACGTAGGTCAGCCTCCCTGGAAGGGCGGTCTGGTCAATCATTTTCACGGAACCATCGCTCCAAGTGACTGTGCGCATTGTGAAGAAGTCGGTCAAGGAGTGATCACCGCATCGGGTTGGCTCTAAAGCGTTTCCGCCATCGATTCTCTTGAACCTTCAAATACGGTCGGACGGCCTTCACCAAACCGAGAGACTTGGGAGAGGCTGTCACCCCCGAAGAGCAGGTTCAACCATTCGACGCGGTTCTTGTAGATGGCACTGCGGTGGTGGTTGACCGAGAACGCCTTGGCGAGCTGGAAGAGTCCGGCTACGGGTCGCGGGAAGACAAGAACTTGAACCTACGCGACTACGAGGCGCTCTATCTCCTATATGCGGGGAAGCTTTACCTGAAGGACGAGTCGGGGAAAGTGGTCAACTTCGAGAGACTGGCTGAGTTGACCCAGAAGCGGGCCAGAGACGCTTGGACCAAGTTCATGATCTACAGGGACCTGAGGAGCAGGGGCTACGTCGTGCGGGAAGGATTTGGCTTTGGGACTGACCTAAGGGTGTACGAGAGGGGCGACTACCCGAAGAAGCCCGCGAAGTATGTCGTCTTCGCCTTGGATGAGGGAATCGAGAAGGGAATGGGAGAACTCCAGAAGTCGGTAAAGGAGATGGCTAAGATGGGGAAGGAGGCGATAATCGCGGTAATCGAGCGCCGAGGAGAAGTAATCTACTACAAGGTAAGCAAGGCAAGGTTCTGACCTGATGAGCTTCAGAGCAGGCCTCGACCTGATACGACCGGCCAACTGCGCCATGATCGGCTTCGCTGTCATCGTTGGGTTCTTTGTTTCCAAACCGGCTGACGTGAGTGTCATTCAGGGTGCTCTGGGGTTCCTGACTGGGTTCTTCCTCTGCGCCTACTCAATGTCTGCAAACGACATCTACGACGTCGAGGTGGACAAGGTGAACAGGCCGGAACGTCCGATTCCGAGCGACCGTGTCTCAACCCAGACCGCAATCAGACTCTCAGTGCTCGTCCTGGTGGCGGGCGTTGCTTGCTGCGTCCTGACCCTGAACCCCGTCGCCGTTGGCATTGCTTTGCTCTATGCGTTTCTCATGTGGATCTACAACAGCCGGGCGAAACAGACGGGCCTCCCTGGGAACCTCCTCGTCGCCTCCTCCCTCGCCGTCCCTTTCATCTACGGAGGCATCGTTTCCGGCGGGAGCCTTACAAGATCTCTGCTGCTGATGATGGCGCTCACCTCATTCTTCTCCGGCGTCGGGAGGGAGGTAGTGAAAGCGATGGCTGATGCCGAGGGAGACGCGAAGCGGGGGGTTAATTCAGTGGCGAGGAGCAGAGGGCCCAAGGCCGCGTCCTCTGTCGGTGCGGCTTTCTTCCTCCTCGCGGTGGTCGCCAGCTGGGTGCCTCTCGCGATGGGGCTGGCTAATGAGTTCTACACCTACGGGGTCATCGTGCCTGATGCAGTCTTCGTGTACCTGGCTGTCTCGATAGTTGCGAGGCACGACCCTGCCAATGCGCACATAGTGAAGCGGATTGCGCTCGCCGGCATGGCCTTGGGGCTGATCGTCTTCGTGGGGGGTGCTTTCTGATTGTGGTCAGAGAAGTACAGACCGACCAGCTTGGACCTCATGGTGGGCAATGATGAGGCGAGGGACAAGGTCGTGCAATGGTTGAGGAAGTGGAGACGCGGCGCTAGGGCTGCTCTCCTCGTGGGCCCTCCTGGAACGGGGAAGACGACCTGCGTCCACCTCGCAGCCAAGAAGCTGGGGATCCAGCTCGTGGAGCTGAACGCGAGTGATACCCGCACGAAGGATAGGCTTTCGAAGCGCATTGGAGAAGTGATTTTCAGCGGCAGCCTGTTCGACAGCAGGACGCTCGTCTTTCTCGACGAAGTCGACGGATTGGCCGGGAGAGCAGACTACGGTGCTATCGATTTCATTAGGGACGCGGTTCGGAAGAGCGAGAACCCAGTGGTAATGGCCGCCAACGACCCGGAGTCGGACGAGGTGAAGAAACTCTCGAGTGTGACAATCAAGATCGAGTTTCAGAAGCCAGCGCCTGAGATCGTGGAAGCACACCTCGCCAAAATCGCCAGGGACGAAGGGCTCTCACTCGAGGAGGGAGAGCTGACCCCGATCGTGAAGGCGGCCAACGGCGACCTGCGGTCTGCTATCAACTTCTTGCAATCTGGAGCCCCTTCAGCGAAGGACGAGGAGATGACCATTTCACAGGCGGTCAACGCCTTCTTCGACGCCGTGGACGAGAAGGCGGCCCTCAAGGCGCTGAGGTCATACCCTGGCCAGCCCAGGGAGAAGGTCCGCGACCTGTTCACGGGCGTGGTGAAGGCCAAGATCCACGAGGATAGGAGGGCGGCCGCGCTCGAAGCGATCTCGAGGGCCGACCTCCTCATGGGGCGGATCATGAGGGGGCAGGACTGGAGGCTGCTGAGGTACCTCGACTCGATGCTGGCGTCAGGGCTCTGGAGGGCGCTCGGCGACGGGGGGGCGTCCTACTCGATGGACGGCGCCCCCTGGCCCCTGCAGGTCAGGATCTGGAACGACTCGAAGAAGCTCAAGGAGATCGGGCTCCTCGCGGGCCGGAGGCTCGGGATAAGCCAGAGGGGCTTCCTCGTCGAGGACATGCCGTACGTGCTGCTGCTCTGCAGGGGGGCGGCGTTCAGGGAGGAGCTGCTCAGGAGCCTCGGCCTGGAGGAGAACTACGCCGAGTTCGTCTCCAAGGAGGCGGGTCGGGCTCGTCCGGTCAGTTGAACGGCTTCGGGTAGGACGCTTCCCTGGCCTCCTGCCACTCCGAGAGGAACCTCGCGATCACGCCGACGAGGGGGTTGCTCCTGTCGACGCGGAAGATGCGGATCCTGTTGAAGCGCTTCTCGGCGAGTATCCTCGACTCCGTCAGGAACTCCAGGTGGCGCGCGGCCGACGTGTGCGAGAGCCCGGACCTCCGCGTGATCTCGGAGATGTTCAGCTCCCCGCTCTTGATCATCACCGTGAGCACCTTGGTCCTCCCGTAGGAGGACATCAACTCTTCAACCTCTAACGTCGGCGACCATCCCCTTCTCGAGCTCCCCCATCAGCTCCTTCGCTGACACGAGCGACAGCCCGATCAGGGTGGTCCTGCCCTTCATGCCCCTGCCCGAGAGCTGGGTCTCTATGATGCCCTTCCTGGACAGCTCGTTGACGTCGTTCCACACCTGCGTGTGGTGGTTCGCCGCCACACCCATGCTCTCGCAGAGCACGCCGTAGCCCTTCTCGACCTCGCCTATGGTGACGTAGGTCGAGTCCCCCTTCTTGAGGAGGGCAGAGACCGCCATCAGTATCAGCCGCTGGTGCCTCGACAGGTAGCTCAGCTCCTCCTTGCTGAACCCCGGAGGCAGCGAAGCCTTGGCAGACCTGATGTGTTCGGGCAAGATCCGCTGTGACTCGGAGATGTCGGCGAGCTTCCCGGCCCTGTAGACCAGGTCGAGCGCATACCGGGCGTCGCCGTACAGGCTCGCTATGTCCGCCGCCAGCTGCATCGAGTTGTCGCCCAGGGCGCCGTCGCTGAACGCTTCGCTCCGAGAGACTATGATGTCCAGGAGCTGGGCGGCCGAGTAGGGTTCGAGCGAGACTTCGCTCCACTGCACCGAGCTGAGGGTGCTGAGGTCCACGGCCTTCATGTAATTGAGCGTCTTCGAAATGAGCAGGGAAGAGAAGACCTGGCTCCCCTGAGCCGTCTCTCTCAGGCGTGTTATGGTGTAGAGCGCAGAGGGGTCCGAGGTTATGAGGGAGTCGACCTCGTCGAACGCTATGACCAAGTGCGTGTGGTTGCTCCTCAGTTCTTCGACGAGGACGGAGAGGAGTTCCTCGAAGCCGTATCCCCTCGACGGATAGTTCTGCCCGAGGGTGCTGAGCGCTCTGACCATTACTGACTGCAGCGTCTTGTCGATCCTGCAGTTGACGTGCAGCATCTTCACCAGGTTCCCGTACAGCGCCGCCTTCTTCTGCAGCGATTCGCCGAGCTTCTTGGCGAGCATCGTCTTGCCAGAATTGTGTGTTACCGTGAAATCATCTAAGAGGTATCGTTGATCAGAACCGACTCTAAAACCGAAGTACTCTTCTTCCCCCAGAGGTTTTAGCGTGAAGCCCGTCCTTAAAACGCTCTTCTTCTGCCTTCTTGTCGGTGCCTGTTTTCTACTAACTCTAGTAGGAATTTTGGAAATGTCGCCTGAAATTCCAACTCTGTAATACAGTCCCTCATGACCAAATTGGTCGTGGGAAGATTTTTCCCTGACAAAAGCGTAGAATCCAAGACTTCTAGACACAAATGCCACATCTTCAGCGAGCTGTTTCGACTTGGTGATAAAATCAAAGTATCCTGCATCTAGACTACCGTCTGTGTCCAGTAATCCAGCCAGAACTTCTAGACGTGTTCTTCTTGATCCAAACTTATACTGAGATGGGATGAACTTCGACTCAGATGTTTCCTTGTAAAGCCCTAACACCATTAAATCCTTGGCTAGCCCATTTAGTAATGCTTGTCCACCTGTCCTCCCCGGAGTAAGCATATATTCTTGGGCTTGGCCTGCTGGGTACTGGCGTACTTTTAGCAAGTACTTTCCAGATTGGCTATTTACTATAGTTGATATTTCTGCGTCCGCCGAAGTGATAGTGATATGGCCATTGGCACTACTTCCGTCCCCTAAATACACACCAAGAAAGTGAGGGTCTATCGACCCAGCTGGCATCTGAGGAAAATCGACGCCAGTTCTCATTAATTTGTAGAGACCCTTGGGACCAACATACCATCTTGGAAGCTTTAACAGCTCGCTTACTCTAATGTCTTTGATTATCCCTGCAGTATCTTCAGACGGCTTTCGTGGGTGTTTCTTCAGTCGAGTTTGTATGACTGTCAGAACATGGTCCTCAGAAACCACAAATGGTTTTCCCTTTATCGGCTGGACTTCAATCATCTGTCCAAAACCATGTGCCGTCTCAAGCACTTTTCTTGGGGTACTGTCTGGACCCATCAACAAGTCTCCTTGAGTCACGTCTTCGACACGTTTGAGAGATCCGTCAAACATCAAAACGAGTTGTCCTTTCCTATGGCACCCGACAGGCCCGGAGAGCATCACGTTCTGGCTCGCTTTCGAGGCGTTCTGCACGACGCTCTGGAAGTAGAGTTCGAGAGCCCTAAGCTGGGCGTCGCGGTGAGGGATCTGATGCGGCAGGTATTCCGGGAAGAGGAATGACTCGTCCCTGAAGACAGAGCGTGGGAGCGCCAAGGGGAAGTTCCTCTGATTCGTCGCTCTTCACCTTATAACCTTGATTATGCTCTGTAGAGAACGACCGATAGAGGGTTCAGCGAAACTATTCTTCAGAAGAGTAAAAAGAACGCTGAACACGCCGACGGCCGATGAAGGCCGTAAGATTCCACAGACATGGAGGCCCGGAGGTCCTCCAGTATGAGGACGCGCCCGAACCGCTGCCAAGCAGCGACGAGGCGATAGTGAAGGTCAGGGCGTGCGCCCTGAATCATCTGGATCTCTGGGCGAGGAACGGACTCCCTAGCGTCGAGATACCGCTCCCGCACATCTCCGGGAGCGACGTAGCAGGGGTGGTGGAGTGGGTCCCGCCAGAGGAGAGGGATTTCAAAAAGGGCGACGAGGTGATTGTGAACCCTGGGGTCGGGTGCGGAAGATGCGACAGATGCCTGCTCGGGAAGGACAACCAGTGCAGGAACTACACGATAATCGGGTATGGCGTCGACGGCGGATACGCAGAGCTGGTCAAGGTCCCCCGGGTAAACCTGATCCCTAAGCCTAAAGGGATGAGTTTCGAGGAGGCGGCCTCCTTTCCTCTCGTGTTCCTTACAGCCTATCACATGCTGGTGACCAAAGCAGGGGTCGGGGCCGGGGACACGGTCCTCGTTCTTGCGTCGAACTCAGGTGTCGGCTCCGCTGCGATTCAGCTGGCGAAGTTGTACGGTGCAGAAGTGATAGCGACAGGCGGAGACGCGGAGAAGTTGGAGCGAGCGAGACAGCTGGGAGCTGACCACGTGATCGACCACTACAGACAGGACATCCTCGGCGAGGTCAGAAGGATCACTGGGAAGAGGGGCGTCGACGTCGTCTTCGAACACGTAGGCAAGGCCACCTGGGAGTCCAGTGTGAAGGCTCTCGCGAAGGGAGGCAGGCTGGTCCTCTGCGGGGCAACGACAGGAACCGAGGTGGTCACTGACCTCAGGTACGTCTACAACAGGGAGCTGACAATCTACGGGAGTTTCATGTCGAGCAAGGGCGAGCTGCTCAAGGTTGTAAGCCTCTTCAGGACGGGAAGGCTGAAGACCGTCGTTGACTCGGTCTTTCCCCTGGAAAGGGCTGGCGAGGCGCAGCGGAGAATGGAGGAAAGCCGACACTTCGGCAAGATAGTGCTGAAGATCTAAGGCACAATCTTGTAGGAATATATCGGCTCAAAATAGCGAATTAACACCCACCGGGAATATCCAGGATAGACTTCGCTCAGAACTCAAGCTCAGCAACATCGAAGTCACGTGATGCGGCTTCGGAGTCTCTCTTGCGAGGCCGGAAGACTCTTGGATTCACTTCCTCCCGCTCTCCGTTAACTGGTTATCTCGATGGCTTCTGCTTTGCGTCTTGCCAACCGTTCTTGTCGCTTCTCGGTCAGAGGTCGTTCACCGCCCTGCCATAATCATCTTCCAACCTCACAACATCACTCTCGTTGAAAAGACCCTGGGCGATTTCGAGGACCTGCACCTTACAGCCCGGTCCCGCCCCGAGGCGATGCTTTGCCCCCAGTGGAACTCCAATCATCTCACCCTCCTGCAGCACCTGCGTCCTGCCGTTAATCTCCGCGTAGGCTGGGCCCTGGAGGCACACCCACGTCTCTCTGCGATGGAGGTGAAGCTGCAGGCTCAACCTCTGCCCTGAGGCGATTGTGATCACCTTCACGGTGATGCTGTTGCCGTTCTCCATGTAGGTCTCGAATCTGCCCCAGGGCCTTTCGGTGCGGCTCGCTTTCTCTCTCAGCATTCCTAAAATTCATCTAGTCTTTCTCGTTGGATTTACGGCATATGGAATACGAATCTGTACTCAACCCCTGAGTCTCACGGTTAGACTCATGTCTGCAAACGGCGCGCGCGGGTTATGAGTTATCTCTCTGCAATGATTTCGTAGGAATGGGTTATCTTTGCGGTAGGTGACAGCGACGCGCCCACGCTGCAGTACTTCTCGGTGCTGTCCTTGATCGCTTCCTCGACGAAATGCTTGTCGAGCTTCACCCCCGACAGCACATACTTGATGCGGATCGAAGTCCAGGGCTTGGGTAGGCCGTGTTCGGGGCGTTCGCCTGAAAGCAAGATCTTGAGAGACGTGAGCTTCTGCCTCCTCTTCTTCAGGATCGCAACGATGTCCATGCCTGTGCACGCACCGAGAGCTGTGAGGACGGCCCTCATCGGCCCTATCCCTTTCATCAGCTCATAGTTAGAATCGTAGACGACCGTATGGCCTGACGTATCGGAGCCGAGAAATACGTTCTCGCCCGACCAAGAGACCTCAGCCAGCCAACTCTCCTTACTCGACTTCGACCACCAACGGCTTCGACTTTGAAGAGACCGAGCCCTTCTCTATGAAGCTTCTGCGACCCCACCTTACGCAAGCGTTCCCGACTAGCCCGTGCTTGCCTTTGCCGAGAGCCGACGCAGAAAACCTGAATGTCTTCTCCACATCGAGCATCTTCGACTTCGCGTCCTCCACGCTTCTGGGTATCTTGGGGGGTCCCCCGTCCTCGGGAATGACCATCGCCCATATCCTGTTGGGGAAATCCGGGTCCCTGCTCCAGTAGAAGCTGGCCTTCCTCACCTCTTTTTTGATCTCTGCAAGTTTCCTCGTGAGCGGGCCTCGCCGGACCCCCAGTGACATCGTCATCGTTAGTCTCAATATCTTGTCGAAGTCTTCCCAGGCCAGCGTCCAGACGTCTGGATGGAAAGCCTCTCTGAGCCCGCCGACGACCCGGAACCCAAGGTTTGCAGTCACAGTGTCACTGGGTGAATATGACTTCTTGTCAGTGGTCAGCCGAATTCCGTCCAGCCTCGTCTGCCTCCAGGGATACTCGCCCCTCCTGTTCTTCAGCGGCACTCTATTCTGCCGCGCTCCTCTGCCGGTTAAAAGCTTGATTGGGAAGCGGTTGAAAACAACGTCCGCGGGGTCGGCTAGGTGTTCTTGATGCTTCTCGTCTGAACTAGAGCCTCGACCAGCTTCCGGTTGGGGTACGCCTGACGCCGGCATTCTTTGGGATATTGCATGGTTAATAGGCCAGAAGTTTAAGGCAAATTCCCTTTGGAAAGGGAGAATCAGCTTGTAAAGGTTGCCCGACGCCTGTGCAATGATGGAAAAGGGGCAGATGATTGTTTACGTCGATGCGAAGTTATGGACTTGGAATCAACACAGCTTAAATTCGGACTTTGCGTGTAACGTCGCGGGGACCACGAGGAAGTGAGATGACGACAGCACAGCAGGAGCCTGCCAATGTGAATGCCAGAACGATCCAACTTGTGAAGCTCCTTACGGAGGTGGGGCCCGACGTCCCGGAGATCTCGCGAAGGCTCGGACAGTTCAAGGAATCGGTGAGATACCGCTACAAGGAGAAGATTCTGAACAGGGGTTTCGCGGTCCAGGCCAAGGTGGACCACGAGAAACTCGGCCTGCGTAGGGTCATAGTAGTGCTCGATTTCGCCGAGAACTACAGGAAGTTTTCCGAATCGATTCTCGCGTCGATGAATGAACTATGCTTCCTCGTCAGCTTCTCCAGAACAATGCCAGGAGGATACTACATAGCTAGCTTTAGTGCACCGCGCGAGTTCATCGACCAACTGAAGTTCTTTCTCAGTGAGATGAAGGAGAAGGGAATGTTCTCCCGCCTTGACTTTGTGGACTTCGATTGGATGAGAGTCGTGCCCATGAAGTCAGAATTCTACGACTTCGATACCGGGAGATGGGACTTTGATTGGACGACCACGGCCACCAGTGACTTCGGGTCGGCGCAGTATATGCCTTCGAACCCTGCCAAGTTCGACTATGTGGACCTGCTGCTCATCAAGGAACTCCAGATGGACGCGAACAAGTCACTGAAGGAGATTTCAGATAAGCTGAAAGTGAACTACAAGAAGCTCGCATGGCATTATACCACGCATGTGATGGCTAGGCGCCTTCTCAGCGGTTACTCGGTTAACTGGATGGGCACCAGGTACGACTACGGAATCGAGAAAGCCCTTCACCGGCAGCATCAGTACTTCGCCGTCGATCTCATGGTCCGTAGGGTCACGGAATATGAGACGATGTCTTTGAGACAAGCTGTCGACAGGCTCCCATTCCTATGGTCCGAGGCAGTTGGGGTGAACTACTTCTGCGAATTCGCGTTTCCGGTCGACTTCGTCGTCGAAGGACTCCAGTACCTGACGGAGACTATATCGGCGGTCAAGGAGAGGGCAGAGATCTACGCCGTTGACCAGTCAAACGCCGCAAGTTTTACAATCTCTTACAACCGGTTTGACCAGACTCTGAAGAAATGGGAATTCGACCTGAATGACCTGATCGGCAGGTTTGAAGCACTGATTGTGGAAATAAAGAAAGAAACACACTAGGCGAGCCTAGTGTGTTCCGAAACCGCCGATTATCTCGAGCGGACCGATTTTTATGCCAAGGGACGCAAAAACAATACTTGCGCCGCCCAGAGCCAGCATTCCTAGACGGATCTTCTCGTCTGGAGTCATGTCCGAGGGGTTGGCTGAATCTGCTTTTAAGAATGAGCCTACGCATGAGCGTCGCCTGTCAACCCTAAGCGTATTCCAAAGAATGGCTCGGACAGCATCGACGCTGACTTCGGACGCGGAAACTGGATCATGCAAACCCTAAATACAAAAACCAAGGCTCCCAAACTGAGCGTCTCTGCCTGAGAACTTGCAGGAGAAGCACCCGCATATCCCCGCCCGCAGGGTTCTGGATAGGGTCGTTCTCGGAGGTAGCGACGGTGCCATCGAGGCTGTTGCGTTGACAGCCGCCCTCAACGGCGCAGGTGTAGCTTTCCGCACCATATTGATCGCTGGATTTGCTTTCGCCGTGGCAGGGGGTCTGTCGATGTTCTTCAGCAGCTACCTTTCCAGCAGGTCCGAAATGGACCTACTGCGAATCGACGTTCGGCGGGAGCGGATGGAGATTGAGACGGAGCCTGAGGAAGAAAAGGCCGAGCTCGGGGAACTCTTGAAGAAGGAAGGATACGACCAGAGAGAGGTCGATGTGATAATGGGCAGACTGGTCAAGGACAAGGAGCTGTGGCTCAGGACTCAACTGAACCATGAATTGCGAGTGCACATGGAGGATCTTGCAACCAACCAGTTAGTCAGACCAGGCGCCGCCGGCATCGCCTTCTTCATCTTAGCCCTGATCGCATTTTCCCCATATGAGTTCATCTCAGGTTACATTCCCGCCTTACTCCTTTCAGTCGTCTTCTCCCTTATCGCTCTCTTCGCTCTCGCGTCGAGGATCTTCACCCCGAGCCACTTCAACTTGAGAGCCGGTCTGGAATCTGTTGCAGTGGGTGGAGTTGCCGCGGGGTTACTCTACGCCCTAGGTCTGACCCTCTCGTCCCTGTGAAGGGCTTCACGTTCATTAACTGGCAGCCTCCCGTCGACACAGATAATGTCAGAAGAGTCGGCCCATCAGGTACCGATTCCCTGGTCAAGACCGAGTGTGGTGAAGGAGTTGCTCGGGCGGCAGAGGCTCACGCTTGTTTTGACAGTGTTCCTCATCGAACTGACGATCTTCTTCTTGGCAGCATCGGTGCCCCTTGACGCGGCCACTCAGCAATTGCTGCAGAAGGAGGCGAAGGGCCTCACCCGAGCGTCGAGCAGCTCAGGTCCGGCGGCCGAGCTTGTTTACATCTTCACCCACAACACGGTTATCGCGTTCGGAGAGATGGTTCCGGTCGTCGGAAGCCTCCTCTGGGCCGTTTCTATCTACGCGACCGGACAAATAGTTCAGGCGGTGGCTTCCTCCCATGGCGCTCCCGGAGCGCTGTACGGCCTCTTCCTCTTGTTCTTCCCATTCGCATTAGTCGAGCTGGCTGCGTACGCAGTAGCGGTCAGCTCGGGGGTCACGCTGATCATAGCCTGGAGACAGCGCCGGCTCAGGAATGAGGTCAAAATGCTTGTCCTGGAGGGAGGGGTAGTTGCCACGATGCTGCTCGCCGCGGCGGCCATGGAGACCGTGACCATCACAGATCCAACCCTAGGGATCACCCTTTGGATCCCAACGGGCCTCACAATTGCGGTGCTGGCTCTAATCTCCAGCAGGCTCTGGCATTGAGTTCCAAGTATCTCGCCTTCGACTGCTGCCGGACTCCCGTCGACTAGAAGAAGCGGCATCGCGGAGTCGCTCGAGAGCAGCGTCGAGAGGACTCCAGCTAGTGGGAAGACGCTCATAGAAGTCGTTTCGTCCCTGAAAAGGAAGAGGAGACACCATGCGTGAGGTAAAGAGAAGTGCTGTAGAGGACGGCCCTGAGAATGCAGGGCTTAGTGGGGATTACAATTCTCAAAGAGGCGGCGCGAGAGTTCCCTGCCTCTGTCCTGACATGGCCAGTACTTCCAGACACGAAGAAGCTCCTAATCGAAACGCTTCATATTGCCCGGAGCATCCACCACAGTATAGTGCTCACGTCATAACGCGCGCAGCTTGAGCTTGAAGGTGATTTCGCGTCTCTCGGTACTTCCACTGGTTCCTTTTTTTCTACTCCCTGCGAATAGCCCTTTATCTTGAAGCTCGTCAACTAGTCGATAGGGGGGAAGACATAATTCGAGCCCTCCACGGCCGACTCAGGTAATGGCAGACACGAAGACAGTCGCGAGCGCCGCGGTGTTCACCGCATTCGTTTTCGTCGCAACGTTCGTGTTTACAGCGATAATACCAGTAACGTCTGGGTACTTCAATTTCGGAGAAGTGATGGTTTACACGACAGCACTCATAGCGGGACCCTACGTCGGTGGATTTGCGGGAGGCGTCGGCTCGGCACTTTCAGACCTAGTCTTGGCACCTCAATACGTTCCTGGGACGCTAGTGATCAAGGGAATTGAGGGATATATTGTCGGGAGGCTGACGGCGAACTCCAAGAGCAAGACTCCAAGGACCGTGTTCGCGATAGTCCTAGGCGGCGTAGAGATGGTAGCGGGTTACTTCTTCTACGAAAGCTTTGGGTTGAGGCTCGGGATATTCAGCGCAGGCGCTGAGATTCCGTTCAATGTGCTACAAGCGCTGGTTGGGTTGATCGTGGCAGTTCCACTGGTGAGAGCCATTGGGAGCGTCACGAAGAGCCGTAGCCCCGTTGAGGTCACGGAATGATCCGAAATTGAACCGTCTTCAACCGGGCAAGATTCCCATCGACCTGTTGAACTCGACAGTCCTTCAGATGACGGGCGCGGAGTCAGACAAGGTGGTGACACCCCCAAAGGCAGGGCTTGACTTCGCCGCCATCAAACTCAACGGCGGATACTTGGTGGTCTCAGCCGACCCGATAACCGGAGTCGAGGAGGGCATTGGGCGGTACGCCGTGAACATTAGTGCAAACGACGTGGCTACCAGCGGAAACAGACCACAATTCGCTGAATCGGTCGTTCTCATGCCCTCGGATTCTTCGGCGAAGGATGTTAGACTGATTGCAAAACAGATGCACATCGCAGCGAAGGGCCTGAGAATCACCATCGTGGGGGGGCACACAGAGGTCACGCCCGGTCTGAGGAGGCCGATAGTCGCGGTCACCACGTTCAGTTTCGTGAAGTCGTATGTCTCCTCACAAGACGCCCATGATGGTGACACTATCATGATGACCAAGACGGCAGGGTTGGAAGGAACCGCGGCCATAGCCGGGAGACGACTCTTTGGCAGAGCGATACCTCGACATTTGCTTGAAAGGGCAAGTGGTTTCGTTTCGAAGATTAGCGTGGTCGAAGAAGCTGTCGCCGCGTATGAATCCGGCTATGTTCACGCTATGCATGACTGCACCGAAGGAGGAGTTCTTGGTGCCGTCTTCGAAATGTCACTTGCTTCAGGGCTGGGCTTCGTGCTTAGGCAAGGCTCGGTTCCGGTGGCGAACGAGACGCGCTTGATCTGCCGCGAGCTTTCACTCGACTCGCTCCGTCTGATCGGCTCCGGTTCACTCCTGCTTTCGGTAGAGAAAGGGAAAGAGGACGGGGTCGCAAACGCGCTCAGACGCATCTGCAAGGTGACAAGTGTAGGCGAGTTCAAGAAGGGGAAACGAATGTTGGTCGGAATGGGAGGACGAGAGGAGGTCGTCAATTCTGCTCCCGAGGATGAGCTGTGGCGCGCGCTGGGAGAGCGTGGCATGAAGCGGCTTCCATGACCCGACCTTCTTCGCGTTCCTAGCTCCTGGCAGTTCGTTCGACCCAGGAGAACTTCCTCTGCATCGACTTGCTGTAGACCCTGGCCCAGTCTAACCCGACCTCGTCGCACCATAACTTGTAGACCCTGGGGTCTATGTAGTTCTTCAACGACGTGTTGAGATTGTAGTTCTTCGTCCTGACGAAGAAATCCAGTTCCATCTCGAACTTCCTTACCTTCCTGCTGTCTGACCCGACGGCCTTCGCGTCACTGAGCTTCTGCTTCTTCTTTTCCAAGGACTGTTCCCACGTCTTTGGAGGAGTCCTCTGATGGTTGCAGAAGATGGCCGCCTTCAGGTTGGCTTCCTTTGCGTGGTATAGCTTGTCAAGGTCATCGGCATCTCTAACGTTCTTCGAATGGAGCGCCTCTTCTGTCTTCGCAGTAGCGTGATAGGTTCTGAAGACCTTTGCAGAGACACCTGGGACGATCGTTGATAGGAACTCGTTCACCATCCCTGAGTTGACGTTGTGGAAGATCTCGGCCTCGAGTACCTTACCGCTGGTGAACTCGCGAAGGTTCCTGACAACCGCCGGTGGAGGTGTGTCTTTCTTGTTCCAAGGCACGCTATCCTTGCCGAGGAAGTTGAATTCGACCTCATTTCCCCTCACTGTCACGTGTTCGACCCTGAGGGTGCTCGCGCCGACGGTATCCGCCTCGTCTTCGTCTTTCTCGTCTCCGACTCTCATCCCGAGAATGTCTATGAGGTAGCAGACGGTCGCCACCTGGCGGGTCCGCTCGTCTTTGGATTCGAGCTCCTTGAGGATCTTATCTCTGATCTTCTGGAGGTTCTTTCCGACTTTGAGCGCATTGTCATACTTCGCCTTGTTACGGGACTGCTGCAAGGGAGAGCTCTCGTGCAGCCAGACGTACTTCTCTTTCCCTGTGAGTTTGTCAATCCACTTGGCCATCCACATCGAGTCATGGTCGTGGACGACTGCCCCCCACTGACCGGGTGGGACCTTAGCGGGCTCGCCGAGGTTCAGCGTCACATCTTTCAGCTGAACCCTCGGCTTCCATCTTCCCCTCAGCGGGTGCTGTCCCCTCCCCATGAAAAGCCCAGGGGGTTCGACCATCCAGTTGGCGAAGTCTGCTTCCTTTCCGTCGAGCAGTGCCCGCCCGTACTGGGCCTTCAGGGCTTCCCTCCGATCCTTACGAGAGGCGGCCAGTTTCTTCTTCTCATCCTTGCCCATCGATTCCTTCTGGGCCTTCTCCTTGTCTACGACGCTGAATAGCTCGGAGAAGTCAACATCGGAGAACTTGGCACCTCTGGTCCAGTCAGGGAGCTGTTCAGCGAAATCGAGCATGAAATTGGCTGTGAAGACTGGGTCTTGGACGTATGGGGCGTCCTTCTTCTTGGCGAGGTGGTATGCCATCTCCTCGGCCAGAGGCGACAGCGTTACAGACTTCCCCTTGACCTTCACGGACAAACCTCGTGGAGAATAGACATCCGGAAAGTAGACCCCGCTGTGCGAAAGGGTCGTCCAGTAAGCAGTCATGAACCGGATGGACCCAGCCCTCTTCGCACATATATAAGAAAAATGGAGGTCACCCCTTGTGAAAATCTCGTTAGTCCCGACAATGGATTAATACGCTAGGGACTCGGCGCTACAGGCATCCTCCATGTGGCTCGATTTTGAAAAGGTGAAGACTCCGACCCTGAAGAACCCGACAATGGTGGTTGCCGTCTCCACCTCACTTCAGCAATATAGAGCAATGTACTCCCAGGCACGAGAGTTGGCCGATTACATGCTCAGGAACATGAAGTTCGAGCGGATTGCGACCATAAGGGCGTCAGCTTTCCCGCCCGAAGTAATCGTCAGGGACGGGGGAATCTCGACTCTGCCCGAATGCCATTTCCATCTAAACAGGGGTGAAGGGGACCTAATTCTCTTCACTGGTGACGCAAGCCCCATGGACGGACAGTACGAGTTCGCAACGACCCTTCTCGACTACGCCGAGGAACTTGGCGTGAAGGAACTGTACTCCGTGGGGGCAAGATGGGCAGAGAATCCCCTGCCTCCAAATGCTGAGCCCGAGCCCAATGGGTTCTCAACTGACCGCGTTGGAGTGGCGAGGCTGAAGAAGAACGGCGTCAAGATCATAACCGAAGAACCGGCCCCTTTCTTCGCATCAATGGTAATCGGAATGGCCAGAGAACGAGGGATCAGAGGGTACAAGCTGTCTGTCGACCATGGAGAACCGAGCCCGCACTCTCGGTCGGTAGCCCGGTTGCTCGGTGTGCTTTCGGCCATGGCGGGCTTTCAGGTCCAGCTCGAAGAGCCTAAAGGAAGGCCGGAGTCTTCTTCGCCACCAAGGCAGATCAGGGACAACGCAATCTACCGGTAGCGGAAACCTTCGACCAAGTGAGTCGACAAATTCTCTTCCCTGTTGGGGCCGTCAAGTTCCTAGTCGAATCTCAACCCGGAACCTCACCGAGATGTTTATCCGTGTGCACAATCGCGCGGCCGAACGCAATGCACGCCACCCGAGCTGACCACGCCCTTGAGGACACCCTCGAGTGGGCAAAAGACAGGATGAAGCAGAGAGGATTCGTGGTGAACTCGTCCGTCACCCTGTCCGTCGACCCCAAGCTCACGATAATGGGTTACGCGAAGAAAGAAGGCCGGTTGCACCAGATTGTTGTCTCTGAATGGGCTCTGGATTCTGAGATGCTGGGTGGTCTGATTCTACATGAGCTCGCGCATATCTACTTTACAGAGAGAAGGGCGCACTCGCACGACAGCGAGCTTCTCGAGGAGGTGCTGCGCGGTCTAAAGGAGCGCGAAGGGCTCCGTGCCAAGGAGACAGAGCTCCTGATTGATGCCTTCAACCATCTGCAGAACATCTTGGTCGACGATGTCGTCTTCGCCGTGATGGATGAGAAAGAGCTGGAAACGGCAAAGCGGTTCTTTGCCGAATGGGTCTCCGACAGGCCGTCTGGGGACCCTGTGCTCGACGCAGCGTTGATGACCAGGAATGCTTTCGCAATCGCTTCGCTGAAGCGAAGAAAGCTCTTTGAATCGAATAGCGACATATGGTTCAGGAATAGGGGGTTCATCTCCGCACTCGGCCCACACGCAGAGGGGGAGTACGATTGGTTGGAAGGATTCCTCGAGAATTCAAAGCATGACTGGGATAGGAAGCAGTTCCTCGCTTCGATAGGAGAGTACTCCGAGAGAATCCTTGCGCTGATGCGGTCCTCTGCACGACTCGATGACCTGAGATAGCTTTCAAAGGCACCCGCGGCTTCAGCTGACGCCTTGGATGTCTCGCTTAGAGCATTGGCAACATTCCAGCGACGGTTCTCCTGTTGCATTTTCGCGTGAGACAACAATGGCCACCATGCCCGAGTGGCCCGCCGGACCCCGGGCCAGCCCTACGTTCCCGTGATAGGCTGCATCGGGAGGGGTTCCCCACGCTCGCCTGCAACGCATCCGCAACCAGCAGCATGACCTCCTCGCCTTAGAGTTCCTTTGTAGAGATCATCTTCCAGCTTCCTGCCGCTCTTGGCTTCCCATGCTTCGATGGGCATGCCATACTTCTGTTGAATCCTGTCACGGTACCATTCCGGGATGACGTTGAAGCTGCAGAACGGGATTATTCTCAAGTCAGGTGTAAGGTAGTGGATGCTGCACCTCTGTACTCTCTCCTCATCCTGATTGTACTTGTCTTGGAAATGCATGATTCCAAGGAACATGCTCTTCAGGTGGAACTGGCCAATCGATGAGTAGTCGTGCTTAACCAGCGCGTCTGTCAGCAGCCTTGCAAAACTCAGATTCTTGGGCTGCTTTTCTTTGTTGATGAAGGAAGATATCTTGGTCAAGACCTTGGCCGCAACCAGATACCGGTTGGTTCCCGAGTCGATCTCTTCAGTCTTCTCGTCGAGGTATTCAATGATTCCCGGGATGTCGACGAACTCTGGCAACGGGACGAGCCTCTTCCTATCGGGATCGTTGAAGACGTAGGTCCCTGCGCCGCATGCGAAGTGTATAGGAAGCTCGTACTGCTCCTTCTTGGTGAATGCTTCGATTAGGCTGGTCACGGGCGAGCAAGACGGTACGGGGAACCAACCTTCCTTCGGGATTTCTCCATTGGTCTGTTCCTCGATCCTCTCAATGCAGTCAGGTATAGTGATCCTGTACTTCGCCCGCTCGGTGTTCGTGAGCCTGCCCGTCAGCGAAACAGGCTGGAAGTTCACTGCGTGAACTGTGTCAATGTTCCTATGACCGAAGCGTATGATGTCGCCCAGCTCGTGGTCATTAATCGATTTGATGATGGTCGGTACGAGAACGACGCCGATTCCCTGTCTCCGGCAGGCTTCCATCGCGTACGGGACCTCCCAGTGGTTCTTCGGGTTTGTCTTTGGGGTCGTCCCATCGAAGCTCATGTAGAGGTTTGAAACCCCGGCATCTTTCAGCCTCTTAGCGAGGTCCGGGTCCAACGCCAGGTTGATGCCGTTCGTGTTCAGCTGGATGTGATCTACTCCTTCCTCTTTGAGAATCTTGACGATGTCCGGAAGGTCCTTCCTCAACGTTGGTTCGCCGCCAGTGATCTGGACAGAATTCCCCGCGACTGGTCGTTCGGCCTTCAGCGAGCGGGCCATCTCCCTGATTTGATCCAGCGTCGGCTCGTAGACGTAGGCTCCTTCAAGCCCCTTCTTGACATAGAAGAAGCAGTACCAACAGGTCAGATCGCATCTGTTGGTGATTGTGACGTTGGAAAGTCCCGTGTGAGTCAGATGGCTAGAACAGAGGCCGCAGTTAGCAGGGCATGAACAGAGGTCCAGGGGTACGTTGGCTGCATGGGCGCTCCTTCCGTCTTTCCAGTAGCGTGAGAACCTGCTGTACATTTCATACGAGCCGAAATAGAGCTCCTCCGTTTCGCCATGCTCGGGACAAGACTTTGTCATCCAGACTTTATCGTCACGTTCGAAGATGATCGCGAGTAGGATGCGGTTGCAGTCGGGACAGATCGACTGCGTCTGTCGGATGAAATTCCCCTTCGAAACCTCCTTCTTGAGTTCTAGACTGGCGTCTGCGACTTGAGTCATAGGAAAGCGCTGGTCAATATCCTTCTCGGGGTACGCATATAAGCGTTTTAACTTTACAGAGGGTGAAAGGTTAAGATGTGGTCAGTTTCGCTGTGGTCCTGAGGATTCGCCCTGTTGAATTCCCTTCGTCCCGAAAGCGTACCATCATGGCGCAGCCGCGAGAGGGTCGTCGCATGCCCTCCACCTGTAGCATACGCTGACGCCTTCGTCCCTCCGCTCCCCACCAGGGTGATCGGAACTCTCGTGCCTGAAAAAGGTCATGCGCCTGACTTCGAAGTGGATCGGACATGCACAATGAACGCACAGAGCGCAGAAGAGAACCGAATGGGAGGACAGTCTAGCAATTGAGCCTGAGCGACGCCGCAAGAGAGGCTCTCGTCGCTCTGGGCCTCACAGGCAGCGAGGTCAAGGCATACGTCGCGCTTCTGAGGGGCGGAACGATGACAGCAAACGAAGTGAGCAGGGAAGCGAGAGTACCCTACTCCAAGGTATACGACGCGCTCGAGTCGCTGCATGACAAGGGGTGGGTCGAGGAACAGAAGAGCAGACCAATTGTCTACACCGCCAAGCCTCCGGACGCCGCGCTCGAGGAGCTGAATTCGAGGCAAGAGATGACCAGGAGGGAGAAGGAACGAATAGCGCGGGAGGAGCTGATGGGAGTCTACGTCAGCCGAGGTGAACAGGAGAAGCCGGACGTATGGATAATGAGAGGCACGAACGAGATTCTGTCGAGAGTGAAGAATCTTCTCCTGAACTGTAGGGCAGAGCTCCTAATCGCACTTCCGCCTCAGTTGCTGCCCTTCACCGAGAAGATCGAGCCTTTACTGGCTGCCCTGAAGGAGAAAGGCGTAAAGAACTTGATACTCACTTCGCCTGATCTGGCAGGAGGAGTAGCGGAAAGACTGTCAAGGTTCGCCGAAATCAGGACGAGGATGACGATGTATGGAGGGGGACTCGTCTCCGACTCTAGGGAGGTCATCCTCCTGCTGGGAGGAGGTGAGCAGGGGACCTTGCCACTCGCAATCTGGGCTTCGCATCACGGGTTAGCGAGCTTTGCCAAGGATTACTTCGAGTTCCTCTGGAATTCGCAAGGGACTTCCAAGGTTTGAAGGGCGACGTTAGGCGCTGGCCTCGCCGCGTCCTGAAGGACGAGGAGGGAATCATCAGAAGACTCGGGACAGAGGTGGGCTTGCCGAGGGACGAAGTGGCTTACAGCCTGAGACTGATCTTCAATGACCCTGCCGAGGCATCGACCGGGAGAGAACTCGCAGAGACGTTAATCCGTAGGGGGTGGTCACTCTGTCAGCGTATGGCACGAGTATCCTGCCCTTTCATCCACGGCTAAGACTGGCGAACCGTTACCGGATCTGAAGGCAGAACGTGCCGAGAGAAATCAGCGAGAGGAGAACGAAGGTCGACAAACTGATACTTGAGCTGATCCCATCTACGAAGCCGCAACGGAGAAAAGGCCGGATGAGGGGGGGCAAGTACGAAAGCTTGAGCGACTGTCCCCACGACATCGTCTTCATTGGCATGGTGAACGTCAACAGGGACAACTACCTCCAGGGAGTCGTCGACGTCTGGAGGTGCAGGAAGTGCAAGAGGCTGTACTGCGACGATAGGCGGTATGGAGAGACCCTGAAGCCAGGTGTTGGTTTCGAGTCAATCCCTGACGACGAGAGGTGGGGCATCTTGACCTGCACTACGGTCAAAGAAGTCATGATGAACAGCCTTGGAGTAAAACCAGGGAAGAAGGTCACTCATGCCTGTAAGAGCGGAGGGACGCACGAATTCGTGATTGGTGGAGACTATTCCCTCTCTCCAAGAGTCGCCGATCCGATTCATAGGATCTACTTGGTCGAAGAGTACGTCAACAAGAGCATTGAGGCAGGGTACTCCAAGTCGAGGCTACGGTAGATTCGGTGTACATAACTACCTTAGCTGCCGGCACGGGGATACTGACGCGCATGAAGGGGAAAGAAGAGAGGAGAAACCAGTTTGTGGCTAGGCCTTGTTTGGTGGGTTCCCGACTCAAGATCTTTCTCATTGTGTTCAATCGGGCTAATCCGGTCATCACCCACCGGAGCGGGCTCTTCGTAGCTTTCGTTAAAGTCTTGGGTCGAATAAAGAAGCCTGTCAAACCATCAGGTGGCTTCTCATCCTGTTTCATCACTCGTGACAGCCCGTCGCTCACTCCAGGTCTTGCTCTCAAGGCCAATAGCCGGTCGTATTGAGTAGGACTACCGACACGGGTCCTCGGAACAGAGTTGCGATGGGACAGGAATCAGTTTATAACCAGTGAGCCGTTCGAGGGGTTTCGGCGTGAGAATTTGGTAGGGCTCGACTTGACCTGCAACCTCGAAGGTTTCCGCAGGTTCCTGATTAACAGCACTTGTAGGAGCTATATCCCCGAATCCTACTTCCGCGACCCAGAGGTCTTCCCCGAAAAGGAGGGAGACCAAGGGTCAATCTACGTCGAGGCTGTCGACAAGGTAGACCTGAAGAAGATCAGAGACGTCAAATTCATAAACGCTCGCGACGTCCTCGGGATAATCTACACATCAAAGAGCGGTAACACGAAGCTGAAGTGGAGGCAACTGAGAGGAAGAATCGGCAGGATGTCCGGGGAGGCTTCGGGAAACTCGCTCGGGAACCTAGTAATGGCGCGTGTCCTCTCGCCAGATGATGTAGAGGAGATAATCGCAAGTCAGCAGGTCGAGGGGGAAGCCCAGCAGCAGACAGAGCTCAGCCCTGAGGAAGAGAACCAGCCTCAGCCGGACCTCGCCTCAGAGTAAGCCAGTTTCCAGCGAGAAAACGGTCAGCAAACGTAACCTCCGCTTAGTTTATAGTGGACAGGCCCTTGGTTTGGACTGATGGGCAAGGTAAAGGTCAATCGGATAAGCAGTGTAACTGATCCCCTGACAGGGCTCCCTGCGAAACAGATCGAGCTAGTTGAGGTTCGAGATTCGCGTAGACCGGAGATGTTCCCTGCCAACGATGAAGGAAGGGCGATTCAGGGAATGGTGTCTCAGCTGCAGTCGATGGGGCTGATGCCTCAGATTAGAGAGTTTGGGTTCTCCAAGGTGACTATGACCCTCACAGAATCCGAGTACGACATGCTCGGAATTCGCCTTGATGTCAACGAGTTCTACGAACTCGAGATCAAGAACGGGTCGCTTTCGCTCAAGAAGATGACAGAAGGCACCTGAGGAACGATTTTGCGCGCGCGCTCTGTTGACGAATCGGATTTGTCTAGGCTGTTTTTGAGGTTGTTCAGGGGCGCAAAATGCGCCACTTAGCCTGTTATCTTGAACAGCTCTATCCAGATTCCGTTCGGGTCCTCCACATAGGCCCAGAGGCTCTTCTCGGTCTTGACCTTTTTCAGCAACTTGTAGCCGAGCTTCTTTGCATGTCTTAGCGACGCGTCGAGGTCCTTCACTCCGAACGCGAGGTGGTCGAGTCCTTCTCCGACGACGTACTTCGCGTTGAATGGACTCTTGGCGTCATAGTGGTTCAACTCTATCCCGAACTTCCCGTCTCCAGATTCCAGGAAAACCACGTCCCCCTTCGTAGCTTCGATTCTAGAATGACCTTTATTCTTCATCCCAAGAAACTTCGTATAGAAGTCAATCGATTCCTTCATGTTCTTGACTCTGATCCCGACATAGGTGAATTTGGCTTCCAAGACGCAGCCTCTAGGGCCACCCATCCTATTAAGCAAGCATGAGGCTTTGCCATCTGCTGACAGACCCGGTGGGACTCGCCCCCAAACAGGTCCGGAAAGTGGATCCCGATAGATGAACGTGACGCGGATTCAGTAGAACCCGGCGGCGACCATGAAGATTAGTGCTAGAATGAGAAGGAGCACCGTCACATTGGCCGTGATCGTGGCTCTCCTAATGGTCTTTGGGAGTTCAGCCGGAGGCTGGTGTTGACCGGACGATTGCATTTCCTTGATCAACCTGATGGCCTTCCGGAGAGGCGGTTGCGCTACGAATTCCGAATTCAGGAACGCAACAAAACCGAAGGACAGTCCGATGATGATGGCCGGTCCCCATTTACCTGACAGAGAAAGCGGTCCGAAGTCTCCGTTGCTTTCTCAGGTTTAGAGGAGAAGAAGACCAAACAGTACGGTCGTACCGGCAACGATCCGAAAGAACGTGGAGATTCGTGGAACTACCTTCGCAAAGAACTCGCCAGAGCTGGAAGGTGAGAGTTTCGCAAGGGCAGGCCCTATTACAAAAGCGAATAAGATTCCGCCACCAAGCCACATTATCGCCGAAACGATGTGGAACCAAGCAAAAACCGCTGTAAGCAGCATCTCCGTAGACGCACCTGCCTCGGATTGGCCATAGCAGCATTTAACGGTGAATGCGGGTCCCGAACTCTCCCTCCAGGGTGCTGCTGAACGATAAGTTGACGCGCGCGCGCCAGTGGCGAGGATCTACAGTATGATGTCTCAGGACCCGCAATTGCGAATGCTCTGCCAGAAATACAACGGCTTGCGAATCATTGAGGCACCATCAATCTTTGAGATGGGGACAACGGCCATCATTGGTCAACAGGTCAACCTCAGGTTCACGGCAAAGGTCGAGCGGCAGATGACTGGGCTCTGTGGGAAACAAGTTCGCCTTGCGGGGCACGAATACGTCGGATTCCCCACTGCGGAGTCCATATGCAGACTCCCCACGTGGAAACTCCGGTCAATCCAATTCAGTCAACGGAAGGCTGAGTATCTTGTCGCCTTCGCCGAGGCCGTCGCTTCGGGTGAAGTTGATGACGAACTCTTCAACAAGCTCCCAGACGAGGAAGCTCGCCAGCAGCTGACGCGGTATCGTGGGATCGGCGACTGGACTGCTGACATGATTCTGATGCGAGCCCTGGGCCGCTTGGACATTCTCCCGTCACAGGATACGGGGGTGCGAACTGCGTACGGACTGGTCTTCCACAGAGATAGACCCACTAACGAAGACTTGACTATGCTGGCATCACGCTGGAAGGGCTTCAGGAGCTACGCAACCTTTTACCTTTGGGCCTCCCTCCCGCGGAGACGGATGAGTCCCTGAACGAACACCCGCTTTGGCCGCAAGATTCAGACACTAACTATTTTAGACTGAGATGGGCGATTACACCGAGACGTCCGGTGGCTACAGGAGCAGAGTGACCATGATTCCAGGCACTAAGACGGAGCTGGTTCCGATTCTCGACCGCACGAACGTTGAGCTCTGGAGAGCCATCAAGCGTCGTGACTACCGCTATGACGAAGCTTTCGTCTTCGGTGTCCGCTCCACAGGAATCTACTGCCGACCATCGTGCCCCGCCCGGACCCCCCGGAGAAATCAGGTGGCCTTCTTCCTTACCCCCCTGCTCGCCGAGCGCGCTGGCTACCGGGCCTGCAAGCGGTGCCGGCCAAACGACAAGGGCTTCGCGACTCTGCAGAGAACACGAATCGAAGAGACCTGTTCGTTCATAAACCAAAACCTCGACGGGAGACTCGGCCTGGCCGAGCTGGGGAAGAGCGCCAACCTGAACCCCTTCCACTTCCAGCGCCTCTTCAAACGAATCGTGGGCTTAACCCCGCGCCAATACGTCGAGGGAGTCAGGCTCAGGCGCGCGAAGATGTCGATGAACAATGGCGACTCGGTCCGGAGCTCAATCTACAAGGCGGGGCGAAACTCGACGAGCTGGCTCTACACGAATCCCTACGCCAAGCTCGGGATGCGGCCATCGGCATACAGGTCAAAGGGGAGGAACATGCACATATGCTATTCAATTCACAACTGCCGGCTAGGAAAGCTTCTCGTAGCTGGGACAGATAAGGGAGTTTGCGCGGTCAGCCTAGGAGATTCTGAGTCTATTCTCGAGGCCTCGCTGAGGACAGAGTACTCTTCGGCCAGGATAATCCGGACGAACACCAGCAAACTCGGGTCGTGGGTGAACGAAATCCTCGCGTACCTGGAGGGGGGAGATGTTGTGCCTCTGTACGCGCTGCCCCTCGACATTAGAGCCACATCATTCCAGCACAAAGTCTGGAGGGAGCTTCAGGCCATTCCATACGGATCGACCTGCTCGTACTCAGACATTGCCAAGAAGATATCGCACCCGAAGAGCGCCAGGGCCGTCGCCAACGCCTGCGCGAAGAACCCCGTCGCGCTGGTCGTCCCTTGCCACAGGGTGGTGCGCAGCGACGGGAACCTCGGCGGCTATGGGTTCGGGGTCGAGAGAAAAGCCTCCCTCATCCGGCGCGAAGAGGAGAACTTGAAGAGAACGAAGGCAGGCAGGGCAAATGAAGACTGAGCTTTCTGAGTTCTCTTGGCATCGGCGCCCTGGCCGGGACTTTCTAATATAGGCGCCCGAACTGACGAGGAGAGAAAGGGAAGCTGGCATGAAAGTCGCGATACTCGTGTTCCCCGGGGTGGAAGAACTCGACTTCGTCGGATTCCTAGAGGCGCTAGCAGTGGCCAACAGGCTCCAAGAAGAAGGGTACTTCGAGACTGAGCTAGTCGGGACGGAAGCTGGTCCCATCGAGTGCAGCGGAGGGCTCAAGGTGGTTCCGGACCGGATCCTAAGGGACCTCAGGGGACAGGACTTGCTGTTCGTTCCCGGCGGAGGAGCCAGGCGAGGCACGGGCGTGGACGCGCTCCTGGAGAACAGGCTCGTCCTGGATGCTCTGAGGAAGGCTCACGAGGAGGGGAAGATGGTCTGGTCGGTCTGCACGGGCGCGCTTCTCCTGGCTAGGGCCGGTCTCCTCGAAGGGCGCGCAGCGACCACCCACCACGAGTTCTTTGACGACCTGAAGCGGTCTGGAGCCAGAATTCGGAGGGCTCGCGTCGTAGTCGACGGAAGGATAACAACCGGGGGAGGCATCTCATCTTCGATCGACGTGGGACTCGAGCTAGTCAAGAAAACTCTCGGGCGCGAGGTGGCAAAGGAGGTGGGAGAGAGGATGGAGTATCCGCCTCTGAGACGTTGAAATATGACTTCACTGCCCGTTTGACACCGGATTCCCGTGGTGAAGTGTCCTAAGTGCGGAAAGGAGAACCCTTCTCCGGCAAGAGAGTGGACCGGTGGGAAGAAACCCGAAGGGGACATGAAGGTCCAGCGCTTCGTCTGCTCCTCGTGCGCAACCAGCTTCGTCGCCTGGGTCGACAGGACTGGCAAGTTCAGAGTGATGACGAGGTAGCCCTGGCTCGCCGGAGAGATAGTGGCATTCTACCTCTTTACGCTGCTCTTACTTGGTGGGACCCTGGAAGAGGCCCATCAGGTTCCCTTCGCTGTCCTTGAAGTACCCGAAGTAGCCCCACTCCCCCATCGGGGTCTTTTTGGTCACTGTCTTTCCGCCGTGCGTCTCCACAGACTTCAACACCAAGGTGATGTCGTCTACCTGTAGGGTGATGACAGGACCAGTGAAGGGTTTGACCATCTTCATCATGCCTCCATTGATGGAGCCTGGGGACTTGGGATTGCCCTCCTTGTCGACCTCGGTGGTACTAACAAGGGAGTACTCCATCCCGGGCATCCCCACATCGTTTGCCTTCCAGCCGAAGACTTCTGAGTAGAATGCCTTCGCCCGCTTCATATCCTTCGCTGGAACTTCGAAATGAACTACTTTGCCGTTCATTTGCATCGAAGAATTGCCTGCCGACAGTTCTCTTAAAAGATTGTGGAGGGACATTCGCCTCTTGAGCACCGCAAGACTGTGTGAACGTGCATGATTCCGGTTTCCTTCGGTTAGAGCTCTTGCCTCAGGCGAGTGTTGATAATGACAGACGAGTGTTGATGATGACGGACGGGCCTGGCAGGATTCGAACCTAGCCATGAATCATTGCTTCTGAATAGCTCGGATTGGGCGATTATGGCGGAAAAGAGTGCGTTTTGAGCTTATTTTTTGGTGCGGCCTCCGGGGCGCGGACCCAAATGGGTTCGATTCCCCTAGCAGGCAGCCCGGCCTGGCTTCGCAACCCCTGGTTCGATTGTCGCAGAAGTTGTATCCTGGCCACGCGCGCTATCTCCAACGTCTAGCTAGCCTGAGTTTCTCTGACGATGAAGTCTTTCCAATAGGCTTCGGCCTCCATCTTGTCCGTGCTCCCCCCCGTCTTCTTGCGAGCGTAGTCCAGGTCTCTCTCTGCGAGGTACTCCAAGTTGTCGTAGAGCTCCTTCCTCGTGCGCCGCATCTCGAGGATGTACTTCTTGGCGGTGTACCAGTAGGCCGGAGGGCTGTGGTAGAAGCTCTCAAACAGGATCTCTTCGTGGATTGCCTTCATGCGCAAGAGGAGACCCGCCTCCTCGAAGAAGTCCAGTACGTAGTAGGCTTCATCTACGAACTTCCCCGCAAGAAAGCCCGTCGCCGCCTTTCGCCTCAGGTCCTTCATTCTGTCGCTGTCGAACTTTCCTTCGAGCCTCAACAGCACGTCAAGGCTCCTGGTTATCCGCGCGTGCCTGTTCTGCAGCCAAACTGCAACTATCGCACCGGTGGCCGTCACCATCGCCGCCCAAGCTGAAACCATCGCCCAGTCGATGTCGAGGACCAATTCAGAAACACCCGGTGCGGGATTCTGAGTTAAGCTTTGGTCTAGGAGCGAGGTCGCGCGCTAGCGATGAAACAAGGGCTACGAACGGAGCAGTTTGTTCATCGCGTTGTTCCAGTAGACCCTTGTCTCTTCCAGTGGGAATCCGAGCGCCACGAGGGACTCCATCCCGTTCCACAGCGCCAGGATGGACCCAGCAAGCTCCCTGGCGTCGGCTCTCTTCCTCTTGCTCGTGGCGACGATGCACCGCTCAATCGCGTCCATGTACTGATCGTTGTGTTTCTTGAGGACTTCCCTTAGCTCAGGGTTCCTTGTCGCCTCGGAGATGACCTCGAAGCTGAGGCCGGCGGCCCGCTTTGAATCTGGCATCATCTGGTCGAAGAAAGCCTCGAAGGCCTTCCGCGTATCGCCTTGCTTGACGACCCATTCGATGACCTGCTCCAGCTCCCTCGGGGACGACTCGTAGGCCGCCTTGAAGAGGGCCTCCTTGTCCTTGAAGTATGTGTAAAGGGCCGCCTTGCTTATCCCGAGCTTCCGCGCTATCTCGTCCATAGTCGTCTGCCTGAACCCCTTCTCCCTGAACAGGACGCGCGCGGCCTCGATGATCTTGGAAGTGGCGATGCTCCTGTACTCAGGAAGGACCCTTGGCATGCTGGCGCCTCATGGGGTAGAAGGCTATTTAAGCTGACCGTCACTCGGAATAGTGACCGAAGGTTGATATAGTGACTAGTAGTCACTATAGGCGGTGAAATGAACTGATAACCCAAAAAACTGGCGAGAAAGTCTTCGAGGCGCTTTTCATTATTGGATTGGGCGTCATCTGGGGACTACGGTTCTGGTGGCCGGGCATCCTGATAGACTTCGGGGCCGCCTATGGAATAGCCTTGGCCCTCCGCCGAAAGTACTGGCCCGCAACTGCGTACATCGTCCTGTTCAGCGTCGTCCCGGCACTCTACGTCTTCCCGCCGGTCCTTAGCGCGTCAATCCCATTCGTGATCGCGGGACTCGGAGGGGCCGGACTGTACTTGGCCCTGCACAGGGAACCCTGCTGATTCAGAGTGGGCGGGGAGGACTCGGGTGGCGGGGCATCGGAGGTGGCTGAGTATCCTGGCGGGCGACCTTCCGGCTTCCTCTCCTCCATCCCTCCCAGGGTCAAGTGGTTCGTCTTCCTTGTCTTCTTCACTGCGGTCGGCTATGGGTACCTCCAAGTTCTGATCTCGGCGTACCTGCCTCAAGTGGGATACGACGCTGGCTCGGTGGGGCTGATACTCGGTGCCAATGGGATAGCTATGGTCCTGGGCTCTGTCCCCTTCGGCATCTACGCCGACCGGAGTGGCAAGAAACGCATCCTCATCCTGGGTTTGCTCGGCTTCCCAATGACGTTGCTCGTCTTCGCCCTCACGACCGCGCTTCCGGCCCTGCTCATGGCCGGTGTCTTTGCCGGCCTTGGAGAAGGAGCGTTCCTATCCTCATGGAACGCTCTCATAGCCGACATGACAACCGTCGCTAACCGGGAGAAGGCATTTGTTCTGTCATTCATCGTCGGGGCCTTCGCCTTCGGGCTTGGCTACATCGTCCCGTTCGCGTTCCCCACGCTGGAGTCAGTCCTCCATGTCGGGATCCTGGACATCCACAGATACTCCACCGTGGTGCTGGCCGCCTTGTCGGTCATCTCGCCCGTAGGCATCGCGCAAGTGCTGAAGGGCTACACGGAGCCAAGGAAGACGAAGAGGACGGGCGGGCTCGGGTCGCTGGGGCCGCTCTGGAAGTTCTCGGGGGTGAACAGCATCATCGGGCTTGGGGCTGGGTTCATCATCCCGTTAATTGCCACCTGGTTCTACTTCCGGTTCTCGATACCCGATACATACAGCGGGCCGCTACTGGCAGTCTCCAACATGACCATCGCCCTGGCAGCAATAGGGAGCCCGTTCCTTTCGAAGAAGCTTGGCACGGTCAACGCCATTGTGCTGGCCCAGGGGAGCTCGACGGTGTTCATGTTCGCGATGGCGTTTGCGCCTGACCCTCTCCTCGCAGGGGTGTTGTACGTCGTGCGGGCGGCTCTGATGAACATGTCTTCTCCCCTGGCCGACTCGTTCCTGATGGGCATTGTTCCCGCGGAGCAGAGATCCCTCGCCAGCGCCGTCAATTCCCTGGTCTGGAGGCTGCCCAACAGCGTGACGACAATCCTTGGTGGTTGGATCATGGCTTCAGGGAATTACGGGCTCCCAGTCTTTCTGGCGACTGGGCTGTATGTCGTTGGGATAACGGGGTTCTATGGAGTCTTTAGGAACGTGAAGCCAGCGTCGTAGAGTCAGTTTGTGCATCGACCTACGCGCGCTAACCATTGCGGAAGATATATTGATATATATCGATGTATTAGTCTAATGCTGATAGGACATTGTCTGGCGATTCCTCCAAGGAGATCCTGGGCAGTCTTTCTCTCCTGGACAGGCTTTTACCCATCTGGATCTTTGTGGCGATGGGCGCAGGCGTTCTAATCGGGTATGTCTTCCCCCAGACTGGTCCGCTGATCAATTCATTTCAGATCGACTCAGTGTCCCTTCCGATTGCTGCTGGTCTGATCTGGATGATGTACCCACCACTTGCAGCGGTCAACTACCGGGAAATCGGAAAGGTCAGGACCGCGAAAAAGATGATGAGCGTCTCGCTCCTGCTCAACTGGGCGGTGGGCCCAATCCTGATGTTTGGGCTCGCCTGGGTTCTCCTCCCGGACCTCCCCCTCTTCAGGGACGGAATAATCCTGGTCGGCCTGGCGCGTTGTATCGCGATGGTGTTGGTATGGAACATGCTCGCCGGTGGGGACAACGAGTATGCAGCAATCATCGTTGCGCTGAACGCGGTATTTCAGATAGTCCTCTACTCGGTATACGCCTACTTCTTCATCACAGTGTTGCCGACCTGGCTTGACCCGAATGCGGTCGCGACTGCAATCAACGTGAATCCCTGGGACATAGCACGCAGCGTTGCGATTTTCTTGGGCGTACCGTTCGCCATGGGGATAACAACGCGGTACGCCCTCGAACGCAGAGGAAAGGAATGGTACGAGCAGAAGTTTCTTTCAAAGCTGCGACCGACCGCGCTGGTGGGGCTGCTCTTCACCCTTGTCATAATGTTCAGCCTGCAGGGCAAGTATTTCGTTCAGCTCCCATTGGACCTAGTGCGAGTCGCCATCCCATTGGTAGCCTACTTCCTCCTCATGTTTGTGTCGTCTTTTCTTCTGTCATGGAAGCTTGGGTTCTCCTACCAGGAGACCGTCACCACGTCCTTCACCGCAGCGAGCAACAATTTCGAGCTAGCAATAGCCGTCGCCGTCGCGGTCTTTGGCCTAAGCTCAAGTCAGGCCTTCGCAACAGTTGTGGGGCCACTGGTAGAGGTCCCTGTCATGATTGGGCTCGTCTACGTCGCCCTTTGGTTGAAACCAAGACTCTTCAGGATAGACCTGCCTAAGACGAGAACCGCACCTCTTATACTGCCGGAGCGAACTGGAGGGGGCAAGGAGCCATGAAGCCCGGGGAGAGCAAATCGGTTCAGCGGCTAGTTCAGCTCGGAATCTGTCAATCCTCGGACATTAGACAGGCCAGGGTCGAGGCAGCGAAGCTTGCGTCTCCTGAGTATGCGATGAGGATTCGACGGGCGGAAAAACTTGTAGGAGCGATTGGTGATTCCAACAGGATAAAGATTCTGCTGCTTGTCTCCAAGCGGGAGATGTGTGTCTGTGAGCTTGAAGCCGCCCTCGGACTGTCGCAACCGACCGTGTCACATCACCTGGGTCTCTTGGAACAAGCAGGTCTACTTCAAAGGAGCAAGAGAGAGAGGTGGGTATTCTACAAGGTGTGCGACTCCCCAGCCTTGGACCTGCTAAAGAGTCTGATACCGTAGGCGATTGGTCTGTCTCATCCCGTTCGCAAGATACTGTTCGTCTGTGTGCATAACGCAGGCAGGAGTCAGATGGCCGAAGCGTTCGCAAAGAAGTACGGTCTGAAAGTGACGAGCGCGGGCACCGTTCCCGCCTCCGAGGTCAACCCGACCGTAGTCCAAGCAATGAAAGAGAAGGGAATCGACCTTTCGTCGAACACTCCAAGAATGCTGACCAGTGAGATGATCAACGAGGCGAGCCTGGTCGTCACGATGGGATGCTCAGTGGAGGAGGCATGCCCGAAACCCATGCTCGCTCAGTTGCAGAAGAAACTCGTCGATTGGGATCTCCCAGACCCCAAAGGTAAGCCACTTGCGGGCGTGCGAAAGATTAGGGATGAAATCGAGAAGCGGGTTATGGAGCTTTCAAGGAGCCGGCAGCGGGCTTCTTCGCCTTGATGTGCGAGCTGAAGTAGCTGAATGGGTATTCTCCAATGTTTGAGTCCGACACGTGTTCAATCTGTACATCTTGAAATCCAGCACTCTTGAGTAGGCTCTCGTAGTCTGAATCCGTTAGGGCTCCCGCGATGCAGGCCGACCAAGAATCCATGTCCTTTCTTGCGCTGTTGGGAATCTCTCTTGGAAGAGTGACGTCAGCGACCGCGAAGACTCCGCTTTCCTTCAGCACGCGAAAGGATTCCCTGAAGACGGCCGGCTTGTCGGGTGAGAGGTTGATCACGCAGTTTGATATGACATAGTCCACGCTGTTTGATTCGACCGGCAGGTACTCGATCTCTCCGAGCCTGAACTCCACATTCACGTACTTGTCTCCATACTTCGACTTTGTCTCTCTCGCTCTCCAGACCATCTCTGGCGTGGCGTCCACGCCTATTGCTCTCCCCTTCTCGCCGACGAGCTGGGAAGATCTGAAGATGTCTATTCCACCGCCGCTTCCGAGGTCGAGCACAACATCGCCTTCTTTCGGGCTTATCAGAAGCAGAGGAGAACC
>Ga0208038_1000072_pt1 | contig 109272 bp, 123 predicted proteins | sample June2015DPH_16_1_FD_184714 | JGI IMG/M metagenome (GOLD analysis project Ga0208038, IMG submission 184714) | Peatland microbial communities from SPRUCE experiment site at the Marcell Experimental Forest, Minnesota, USA - June2015DPH_16_100... | ecosystem: Environmental > Terrestrial > Soil >...
CAGTAATTTGGTTTTTGCTATTGCGCCTTTTGAGTATGGTCTTTTGACCATAGCACCTATGGTAGGACACCTTTCCTCACAAAAGGTGTCCTCTTTTTTAAACCACTGTTAAGTAAATGTATTATCTTTGGCATATTAAGCGTATCTGTCACGTGACTGCAAGCAAGAAGCGACAACCGTGCTAACCTTTGCACTTTTTAAACAGAGGGTAGTTTTTTGAACAAAGCCGATGCTTGGCAACAGCGCTCTGCAGCTGTGAAGCTTAGACGCAGCGCTCTGCTGACCGTCGTGGTGCGGAGTGAAAGGCTTTGAAAACGCAAGATACGACCGCTGAGGGTGACTTCATTCGAACGCAACACTGCAAAGCAATCGGGGCGTCGGAGACGGATGGAACAAGCCTCCAAGAATGTCGTGACTGGCAATCGCTTAAAAAGGTATATATGCTTGTCAAGCTTACAAGCGTTAATTGTTAATAAGCCTAGGCATAATTATCAGAACTTGCTGGAGGTCATCAATCTGCGAGATCTATTCTCTAAGCGGTCGATCGAGTCAGAGCTGCGGAATCCTACCGATGACTTTAACTTAGAGACGCAAGAAATTGAGTACCGAAAAGAGCTTCTCACCGGCCGCGCGTGTCGGATTAACGTTAAGCGGTCTGAGAGAAAGAAACAAGCACAAACCGGCATGGGATACTCCGAGTTAATTGAGCTCTCTGCGAAGAACTGCTACTTCTGTCCCACGAACATTAAGACGGCGACTCCGATGTTCCCGTCGAGTTTAGTGCCCGAAGGCAGAATCAAACTCGGAGAGACGACCGTATTCCCTAACCTATTCCCTTTTGCGAAGTATCACGCGGTCGCGACGGTCTCACGGCAGCATTTCCTGGGGATTGATGAGTTCACCTTAAGGCAGATACAGGATACGGTCAAAGCAAGCCTCAAGTACTTCCACTGCGTCAGATCAAAAGACCAGAAAGCCGTGTACCCAATTTTTAGTTGGAATTTCTTGCCGCCTGCCGGTGCGAGCGTGATTCATCCTCACGTCCAACTTACTGTAGACGAGCAGCCGACTAACCTCGCCTGGTTGTACCTATCAGCCTGTAAAAGATATTATGCAAAACACAAAGAGAATTATTGGATGCACCTGCTTGAAATTGAAAAACAAGAAGGTGAGCGATTTCTGGGAGAGATTGGAGGCGTTTCCTGGATAACTAGCTATGTGCCCCTCGGCAATGATGAAATATGTGGGGTATTCCACGATGTCTCATCCCTGTACGGCCTTGACGACACGAGCATCTCAGACTTGAGCAAGGGACTCAAACGGGTTTTTACAGCCTACACCTTGTACGGCGTTCACAGCTTCAATCTGAGCACATTCTCGGCGTCAAGTGAAGACGAGAGCTTCAGGCTTATCGTCAGGATCATTGCACGACCATACCCCCAAAGCTACTATAACAATGACGCAGGCTATATGGAACGGCTTCACGAAGAAGTAATCGTCGAGTCTATGCCCGAAAAAGTGGCGTCGGACTTGAAAGAGTACTTCGGCTAGTTTACTCCTCAGCAATGACAATCATGTCGTCTAAGGATCTTAATCCGAGCTTCTCAGACGATTTCACGATCCCTAGCTCCCCTTCTATGTAGAAAGCTGGGATCTCTTTCATTCCACGCTTGTAAGCGAGAAATGCCCGGTGATGCCCGTCCACAATATGGTAGCAGCGACCCTTTCTTGCTACCACGATGGGGTATACTACGCCGCGTTCGAACTGCTGTTCCCGCAGCAGCAGCTCTCCGGGATCTAAGAGTTTTTGAGTCGGGATCAGAGATTCAACCCCCACTCGCGTATGTCCTATTCTGACACCCGGGTGCAGCGTTTGAAAAAACGTGAAAATACGCTCAACATTCTCAGAAATGATATTTTCGATGCTCGCGCGCAGCATATCGGTAGCCGTGACGATTCCGATGACGCGTTCGCCCTCCAAGATGGGGAGATGGTGAATGTGGTTATAAGCCATCACGCCGGCTACGCTGACAATATCATCATCCGGTTTTGCGGACACGAGGTTCGTTGTCATAAGCGCCGCAATTTTCTGGTGGTGCTTCGCCAGAATGAGATCCGCGCTAGTGATCATGCCTACCATTTTCCCATCCGAGACGACGGGAAAACCTTGGTGGCCGGTTTTTGCAATGAGAGCCAACGCTTCAGCAACCGTGGCATTTGGTTGTAAAGGGATAACTGGAGCAGAAATGTACTCTTTGACGCTGACCAATTCGATTGGTGCCCCCCAAAACTTGCAAGTTGGGTCTTCCAGCCTTTCTTATGCGCCGTCGCCTGACTTTAGATAGTCTGATTGACTCGCACCTTTGTCCCGTACGTCACGCGGTCTATGGCGTTTTCGTAAACGAGGGTGTGCTTCCGAGCGACGTTCTCCCAGATTATATGGTTTGCCACATAGCCTTGTGCGTGCTCGCTGTACGTTTCGAGCATTAAGTCGCTTGTTAGCAGTATTGTGATGGCTTTTCGCAGTTCGTCAAGATCGTCGACTGGGACTGCTATTCCCGCGCCACTCGCCTCAATTTCTGCCTTCAGGCCCTCAAGTGACGAGACGATAGCGGGTTTGTTGAGTGCAAAAGAGTGTGCGAGGTTGCCGCTCTGTGATGCGTGCTTGTAGGGAAGGACGACGAAATCTGATGCCGAAATAATGCTATCGTAGGTATCAGGGTCAAAAGCGCCTAGTATCGTTTTGATGTTGTCTTTTGCGGGGGACTCTTCAATTTTGCGCAGTAATTGTTCTTTGTACTTGATTCCCGTGCTCGAACCTGGTCGAGCGTCGCCGGCGATTAGCAATATTGCCGTCTTGCCTGCTTCACGAATGGCTTCCGGCCAGATTTCGATTACGTCCTCGAACCGTTTGTTTGGTTCAAACCACCCTATACAAAGTGCGACCTTCTTGCCAGCAAGGCCGAAGCGCTCTTTTGCCAGAGGATCTGGGACGACCTCTTTGGCGCCATGCGATATGACGTGTACGTTGTGCGGGATCCAGTCAAGGTTGTAGGGTAGAAATAGCTTTTGAACTTCAGCGTGGACGATTGCCGAATCTAGCAGTCGCAGACTAACGTCCGTAAATATTGCCTCAGGGCGATCAAGAGACGTATAAATAGAGTGATAGGTCATAACGGATGGGATCTTCTCCAACTTGAATCGAAAAAGGAGCGGGATGATTCGGCCTCCATAGTCGCCGTGCGTTAAATAGAGCCCATACTCGTGCTGAATATGGACCACATCGGGCTTGATTTGCTGCACGGTGGTATAAACTTTTTCGTCCCATCCAGGGTCGTTAGTGTCGATGACGGGATAAACGCCCTCTTCGCGATGTCCGCCATATTCCTCGTCCGTGTGACAAATAATATCTACATGATGACCATTCTTTCGCAAGGCGCCGACGAGTTCCGAGCTGTAGGTAGCGATGCCGCAGTGTCGCGGCGACCAGCTTGTTACCATCACTATGTTCATTTATCGTCTCTCCGTGACAAATGACTGAGCGCAGACCCCATTTTGACGTGCATAGTGCGTATTTCGGCAGCTACTTAATAAAAGTTCGGTTCGAAGCTAAAAGATGCGCGGCGCTCAAAAAGCCTCACGCCATCAAAAAAAACCATATACATCGTTGCCTATCACTTCAATGGAGTTGTTATGAAAGCACTGATCTTATGTGACGGTTACGGAAAAGAGCAAAGTATCTACGAGGGTAACTCAAACGCGCTAATTTCTTTGACCGAGGGATTTACGGTAATCGACAAGCTCGTGCTCGATCTCGCCACCGTTGGACTACGCGAAGCAGTGCTTCTGACCCGTGTTTCTTTTTCCTCGGTGCAGGATGCACTAGGAAGCGAGCGTAAAGGTGTCAAACTCAGTTACGAGCAGGCAACCAGAACGTTCAAAAACATTGTATCCGTACTCGCCAAGATGGATGACGATGTCCTCGTTATGGATTGCGGCATTGTTGCTGACGTCAACTTAAAAAAGATGATCATGAAGTTCACCCACGCGGCGGCACCTGTATTGATCTATGTTGCTACCGGCGTAGAGTCGCGCGGCTCCACTGACCGCGTGTCTGGAGCTTTGTTTGACTGGGAGTCACGTGCGGTTTATGGCGGTATGTTCTGTGTTCGAAAAGGGTGTGAGCTCGGCCAATTTTTGCTCGGAGACGAACTAGAAAAGGTGCTTCCTCTGCTGGCGGATCTCGGGCAGCTTGACGTGTACGAAGAGGCCAACTTCTGCGGCACTTTTTACACTGAAGACGGGAAAAAAAGGATTCTCACAGAGTTTCACAATAAAACGGCAAAGCCGTGGGGATATGAGAAGGTTCAGATAATTACTGAGCTCTACTTGCTCAAAGAGCTATATATTCGCGAAGGCTACCAATCGTCGTACCACTACCATAAAAACAAAGATGAGACTATGCTCATCGTGCGGGGCACGGGCTATATTGAATTTGACGATCGTAGAGAGTACTTCGAAGTGGGAGACACAATCCACATCAAGCCTTACGAAAAGCACACCATCGTCGCAAGCACGGACACAATTCTGTATGAAGCTTCCACGCCATTTCTAGAAGATACGACACGCGTGAAAGACTTTTATCCCATTAGGTAACGGTCGATTGCGGCATCCGTTTCGTTTCGATGTCTCTTTTTACCTTGCTAAGCGTTCTTCCCAGCGCCTCAACTTTCGTGCGAAGAGGGCTGTTTGGTTGTGTTTCCAAAAGAAGCCGGATCGAGTTGAGTTCGCGATAGTAAGGGCCGAGCTTCCTATTAAAGTGAATAGCCTCATCTCGGCTAATATCGTTTCCTGCTTCAAGATCTTTCTGGATCGCTTCGACCTTGCGGATTACGTTGTTGATCTTTTGATTTATGTGCCCAGCGTCGGTCTTCATCGGCGCTTCATTAACGCCGAAGCTAAGCACCAGATCATTAAGTGAATCGGCGACAACTCTGCCGTGATCGGTGAGTTCCACGTACTTGACCCTGCCGACTTTCTCTGATCGTAGCAAGCCAAGCTTCTCCATGCCCCAAAGCGTTTTTACTGCGTGCGGGTACGTGCAGTTGCATTCCTTAGCCAGGACCGATACGTACGTTCGATCGTACGTTCGGATCGTGAGCAGCAGTGACGAAGGCATTTTGTGTAAGAAGACGCCAGCAAGCTCATTCGCGACCATTGCTTTTTTTTGGGGGCTAATGCTATATAAAGCCGTGTTAGGATGAGAAATCCCCTAACAGTTCACTAAAGCTTCTTCCATTCTTTAGTCCGGTCTCTATTAGGTGCTCCCGGCGAACTATCTGCAAGACTCGGTCTGCGACGGCTGCACTGTCAGTCGATGGGATTATGACGACTCCGTGCGTATCGGCTTTCACCAGATCACGCGGCCGTATTGAAAATCCATTGACGACGAGCGAAACATTCACCTCTCCTTTGTTCAGCGGCCTTCCGGCACGCGGGGTTATCCCTTTTGCCCACACCGGGTACTGAAGCGCATCTATTGTCGTGATGTCTCGACAGCTTCCGTATACGATTGTGCCTGCAAGTCCACGCCGTTGCGCTGCCCGAGAAGTTAAACCACCCCATACCGCGAAGTTGGAACCAGACCCGTCAATGAACAGTACGTCACCAATGGAAGCCACTTCAATAGCGCTGACCACGGTGCCCCAGTCGGTCGGATTCGTTTTAACGGTAACTGCGGGCCCGGCAATGGCCACGTGCGGCAAAACGGGCTTAAGACAACCCAACACATTGCGCCCATCCATGGCGTCCGCAATTATCGGCGTCGTGGTCTTCTTAAATAGGAGAATCAGGTCCGCTTCTGACCACGTTTTCGCCTTAGAGCTCTCCCGTGGTGACCTCATTAGGCGTTTCCAAAGATCGATCTCAGCCTTTTTCGGTTCCTGATTAGACAAAGGCAACTAGACCTCGTAGAGCAGCCTCTGGATCGGCGGCTTTGGTTACGCCAGAAGCGAGAAGTACGCCTTGGGTTCCAAGTTCGATTGCGGCCTTTACGTCTTCACCTTTCGAGATACCTGCACCACAAAGCACTTTCACGCCCATCGCAGCGTCGACCGCTCCCGTTACCACTTCAGGATTCGCTTTTGATACAGGAATACCAGAGCCAATCAATTCTGGAGGCTCAATCGCTACGAAATCGGGACAGAGTGAAGCAGCGGCTTTAGTCGTCGATACGTTGTTAGTACAGATTATTGTCGCCAAATTGGCCCTCTTTGCGGCCTGATTCGCAGCGTCAATCTCGGCCAACTCAAGGCGCCTCTCCGAGTGATTTATTAGTGTACCGCGGGCTCCAGCCTCCGCGAGCGCTTCAGCCAGTATGTGTCCTGTGTAGCCCCCGAATTGGATTCCATCGATATGCTGCGCGTAGACCGGGATGTCCACTTCGTGGGCTATTTGAAAAATGTCTGCGGCTTGTGGGACGACGACCATAGTAACGCCTGAGTCCTTGGCGACTTTGCTCGCGGCAGTCGCTAGTCCCACCGCATTTGCTCCAGTGCTTTCGGCATACGTCTTGAAATTAATCACAATTAACGGTTTCATGCGCGCACCTCCATAGTAGTTGAGTCAACATGTTCATGGTGGAACATCGCGGGGCTCCATGCAAATGGATGTCGGGCGAGCAACATTCTTAGAGGGCGCATATTTGACAGTTACATTACGTCTGAATGATCCAAAAAGGCCCGTATCGGGCCGTGACGTTCAAACCTGGGCCGCGTGACAAAGGCGGCGTTGCTTAGCCTAGAAGTCAGTCTTTACCCGGTACTGATCGATATCGCTCTGTTTCAACCCTTCGAGAAACACACGCGCAGCGCCTTCCACATCTCGCGCGGCTGTAATAGCGCGTCCTACGACTAGGATGTTGGCACCCGACTTTAGAGCCTCTTCGATGTTATCTTGTCGTATCCCTCCCGCCACTGCAACGAGCTTGGCGTACTTCTTCACGTGAGAGATGTTCCCCCACGCGTGTGCTAAGTCCTCGGTGTCGATTGCCCTGTGGAGTTCTACGATATCTGGCTTATTCTTGAGCGCCTTTAGAACGCTTTCTGGCTTATCAACGTTTAACATGTCCACAATAACGTAGATCCCGGTCTTATTTGCCTCTTCTATTGCTTTGTCTATGGTTGAGGCGGAGGCTAGTCCAGAGACCACAACGGCGTCAGCCGCCTCGTCTGCAGCTAAGCGCGCTTCGAGGTTTCCGGTATCGAGAGTTTTGAGGTCGGCTACAATGAAGGCGCTGGGGCGCGCCTTTCGCATCTCTCGAATGACTCCTAAGCCATAGCGTTTGATAAGAGGTGTGCCTGCTTCAAGGATGATGTGGTCGCTCGTTGGAAGCTGGTCCAAAACAGTGAGCACAGAACTCAGTTCAGTTAAGTCGATTGCCACCTGAAGGTACGGCGGATCCCAGAGCCGAGTAACTTTGAAGCCCATAACGGGGTGGAGCGATCGATCTTTTTCATAGAGAACCTTGTCCACAGATGGAAAGTTGCTCAACGCTCTTCTCAGCGCCAGTTTCGTAGCACCATAGTTGTAGCGGTAGATCTTCTCGTAATCTCTTGCGTCGGGGTGAACGTACACGGATATGACTAGTACGCACTGCTCACACGCTTCCTTTGCAATGACCCCGTCTTCGACGGCGTCTGCGACTGCTTTCGCAACCGCGGCTTGAGCGGGGCCGAAGACCCGCGCTGCCTGTTCTAAGTCTTGTATCGTTACCTTGGGGACGATGAGTGTAGCAGGCTTAGTAAGCAAATTGGGTCTAATTACAGCTAGAAGGGGGGTATGCCCCTTAGAGAGATGCGACAATCCACTCGCAAATGCTTGTCCCACTGGGCCATTCTTATCCCCTACCAAGAGGTCAATATGGGCCAGTTCAGGATCGGTGCCGATCAAAGCTTCGCCTACGTGCAATTCGGATTCCTCTGCTTTTTTAACACAATTAGTAGTAGGTATTTGGTCTATATAGCTTTCCTTTTGGCGCTGCACCCCAAAAGTATGCAGAATTAGTCCTGCTTTGCGGTGAGGTAGACCTGAAGTAACTTTTTGCTCACGACATGGACGTCGTGGTTCTGAACGGTTTTCCGTGCGTTCTCTCCGAGCCTCTTTGCGCTCGCCTGATCTGCGATAACATCGTTGATGGCGCTCCTGAATTCTTCGGCAGTCGTGAACTTGATGCAGTTGCGTCCGTCTACAAAAGTGCTGTACGCGGGCAGGTCTCGTAAGATAAGAGGCACTCCGCAAGCAGCTGCTTCAAGAGCGGCAATCCCTTGATTCTCTTCGTAGCTGGGAAAAACGAACACGTCCGCTGCACTCAGGGCCTCGCAAATACTGTCCACTCGGCCCGTGAAGAGCACGTTTTCGGGGGCCGCTTCGAGCACATTTTTAGCCGCTTTGGGCAAGAATGGCCGCGCTAGGATCCTCCCCACCCATACGAACCGGAACCGCGGCAGCTTCTTGGCGGCGTCCACGAAATCAATGATGCCTTTTCGCAAGAAAACCAGACCAATTGAGAGAACCAGTGGGCGGTCATTCAAAGCATGCTGCGTTCTAAACTTCATTGCGCGTTTTTCATCGCACTCGTACAAGCTTAAATCAATCCCATTGCTGAGAACCGTGATTCTCCGCTTGATGTTGAGCGTGCTTTTTAAGACCTCCTTTGTGTACGCGGAAGGCGCGATGCAAACATCAGCAAGATTGTAGAAGAAGCCCAGGTATCCTTTTAGACACGCGCTGATGAAGGTGGCGCCGAAGTAACTATTGGCGACATCCTGTGGCGTCGTATGGGCGTGTATTATCACTGTCTTGTGACGCGCTTTATGTAACAGCGCTAACAGAAGAGCGATGGGCCCAAATGTGTGGGCGTGCATGACGTCGCATATCCTTATCGAGTTTTGGTAGAAGCGCACGCCCTCCGATTCGAGTAGTCTCAACATTTTTTTCGTGTTGTTGATGCTCGTAAGGATGCCGCTCTCGCCGTACGTCCCGTATACCAGGTTCACGCTCAACATGTGCTTTTACGCTGCGCCATTCGTTTAAGCGATCATACATTCGTTAAGGGTATTGAGGCTTCTAGCGATGATCTCCAGTGACAGTGTCAGTTGGCTGTCGCCGACTGTGATAGAGAGTGCTCCTCCGCCGACGGTTCCAATCGCTGCATATGGGACGTCGTGAGCTTCGAGAACGGCTGAAACGAAGTTGAGGCTTTCAGGGGTCACCGTAAAAATCGCTCTGCCGGAGCTCTCAGAAAATAGTTCGTTCTCATCGTCTAAACAACTAGATAAGTTCACTTCGGCGCCGACGTGTTTGCACATTTTTCCGAGCGCAGCTATAAGGCCCCCGCGCGAAATGTCAGAGGTGGCCGTGATCTTTCCGGTCTCGACAACTTTCACCAATGCGTCGATAGTTGTTTTAATCGTTGCGCGGGGTTGCGGGACAGCACCTCCGATCTCAAAGATTTCAGCATACTCCGACCCACCGTATTCCGGATACGTTTCGCCGATCATCATTACGATATTTCCCTTTTCTTGGAAAACTGCCGGTGGGACCGCGGAGATATCCTCGAGAATTCCTACCATTCCGATTGACGGAGTGGGGATAATCGCCGTGTGGAACTCTTCGCTTTCGTTGTAGAGTGAAACATTCCCGCCGACGATTGGTGTGTCGAGGATGCGAGCAGCGTGAGAGAGCCCTGCCACCGCTCGTTCAAGCTGGAAAAAGACGTCCGCATTTTCTGGGTTGCCGAAGTTGAGGCAATTGACAAATGCGACTGGCGTTGCCCCTTTCACCGCTAAATTCATTGCATTTTCAAAAACCGTGCCCGCTGCCCCTTGGAATTGATCCTTGGCGACGTGTGTAGGATTGCAGCCAGAGGACAGCGCTATGCCCCGTCGGCCGTCAATCGAGAGGACTGCCGCCCCGTTGCCTGGCTTGACTACAGTCCGCGTTTGCACTTCGTGGTCGTATTGTCGATACACCCACTCTTTCGTCGCGACGTTTGGAGACGAAAGCACGCGCAGCGCCTTCTCTTTGAGCGTTAGGTCTCGAGTTAGCGACTGTTCAAGATGCGGCTGCGTTTTTGCGCGTTCAGGTGTGCATAATGGTGCCCCTTCGGTGAGTAGCTTAATTGGTATGTCGGCGACTACCGTTCCGCGGAACTCTACGACGTATCTAGGCTCGTCGATTACCTCACCGATTACGGCGCTATTCAAGTCATACTTGCGGGCAACAGCTAATATTTCCTGAACGTGCTCCGGCGGGACCTCGAGGACCATCCGCTCCTGCGACTCAGAGACCATTATTTCGCTCGGTGTCATGCCGGCTTCGCGCAAAGGAACGGCATCGAGCACAATTCGCCCTCCAAACGTTGAACACATTTCGGCCGAGGCCCCTGACAACCCTGCGGCCCCTAAATCGCGACACGCGAAAACATAGCCTGTAGCGACTGCTTCGAGCGTTGCATCGATGACTAGTTTTTCAGTGTACGGGTCGCCAATCTGCACGGAAGGCCTGTCAGACGCTTCAGATTCCTCACTAAGATCTCTCGAGGCAAAGGATGCGCCGCCGAGACCGTCTCGGCCGGTGGCAGACCCTATAAGGATGATTTTGCTGCCAGGTTTTTTTACGCGCCCGGTGACGAGCGTATCAGGCTGGCCTAGTCCAATGCAGACCACGTTGACGAGAGGGTTTCCATCGTAACTCGGATGAAACAGGACCTCACCATTGACAACGGGCACCCCTATGCAGTTGCCGTAATCGCCGATTCCTTGAACAACGTGCTCGAATAGATAACGGTTTTTCTCATTTTTTAAGCTGCCAAAATACAGGCAATCCATCAGAGCGATCGGCTTGGCGCCCATTGAGATTATGTCGCGCACGATTCCGCCGACGCCGGTCGCGGCGCCGTCGTACGGATCGACGTATGAAGGGTGATTGTGACTTTCCATCGCTATCGCGAGAGTGAGGTGATCGCTCAGCTTTATGATGGCTGCGTCATCTCCGGGGCCCACAATAACGATGTCGCCGCGCGTGGGCATTGTCTCCAGGAGTGGCTTACTCGTTCGATAGGCGCAGTGCTCTGACCATAGATTTTCGAATATTGCACTTTCGACGTCATTGGGCCGGCGGCCGAGTGCTGCTGAAATGACTCTTTCATCTGCTTCTTTCAACACCATCTTTGCACTCCTATAGTATCTTCATTAGTTAAACTTTAGTTATTCTTTTATGCGTGCAATAAGATCTCTTTGTAGTCGCATCACGTGCTAACGCGAGCCGGGGGTGGGGAGACGACCAGGATCCGCTTGGGGTGTAGTGGATGGCACTACGATCACTGGCGAGGGGTCTTTTACGACACACGTTACAACTACCTGGAACAATATGTCAGGTTTTTCAACTCTGTCGAAGTAAATTCGACGTTCTATCAGTTTCCGACGGAGTCCCAGTTGAAGAACTGGTACGCCACGACTCCCGATGACTTCACGTTCTCCATAAAAATGAACCGGAATATTACGCATACAAGACGGCTGCACGATGCGCGCAGACCGCTCGATGACTTTTTGGAGACTTGTTCTGTGCTGGGGACAAGTTGGGCCCATTTCTCATAGGGCTCCCCCCAGCCTTTAAAAAAGATCTGGAACGTTTTGACGAGTTTCTTTCCATTCTCCCGAAACACCGGTTTGCGTTTGAGTTTCGCCACAGTTCGTGGTTTGACGACGAGGTTTTTGAACGTTTTCGAGGACAACGAGAGTTGACATTGGCGATGCTAGGTGCACAATTCGACAGCAATGTAGAATGCTTTACGGATTTTGCCTACATAAGATGGCACGCTCGCGGCAGGAACGGAGACGGCTACTCGGCTAGCGAGATAGACTACTGGGCGCGTCAAATCCGCGAGATTTCACAAAGAGCGGATGTCTTTGGTTACTGGAACAACGATGCCCACGGATATGCGCCGCAGAATTGTCTGCAGCTGATGCGAAAGTTAGCCTCACTTTGAGAACATGCATCGACAACGCCGAGAGTACTGCCTGCTTGACTTCGCGTGCTTGGCACTGTATGGTGCCTCTTGGGTCCCGCACGGCTTGGGCAGCTAGGCTTCACACGTCGAGCTCTTCCGCCTTTGCACAAACGACGAGAGATTAAGTCAGGTGCCTGACTCCGACGCGTTGTCGTCAATAACGGGCAAAAGGAGGGCGCTAACCGAATAGGGCCCCTAATCCCTCCATTCCTGTTTCTTCTTCCTCTTCCTTATCCTTCTCAGTCTCTTTTTCCTCTTCGGCCTTTACCTCTTCCTTCTTCTCGGCAGGCGCTGGGGCGACCGGTGCAGATGCTGCGGGAGCTCCTACAAACGCCGCTGTGGATATAGCCTCGTCGATATCGATGCCTTCGAGCGCTGCAATTAGTGCCTTTGCCCTGGCCTCGTTGACCGTCGCGCCTGCTGCGTTGAGGACGCTGGTAACGCCCTCTTCACTTACTTCCTTGCCTGTCTCGTGCAAAATTAGTGCTGCATATACGTATTCCATTTCGATATCACCTTTGCTCTGTATTGTGGATCTTTAGATTATCCAAATAACGCTCCTAGACCTTCCATGCCAGATTCAGATTCCTTCGCCTCGTCCTCTTCTTTCTCTTTTGATTCTTCATCTTCCTTTTTTTGCGCTGGCTCTTCTTCAACGGACTCGGGTGCACGTGCGTGGGCGTCTTTCAGGGCGATGAGCTCATCGTCCAACGCTTCGTTCGGAAGCTTGTTAACGAGCGTTAATGCTACGGCTTGTGCTCTCGAGAGCAGAGTTTTGAGCACTTCAGGCTCAAAGATCTCGGCGTTGACCGCGAGGTTCATTGCTTCAAATGAGGCTTTTTGAAGCAGCGGTGCAGCGGTGAAGGACGTTGGATAAGCCGTGTTAATTGATAAATTAAGGCCGTTTGACACGGCCAACACAAATTGACCAAAGTACGCTTTCTCATCGATGCGCAGGTTTTCTGGGACGTAAAGCACGTCGCCGTCGTATGCTGCTCGAAGGTACAAGCCAACTTCCATCGGGTAGATTTCGAGGCGCTGAAGCACGCCAGCAAGCCGCACGCTGATCGCTTCGCCGGCTTTAGCGACCGTTTTTGTTTCGCGTATCACGATTTTGCCCTTTTCGATCGCGGCTGGTATCCCAGCGTTTTGAAGATCCCCGACGATAGGCCCGGGTCTAAACGACGTAGCCCCTTTCTCTACAATGATATCCGTAGGCGCTCTATCGCCTGCTTTCGCTGGCGCGGGAGTTCTGCTGTTTTCGAGCAGTTTAAACAGCTTAAATGGATTCAGATCGGTGAATACGAGTGCCGTCTGCCCCTCAACGCTTTCAAACAACTTGAGCGTCATCTCGCCAGCCTCTTCAAGCGCACGGTGGATGAGTGTATTTCGCGCGACTTTTATTCTCGCGATATCTCGGAGCTCGGCCCTGATGCTCTGAAATTGACGGGCAGGGATACCATGGATGCTCACGACCGCAATGACTTTGTGCGTCTCGGCCTCGGCTTTGATGCTCATGACTTCGTCGTCTTTCCAAACCGGTCGGTGAACGTTGTCGATTGCTGCCATTTCACATCAACCTCACTGCGGGCCCCATCGTGGTCTTGACGTAGACTGACGCAATGTTCTGCTTGCCGTTCTCGAGTCGTGATTCTACGGTATTTAGGAGCGCTTCGACGTTGGCTGCGATGTCTTCGACACTCATGCTCAGATTGCCGATCAACGCGTGGAACGTCGGCTTATCCTTGGAGCGCACCTTGACTGTTCGTCTCAGTCGATTGATGAGCGGGCCGGGATCGGCGCTTGACGGCACAGGATCGGGCATCTTGCCCTTGGGGCCTAGAATAGGACCAAAACTCTTGCCTATAGAAGGCATCAACGGCGCTTCCGCGATAAAAAAGTCAATTTCTCGCGTCGTTGATCGGATGAGTTTCTTGTCGCCGCTCATCTTGTCAATATCTTCAGGAGAGATGATCAGGTCAGCGCCGTCGCTTTGCGACTTAATAGCGAGATCCCCTTTCGCAAAAACCCCGATTTTCGTTGCTTTTCCGCGCCCGTTCGGCAGCACGATGGATTCAGTTATCCTGTTTTTTGGCTGGCTTAAGTCAACATTCTTGAGATTGACAATCAAATCAACGCTTTCTGTGAACTTCCTCTTAGGCGCCGACTCAATCGCTTCATTGACGGCTTTAAGGGTGTTTTCGTTTACCATATTCCCTCCGTAGTATCGTCGACCACCGCTGTGATCTCCTACGGTGCAATCATCAGATGGAGTAAACCTTACTTCAATCTTTCGCCAGAGTTCATGCGTCGATAAACAGATCTGCGTATTCTCCGGCGTCTATCGCCTTTTGAACATCTCTGGCTGGTTTTTCGCCGACGGTAACGCCCATCGATAGACAGGTGCCCAAAACTTCTTTGACGGTGTTTTTCAGCTCGTACGAAAGGGAGCTCTGTCGTTTCATTTTTGCTATCTTGATCGCTTGAGCGATGCTGATATTGGCAACAGGCCCCTCGCCAGACGATCCTTTCTCTATTCCCGCCTCTATCAGAACAAGCGCCGATACAGGGGGTATACCTATCTCAAGCGTCACATTCTTCTTGTCGTCGACAATGACTTTGACAGGCACCTGCATCCCGTTATATGACGCAGTTTTTGCGTTGATGTCGTCAACAATTGCTTTGATGTTGATCCCGAGTGGTCCTAGGGCGGGTCCTATCGGCGGACCGGGGCTCGCCTTCCCCCCTGGCACCAACACTTCGATTACGTCAGCCATGTTATTCGCGCTCCTCCTTGCTCAAGACTCGCACGTGATCGCCGCGCACCGTAATTGGTATCGGCACCATAGCCTCGAAGAGTTCGACCGTAATCTCCTCGCGGCGCTCATCAATGCGTTTGACGCGGGCCCGTTCTCCTTTGAATGGGCCTGCAATAAGTTCAATGATATCGCCGTCTTCAATGCCGGCCACGGCTGGTTTTGGCGTCAAGAAATGCTCGATCTCTGCGAACTTCGTGTTTCCCTTCACGACGCCACGAGCGTGCGGTATGCCTTGAATCGCCTGTTCTACTATTTCAAACTTGGTGGTCTCCACGAGCACATATCCCTTGAGCTCTTTCGGCACAAGTATCGCGCGGATGTCATAGTTCTCCTTTTTGGCAGCGAGTGCGAGCAAGTTGGCCACGGCCCGTTCTTGATTTGCCGTGGTTTTTACGGCGTAAATTGAAGATTCGAGCTCATTTTGCTCCTGACTGGACATGATTCCCCTCACTTATAACTCTCTAACTCGCCGCTGACTGGGTCGTCACGTTCCCCGTTGTATTCGCGGCCGAGGTAATAGAACTATTTTGCGTTGCGTTAATAGCCGGTTCCGAGGCGTTCACTACGTTACTTGTGGCCGTCGCTGTTGTGTTCGTCGAGTTGGTGGCACCGAAGTACTGCGGCGCTTGCACCATGACCAAATATATCAGAAACCCGCCCACACCGATTATGACGATTCCTATCGCGGCGACTTTCGCTATCGTCGAGAATTCTTCACGCGTTGGCCTTCTCGTAAGCGTCAAGATTCTCCGGTACTCACCGAGCTTGCGCTCGATCGTCTTGCGAGAATAACGGCCCTCTGATGCAGTCGCCTCTTGCAGCCTAGAAGCCTTCGACGAAGCGCTCGCTTGCTTTTTGTCTTCTTTAGGGGCCTCTCGTTGCTTTTTAGGCTTTGACGAAGGAGTCCCCTGCTTTTTAGCCATCGTACATTCACCAACCTATAGTGCAGCAAAAATGCGCAAAGTAAATATGTGGCGCCCGAGGCGGCGCTTTATACCACTTTGCGTTTCAATAGTATAAAATGTTTTGTGGAGGATGTGCCACGTAAGCCTTTATTTGACGAAATCTATGCCGTATCGTTGAGCCCCGGTTTTTGCCTTAATCGCTTCGCTCTTGCCATAGATCTGAGGCGACTTGACGCCAGTGACGATAAGGAGAGTTCGTACCATATGGTCGAGCTCGGGGTCGATCTGTGCGCCCCAAATAATTCGCGCGTCGGGATCGATACGCTCGTAAACTTCCTGTACGACGCCCTCTGCCTCAGTCACGGTCATGTCTGTACCCCCGATGACGTTGACGATAGCGGCAGTAGCGCCAGAGATGTCGACGTCCAGAAGGGGACTTCTCAGAGCTTTCTTCACCGAATCCACGGCTTTGTCTTCGGCATCCGACTCGCCAAGCCCAATCATTGCCACGCCGCCTTTTTGCATGACGGTTCTGACGTCTGCGAAGTCGAGGTTGATGAGCCCTGGTTTGGTGATAAGTTCGGTAATGCCCTTGACGGCCCGCATCAGCACTTCATCCGAAACTTTGAATGCGGCTTGCAGTGGCAGTCGGGGAACCACTTCTAACAGTCGGTCGTTTGGCACAACGATGACTGTATCAGCCATGTCACGCAGCCGCTCAAGTCCTGCTTCAGCATTGGCCCTGCGCACCATGCCCTCCACGCCGAATGGGAGGGTCACGATAGCTATGGTGAGGGCCCCTGCATCGCGTGCAGCCTCTGCGACGACCGGCGAGGCCCCAGTTCCAGTGCCTCCACCTAAACCGGCTGTAATAAACACCATGTCCGCTCCGGCAACGCTTGCGCGCAGCTCTTCTTGGCTTTCGAGGGCTGCTTCTTCGCCTATCTGCGGCAATGAACCAGCGCCGAGTCCGCGCGTTCGCTCCTTTCCAATCAGGATTTTTCGGTCCGCCGTCGTGTTCCTGAGGTGCTGAGCATCTGTGTTGAGCGCAATAAGTTCGGCCCCTTCAATTCCCTCTTCGGTCATTCGTGTGATGGTATTTGATCCCGCGCCGCCGCATCCGATGACGATGATGTTGGTTTGAAGCGTTTTTAGCACCTCTTCAAGCTCTTGGTCGGCGGTATAGGACCCTTGCGGCGATTCGCTTTTCTCGTCGCTTGCGCCCCGTGCAAGCGCGTCTTCAATTATGGACTTCATTTCGTATCCTCCACTTCATGGTCTGCGAAAGGCGTTACTGTCGACCGCACGTCGGCATTGGCGACATTAATAGCCTTTCTAACCTTCGTAAATACATCCTCGGGTTTAATTATCCTGTCGTCTATGTTGATCGACTCGCCGCGTGCCAGCTTCGCGTATAGTGGTCCTTCAGTCACGCCAAGCGATCGTGCCAGTCGTGGGTTAAATTTGCGTTCGGATATATATAGTTTTGATTTTTGCTGCGAATACTCAATCTGGTACCGCTTTTTCAGTATTTCCACGCACCCGTTGAGCATCTCATCCCGTATCTTTTGTGCGTCGCGCCCCGATGGAACCAACATGGTAGAAATAGTCCCATCTTTACGCTCAAGGTATACTATTTTTTCGCTTTCAATCAGCTTCAGCAAAGCTTCATCGTCGACATTTTGTGCCCGCTTTACGATCGACGGGTTCAGCGCAAGCGGCGTCAATTCCATACGATCCTCAAGTGGCGTTCGCGCGTTGAGTGCGTCTCGCAATGAAGCGCTGACGTTTGTTTTCTCCGCTTCTGCAGGCAGGCCGTACACCCTCAAGGCGCGCTTGATTTTCAGGTATGGTTTCCAAGAAACGTCTCTACGTCCCTGAATGTCAGCCAGCCTAAGGACCTCAAACCCCAGATCGTGCACGGTCGCCTCGATTCGAATTCGTTCAGCGCCCATATGTTTTCGATCAAAATAGGCGAATTGTGCCTGTGATTTCTCAAATGCCTCTCTAATGATCTCGCGAGTTAGGTATTCGAGCTGATATGCAGCAAAAATGTGGCCGAAGCAAATGTCACTGCTTAGAAGCACGTCGGCGTGTCGTACGGCATAGTGCGGCCCCCCGAATCCAACGGCCGTCGGGCAAGGGATGCCGAGAGATCGCGATTCCAGTTCGAGAAGCGCTCGTGCCACGGTGTCGCCGAGCGCTTCGTCATTCCACTCAGGTTTCGTGCTGCCGATTTCGACAAACAACGAGGGGGTTTCGATGGCCGAAGGACCGTGGTGGGTTGCCTCCACGAGGACCTCAACATTTGACAGGTTCGTGAGCGTTTCCACTACAAGTTTTAACGCACAGGGGGCTGCGCGCGCTAGCACGCCATTCGACCCCTTTCGAGTAAGTCCGCTAACGTCTCCGGTAAAGTGAGCGGTGAATACCGGTCCTTTCCGTGTCTCACTTTGGTGACGAGACGCAAATACGAGCAGGTCAGTAGCGAGGCCTTGGTCTAGAGCTTCTTGATCAATCAGCTTGCCTTTGACCATAACAAGCTGAACGTTCCCGTACGTCCATTCGGCGGGGCCCTCAGAGCTTCGCGTCCACCGGACTCGTTTTAAAAGATGGCGCGCGATGTTTTGCGAGGCATCGTCTACTTCAGAACAAATAATCGCGACACGCATACAGTGCTATGGTCGAATGCGCACGCTATAAGTTTTTGGGAGCTGAACGGGCCGCCCGAAGCTAACGATCAACTACGAGACAGTGCGTGGTTCGCGGGTCACGATATGAAGATAAGCGTTTTTTCTTTTGCGGGCCCTTCGTCGATCACTTGTAGACTGTGTTTATCGACTATTTTTCGAGTCGTTTCCTTGAGTTCTTGGGTATCAGGGACGTCGATTTGAATGACATATCCCTGAAATTCATCTTTTTTCGCTTCATACAGTCGTGGGAATTCTCCTGCTTCGTCATATCGCTCGTATGTCTCGGGCCGCAAGCTCACCATAAGCTGACGTGCCACCATGAGCTTGACATCGGTGAGGCCACTGAGCTCCGCAGCGATGCTTTTTAGGGCTCTTTGCGCCGATTGCTCGCTGTCGAAACAGGTGGGGACCGAGTACATTTCAGTTTCAGAGTCGTACAGCCCCCTACGAATTCCAATTATTAGCCTTGCTTTCTTCATGTTCTGCTGCTCCCCTCAGTTTGCGGTCGCGACGCTATAGTTATTCATGAGCCCTGAGTTATACCTTTCGCGCTAGAAAACCTGCAGAGGCTAATACTCTGTCCTCGTGCGCGTTCTGACTAATCCGTTCGCGCACAGCCGCGCCATCATCACCTATTTAAATGAATAGCACCTAAGACAATCCGAAGCGGGGTGGGGTAGTCAGGAGATCCCGACGGGCTCATAACCCGTAGACCAGTGGTTCAAATCCACTCCCCGCTACTAGATCGGCATTTAAGTGTGTGGTTCTTTTTTGGTGTAAGATTCGTCTAGCACAGCTGCGTTACTTATTGAAACTTGATCGGCGCTGGTTGAGCGGGTAAGAAAACGTTAGTTTGAATAGAGACCCGCGATAGTTGATGGCAAAAATAGGAGGTTAGGAGGGTCGCGTCTAATTCACTCAGTACACGATTCAGCTGCTTTGTTTAAGTCCGCTTCGAGGATCTCAGGACGTGTTACGCCAATATAGTGCTCTATGATCTTCCCATTACATTCCAGAATAAGTGTCGGTACGACGCGGATCCCATACTTGTTAGCAAGTTGCAGGTTATCGTCCACATTAATTTTCTTGAATTCGATCTTGTCCCTAAGCTTTTCTTCAAGCTTCTCGAGTATCGGATCCTGTATCTTGCACGGTCCGCACCAGTCAGCATAAAAATCCATCAGTATCGGTTTTGCCATAACGATTTACCTCGCTACTCCCCTTGTGAAAACGTGCATATATATTGTTTTTGCCTGACTGAGCTGCTCTAGCCCCGTCAATTCTTAAATCGTTCAATCTCTTCAAAAACCAGTTGCATGACGGGGTCAATCGCGGCTTGGACCTTGGGCGAAAGATCCGTGCAAATCCCTTCGACCCGTTCGACTTCGATTCCGATGATGGTGATATTGTTCGGCATAAGCTCCGGTTGAATCTGCCGGCCTAAGCGCAGCGTATCGACCAAATTAAGGTCGTGCAACGACATCATAAACAGGTTTGCGGGAGGCAATTCCTTGTCGGTGAACTTATAGATCGATCCTGGTTCTCCTCCGCCACCTCGCACGGCGTCGATGATAATTACGTCATCAGCGTCCTCCATGTAGTCAAGTATCGCCAACCCGCCGACACCGGCATTCACCAGTTCGACATCGCTTCGATTCATTTGCTCGAGTTTCTCGAGAATGTGGACCCCTACACCGTCGTCCGCCATGAGGTAGTTGCCTGCCCCGAGTATCTTTATTACGTGCTTTTCGCCTTTCACCGTATCACCACGTGCGCGGTCTTGAGCAGATGCATTAACTGCCGTTGATTAGGCGCCTCTGCTTTATGGTCTCCCAAGTATTAAAATAGACTGAACGATATACTGACAGCGGACAGCGCTGACCGGCGCCAACCAAGCGATCACGGGACGGGAAAGCGGTGCGCAAAACCTCACAGACCTCGGAACGTCGCGACCAGCGAATCTCCAAAGACCAGTACTATATGGCACTCGCAAAGACCGTTTCTTTGCGCGCAACGTGCACGAGGCGCCAATATGGGGCCATCATCGTCTCAACTGGTGATCACATCCTGTCGACGGGATACAACGGGGCCGCACGGAACGAACCGCACTGTTTAAACATCGGGTGCGAGCGGGAGCGCTTGAACATTCCAAAGGGTGAACGCTACGAACTCTGTGTGAGCGTCCACGCCGAGGCGAATGCGATCATACAAGCCGCCCGAGGGGGTGCCGCCATTAATGGCGCTACGCTTTACGTTAACGGCACTCCGTGCAAGATGTGCTGGCGGCTCATCAAGAACGCGGGTATTGGTAAGGTTGTGTTTGTTGAAGATAACTCCGAATCGCCCGACTTCGGTGCACTCATGCGCGTAAACGCACAGGACGTCACGCTGGCCCACATGCACTCCGCGAAGCGCGAAGAATGCTAATATTTTGCGAAGCTGATTCTAAACGAGAATCGGGCTAAAAAGGTACGAGGCGGAGCCCAAAAAGCAAATAGCCGCAAAAAGACCGCGACTACAGGTAAGCCATGCAGCACGGAGAGCGCAAGTATCTTCTGGGAAATGAGGCGATTGCCTACGGCATATTGGAGTCAGGGGTCTCGCTCGTCTCTGGTTATCCAGGAACGCCGTCGTCTGAGATTATACCTTTCATTGCGCAGCAGGTCGAACGCTACGAGAGGCCACCCCACGTGGAGTGGTCGGTTAATGAGAAGGTCGCGCTTGAGGTCGCCGCCGGCGCGTCGTACTGCGACGTGCGCGCCGCCGCCGTTATGAAGCACGTCGGGCTAAACGTCGCTGCTGACCCCTTGATGACTCTCGTACACCGGTGTCAAAGGCGGTTTAGTGCTCGTCGTGGCCGACGATCCAGGGTGCTTCTCTTCGCAGAATGAACAGGATTCACGCAGGTATGCGCAATTTGCGAAGATCCCCTGTCTCGACCCATCGACGCCGCAAGAGGCCTATGACTTCGCAAAGTATGCGTTCGCGTTGTCTGAACTGTTCGAAATCCCGGTGATGCTCCGACCTACGACCCGCGTTTCGCACGCACGAGCCTCCGTCACGTTAAGCGGAAGCTATAGCGATCAGCGATCCGCGCACTTCGAGAAGGACCCCAGGCGGTGGGTCATGGTGCCGACGCACGCGCGCCAAAGACACGTAGAACTGAACAGAATTCAGCCATTGCTTCGCGCCGAACTCGTCTCTTTGAATAGCTTAACGCTCAAAAGATCTCACTTCGGCGTGGTCACCGCTGGGGTGGCTGCAAAATACGTCGAGGAGGCGCTGAAGAAGTTGCGACTCGAAGCTTCCGTGCTGCGCATCGCTGCGTATCCTACGAACCATGACCAAATCGCGACGCTCGTGAGCAATTCGCGTCAGCTTCTCGTCGTCGAGGAGCTTGAACCCGTAATCGAAGAGCAAGTTAACGCTCTCGCGGGTACGGTCGAGGTGTGCGGAAAGCTCACCGGCCACGTCCAACGAGAGGGTGAGCTCACGGTTGATACGGTGCTAAGTAGTATCGGCCAGACGGTTGGCCGGTTCGCTATTGCGGACGTCCCGGCAGCGTTGATCGCCGCGGAGCACACGCTGCCTCCGCGGCCGCCCGTGCTGTGTGCGGGATGTCCCCATCGAGCGACATTCTACGCGCTCAAGAAAGTGTTCGCCAAAGAGGCGATCTATGTCGGAGACATCGGGTGCTACACGTTAGGCGTAAGTCAAGGCACGATCGACACCACGCTCTGCATGGGCGCAAGCATTAGCATGGGCAGCGGATTCAGTGCTGCCTGTGATAAGCAGATCGTGAGCGTTATCGGCGATTCGACCTTTATTCATACGGGCGTTCCTGGGCTTATAAACGCCGTGTATAACGGTGCGCGATTGACGCTCGTAATTATGGATAACGGCACCACCGCCATGACGGGACATCAACCCCACCCCTGCACCGGCGTGACCGCAACGGGAGCGTGTACCGTGCCGACGCCGATGGAAGACCTCATTAAAGCCATCGGCGTCCAAGGGCTCTACGTGGTCGATCCCTACAACCTATTCGAAACGGAAGACGCGCTAACGAAGGCCAAGAACAGCGACGGCGTCCAAGTTGTCATCGCGAGGCGGCCCTGCATCATCAGTACCAAAAAGGCAGGAACGCTCGCAAAGGCGAAAAAATGTGTCACCGCAACGTGCCAAAACTACTTCGCGAGTTGTAAGCTCTGCAGCACCCTCTTTTGCCCCGCGATAAGTTATAGCGAGACGAGCGCTCTGATTGCAGAAGACTGCGTAGGCTGCGGTGTCTGTGAACAGATCTGCGAATTCGATGCTATCAAAACCGCTTGAGGCGCGCGATAGTGAAAACGACCAAATTTGACTGTATTATCGTGGGCGTTGGAGGTCAAGGCTCTATTTTCGCCTCACGAGTGCTAGGCGAAGCGGCCGTGCGAGAGGGGTATGACGTGATCTCTGCCGAGACGCACGGCATGGCCCAACGAGGCGGGACCGTTGAGGTTCACGTCCGCATTGGCTCATCTTTTGGGCCATTGATCCCGCTGAGAAGCGCAGACGCCTTGGTTGGAATCGAGCCCGCCGAGTGCCTCCGCTTCGCACGCTATCTGTCGCCTAAGGGCACGGTCATCATCAACACGGCTCCAGTTACTGCCGCAAGTTTAGACTACCCGCCCGTAGAGAATCTGGTGAAGGCTCTTAGGGACACGTGCGAGCGCGTAATTGCGTATGACGCAGCGCAGCTCGCACTGGACGCGGGCCATCCTCAAACGCTCAACGTCGTTATGCTCGGAACGCTCTCACGCATGCTGCCCTTGACCGCTCTTGAAGACGTCGTTGCAGAGCACGTTCCCAGAAAAGCTCTCGACGCTAATATCAGGGCGTTCAAGCTCGGGCAGCGAATCTTCGACGGTGATTTAGTGATTTCCACACGTACTGGGTTGGCCTCGAGCCGCTAACATAAGTCGCTATTTACGTTCGCGTTTTAAGTAGAGAGCTAACCACTGCTACGTCAAGTGGGTAAAGCATATCACTCAGAAACCGCATCTAACAAAGGATGACAAAGCTGTGTCCTGGATGCGGGACGACCAATCCAAATGAAGCAGAGGCGTGCTGTGAATGCGGAGCTAAAATAACCAAGACATCGATGGATGTTCTTGAAGAGGCGCTGTTGTTTAGACAGCAAGGCAAGCCGAAAGAGGCGCTCGATCGCGTCACAGAAGCCCTCAGTATGGAACCTGCAAATGTGGACGCGCTATTCACGTTTGGCTCTTTGACAGAAGAGTTGGGCAACGGCGACGAGGCGCTTGGCTATTATGAACGAGCTTTAGAAGCAGATCCCACCCACGCTCCCGCTCTCGTGGCCAAAGGAAGCATTCTTCGCGATAGAGGAGATGTAGATGCGGCTGTGAGTTTGTTCGACGCTGCCATTGCGAGCGACCCGCGGTATGCGGTGGCCTACAACGCCAAGGGATACCTGCTCCAAAAACAGGGTTCGTACGAACAAGCGCTTAAATGCTATGACAAGGCGCAGCAAGCTGATCCTGAGTTTGATCTTCCGTGGTTCAACATGGGTGTCTGCTATGCGCTGATGAACGATAACGAAAAAGCGGAGGGAATGTTCGAGAGGGCACTGCTGCTCGAACCTACCAACGCCGACGCGTGGTTTTATCGAGCGAATGCGCTAGCGAACTTGGAGCGCTACGAAGATGCTGTCATCAACTATGATAAGGGCCTAGTGATAGACGATGCCCGCGCTGCAGCGTGGGACGGTCGTGGGCTCGCCCTCGCCAGCCAGTATAAATGGCCCGACGCACTGGAGAGCTTTGACAAAGCGCTGAGCCTCGATCCCGAGTATTTTATCACGTTCAACAACAAGGGGTACGTTTATTATAATCTGCAAAAGTTTGACGAGGCGCTCGAAAACTTCGACAAAGCTCTCGAAATAAGTCCAGACTACATTCTCGCGTGGATCAATAAGGGTCTCGCACTCGATAGTCTGAACCGCTTCGACGAAGCGATCCAGTGCTTGGATCGGGCGTTCGAACTGGATCCTGAGAACTTTTGGGTGTTGAACAGAAAAGGGTTTATTCTGTTCGGCATCGATCGATTTGAAGATGCAATCGCTGTTTTTGATAAGGTGCTCAGCACAAACGCCGATGACACCTACGCTCTCTCGTTCAAAGGGAGCTCCTACGATGGTTTAGGGGAATACGAAAAGGCCATTGAGTCCTTTGACCGCGTCTTGGAAGTCGATGAGAACGATGAGTTTGCGTGGACGTCAAAAGGCAGCGCGTTGTACAGCCTTAAGCGATACGACGATGCAGTGTCCTGTTTTGATCGGGCGCTCGAAATCGACCCCCAGAGCCTCGAGGCAGTCCAGTTCAAAGAATTGATTGCCCAGCGGCGCAGCGGGACAAGATAGGCAAGATCAACGCGAGGGACCGCTGCGGCACAACAGACCCGAAGGCAAGTCAAAAAAGGTCATAGATTTGGCGGGGCGTAGATGTCGTGCAGGGGCTATCCCGCGACCAGTTCTTTGATTATTTGGAACGCGCGGTTAATGTTCTCGTTACTCGCCGCATACGAGATTCGGACGTGCCCCTCGCCGAACTGCCCGAACGCTGAACCCGGCACAACGATCACGCCGGCCTGCGCCAGTTTCTTTGTGAGTTCGAGGCTCGTGTAAGACGTGGCAAACCGTGGAAATACGTAGAATGTCCCTTCCGGTGTCGCGCATTCGGCTATTCCCTTCAGGTGCCGCATCACCACATTGCGCCGCGCGCGAAACTCTTCGACCATCACCCGAACGCTGTCTTGCGAACCAGTAAAGGCCGCGTAGGCCGCTTTTTGTGAAATTGAGGGAGCGCACGCCTGAATGTATTGATGCACTTTTAGCATCTCTTCCGTGATCGCAGCGGGGGCAATCGTATACCCGAGCCGCCACCCGGTCATCGCATACGTTTTTGACACCGAATTAGCAACGATCACGCGGTCTGGGTCGATGCTTGCCGGGCTAACATGTTTTCCTTCGTAGAGTATCTTGTCATAGACCTCATCGGAAATTATGTAGAAGTCGTGATCGTCGGCGAGCTCGACAAACCCTTGCATCTCGTTGTGCCGCTGCACCGCACCAGTGGGGTTTGCAGGTGAGTTGACGACCAAGGCTTTTGTCTTGTCCGTGACGCGGTCCGCAACGGCGTCAGGCTGTAGCCTGAAATTATCATCAGCGCTCACTCTCGCGCTCACGGGGACGCCGCCCGCCACGAGTGTCAGTGGCACATAAGAGGCAAATCCTGGATCCGGGAGTATGACCTCGTCGCCCGGATTGATCAACACTTCGAACGCCAGATGAAGAGCCTCGCTGCCACCCGAAGTGCATATTATCTGCTCCTGGCCAGCTTGGACGCCGTACTGTTCATAGTAGCTCGCGATCGCGTCGATGAGTTCAGGAAATCCCTTGTTAGGAGTGTACCCGGTGTAGCCCCGGTCTAGTGCGTCTTTTGCCGCCTCTTTGATGTGTGCGGGCGTGTCGAAGTCCGGTTGCCCGAGCCCCAGGTTTATCGCACCGGGCTTCGTCAGCGCAAACATCTCTCGAATTCCTGAAAGGGAAAAGTGTGCTGTGCGTTCTGCCCACATAGCTGTCTCCAACACCACAATCGAGTTTCGTAGTGTCTGAATTGTTAGTTTGCGAGTTTCGTGGCCATAAACTTGTTTATCGATAAGCATCGGAGCTCCCCGAACAAGTGCCCGAACGGGCTACCACTGCTCCGTGTGCTGTTGGTGTGCACGTACGGTGGGATTCGCGCGAAGCTGCCAGAAGCTTCGGTGCGACGTGCCCGGCAATTTGATCAGTGCGGAACTGGCCCCTATCCGTCCTTTCGTAAACTCAGTTCAATAGTTTTAAGTGAGTCGGGCCATAATATAGCCTCTGATGCTGCGCAACCGACTGGGCCTTACGTTCGTTAGCACGTTTCCTCCTCGAGAGTGTGGTATCGCCACATTCACGCAAGATCTGCTCTTCACTCTTATCAGTGAGAATCCTGATATCAGAGCTAACGTTTGTGCCATTGATGGAAACAAGGACCCAAGCGCTTACGGCTGTCTAAGTCCGCTTATCTATCCGAGATCGCGGGTCGCGTACGTCATCAAAGATACCGATCAAATCAGCTTTGTTGAGGCAGCTGAAAAAATAAACGCATCGCGCGCTGATGTGGTCAACATACAACACGAGTATGGGCTGTATGGCGGCTCGTGGGGCCGATATATCCTCGATTTCATGGAAGTTCTAGAAAAACCGATCGTGACGACGCTGCACACGGTGCTGCCGAGACCCCCGGAAGAGGCCAAAGCGGTTACCCGCGAACTGTACCGTCTTTCAGCTAACGTCGTTGTACCCGGGCACGTCGGCGTCGATATCTTGAAAAGGGCGTTTGACATAGGCCCTGAGAAAGTTGAGGTCATTCCGCACGGCGTGCCCGACGTTCCGTTTATCAGCACGGTGGCGCCGAAGAAGAAGCTAGGACTCTCTCGCAGATTCGTGATAGGGTCATTCGGGTTGCTCCATCCCGCAAAGGGTATCGAGTATGTCCTTGAAGCGCTGCCCCAGGTGATTGCCGATAATCCTGAAACGGACCCTCTCTACTTGGTTGTCGGAGAGACGCATGTAAACATCGTGAAGAATGAAGGCGAGCGCTATCGCGAAAGGCTGAAGGAGATCGTCACAGACCTCGATTTGGAGCACAACGTCAAGTTCGTCGACCGATATCTTACCAACCGAAACCTGATCCTACATTTTCTCGCCACGGATATCTGCGTCCTACCTTATCTCGCCAGGGATCAGATCGTGAGTGGCGTACTGTCCCAGGCAGTAGGCTGTGGAAAGGCTATAATCTCAACGCCGTTTGTGCACGCACGAGATGCGCTTGCAGACGAAAGAGGCGTGCTTCTCAAGTCGGGGGAATCAACGGAGATAGCTGAAGCGATTACCATGTTGATGCGCAACGATCGTCTGAGACGGGAGATGGAAATTCGGACGTATATGTATGGGCGCTCAATCACGTGGAAAGAGGTCGCGAGAAGATACAAGGAACTCTTCAATACGCACTACGTCAAGCGAGGGCACGGCAAGACCGACGCTCCAACGTACTGGGGCGACGTCGACGCGTTGTGATCGCGCAGTCAACGCATCTGTGGGAGACCTTTTTTGAGCTGACCTGGCAAACGTAGCTTGCGCTTTTTTGAGCATCATCTGCAGGAGGTCGAACCGACGTGGCCGTAAAAGACGTGAGTGAGTTTCACACCTTCGGCAGATTCAAACAAACATCGCGAAGCAGGTGGTTCTAGAGGACCCCGCGAGTGAAGTTGCGTCGATAGGGGCGGTAGCGCAAAGCTTTGACGAGAGCCTCGTTTTTTCTTCAGCCGTAGTCGTCGACACGCTAATGAACGTCGTCGACGAGTCCGCGTCGATTGCAAAGATCGCCATGCCATACGTGCCCGGTCTCCTCTTTTTCCGTGAGGGTCCCGCGGCGATAACGACAGTAGAGAAGCTGCGCAGGCGACCTGACGTTTTAATCGTCCGCGGGTGCGGCATAAACCACCCCCGATTTGCGGGACTCGCGTCGCACGTCGGAGTCATTCTCAATACGTCAACGGTTGGCGTATCCAAAAAAGCACTCTGCGGGGAGTATGTTGAACCGGCTCAAGCCGGCCGCCCCACCCCGTTGACATTCAACGGAAAACCGCTTGGGTTCGTCTTAAAAACGGTGGCAGGCACAAAACCGATCTTCATTAGTCCAGGAAACCGTATCTCGTTGGAGGGCGCACTGCGAATCGTTCAGCGCTGCGTGGTGAGCCACAGATTACCTGAGCCGCTTCGTTTGGCGCATATCAAGGCCAGGCATCTTCGATCCGAGATGCGTTCTGGTGAATTGGTGCCAAAACGGGCAGGCGACGGGGTGGAATGACCCACACGCAAACTGATCTAGGCTGTACTTCGACGTGAGAAGGTTTAATACGTCCTGAGCGCAAAGAGCAACCTTAGATCGCACGCGAGGTACTCACATGAGAGCGTATCTTTACCGATGTCGCGTCTGTGGCGCAGAAATCTGGACTGATTTTATCGAGCTCGACAAGCTAACCTGCGAGAGCTGCCATACCGCAGGAAAATGGCTCGTACTGGACGTTAAGATCAGAGAAAATATAAAAAAATAAGCAATAGCATCTCGCTTCTAAGAGATGCTATCAAAGAAACGATCTTGAGATTACCGGTTCAGCCTGGTAAAAGCGAGTTTTATGTCTTCGGCTTTGACCGTCTTGCGGCCTGCGTGCTTTGCCATTTCGATTGCTTCTTCGGCGAGTTCTTTGCCGTACATCTCTAGGTATTCTCTAAACTGTTCTGTCGCTTCAGCGCTCACGCGCTCTGCTCCAGCTTTTCGGATGATCCTACTTACTCCTGCTGCTTGTAATTCTGCCATTTGAATTACCTCGCTCTATACTGAGATTTTCAACATATATATACTTTTTCGGTATTTTTTCGATTTTAAGGTAATATTCTTCAATAAAAATGGATTTGAGGGTCAAAATAAGACTTGTGATTGGAATGCACAAGAGGGGGAAAGGTTCTTCGTGCGTCAATCGGAAGCTAGTGCATTCAAGGTGGTGTCCAGAATGACGAGCCGTCCGCAAATTGGCATTATCGGAAGCAGGAGCTGCTCGAGCAAGATCGCGAGTATTGCCGAGCGCACAGGAAGCCTCATAGCGTCTCGCGAGGCGATCCTCATTTGTGGGGGACGGGAGGGAGTCATGGAAGCCGCTGCGCGCGGCGCGCATGCCGCAGGGGGGCTCACCGTAGGAATTCTTCCAGGTCCCTCGAAAACGGAAGCTAATCCCTTCATCGACGTAAAGATTCCCACGGACATGGGTCACGCGCGAAATGCGATTATCGCGCGAGCTGCCGATTGCCTCATCGCGATCGCCGGCGAATTTGGTACTCTCTCAGAAATTGCCCTGGCCCTCCAGATGGCAAAACCAGTGGTGACCTTAGCCTCCAAGTGGAAAATAGAGGGGACGGTTCTCGCCGTCTCACCGGAGACGGCCGTTGAGACGGCCCTCCGTCTGTGCGGTAAGGTCTAAGCAAACGCTATGTACGTGAAGCCTCCATAGCGGATTTGCATGAACATTATTCTCCTCGGGACGGGCGTCGCCATTCCACAGCTCGAAAAGGCCCAGTCAGGCATTCTCGTTAAGACCCCGGAAGAACTGCTCCTCTTTGATTGCGGGGCGGGCATCCTGGGCCGCATCGTGCAGAGCGGCTACGACTACTGCAAAATACAAAAGGTTTTTTTCACCCACCACCATCTCGATCACAACTCTGACTTCTTGGCACTGCTCAAGGCGCAGCAAGTGACCGCCCTCGATTCAGACGTGCAGGTGGGGACGATGAACGTGTATGGTCCCATAGGCACGCAACACCACGTAGCGCAGTTGCTCGAGCTTTATGACTATCTCACGGTCGATGTCGACGTAACAGAGCTAGAGGATGGCGACAGCATTCGCGTTGGAAACGGAGTGGCTTCAGTTCGCGCGACCAAGCACAGCGTTCCGTCAATTGCGTACAGGATGCAAACACCGACGTCGACACTCGTGTACTCAGGGGATACCGAACCCACGGAGAGCGTCCGGGATCTGTGTCACGGCGAAGTTGACGTGCTAATACACGAGTGTTCGTTCCCTGATGCGTACGCGTCGGTCTCGAACCACACGACGCCAGCGAAGCTGCGCGACCTCATATATGACCAGAACATCGACCGCGTCGTGCTTACCCATCTCTATCCGCACGCGAGCGGGTATGAGGATGCTATGGTCGACGTCGTCAAGGAGAGGTTCCCCGGAAGGGTTGACGTCGCGCACGACCTGATGAAGATCTTTCTCTGATTGAGCTACGCTGTTTTTGTGCCTTGAGCCGCCTCTGCGACGTCTGCGACCGCGCCCGCTCCGAGAATAATCTGGCCACGTTCGCTGATCGCGTGCCGGACGCGCGAATTGCTGCCGATCGTCACGTCGCCAACCGCGTCGATCTTGTTGACTTGTGAGTCGCTGCCGATATCAGCTTGTTCTCCGGCTTCAACGTGATGCGCCTTGAATCCGCTCCCTGTCTTGATCCCGCCGGTAATTACCGTTCCCTTGACGTGACAGTTATCGCCGAAACTAGCTTCAGAGCACTCAATCGAGCCGTTGATTACGACGTTGTTCTCAGTCGTCAAAATGCCGTAGACGTTGATCGTTGCATCCTTGTTTACAGGGTACAGCTGGGTGTTCGCTTCCAAGTACAGATCCTCGTTAAGCTCCTTTAGATTTACTTGTTTGCCGCGTTCTATACGCATTTTTCCACCTCTTACCTGATCCCTCCGAGCAGCTCATCTGAGGTAATCGCGTGGGCATATTTCTTAAGCTGCAGCACGCCACCGATTGAATCGAGCGCGTGAATCTTGCCTTTCACCGACTTCAATGAGCCGTCATCGTGCACGAGGAAGATCGCTTTGTCACACACCGACAGCAGCGCCTTTGCGACGCTCTGCGTGAGGAAGTCCGTGGGGACCTCGCCGGTGGGACAGAAGAAGAATCCGAGCTTGAACGTCGGGAGATTTGCGTGGTCTTTTCTAGTCCAGATGACGTCGATTTCGCCCGCTCCGATGTCGACGGCCGACTGGACCTCGTAGTTGAGCGCACGCCCGGTCGCTTTGCATTCGTTGATCAGTTCTGTGTCTTTCATATTCACCGAGTGAAGCACGACGCGGCGATTTAAAAGGGTTGTTGCCGTTTTTCACGCAACTGAAGACGTTTGGAGCACAAAGGGTAGCGCGCCGGCTATCGCCAAGGCTAGCGAAGCCGGACACCCAAAAAAGCGAAGCCGCTGTATGCGACTTCCGATCACGATGCGAACGATTCGAAGTGCTCCTTAAACTCAGCACGTGAGCACTCGTGACACAATTTAGCAAACCACGTCTTGATAATAATTGGACTGCCGCACCGCTCGCAGTATGCGGTTTCCTGTACTACGGTATCAATCTCGATCATCTTTTCACTCACTGCCACTGGACATAGAACACACTAGATTTAAGGTTTACGCTCTGGATTTTTTTGCGTGCTTTGCCGTAGCAATTAGACTGTTAAGAAACTGCTTTGCCGGCAACGTGTCCGTTCGACCCGTACAAGCAACCGCAGCAATATTTAACATTAGTTTTTATTCCATCAATAATATATAATTTTTTTCAAACTGACATTTGTTGCCTTTTCGCGCGACCGTTAGCGTATGCCTGAGATTATGCCGTCAACCAATATGAAAAAACATTGCTGTTTTACAGTGGGGATAGCCAGGGGATACAAAACATTGAGCAACAAAAATGCTGATAACGCCTGGTTTCCTTTTTCTGTCGTGGCGCGCTATCGCTCTCCTTCCGGCGTGCTCGCGGTCCGGGGTTTTCGGATAAACTGCAAATACACCCACACCACGACTACAAGGAGTGCTCCCGGCCAGAATGTGAATAGCAGGAAGACAAAAGCTATCAACAAAATTGCTGAATTGAGTAGACCCATGCTCGACACGTTATAACGTGGGGGTACGCTTTAAGCGTTTCTTCGCTTAGTCTCCGTCCAAAATAGTCCAATTTCGAAGGCTTTGATTGCAGCCAAAACCGCGCAAAATATCTCTTAGAGCGAATCGACTGAAATAGTTCCGCAGTATGCAATTGCTCGCGTCTGGAGGGATTTGGCACGCTTGCAGGGGTAGTTTTCGGAGCCGGAGCCAAAACGCACGTCAGCAACTGCTCTAAACTACGATTGTGCGCAGGAGAATCCCACTTGAGCGGCACAGTAGCTGGTTGGCACTCATGTTTCCGGCTGTACGCCTTCCTAATGAGGGCGTCTTTGCACTGATAAATGAACCGAGCTTGCATTTTCATGCAAGATAGGCGTTGCAGAGTTTAGTTGTGAGGAACCCCCGGCCGCTAGTCTTTATAGCAATCAAAAGCGAAAGCGCTTTTTTCCTAGTATGGATTTTCTTGCCACCCGTGCATTGCGCTCGCTTCTATGAAAGGTATAAATCGAAGAGGCGCGTACAGTTAATGTACGCTCTATAGGATGTGTGGAGGAAAAGGTAACTCCCAATGGCTTTTGGAGTAGAGCTTTCGGGGCAGAAAAACCTCTGCTCTGAAGCATCGGGCGAATTCGCCTTGGCTCTCAAACGCACCATTGGGAGGGATCACTTTCGCTATTCGCATACCCTATAGAGTCTACCCTCACTTTTTTGTTGATGATTCGCGCGTGTTTGATTGTGCTTTTTCTTCCGTTGTGAGCCTCACGCTCGCGGCTCAGCTCGTAGTATGTTCGTTGGCCACTTTCAGGTAAAAAAAACGACGCTATTCATAACGCTATTAACAGAATACCGAAATGTTCTGCTGTCGCTGTCCTTCCGCTAGACTTGTAATCCGAAACGCCTCAAAGAAGCCCAAAAAATCGCTCAAGACCCTTCATGGACAGCTGCTGCTTCGCTTTGCGGCCTCGAATTGCAAGACCATTTGCTCTCAATAGCGTAAGCTTAAATGGAGATAGAGGATCTTTAGCAGGACGCGGATGCACATGATGCATTCCACCTGCTACGCTTGTGAAAAAGGAAGTAGGGAAATATGAAAAACATTGTAGAGACAGCAATCGATGATAGTTCCTTCACAATGCTGGTATCAGCAGTGAAGGCGGCAGCCGGCCTCGTCGATACCTTGAGCGGACCTGGGCCCTTTACGCTCTTTGCTCCGAACGATGACGCGTTTGCCGAGTTGCCTGCCGGTACGGTAGACGAATTGTTAAAAGACAAAGACAGGCTTACTGCAGTGCTTGCCTATCACGTAGTGCCCGGCAAACACATGGCAACCGACCTTATGAAAAAGACGACAATAAAGACTGTTCAGGGCGCGACGCTGACGATTGCAACAGAGACAGCGGTCATCGAGGAGGACACGGTGCTCGTTGAAGATGACGCCGTGGTAGAAGATGATGAAATCGCGGCATTTGAAGAGCTAACGGTGGACGATGCCATAGTCATTCAGGCGGATATTGAATGCACTAGTGGCGTGATTCACGTTATTGATTCCGTCCTTGCGCCTGAATAAGGCCCGAGTGTAGCGAGGGGGACCTCCTGGCCTCTTTTTAGTATACGCACCCCGTGCATCGCGATGTTCGCTGCGTGCAGGTCTTGCAACAGGGACATCTCATCACGTTTTCTGACATCGTTGGAAACTCGCACGTCAATCCCCGATGGAGTACCTTTTACTCGAATTTTCATCCGCTACGAGTGCATGGTAAAGGGTTACTCACTTTCGTAATGTGTAGCAGGACCTTCGCCCGGAAAGCGCCTAGGATCATCGCAAACCAGCGCTGTCGCGGTTCCATTTGGTGAAAAAAAAGTTTTTATCTCTCGCCGTTGTCGCTTGCTATCTAGAATTCACGCGTCCGGTCTTTTGCGTGCCCTTTGCCTGCGAGCCCTCCAGGTCTAACACAGGGACGACGCCGTCGGGTAACAAAAGCGCGTGAACGAAAGGGTAGTCTATTTAACGGGTACCATAAAACCTGCAACTCGCTCAGCTAACGGTATGGTCACCTTTAAAAGTCCATTCGAGAACGTCGCCGTTGCTTCTGTTGGATGGGTCTTGTGGGTGAGTACCCAGCAGCCGCTATATTTGATATCATCTCGGGGTGCCGTGACACAAAACCCATTTTCCATCGCTTCAAATTCGATATCCTTCTTGTGGACGCCAGGGAGTTCCACTACAATAGTGTAAGTTTCCGCATCATGATAAAAAACTGCATCTGGTGCGACCGGAATCCGTTCTTTTTCAGCCATTGATGATCACCAGTGAAAGGTTCACTTCAAACGCTTAAATAGCTTTGCAGCGCGTTAAAGCCTCAAAACCAGCCTCTTGCAATGTACGCTGAGGCGTCAAGAAAAGGAGAACTAAGGCACGGATTAGTGACCCGATATGGCTTTGACCACGCCGCTAGTGCATCTTTTGAATCGTGCTAGCATCGCTTAACGTCATGCGCGCCCGTAAGGTGCTTCGATGCCAGGGCCGAATCAAATTCGTAGATAGTGGTTCCTTCCTGACGCGAACCGGAAGAGTTCCTTTTTGACAGCTGCACCTCGAGCATCCACGCCGCTACCGTGCCAGTGAGCCTGTCCTTGAACTCTCCCTTCAGTGTGAGGGGTTCTTTGGCGATGAAATACGCACTGAGCTGGTGGATCAACTCCTGGTTTCGTTGACTCTCAAGGCTAATTACCCCGTGGGTGTCTTCTAATCCGGAAAGTCTCGCGCGTGGCTCTTCAAAGGACTCCGAGAGCTCATCTTGTTTGACCGCGAAAGTGACCGTACCACGACCGGCATGAGGCACCTCATCAAGGCAAAAGGTAACATCGCCGACGTTTTCAAAAACGCGTTCGTCTATTTTAATCACCAGAACAAAATGCGTCGGACTCCTTAAGGCTATCGTGGTCCCATATCGAAATTGGATTTTTGTAACGTGCGGTCGGGCAATCTAGTCGAAGGCAATGAGGCCCCGAAACCAAAGCGCTTATAGCCGTGTGCCTCGTCAAAATCGTCAAAAGCCGGCGTTTCGCTCATATTTTGTGCTTCGCAACTTTCGTTCAGAACGGTCGAGCACGCGCCGTAGAACATCGTTATTGGCTATACAGACCGTTGTGCACCTCGGCAATGTTGATAAACGTGACCGACGTGGATCATTTTTGCACGGCTCTTTTTATCGCTATGCGCTCTATTACGTTCTCGTACGCGTCTCGAAGCCCGCGGCGAGTGTTACGACCATCATAACCGGTTGGGTCATTAACACTTGTCTTATCCTCAAGTTCTTCGATCTGCTTCTTACAGAAGGCTATAACATCCTCTAATATCTCTTCGCAATTCATTTTTAATCCTTTCCTCCGGTTCGAATTCGGCGCGTAGAACAAGACGGGCTGTCCAGAGTTCGGGCCACAGCTAGCTTCGCAGCATGGTAATCAGCCGCGCTCCAACGAATACGCTGGACTATTTTATGGGTACCTTGACGCCCTCAAGCCGTTCCGAGAGCGGTATGGTCACCTTCAGGAGCCCATTTTCGAACGTGGCCGTTGCCCTTTCCGGATTTATCGTATGGGAGAGTGTCCAGCAGCCGGCATACTCGATATCGTCTCGAGGCGCCGAGAGACAAAACCCGTTCTCCCCAGCTTCAACTTTGATGTCCTTCTTGTCTGCCCCGGGAAGTTCCACTTCGATGGTGTAGTTTTTCTTGTCGTGATACAAAAATGCATTCGGTGCGACAAAGATGCGTTCTTTTTCAGCCAATCATATCACCGCATAGAGTTACTTTTGAATGATTAAGTAGCTTTGCCGGCCCTAACACTAGCGAACCTCATTTTTCGTGGGTGAACTGCTCTTTTATTTTTTTGACGTGCCGTTCTATTATGCAATGACCATGGATTCTGTGGCATCTCGAAAAAGAAGGGTTATATGAGCGTAAATCATCAAAAAGAAACACCTGCTGCTTGATGGAAAGCCCCGAAACGAACCATCATGCCCACGGTGGGAATCTACTAGCATTTTTTTGCCCGTCGCACTGCTCCGGACGGCTGTATATGCGTCAGACGTCAAAAAGAGCCTGAAAAACGGAGCGCCTTCCAAAGGTTATTGCAGAGCCAATATGACGTTCACGACCTCGTAAGCACGAACTTGATTCCTAGTTACGCAGCGCTTTTCCCTGTGCACTACGTGCAAAGCTGTCGTCGCTGTGTCGCATCTTCGTTATCCAGCTCGCGAGATCTTCAGGACGCTCATATCGGTATCCCTCCAGCTGGAAACCGAGTGTGGTCTCACCGCCGACAGCGCGTGGCGGCAATGCGTCTGGATAAAAGAAGACGTGATGCCCTGCCTTACGATACTCGCGGTTGATCGCCCATCCAAGAAACGCGAGCGTGCTCCATCCCTGCTCTTTTTGTGCAATCTCTAACGTGACATACCAGGTTCCTTCTGGCCACTTCCCGTGGTCACGTTCGCCGGGATGTCCACCACAGCAGCACACCGTGGTGACGCACGGAAGGCTGTTGAGCACTTTGACGAGAGGCACAAGGTTCGCATCTATTTCCTCCTCTGGCACGGCATCGCCCTCACAGTAGTACGAGTCATGCATAAGGTGTCTGGTCTTTATCTAAGTTACAGCGTCAGTGACCCGCTTTATGCATAGACTATGAGGTTACAGAATGGGCGCAGAGATGTGGTCGAGGTGAGAAGCTGCTCACACGCTCTACTAACAAAATGAGGCGTACACCTTGTCGAAGCTAATGCCAGCAATCGTCTTATTGCGATAGAACCGTCTCTTATCTTGTACGGCGGTCTCCAGTTGTGCATTCGAAATGCCGTTTTGCAGCGCTAAGTAGGCTTCCATAAACGCGGCAAGGTCATCAGCAGCTTTGACGAGCTCGCCGTCGACCGGATTGTAGCGTTCGTCGTTATACGACGCGGTTATCGCGTCAGAGGTTGTGTGGCGCACCTGCCCGTCGATTGTCACCTTTGAGACAAACTCGTCCTCCGTAAACATGCGCATCTCTGGTTGCCACGCCTTTGGGATGAGCTCTGGCCTATAAATTCTGCGCTCCATCTCTTCCCTTTCAAAGTTCTTCACAAAGCGGTCGAGGCCCGTGGCCGCCCTCTTCACGGGGCTGATGATGTCCTTGGTGAGGACTTTGGGCAGGTCGTGGAACAGCCCGGTGAAGTGGTTGTTGGTGCGGCGTTTCGGACACGCGCCTATTTCGAGTGAGAACAGATACGAGAGGATCGCCACGATGAGCATGTGGCCGAGCACGGAGGTCCGCGGGACTCGGTAGAGCTGCCCCCATCGTACTTGAAAACGCAGGCGCCCGCACAAATCGACGAAGCTCCGATACGTCGGGAAAAGGGCGAGGTGGCGCAGTCCTTCGACGTCAGCGAGTGCCTCTTGGCGCCTCTGCAATCCCCGCCGAATCTCGTCAATCTCGTAATCGCTCGCATTCTCGCGTTCGATGATGTCAAACTCCCACTTGGTCGCGTAGAAGTGGGCCGCCTCGAGCACCTTCCTGCTGACGGTGTCCGGTGGTCCCAACAGGTACGCTTCAAACCGTTTGTCGAGCCCGTTTAGATCAGAGGTAAGGGGCTTAAAGCGCGCGTAGACCTCTGTCTTCAGCTCGTTAAACGTCTCATCGTTTTCCTTGATCCTCTCGAAGATTTGGGGTTTTAAGTCGGTAAGGGTGAGGCGCTCGAAGTACTCAAACAGGCCACCCTCGATGACCTCAATCCAGCTGAAGTCGCTGCTGTGTTCGGCAAACTTGCCAAGCACGTAGGCGATGGCCATCTTGTGTCCCTGCTTGTCCAGCTCGGTGAGGGGCTCAAATAGCAGATGAACCAATATTAAACATCAGTTACCGCCGCGCATTTCAACGCTGCTTATCCCTTGGATTGTGGCACGTCGTAAAGCCATTTCGCGAGTAATGTAGTGAGCCACGGCAACACAAAATACGTAAGCAGGGCAATCTGTATTCCCAAAGAAATAAACAGCGCAAGGGGCTGTGGCAAGAGACCAAGAGCAGGATTAAGGAGAGGTGTCATAATCTCAGCCAATATGAAGATGCTCACGGTGAGTAGCAGCACCATCTTCCAGCGTGACGGAGACGAAGGATGCCGCGAAGTAAACCAGAAAGACAATCCCGCGGATCTGCGGATGTTGGCCGGAGTTTCGCTCATAGCATCAGCGCGGTCGATCAAGGCCTTGCCGGCTGCGGAGTGCTCCCATTGCATCATGCTCTCGTAGCTATCGAACCGAACGATTGTCACAAAGTCTCGGTCAGTGCCGCCTTCCGGGCGCAAAAAAGTTGAGCCAAGATACCCTGCTTGTGCAGCAGCATCGGTTGAGATCTCTTTTTCTAGCGCCTCATATGCCTGAGCAAAGCCCGATTTGATTCTGCGCCTGATCACGACCGTTACGGGGCCGGACTCTGAATTCCACTTATTTCTTGCCGCATCAGTCATGGGGTGTGTGTACCCGTTACAACGAGTGTTTTGGCCTTCTGCTCGTCAGTCCCACGCTCTACTGCTCAGCCGCAGCCTCTCGGCAGCAACGGCACGGATTCGTCCGTTCAAGCGGCCGGGTGCGGGGGGATGCACCGCTATACCTGTGGTATTATGGCCTTCACGTACCGATCGACGACGTCATTGATAATGTCGCCTTTTGAAATTGTGTTAGGTAGGAGGCTTTGCGTGAGGTCGTGCCGGGCGGTTTCGTAGTTGTCTATCTGTGCGCGCGTATTCAAGCTGTACCCCGTCGGGGAGATCAAGGCATAAATCTCATAACCGAACCGGGTCAACCCCTCGTCGATCTCAATTGCACTGGCCAGTCGGGAACCGGCTCTGGCTGACGGATGCGCGAGAACGATGTTTGGTTCGGATCCGTGTTTCATCAGTTCCGACCGTACCGCTTCAAATGCCGGATTGATCGTCGAATCGAAGAGTGCCGCAACGAGTGAGAATTGCTGGGCGTGTGCGGTGGCAGCTCTCTGTCTGTCTTCGACCAATTTTTGTTCGTAGGCTGCCTTCTTTTGAAAGAGGTCATCGAGTCTTTTTTTCCAGTCGTCCATACATATCACCAATCAAGTTCGTCCATAAAAATGTGGCGAGCCGTCTATTTAAAGCGAACCTGCGTTCGACGCCTCCGCTGCGTCGCGCGAAGTTAACTAAGGCCGTTCCATCGACATAGGCGGAGACCTGCCCAAATCAAAAGCCACGCCTGTTTTTGCCGCCAGTCCGGCGACCAGTGCACCACAGCGTCCGGACTATAAGGTTGTCCCGCCGGCTACAGCTCTGCAACAGGCACCTTCGGGTCACGCGTAATATCTGCGAGCCCTTCCCAAGCTGAGCTCTTCTTCGAGCCACGCAAACACCTTAGGCCCGCGACGTGCGCCAAAAAGCTCAGAGAACTTGTCGCTGATGAGTTCAGCATCGTCGAGAGAGCTCAGATAGCAGATGAACCAGTACTTCCTGTCCCCAAAGCGGTAGCTGAAAAAGCGGTCCATGTAGATGAGATCGCTGCAGTAGTATTTGACAAAGCTTCGCCCCGTACAAACGCCGATGTCGTACCCTTTGCTCAGTATAATCGACTTGATGTTGAGCTCTTCTCTCGCGTAGTCAAAACGCTTCACGTAGGTGCTGCAGTGGAGCACGGCCACAGCATCCGCAGGGATCGTTTTCACCACCCTGAGCGTTCCGTCTGCAGCCGACCACGTCGCTTCGAGCTCGGCATAGGCGTCCAACGGGGCGTAGTAGGTGTCGCTCAAGTCCGCCGACTGGTGAATGCGATCTTTGATCAGCTGCTGGACTCTAGACAGCTGTGGCTGACGGCGCTCGTGGTCGCGCAGCGTAACGCGAAACTCAGTTATGCCAGCTTCGGTTTCCGCCATAACCCTATACGGCAAAAGACCCGGCTAATACTTAAGGATGTGAGAACAAGAAAAAAGGGAGCAGACGCTCAGTCCTCATCGAGTGAGGCGAGGTCTCCCATAGGCAGTCCGAGCTCTTGTGCCTTCAGCACCCGGCGCATTATCTTGCCGCTTCGGGTCTTCGGGAGCTTTTCCATAAACTCAATCTCGCGCGGAAACGCGTGAGCTGCCAAGTGCTTTTTAACAAACTGCGAGATGTCTTGCTTGAGGTCTTCAGACGGCATCTGTCCTGCCCGGAGGCTCACGAACGCCTTGATGATCTCGCCGCGCAGCGCGTCGGGCTTTCCGATAACGCCCGCTTCAGCGACGGCCGGGTGCTCAACAAGGGCGCTCTCCACTTCAAACGGGCCCACGCGTTCTCCCGAGGTCTTTATGACGTCGTCGACGCGACCCATGAACCAGAAGTAGTTATCCTCGTCGCGAAACGCGCTGTCGCCCGTTTTAAACCAGCCTGGAATCTCAAAGTAGCTCTTGTACTTCTCCTCGTTTCTCCAGATGCTGCGCAAGAGTGCGGGCCACGGCGGCTTGATGACAAGATTCCCCGGCTTATTCGGAGGGAGCTCATTGCCCGCATCATCGACGATCGACGCCGTGATGCTCGGAAACGGACGTCCCATTGAGCCCTCCCGAATGGACATACACGGATAGTTTGCGATGAGTATCTGACCCGTTTCAGTCATCCACCAGGTGTCGTGGATGGGCAGCCTGAACGCCTTGAGCCCCCAGCGTATTACTTCGGGGTTGAGCGGCTCACCGACGCTCGTGATGTACCGCAGGCTGCCGAAATCGAACTTGCTTGCGACGTCAAGCCCGTCTTTCATGAGGAGCCTGAGCGCCGTCGGTGCGGTGTACCAGATGGTGATCTGATAGTTGTCGATAATGCCGTACCACGTGGCAGAGTCAAACCGGCCGCTGTACGAGACCTGCGACGTGCCGTTCAGCCACGGACCCCAACACGCGTACGACGTGCCGGTCACCCATCCTGGATCCGCCGTGCACCAGTAGATATCAGACTCGGTGACGTCCTGCACGTACCGCGTCGTGATGTAGTGTCCTATCATCGCATTATGGGCGTGTACAACCCCTTTGGCTTTGCCGGTCGTTCCTGAGGTGTAGTGCATCATCACGGGGTCTTCCCGGTTCATCCACTCCGTTTGATGCGTCGTTGAGGCGTCCTTCATCTCCTCTTCGAAGCTGATCGTGCGGTCGCCGGTCAGTTCTGCACCTTCCGACTTTGCGACGATCACGTATTCGAGCTCAGGAAGGTTATCGACGATCTCGTCGACACTCGACGACTTGAGATCGGGGGTTGTAACCAGGGCCTTTGCGCCGCTGTCTTCCAGCCGGTCCATGACGGCCTCAGCCCGGAATCCTCCAAACAGTGGCCCCCAGACGGAACCGTTCTTGACCGTGCCAATGGCCGCGATGTAGAGCTCAGGGTAACGCCCCATGTACGTGAAGACACGGTCTCCCCGGGCGATGCCCAGACTCTTCAACACGTTGGCGAACTGGTTCGATAGCAGCTTTAAATCGAGGAACGTGTACTTGCGCGCGCCGTCAGGACCATCGGAGTAGAGAGCTACCTTGTTCTTCCGCCATCCCTCGGCGTGCCGGTCGATCGCCTCGTGCGCGAGGTTCACGCGGCCTGTATCGTACCACGTAAACTCTTTTTCGACGTCTTCAAAGCGAAATTCGGCGCAGGCTTGTTCATAGTTCGGCATGTTGCCTGGCCACTGCTTTTCGATGATCTCTCGGTCATTCACGGTCTTTACAGTCCATTCGTAACGGTTTGCCAATGTCCTACACCCCTTTTGAAGGCCACCTTGGTCCAGCCTTAAAGGCTAAGCGTCTAAATATCATTATTAATGATGGCTTATGCTCGCGCTGTTTTTATTTATAATTTGTGATGTTAGTAACACACGCGTTGAAAGCTAGTCGGCACGCGCGTTGGGCCGCAATGGATGCAGAATACAGTCGACGGTAGCATCTGCGGAAAAATACGTCGCCAGGCGGAGCTTCACTGCACCGTAGTAGTCACGTGGTCTTGCGCGAGCGTTTTTGGCAGATTCTTGATGCTATCTCCGGTGTTAAGAGTGTTCGAGGTGATGACGGCCAGCAGGTCAAACTGCTGACTGTTATTGTTCCCGTGTGTATCGAAATACACGTGGTCGGCGTACGTGCCGTTGACATAAGTCAGCGGGAAGTTTTGCACAATCCACGTGTCGTTCCCGGTGGGCTTCACCAGTACGTAGAGAGACGCGCCGCTCGTCATTCCTGAAAACGTGCCGGTAAGAGTGGCATCCCCCGGTTGCACCGTTGAAGGCACGCTCAGCGTCACTGATGCGTTTTGCGTCGCAGCCCGAGGGGACGCGCTAGGCGTCGGGGCGACCTGCACCTGAAACGTCGTCGTCGCGTGCGACGGCGTGTAGTCGGAATCACCGTCAAAAGAAGCCGTGAGAACGTGCTTGCCGATCGCTAAGCCTTGAGTCTCGGATATGGTCAAGTTCAACGACGCGTACCCCCATATGGTGCTCGTCGTCCCTTTGTCTACATTGTCGATAGACCAGTGGATCTCTTTGTTGTTCAAGCCTTGGCCGCGCGTCACGTTGAGCTGACACGCAAACGTTGCATATTCGCTCTGGTTGACGCTTGGTGCGCTGATCGTTAGCGTTGTCGTCGCTACGGAGGTCGATAACGGCGCGTTCGTGTTCGTTTGTTGCAGACAGCCTACGGAGACCGCGATAAGCAAAATCGAAGCTAAGACAACAAAAAGCTTCAGCATCTTCTATCACTCTCCTATTTCAGGAGATAAAGATTATGCAGACCTTGGGAGCACCATGTTTTATGTAGGTGGACGAAGAGTCTTAACGCGAGTGATCCGCTCAATCCGTGGGCTACTGAGCGGTGCTGACAGAGTATGACGCAGACCAAAAGACCTTTTGAGGTGTTGTCTCGCAACATCGGCAAGAATGTCACCGTACGGTTGAAGGGCGCGCAGGTTTTTACAGGAACGTTTTTGGGGTACGACCCGCACTGGAACATCTCTCTTGACGAAGCCGAGTTGTGCAGAAATCACCGGCGAGTGGCGTTCGGTAAGCTTATTCTGCGCGGCAACAATGTGTTATACGTCTCTGAACTAGACAAAGACTAGCGCAGTGCGCTCGGTGATGTGTAAGGCTGTTTTCGACATGAATCTTCCCGATGAAGCAATACGGTTGCTCAACGATCGCAGCGCGACTACGACGCTCGCAACGACTGCCCTTGACGGCACAATCAGCCTCGTAAGTATTCGAGGAGTGAAGGCGCCTGAGGCAAACATCATTTTGCTCGCCCAGCCGGGAGGGGCACAAATCGACCAGGAGCTCATGCGCCATATGGAGACCAACAGCTTGGTATCTATCTTGTGCGTCTCAACAAGCGGAGAGCGTGAAATCGCTTATCAAGTCATCTGCTCCGTTATAGAGTTTCAAACTACTGGTCCACTATATGAGAAGTTCCTCGATGAATTACGGGCACGTACCGTCGACCTTAAGGGGGTCTGGGTCCTCGAACCAGTTGACGTTGTTGATCGCTCTTTCAGCTTAGGCACCGAAACTCGAGCGATGTAACAAGCAGCGTGGCGCAGCGCGCCGTTGGAACGGAGAAAACGCACCCGATTAAAAAAATGAGAGGTGATGGGCACGCCATCACCAGCCGTGCCGCCTAAATCGCGTCGTGGTCTCGCTCGCCCGTCCGAATCCGCACGACCTGTTCGACATCCATTATGAATATCTTGCCGTCGCCTATTTCGCCCGTGCGTGCCGCTTTCGCTATTGTATCGACCACCTTGCTGGCAGCACCGTCGGGGATTACGATGTTGATTTCCAGCTTCGGCAGCAGGTCGATCGCGTATTCGCGACCCCGATAGATTTCGGTAATCCCCTTTTGCCGGCCGCGGCCTTTCACTTCCGTGACGGTCAAGCTGGGACAGCCGATATCGTCGAGCGCCTCTTTGATGACCTCGAGCTTATTTGGTCTGACTATAGCCATGATCTTCTTCATTTTTCACCTCTGTCAAATCCTTGCTAACGCATACGCGCCTGAGGGTTATATGTGATACGCAGCCTCGTCGTGCAGTGCCTGATCTAAGCCCTGGGCCTCTTGCTCCTCACTCACGCGCAGCCCGATGGTAAGGTCGATCGCTTTAGCGATGATCAACGTGACCACGAAGGAGTACGCAAACGTTGCGGCCACCGCCACGGCCTGTATCTCCAGCTGTCCAGGATTGCCGTACGCAAGGCCAGTTCCCGCCGCGTTAATAAATGGACTCGCGAAGATCCCGACGGCGAGTGCGCCCCAAATGCCTGAGAGCCCGTGAATGCCAAACACATCGAGCGCATCGTCGTAGCCGAGCCGCGGCTTGATGAAGGAAATCGCCGTGTAAGACACAATGGAGGTGACAAAGCCAATCACAATAGCAGCGGGGATGTTGACGAATCCCGCCGCCGGGGTGATCGCGACCAAGCCCGCGACAATGCCTGAGGCTGCGCCTAACATGGTCGCTTTGCCGAATCGAAGGTATTCGATCAGCATCCACGAGAGCATGGCGGCAGCCGCGGAGGTGTTCGTAACGATGAACGCTGAGCCGGCGAGCGGCCCGGCAGAGAGCGCGGATCCAGCGTTGAAACCAAACCACCCAAACCAAAGCAGACCGGCACCCATGATGGCATATCCGAGCTGGTGTGGCAGCATACTCCGGTCTTTTCGGCCTCTGAGCACCAAGCAGAGGGCTAGCGCCGCAACGCCGCTGTTGATGTGAACGACGGTGCCACCAGCGAAATCAAGGGCGCCGAGTTGTGCGAGCCACCCACCGCCCCATACCCAGTGAGCGACAGGAAGGTAGACAAAGGTGGCCCACAGCGGAACAAACAGCATCCACGCGCTAAACTTCATCCGTCCGATGATCGCGCCAGAGATAAGTGCTACGGTGATCGCCGCGAACGTCATTTCGAAAGCCGCGTAAACGCTCGTTGGTATCGACCCAACCAACGTATTCGATTCCACCACATTATGGAAGAAGAAGTCTCCTGGAGCGCCGATAAACCCGTGCACGTCAGGGCCAAACACCAGGGGGTATCCATAAACGAACCAGATGATGCTCACCATAGCGTACGCCGAAAAAGACAGGAAGAGGGTATTCAAGACGGTCTCTTTTTTTACGAGCCCGGCATAGAACAAGGCCAATCCAGGAATCGTCATCAACATTACGAGAGCCGTAGACATAAGCATCCACGCGGTATCTCCCGAATTGAGAACGGCAATAACCATGTGTTCCTCCGTGTTCAAATACACAATCTCACGTGTGCGGAAAGTAAGAAGTAGGAAACCTACTTCCGTCACGCAATGATATTAAACTGTATAAAAGGATTTCTATTAGCGCCGGAGGACGTGAGCGCTGAAAAAAGCTCTGTCGTTTCAGAATGAATTGGGCGGCCCAGACACGTGCGTCGAATAGAGGCCAGACTAGTTTTGTGGTGCGGTCATCAGCCGCCAAACGTGCTCGCTGACATACGGAATATGCTCGATCGTCTTCAGATCTTCAGCGCCTATCTTGTGCCTCGTATTATAGGCGTAGTCGAAGACGATGTTGGTAAGGTCATTCTCGAGTTCGGCGGTAAGGTGCGCAAGCTGCGGCAGTTCGTACCGTAACGCTGGGGTTAAAGCGACGCGAATTGCCGGCAAAAGTCCTGCGTCGTCCACGAACAGGAGTGAATCGTTAATGCAATAACCGCGTTCAGCGCAAAAGAGCCACGCGTAACTTTGCAGCTCCTTCTTCATTTTCGAAAGGACCGCTTCAAAGAGGTACCTAAGTTTCTCTACCTTCATTCTGTTTGCCTCGGTGGTAAGTTATTGGCAATCTAGCACCGCCACGTATTTAGGTTTGAGCCAATTTGAGCGTAAACAACCGAGGGAAAATCAAGGATAGCGCGAGCTACGAAGCATTCGCACGCGAAAAAGGCGACGTTACCCTCGCTACAAGACGCGAAACACTGACCTTAGCACGTCGTTGTTACTCTTCGTCGAGCCCACTGTGCTGCGAACCGGCCTGCTGGGCCAGCTCGGTGAGCTTCTCGAGCAGCAAAACGTAACCGTTCCGTATCGCATCTTGGAGACCATCACGCATGCCCACCTGATTATACTTGTACGCCACGAACCGTTGCCAGTCCCGCTCAAGAAATAGCTGATCGTCTGACAACGACGGTGCGGCGACCACGCGTTCGTAGAGTTTGGATTCTTCCACGTACTTTTCAAATCGCAAAAACTCGTCGACGAGCTGACTAAGGTCTATTTCTGGGTTCATTAACCATGAACCTGCGTACTTTGTATATAACCTTCGCTGCCGTCCAACTGCCTGGGATGCACTATGAGCCGCTACTGCAACGCGTTTAGCCAGTCCGCGCGCATAGCAATGTTTCCAGTGGAGTGCGGCGTTGGCGCTTGGGTGTTCTGTGTGCTGGATCTGCCGGTATGGACACTACAGCGCCGTTTTTTTGTCTTCTAAGCAAAAGAAAAGGTTTAAATAGGAGCTACAATCCTATTACGAGAAATGAATTGTCAAGCATCGACCTTTGAGACCGAGCTCTTTGGGCTTGAATTTGAGGAAGATTTTGAGACTTTTCTAGATCTCATTGATCTCAGAAACCCGAACTTTTCTCGATACGTAAACGAAACGAAGATCGACTGACGGTCAACGACGCGCGGATCTACTCCCGTCGTAATACGTCGAGCTTGCGTACGTGTTCGGCGCCTCAATTTTGTTGCACTAGAAACGGAGCTGCAGCACGCGACGCAAATCGGAGCTAGCTCGCACTCGAGGCTTGGCAAGAACGCTCAAACGGCACTCGAGGCTGAATTGGTCAAAGTTGTTCCCTCTGGCGCCCCGGTCGCGGTAATCTGCAAAAACGAAGTGGCGGTGCTGCTCTCGTAACTTTGGTCTCCGTAGAAACTCACCCGCACCTGATGTGCTTGGATGCCTAAGTTGTCGACGTACTCACTCGTTAGGTTCATCATCGTGGCCCCATTCTTAACTTGGCTTTTTCCAACTGACGCGCCATCAATGAACCATTCGACTGTCTTGCCATCCAAGAGCCGCCCGTTCCCATCCTTCAAGGTCGCTTGAATAGACACCGGCTCGTCGAGCGCCGTCAGAGCCGAACTCACGGAGATTTGCGATGCTTGGAGACGGTTTGATCCCTGGCTACTTGCAGTCTGATTCGGCGCACTGCCCGTGCAACCGCTGACGAGGCAGCAGCACGATAAGATGCATAGCGTTAGCACGATAGCCTTCCGCACGCTTGCTACGAAGAGCGCGGAAGACATAAATCTTCCTGTAACGACCGTTGTGCTTTGTGGTGGTTCATCTTCACTTGAGAGCGCACAGAGGGAGGGCCATTGGCCAAAAGCTCAGCCCGCTTGTAATTTGTGCGCTTCATGCACGTCGCTCACGCAGTTGGCGCTTTCAGCTCCGTAAACTCTTTTGCTATCCTGCTTGGGATCACGATACATCGTTTTTCCGTGTCATATGGCAAACCGATGACGATCTCTCCGCTATCGAGCATGGCGAGAACGTCCAAAACACCTGTTTCGATAGACAAAGGCGACCAAGCAGGAACGTAACGCTCGAAACGGTCGAATTGCTGGACGTTAATTACGACGGTTGGTACGTGGACTGAACCGTGTTTAGCGAGATCTGCTGCCTCTTCGATGTCGTCTTGGACAACTTTCCCAACGTCAATGTCGCCTATCTGAAGTCTATATTGAATCAAAGCTGCGATGATCACCAGCTTCGTCAATCGACGCCTACTCTCAGCCAACCTGTTTCGTCTCGTACTGCCTGCCATGTGCCGCCTCCGCGTGGTCGGTCAACAACGTGCGGAAACTTCTCGAATCGTGAAGCTCCTGCCGGGTTTCCTGGGTATTCCGCTCCATTATAGGGTTTAGAAAGCAATAAATATAACTCGGCCACTTTGATAAGCGGCGCAGAAGCCGAGGGGTAATCATGCGAGAAATGACGTATTACGAGCATCCTTTGGAGTACAAGAAAATTCTTGACGTTAAAAAGACCGCAACGCTGAATAAATCACTTCGGGAAGGTATGGGATCGATGAAGCAGATCCGGGCAAGCTTCGACATGCTCAATTTCCTTCCGGCTCAGCTGTACCTCCTCCCCTTAGACTCCGAAGAACCAGTTAACACCACCACCACGATAGGCAAACGCTCAAAGAAGCCGATTTCGCTCGAAACGCCAATCATGATCTCGGGAATGAGTTTTGGTGCTCTGAATAAAGAACAGAAGATCGCCCTTGCGAAAGCGTCAACACTCGCAGGCACGGCGGCAAATACCGGCGAGGGCGGTATGCTCGACGAAGAGCGAGAATCGGCTAAGTACCTCACGCTGCAATACTCGACCGGCCATTTTGGCGTCTGGGATGAACGGCTTAAACAAGCCGACATGATCGAGTTTCGGATCAGTCAGTCTGCGTACCCTGCCACAGGAAGCCTTGTTCCGGCGAGTAAAGTTACCGAACTCATCGCCAAAACGCGCGGCATTTCTGTCGGCACCGAGGCGCGAAGCCCCGCGCGGCATCCAGATGTTAATAGCGCCGAAGATCTCAAGCAGAAGATAGAGACGCTCCGAGACGCAACAGAGGGCAAGCCAGTGGGCATTAAGTTTGCGGGCGGACACGTCCAGAAAGACCTCGACGTAATCGTTTATGCGGAGCCAGACTACATCGTCGTTGACGGGTTTGGAGGGGGCAGCGGCGCCCCCCCTGGCCATATCCGAGACAACTTCGGGCTCCCCCTCATCAACTTTTTGCCCCGGGCTCATCAGTATCTCGAGGAAGTTGGGTACCGGCCACACGCGGAGCTGATCGCGGCAGGAGGATTGCGCACGTCCGGTGATTTTGCAAAGTGCTTAGCGTTAGGGGCGGACGCGGTTTACATCGCAACAGCTGCGCTCTGGGCAATGTCCTGCGAATACTACCGCATATGTGAGACCAACCAATGCCCCACCGGCACAACGACGCAGGACCCCGATCTCGTCAAGCGATTCAACATCGACCGCGGCGCCCGCAAGCTTGCTAATTTCATTCGCGTTTCAACATTGGAGCTTGCCGATATTTCGAGGGCGGTAGGCAAGGATGACGTTCACAGGTTGGACGTGCACGATTTGGTTGCTCTAACGCCCGACACGAGCGAACTTTCAGGTGCGGTTTATCCGGCGATGACGTGATTCTGCTCAGGCCTCAGAGCCGTCGCCATTGAGCCGAAATCGCGTCAAGCGCAAGCGTGCAATCCAGAGTAAGCTATGGCGGCAGCGTCGGACAAGGAATTTATAGCGATCTTCGTGTGGTAATTGTTGTCTGGTGCCAAAGCCGTTGCTTGTCGGGATTCTTCAACGTGCAATCTTTAAGTAGTCGCAGCTGCTTGGAGAAACTGGGCATCGGGCTCCGCGCGATCAGCTTGTGGCGGTTTAGCACGGAGACAGCGAGCCATCGGCGTTTAGCCGACACCCGAAAGGAGGCACTGCAGACGTGAGTGGTGAGACGGCAGTAGGCGAGCCCCAGCGGCTGGTGGCCGACGTAATCGTCGAGCAGCTCGTTGAATGGGGCGTAAAGCAGGTTTACGGAATTCCCGGCGAGACATCGCTTCAAATCGTTGATGCAATCAGGAGGAGAAGCGACCAGATACGTTTTGTGCTCGTGCGGCACGAGGAAGTCGCCGCCTTCATGGCGTCTGCTTATGCTAAGCTCACCGGCGACTTAGGAGTCTGCCTTTCCATAGCCGGGCCAGGAGCAACGAACTTGGTCACCGGGCTCTATGATGCAAAAATGGATCACGCGCCGGTGTTGGCCCTCACCGGACAAGTTGGGCTGCAGTTCTTGGGCTTGGGATCGTTCCAGGAGATCGATCAGCACGCCCTTTTTGAGGCAGTCGCCGATTTCAATGAGGTTATTGACGCACCAGAGCAAGTAACCGAGCTTCTCACGTTAGCCATGAAGCGAGCGATTGTCGGGCACGGTGTCTCTCATCTGGGCATACCAACGAACGTGCAGACGCTCTCCGTGCTTCCCAACGTGAAAACGAAGCCGAAAGAGGGACGATTGCCCGATTTGCGACTCATGCCTCATCCTCAGCTGATTGCCGTCGCAGCGAATGCGATTGATGTGGCAGAACGGCCTGTCTTGATCGTTGGATACGGTGCTCGAGGACAAAGAGACTCTGTCTTACGACTAGCGGAAAAGATCGATGCTCCAGTTGCCACGACCTACAAAGCCAAAGGCATCATTCCAGAGGATCACGCTCTCGCCCTAGGCGTAATGGGGAACATCGGCACCGATCCCGCGAAGAGGGTGGTGTTTGGCGCGGATTTGCTGATCACTGTTGGATGCTCCTATTCAGATAACACCGCCGTGCCGTCGTACATACCGCAAGTTCAAATTGACCTTGAGCCAATCATGATTGGGCGGAAGTTCCCCGTGAGCGTCGGACTCGTCGGAGACGCGGCGATGGTACTGCCTGCGTTGCACGAGAAAGTGAGTGATAAGCACGCGGATGGCTACTTGGATCAGGTGGCCCGCATCAAGAAACGCTGGGAGCAAAAAAAGCAGCAAGAAATCGCTTCAGACGCATCCCCTGTGCGAGGGCCACAAATAATGGACGCGCTGCAAGAGGTTATCGATCGTGATGCCATCATTGCAAACGATGTCGGAGATAATACGCTCTGGTTTGCGCGCAACTTCGTGGCAACAGATCAAGAAATCTTAATATCCGGATATGTCGCCTCTATGGGGTTTGGCCTGCCCGCAGCGCTGGCTGCACAACTAGTGTGCCCTGCCCGCCAAGTGGTCTGTACGACCGGCGACGGGGGCTTCACGATGGTAATGGGCGATTTCGCCACTGCCGTAGCTAACGAGCTGCCCCTAACCGTTGTATTGCTCGACAACGCCAAGCTCGCCATGATTGAACACGAGCAGGATGAAGCCGGCGTCCCGCATTTTGCAACTGACTTGCACAGGATCGATTTTGCGCGCTATGCAGACTCCTGCGGAGGGGAAGGATTTACGGTTGACGACCCTCAAGATCTGAAAGAGGCGTTGAAAAATGCTCTCTCCGCGAAAAAAGCGACGCTTGTCGACATAATGACTGATCCCCGGCGACGATGGGCGTAATCCGTGGAGTATTGCACACACCACTGCCGTCCTAGAAAAGCAGCTGAGAATTGGCAGAGTTCTTGCATTCGTCTCTTCTTAGACGCTTGATGACCAACGTGCTGACGTGCCCAAAAAACGGTGCGACGATACGAGAGAGAGCAGACTTCAGCTCCCAGATTAGCTTCGCGCTCATAGACTCATTAGTGCGTGAGATTCCCTGTAAAGCTAGACAAACCTCATCTGGACGGAGTAGGCCGCAGAGCCGGGCGGGAATTTTCGAAATTTTGCGTTACGCCTCAGTTTAACCACCAGCGAAGGAGACCGCAACTGTAAAGATGGAAGACTTGGGCGTGAAACAGAGCGAAACTACAGTTGGACGAGGCCACCGAAAATAGTCCGAGCCGCAGTAGCTGCTGCTAGTGGCGCAGCGCTGCTCACTTCATGACGAATTCTCCGTAGGTTTTTTCCCCATTCTGCCACGTCACTTTCACGCCTTTAACTATTGCCGCTCGTGGGCCCTCTCGCAACCTTTCAATAAAACGTGCGAGGTCCTCCTCAGCGCCTGATGCTACCACCCTCACATTTCCGTCAGGCAAGTTTTGTACAAAACCAGTGAGGCCCAAATGATCAGCATATCGTTTAGTATAGAGGCGGTAGCCAACCGCCTGTACATAGCCAGACACAAGAATCTCTGCAGTTTTGTGCATGTGAATAAATGAATAGGCAATTTTAATTAATGCTTTGCCTAATAGAAATCTGCGAGTGCGAGGCGTCAAAATGTCACGAGCCCTAGTTTTGCTGTCAGCAGGCTTGGACTCGGTAGTATCCTTCAAACTCGCGTATGACGCCTATGACAGTATTAAATGCCTCACGTTCGATTACGGTCAGAAGGCGCGTAGTAAAGAAATCGAATTTGCTTCCAAAATATGCGCGACGTACCGCGTGAGCCATCACGTCATCGAATTGCCGTGGTATACGAGTTTTGGGGGAGCACTCACCGATAACAACGAACTGCCACAGCTCACCCAAGAGACGCTAGAAGACTATTCGGTAGTGCGTGAAACTGCAAAAGCCGTATGGGTGCCTGCGCGAAATGCGGTTTTTCTTTCAATTGCGACCGCATTTTGCGAAAATTATCGCTATGAAACCGTCGTCGTCGGATTTAACAAAGAGGAGGCTGAAACGTTCCCGGATAACTCGGCCGATTTCGTGGCTTCTTTCAACCGTGTGTTGCAATATGCTGCTCTAGAACAGGTAGAAATTGTTGCTCCGCTTATAGAATACGACAAAACAGAGATCGCGGCACTCGGCTTGCGCATCGGAGCGCCTCTCGAATGGTCTTGGTCGTGCTACGCCGCCGAAGACGTCCCGTGTCGTGTTTGCGAGTCCTGTCTCCGCAGACGCCGCGCCTTTCAGGACTTGAACAAAGAAGACCCGCTGCTCAAACGGCTAGGTTATATCTAATTCGTGCCGGCAAAAATGGTAGCGACAGCAAGCGTTTTTGAAGTGTTCAACTCGATGCAAGGAGAGGGGCCTTATATCGGAACGCGCCAAGTTTTCGTCAGATTCCAAGGCTGTCCGCTTACGTGCGTTTATTGTGATTCAGCATCCGCGAGACCTGTCGAGAGCGGAAGTCGAGTGAGGTGCAACACCGCGCATCAACTTCAGAATCCGATTTCAGCGAACAATCTCGCCAAAATTGTGGAAAGCTTGTGGACCCCAGCGACAACGCATCTTAGCTTGACTGGCGGCGAACCCTTGCTATATACAGAGTTCATCTTAGAGCTCGCGCAAGAGCTGCCCAAACCTCTGTATCTTGAGACGAACGGAATGGATTCGCGCGGCGCGATGCGCCTCAAACACGCAGTGGATGTTGCTGCGTGCGATGTAAAACTGCCCGAACACGGCGCTAGCCCCACCTATCATTTATTGCTTCGAGAAGAGTTACGCACCATCGAAGCATTCTGCCTTTCGGACACTGACGTTTTTGTGAAAATCGTTGTACTGAAGCAAACTTCGAGCGAGATGATTGACTTCGTCGCGCAGCGCCTCGCGGATATCAGCACCGATCTACTTCTGGTGCTGCAGCCAGTTACTCATACGCTTCGCGCTGTTCCGCCGGATGGCGGGCAGCTCTTTCGGCTGATGGATGTTGCTGCTAGGCATTTAAGTCAGGTAAGGATCATACCGCAAGTGCACAAGCTACTGGGGCTGGCGTGAAGCGTATGCTAGGGTATAGCACGGACCACTGGGAACATCCACGCGCCGAAGATAGAGACAGCTACAGCTCCCCCTCAACACCTGAATTTGCGGCGGCCGCACGGGCACTAGATCGATTAATAGAAAAAGCGCGACGTTTCTATCAATCAGGTGATTATGAAGAAGTAATTCTAAACGCTCACCGGATTAAAGAATTGTACCAGCTCTGCCTTCAAGATGAATATAGGAGTCGAGGACGCTTTGCTTTCAACCCAGCCTTGCGAACTCAGATCGAGAAAAACGCGGACTCGCTAGATTACTGGTGGGACTCAGGCATCATCGCTTTTCAGAAGATCAAGATCACCCCCGAAATCGCAAGAATTGCCTTGACGGTGTCAGAGGAGATGCGTGATTATGTCGCAACTTATGTCAACGACCGCACCGCGGCTGCATCATATTCCACACAAGCCACTCGCGACCGCTCCCTTTATGACGCCCGCCATGACACCGAGCGGATTAGCGCCCCTCGCCCCGCCTATCCGGTCGTTAAAGGCGGATTGGATATAGATGATAAAGATCTCTTGTATTTAGCCCGTCCGAGTATTTTGGGTTGCACGCTGAAACATAAGGGACTTGTGCTGCTACTAATAGTCCTCCTTTTCGGGTCTTTCTTTGTCCAGAGCCTCATAAACGTCAGCTTGATCGCAACCGCGCTTAGGGGGGCTGCAGTGTTGCTTTTTCTCTTCGTCGCCGCTCGAACCACCCTTACCGTTTATTCGGAAAGATACGGAATCACCTCGCGTGATATATCCATTGAAAAAGGTTTTTTTTTGAAGAAAACAGCAGTGATCCCGCTCAATCGGGTTGCGAAGCACGCAAAGCAACAGAGCTTCTTTGAAAGGTTGTTGAGGACGGGAAATCTCATTATTAAGACCACTAGTGGTCATATCATGGTGTTTAAGGAGATCTATGATCCAGAAGAGGTGGCTGCTCTAATCGCTGAGTTGCGTGGGGGCACCCGGCCGTTCAAGAATGATCGAACCTCGATGCCGCTTCGATAAGCTTTTGCACCTTCGCAAGTCGATACCCGATCAACCTAAATCCTATCTGGTCTCGTCTCGTGAAAGAGAGATTGCCGCCAGCAGCGTGTGGATGCCCACCTCCGTTGAAAAGCATTGCGATTTGGTTACTCACCGGAGCGACCGTTCTGACTGAGAATACACCATTCCCTCGCAAAATGATCTCCGTTGTTGAGTGATATTTGTCCCTAAGTCTCGCAGCCACGTCGCTTGTGTAACCGTTGCTGGTTGTGACCGCTGTACGACCGAGTAGAACTGACTTTTGGATCGCTTTGCTGATGGCTTCGCTCTTCCGACCGATTTGAAGCGCATACATTGCTTCGATCTGCGCGTCTGCAAAAGCCCCGCGCGACAGTCTTAGTGCTATCTCCTCTCGGGACTTGTCATCACTTATCGCAGTAGAGAGCACTTCAGAACGCGGGTCGTTGTTGATCCAGAAATCTCTGTCTCTCCCTATCGCTGCGATTTCCTTGGCGATCAAATCGCCATCTAGTAGGTCCGTATATACGATCTCGCACGCACATAGTTCGCGATCGACGCGCAAGTAGTCGATAACGTTCTTGATATCTTCGAAAAAACGCTCATCCCACACGTGATGGTCGCGCCACTCAACGTGCCATCCTTTGCTTTTCAACCGTGCAACAACTTCAAAAGCGCTTGTTACGCCCCCAAGATCGGAAAGGCACAACGTCAGGTTCGTCGTTTTTTCGGCCTGAGCGAGAAGCTCCAAGTAAGAGCTGTAATCTTGGACTGACGAAAAGATCGTAAACACATTTCCATATCTTCGCTTAAAAAGTGCGTCACAGCATACCGCGTCTAGATCAGTGTGCGTCAAGTGAACTATGTGCCCGTCAAACCGGCTCAAGCCTCTGAGAACCTGTCTGTTAACTCTTGCGCACATGAATCTAGGACTCCGCGCTGTTCACGAAAGCAGGGACCTCTTATACGTAGGGGCAAGGTCGGACGAACCTGACGGCGTACGTTGCTTCATCTGCTTGGGAATACGGCGTAACCAAGATTGTGGCTCCTGACGAGTGGTTCTGCGAGATGGCGTCTCGCAGACGGGGTGACCTCATACGCGCCAGGCGCAACTTCTCTTCTTATCGACATTTGATCTCTAACTCTAACATGTTTGACCGCCTTGCACTTTGAGCACTTGTATCCCTTATCGCGCCCAAGCGACTTCATGCTTTTGTTGCAGCAGATAGGATTCCCGATTTTATATTGATCGCAGAGTTCCACAACTCGCAATTTCTCTAAGTGCAGGCAGTTTTTGACGTAGCTGCCTTGGACCACCACCTTGTCGCCGACACGCAACGCGCGGACCGTGGTTCGGAATTGCTTAGTGGGTTCGAAAGCGACGCATAGTAGCTTGCCACTGTTGTCCCCTACTGCGACAAATGTATGGCCCCCTGTTATTGTCCACGGTGCGCTGGTTACCACTGCAGTCACCTTGTAGGAGCGGCCTTCTTCCAACTCTCGAATTTGAGCGGGTCGAACGTGTGCATCTGTCCCTTGATTAGTCCTGTAAAGCGTTAGATGCTCAAATGGTTCTGAGATAATTTTGCTGTGCGCCATGAGTATTTGGTGGGGGTCATCTCCCCTGATTCCATAAAGTATAGGATCTGAAGAGTGTGGAGCACATATAACTGCTTCATCGTTTCGATCGAGCGTATCCCACGTGTAGGGGTAAGTAGCCGCGTCAGCATGCCAAACTGATTGCACATTTATGCAACGTTTTTTCGCAAAATTCTTCTCAAAACGATACGCAATAAGTTCGTACGAAGAGCAGCTTTCAACCGTCGCGCCGATCGCAGCAAGCGCCCCTATTAAGCCTCTACCGCTCTTAAATGATAAAAAATCCAACCTGTGCCTTTCGATCAGTCCGGTTGCCTCTTCCAAGCAGAGCTCTGCGTGCATAGCGTCGCGCGCGAAGCGCTGGATATCTTCTGGAATTACATCATCATCAAAAAAAACAGCCCCAGGATGTGTATTGGCATCATCAAGGTGCGCCATTCGTTCGATGTGCTTTCGCACGATATCTTGAACGTCATACGAATGTCTGATCGAGATACAAATTGAGGCGTTTCCTCTGGTCTTAAATCGTATTGTCGGATTGAGCCGCACTAAACGAAGCTGAATGATCTCATTTAGCTCTTGCTCGAGCGCTTTTTTTAACAAAGTGCCCAAATAAGTGGTGCACATCCCGCGCTTTGAATCAGTATCGTCGATTCCGATAAGCATGCCAGCGAGCGCCTCATTTTTTTATCGATAGAAGTATATAAGTATCTTTTTGAACATGTTATTCGAGGTAGGGTAGATCCGCAAGCTCTAGCGGCTTGCAATCATCTAGGAGAACCCCGATAATGCGCCAGGATCTGTTAGCTGAAGAAGCTGCTAAGGTGCTACACACAGCAGGCTTCGTAACGTCGAAGAGATGTGACGTTCGCTCTAGATGCTTCGATATCACTGCTAGGAGGGGCTCAATTCTACTTTTCTTGAAGATGTTGTCAAACATCGACGGCCTAAGTGAAGAAACAGCCTTTGAACTGAAGAAACTTGCAGAGTGCTTCTATGCCTCGCCTTTGCTTGTCGGCGAGAAAGCTCGAAATCACGAACTCCAGGAGGGTGCGGTGTATGTGCGTTATGGAGTCCCCGCTGTTAACGTCGAGACGCTCTCAGATTTCTTCATAAATGAACTTCCACCGCTCATTTATGCCGCTCCCGGCGGACTATACGTGAAATTAGATGAGGATGCACTCTATGCAGCTCGCACTGGCAAGAACCTATCTCTAGGCGCAATAGCATCGCAGCTAGGCGTTTCGCGAAGAAGTATTCGCAAATACGAAGAAGGAATGGATGCTAAAGTCGAAATAGCTGTCAGGCTAGAGGCGATTCTAGACTCACCGCTTGCCGTGCCAATAAGCCTGCTTGCGCGACACAGTTTTCACAAGGAAACAGCGAAAGCTGATTCACTTCCGCCCATGGAGAGACAGGCAATATCGTTGCTCGTCGACTTAGGATTCACGGTGCTCCCCATGTTTCAGGCACCGTTTGACATGCTGTCGCAGACCAAGGAAGAGACCTTACTGACCGGAATCAGCAAGAACGCGAGCCTGATGGCAAAAAGAGCTGAACTGATGAGTAGCATAGCGCGAGTCGTAGCCGCGCACTCACTGTACATCACTGACGATGAGCCCAAGTGTTTCAGGATCCTACACACGGTTATCGTGCGTCTGCAGGAGCTCGAAGACTTGGATAGCTCGACTGAATTGATGCATCTCGTGCGAGAGCGATCGGAAGAATAGCTGCGCTTTTGCTGAGGTTTGTTTCGGACAAAATGCTTTTATAGAACTTTCTGCATAGTTAAGGCCGAACCTACACGCATTAGGATTGATCACGCTACACGGAGAGAAAAAATGGCAGGACAACTTGGTGGACAAGTCGGACAACTGGGTGGACAGCCCATATTGATTCTTAAAGAAGGCAGCCAGAGGACTCGAGGCAAAGAGGCCCAAGGCATGAACATAACCGCTGCGAAGGCGGTTGCTGCGGCTGTGAGGACGACGTTAGGCCCTAAAGGCATGGATAAGATGCTCGTGGACACGCTGGGCGATGTCGTCATTACAAATGATGGGGTTACGATCCTGAAGGAGATGGATATTGAGCACCCCGCAGCGAAAATGATAGTTGAAGTCGCCCGGACCCAAGACGACGAAGTCGGAGACGGAACGACCACCGCAGTGATCATTACTGGCGAACTGCTCAGAAAAGCAGAGAACCTTCTCGAACAAGACGTGCACCCTACCATCATAGCATCGGGATTCAGGCTAGCTGCAGTAAAAGCGCGAGAAACGCTCGACACAGTGGCGATCCCTGTATCACCTGATGATGTAGAACTTCTGAAAAAAGTAGCGATTACGGCGATGACTGGTAAAGGCGCAGAAGCGTCAAAAGAGAAACTCGCTGCCATGTCTGTTAAAGCGGTAAAAGCTGTAGTTGAAACTGAAAACGGGAAGAACACCTTCGACATCGACAACATCAAGATTGAGAAAAAGGTTGGGGGAAGCATCGAGTCATCCGAACTCGTCGAGGGCATGATCATAGATAAAGAGCGTGTGTCGACTGGCATGCCGAAAAGCGTCGACAAAGCAAAGATTGCTCTGATAAACGGCGCAATCGAGCTTAAGGATACAGAGGTTGACGCCGAAATCTCGATCACGTCGCCGGATCAGCTCCAGGCGTTCCTCAGTCAAGAAGAGGAAATGATCAAGGGCATGGTTGACAAGATCAAGAGCAAAGGTGCTACCGTAGTATTCTGTCAGAAGGGGATTGATGACCTCGCCCAACACTATCTGTCGAAAGCCGGGATTCTCGCGGCACGACGCGTTAAAAAGAGCGATATGGAAAAACTCGCGAGAGCTACCAACGCAAAGATTGCCTCGAGCGTAGACGAACTAGAAAAAGGCGACCTCGGTAATGCTGGGCTTGTTGAAGAGCGGAAAGTTGGCGGCGACGAGATGATCTTTGTAGAAAAGTGCGAGAACCCGAAAGCAGTGTCTATCATGCTTCACGGAGGGACCGAGCACGTCGTGGACGACATAGAGAGAGCAGTAAACGACGCGCTGCGAGTAGTCGGCGTCGCGATAGAAGATGAGAAACTGGTCGCCGGAGGCGGCGCAACTGAAGTCGAACTGGCACTAAAGCTCAGAGACTACGCCTCTACAGTAGGCGGCCGGGAGCAACTCGCCATTAATGCATTCGCCGACGCTTTGGAAGTCATTCCAAAGACGCTAGCGGAAAATGCTGGTCTTGATACCATCGACACGCTTGTTGAACTAAGGTCAAAACACGAACAAGGAATGACGACTGCTGGACTAAATGTCTTTACGGGTGATGCAATCGATATGGTCGATGCAGGCGTTGTGGAGCCACTTAGGACCAAAACTCAAGCAATCGGCTCTGCGTCAGAATCTGCGATAATGATTCTCAGAATTGATGATGTTATAGCGGCCAGCAAGCTTTCAGCTCCGCCGATGCCTGAGGGCGGCATGGGCGGCATGGGTGGCATGGGTGGCATGGGTGGCATGCCGCCAATGTGAAGGCCATCCGTCCCTTTTTTTTGTACGCGGCCGGATTTTGACTGTGCTGAGCGTGTTGCGTAGCTTTAAATAGGTGCGACGAGAGAGAAATATATAGGAGTTCGAAATGATTCAAGTAACGGAAACAGCAGCAAGAGAGTTGAAAGACCTTCTTGTAAAAGAAGGCAAGTCGGAATATGGTTTGAGGATATCATATGGCGGCATGGGCTGCGGCGGCCCGCAGTATACAATGTCCCTTGACGAAAACCCCACCAAAGCGGAAGACGTGCAAGAATCAAACGGCGTAAAAGTGTTCTTGGAAAAGAACGTAGAGACGGCACTCGATGGTGCAGAGATTGATTTTGTCGATGACCCAATGTTTGGGAAAGGATTTACTATCAAGCACCCGAGTCTCACCGGATGTGGGTCGTGCGGCGGAGGGTGCGGCTAGCTTAATTGAGCCGCCAGAACCTTTTTTCATCTAGAAGCCCGTGCAAGCAGCCGGGTGATTCCCTTCCCTCATTTTTTCCGAGGTCCATAGACTTCAGCAAGAGCGCTAGCTCAGTTTTTGCTACAGAAAAAGTAAAGTCACAGCAGGACTAACTGAAATCTATATGATAGGCATGATCCTCTGCGGGGGGTATGGCAAGCGACTCAAACCGTATACTGAGGACATACCCAAGCCACTCATAGACATCACGGATGACTACACAATTCTCGACCGACAGCTCTACGATATGGCCAATAGCGATATTGAGAGCGTGATACTGCTGACGGGGTACTTGAGTGAGCTGATAGAACAGAGATATGGGAACAGCTATCGTGGCATGGAAATTCAGTATTCTGTTGAAGACAAACCGTTAGGCACCCTCAATGCAATCAAACTTGGAATTGATCTGCTGAAAGAAAAAGAAACAGTGTTGATCCGCAACGGCGATGTAGTTTCCGACATCAATCTGAAGAAGATGATGAAAAAGTACAGCGTCAGCGATTTCAAAGCTATGATGTTTGTCACGAAAATGCGCAGCCCTTATGGCATTGTAGAACTGGGAGAGGACCACATCCGCTCTTTCAAGGAGAAGCCACTCCTCGAGTATTACATAAACGGAGGGATATATCTCCTCGACTCTGACATTCCATTTAGCAATTTTGAAAAGGGCGAAATAGAAAAGACTGTTTTTCCTGTCCTCGCAGACACCAATCAACTCGGATATTACAAGGAAAACACGTTTTGGATGTCGATAGATACGACCAAGGACCTCGAAGAGATAAAAAAGGAGTACGCAAACAGAAGTGACAAACCGTGGGGTTATGAAAAGGTTCTCATCAGCACTGAGAATTACCTCACAAAAGAGATATACATAAAAGAAGGCTATACGACCTCGTATCACTATCACAAAGAAAAAGAAGAGTCAATCTACATGCTCGAAGGCTCTTGTTACGTACAGTTTGAGCACAAAAAGGAGTTCTTCGGAAGAAACGATACAATGGATATTCCGCGGGGGGCTTTGCACAAAATCGTGGCTACGGAAAACTCTATCATGCACAGTGTGTCAACACCATTTGTCGACGATATCGTACGAGTGGAAGATTACTATCCTGCCCGCTAATTAACGTGCCGTCGTTTTTGGCTACTGCAAAGTTAGCAGCTTGCATCTTTGTTTGCTCGAGCCTTCCTCGACTTCCAGGAACTAGATGACATAATAGTCCAGCACTCCACGTTGCCCGTAGCTAACACGTTTATATTCGGTAGTCGACACATTTTTTATGAAAGTTGGATTCACGGCGCTTGCTCTATTTGACGCGCCTTTTGACAGGATCATGCAAAGAGCCTTTGAAGACAGGTTCGATGTGATCGAGGTGCTATGCGAGGGGGCTTACCTGCCACGGCACGCCTTAAGAAATGTCTCGCAATTTGAAATTGCGTCGCAGTACGATATTGAACTAACAATTCATTCGCCTACGGTAGATCTCAATCCCGCCAGTGTCAACGTCGGAATACGTGAGGAAACGACAAAACAACTCACCGAGACGGTCGATCTTGCTGCAGCTATAAACGCTTCGACGATCACGACCCACCCAGGTTACGTAAAGAGAATAAATGACAGACTGACGAGGCGATCGCTCGATTTGGCTCTGCATAGCCTTGAAAAGTGGGCAAACTACGCCGCCGACGTTGGAATAGCGCCTGCCATTGAGAATATGCCCCGTAATGCGAAATACTTCTGCACCGACGTTATGCAACATAAGTTTTTTATCGAAACGTGCGGCACGTCTGCAACAATCGACGTTGGACACGCACACACGAACAACGCCGTAATAGACTTTTTAGAGGCGGGTTTTCCCGTGGCTTACTATCACGTGAGTGATAACGACGGCCAACGTGATCTGCATCTTCCAATCGGTGAAGGAACCATCGACTGGACTCAGCTAAAAGGGATAAACAAAGCGATAATTGAAGTTAACGACTATACAGCTGTAAAGGCAAGTCGCGACCATCTAGTTCAAGATACCTAGAGCACCGAACAGCAACCCTGGGCGGTAAAAGTGGCAGAAAAACGCATTTTGCCGATCCAGAGCTGCACAAGCACTTCTTAAAAAGGCACTTAGTGCCCCTCACTAAGGAGGCGTGTTTTGTTGACCATGTTTCGCCAGTGTTGCCCCTTCCAAAATATCTTGCTGCATTGACTACACTTATAAAAGTGAGGGTACCTCTGAATGAATTTCTCAATATCGACGCCCTTTGTGCGAAGCTTATTGATCTCAAGAGACCGCAAAATGTCCTCAATTGACACTAGTTCAAGCGTGCCGTTACAAACGCTGCATCGAACAGCTTCGGGTTCTTTGGGGAAGACCAAGCCATAATGCTGTCGCACTTGGTTCAATTGGCGGAGTACGTCTCCATCTTGGACGAGAAGTGACGAGATGCCACACTTTTGCTTTGCACGGGAATGAAGCTCTGTATCCCTAGTCAGCAACGCCCGGTTCTCGGATCCTGACAGCTCCAGCATTAAAGTGTCCTCCGCGGCATTTGACAAACCAGCGAAAGAATTCGCGCTTAGAGTATCGTAACCCAGAATTCTGAGCCAAGAAGAGAGGCGCCCTAGCATTCGATCAGCTAAGAACTTCATGTACTCCACATCACTACTTGAATGATTTATCGCTGACGGAGTTTTTAGATAGATATACCTCCCAAAGAGCTCTTTTTCGCTTGAAGGTTGAGTAGCTTACGCCAAGCTCGTCGGCAAAATCCTTTGAACTCTTTCTTGCAGACTTAGGCGCCGAAAGCCACTGCAAAAACTTTTCGCGATCGAAGTTGATTTTCACGTCACGCTCGGTCAAAAGACCTAGCAATACGCGCGCTCCTTGAATCTTTCTCTTGTCTATTCCGACACGTTTTCCAATTTCAGCGTCGCTCGGATAACCTTCGTAAAAAAAATCGAGGTCACCGGATGCCATTATATTTTTATACTCCCGTTCAATTTGAAGCAGTTGCTTTGGCGTCAATAGGATATGACTCTTCTCAAGAAGCAAGGCTTTCTTTTCCAGATCATCGTGAGCGTCGCGCGGAGAATAGACTGCTTGCTCTCTTGACCTACGCGGTTCCGCTTGTAGATTGTTTTTAGGGATGGTAATCGGAGGAAATCGGTTCAAAAAGCGGTTCTTTGACGGTTCGACGACTAGTCCTTCTTTTGCTAATTGCTGAACCACCCCGATAACGCTTTCAGGATAGATTCCAAGAGATTCGCTGTAGCTTACGATGTCATCTATATGAACACCTTTCAGTCTGCTTGACGGGCTCAGTGAATTGATGATATGCATAATAGTTTTTCGCGCTTGCAGTAACTCGGTGCCTTGCATCGGATTGGACGTGGTGCTCAACTTAAAAACTCCGTTTCGCTTTGGAGATGTTCAAATCTCTGGTATTAATAAGTAATGGGACATCGAGGAATTTATATTTTTTAGAGATCCAAAGGCCGCGACCGGCTCATGTGCCAAAACTCGACGGCGGGGTTCAGACTTTGGGGCCGCAAGATCATGTTGTGTAGTTCTTGAATAGGAGTGCAGAAAACCGACACAAGATTTGCCACAGCCTAACATCAGTGCGTGCACAGTTGTTTATAAACAAGGCTATCTCTAGCTGGTCAATAAATACTCGCAAAATCTCGCTTATTGCGCAAAAGTGAGGATATGTATAGAAGATGAAGCCACAAGGATATGGGTGTCCATACCCGCACAACTTCTTGCTGCATCTGACCAGGTGATAGGCAAAAAGGGCCACTCTTCGCGATCCGAAGCGATCAGAGACGCCATAAGAGGTTATCTCGTTGATCATGAATCGTTCAGTCAAACAAAAGGAGAACAGATCCGCGTAATCACGCTTGTCTACAATCACGAGCACAAGGCCTCACATGGTGTTGACTGACGTCCAACACGAAAACGCGAAAATCATTACCTCGACCATTCACATTCATTTAGACGCCAAGAATTGCCTCAAGATTGACGTCGTTTGTGAAAGCGCACCGGACCTGCGCAGGCTTTGCAGAAAAAATGATTGGTGCAGAGCGGAGTTTTTCAAGTTCGGATGTTTGTGATGCCGGCGCTGAGCCTTGGTACTCCGGGGACGAGCGAGTACCAAACCCCGCTGATCTGACTAACTAAAGATGTGTCTGCCGATCTGAGCAATGAAAGCGACTCGACAATCTTTATTACCGAGCGTGGGATAGAGTCTTATCTTAGAAATGTTCGTCTCCTAGAGTGAAAAGAGACACTTCAACACACACATCTAATTCCGAGGTAAGACCACTCGTGAACGAGAATGATGCGCAAGCGGCAGGGGCAAATTCGCAACTCGATTTCAACTTTGTTGCTATGGAGAAGACCATTCTCAAAGAATGGGATGACAGCGACATCATCAACAAAAGCATAAACGCAAACAAAGGAGCGGAGCTGTTCCGATTCATCGAAGGGCCGCCGACCGCAAACGGTTCACCGGGGGTTCACCACGTTTATGCGCGCGTTATAAAGGACCTGTTTCTCCGCTACAAAAGCATGCAAGGCTACTACGTCCCCCGTGTGAGCGGATGGGATTGTCACGGACTCCCAGTCGAGATTTCCGTGGAAAAAGAACTTCAATTTGAGGATAAAGCGGGCATCGAAAGGTATGGAATTGAACGATTCAACAACGTCTGTCGGAGTTCGGTATTTAGTCACATCGATGAGTGGGCAGATATGACTAAGCGAGTAGGCTTCTTCATTGATCTCACCAAGCCGTATACGACTATGGACCCCCGCTATATCGAATCAGTATGGTGGTCGCTTAAACGGCTTTGGGAGCGAGATCTTATTTATGAAGGACATTATGTCGTTCCCTATTGTCCCCGCTGTGGTACTGCCCTGAGCACGCACGAAGTAGCCCAAGGGTACGAAACCATAACTGAGGAATCAGCTTTTGTGAAGTTTCCTTTGTCGGACCAACGCGACGCCTCTTTTTTGGCTTGGACAACAACGCCGTGGACTTTACTCTCAAATGTCGCGCTTGCGGTCAACCCTAACATTTTGTATGTTAAGGTGAAGGTGAAGAATCAGTTTCTCATTTTCGCAAAGGAGTTGTTAGAAACGGTGCTAAGCGATGAGCTGCATTTCACAGTCGTAGCTGAGTTTCAAGGAAATGAGCTCAATGGCACACGGTATGTGCCATTATTTGGTGACGGGCAACCAACCGTCGTGCTCGCTGAGTTTGTTAGCACCGCCGAGGGCACAGGCATTGTGCATATTGCTCCAGCGTTCGGAGAAGATGACTTTAACGTAGCAAAGGCCGAAGGCCTTCCTCTCGTGCAGCTCGTCAAACCCGATGGTCGCTTTGATGATCACGTGCCGTCAGTCGGTGGATTGTTCTTCACCGATGCGAATGCTGTAATAGTAAAGACCCTTGCAAGTCGGGGCTTGCTGTACAAACGCGAGATGTACGAACACAGCTATCCGTTCTGTTGGCGTTGCGAGGCGCCGCTCATGTACTACGCGCGAAGGGCGTGGTTTATTCGCATGAGCTCTTTGCGCGAGACACTCGTGCGCAACAATGAAATGGTCCAGTGGCATCCGAAAACGGTGAAACACGGACGCTTCGGAAACTTCATCGAAAATGCACGCGATTGGGCGCTAAGTAGGGAACGCTACTGGGGCACCCCGCTGCCCATATGGAAATGCTGCAACAATCACGTAGTGTTCATCGGCAGCATCGATGAGCTGAAGCAGCGAATCGGCGATGATGCCCCCCTCGGCGATATCCATAAGCCGTATATCGACCGCATTGTCTTTCCTTGCGACGAATGCGCTGAGACAATGCGCCGCATTCCCGACGTAATTGACTGCTGGTACGATTCGGGCTGCGCCCCGTTCGCATCATTGCACTATCCGTTCGAGGGAAGTGACGACTTCAAGCTGCCCGTAGATTTCATAGCCGAAGGTGTTGATCAGACGCGAGGCTGGTTTTATAGCCTGCACGCAATAGCGAGCGCCGTGTTCGGATCGAATGCGTACAGCACCGTAATAAGCTTGGGCCACATCGTGGACGAACAGGGTAGAAAGATGTCAAAAAGCAAGGGTAATACTGTTGATCCTTGGCAAATCCTGAACAACGAAGGGGCTGATAGCCTCCGATGGTACCTTTTCAGCTCCGGCAATCCAGGAACCCCTAAGCGGTTCTATGAAGACGCAATTGTTGAGTCTCAGCGTAAGACGATATCTACCCTTTGGCACATACTTTCCTTTTTTACGACGTATGCTGAGATAGACCAGTACGACGTGACGTGGCAGCTCGCGGACGAGCACAGAAACGTCATCGACAGGTGGTTGCTCTCCCGGCTAAATGGGTTGGTGTCGAACGTGGTCGAGTACATGGACCGTTACGACTACTATTTAGCGACCCTAGCGATCGACTCATTCATCGACGAGCTAAGTAACTGGTTTGTCAGAACGTCTAGGAGACGTTTCTGGAAGAACGAACAGGACCTCGACAAAACATCCGCTTACGTCTCTCTTTTTGAGACTCTATGGGCGCTAAGTACACTTATCGCCCCCTTCGCGCCATTTATTTCTGAGTACATGCATAAAACCCTCGCTCGATATGTTCCCGAGGCCAGAGAGAGCGTTCACCTCGAAGCGTATCCTGCCTCGCGGCCCGATCGTCTGCTTCCCGAGGCTGAACGCGATATGGATTATGCTAAGCGGATCGTTGAAGCGGGAAGAGCCGCGCGGTCGTCAGCACACATCAAAACGCGCCAACCGCTCAGGAGAATTGTTTGCGTAGGACCAGAACTCGAAAGTGACGAACTCCAGACTATTGTCAAAAATGAGCTGAACGTGAAGGCAATTGATTTTGAAAAAGACGACGACAAGTTTATCGCGTACGAAATTGGCTTAAACTTCGCCAGCGTCGGACCGAAATACAAAGACCTAGTCCCCAAAATAAAACAAGCTCTCAGCACGTTAACGCCTCAGGCTGTACTTGAGAAAATGGATGACGGCATCGAATTGGAAATCGAGCAGACGCCTATTAGTTTATCAAAGGAAGATCTGACGGTTTCAGAAAAAGTTACGGGTAGCCTTATTAAAAGCGAAGACAGCGGCCTAGTCGTTTTTTTAGACACCGAAATAACAGCCGAACTGCGAAAAGAATCACTGGCTCGAGAAGTCGTCAGGAGAATACAGGTCATGCGAAAGGAATTGGATCTACCGTATGCCGCACAAATTAGGGTGGGGTACCGTGGCCCTGCAGAAGTCTCCCAAGCGATTCGAACGTTTAATTCTTATCTCAAAGATGAGACGCTGTCAACGTCTGTAGTAAAAGGAGATCTTAAAAACGCGAGACTACGAAAGGAGTGGATGATCGACGGCCATCGAGTGGTGATCTCAATAGCGGAATAGCGCATGAACCTGAAAGAATGGCGGCCTTTCTACTTGGAAATAGTGCGCGAGTTCGGATTTGACCGCGCCCAGGATGAGCGCTCCGCACAGCTTCTATCACGCTTATTGGCTATAAAAACAGGCTATAACTCAACACTGGCAAAACTGAGCCGCCTTGTCAAAGGATGTGACGTCCTCGTTTGCGGCAAAGCGCCGATACTGATTCGTGACATTAAGAGCGGCAAAATTGAGGGTCAAGAGACGATCATTGCCGCCGATGGTGCAACCTCGGTGTTATTGGCGCAGGGGGTCATCCCCCACATAGTCGTTTCTGATCTCGACGGGAGCATTAGCGATCTCAAGCGGGCAAATGCGATGTGCGCTATAATGGTCGTTCACGCACACGGTGACAACATCAATGCAATCGAAGCGTACGTACCGTCGTTGAGCGCGGTGCTTGGTACAACCCAAACGCAGCCTGAGCCACTCTTACTCAACGTAGGTGGTTTTACTGACGGAGACCGGGCGGTCTTCTTAGCGAAAGAGTACGGCGCCCGCACGATCAGCGCGATTGGATTTGATTTTTCTGACACCTGCGTTACGCCGAGAAAGATGCAAAAGTTGCAATGGGCTAAGCGCTTACTCGAACAGGCGGATGTGAACTTCAAATGACCTTATCGATCGCTCTCGCCGGCAAGCCCAATACGGGCAAGTCAACCTTCTTCAAAGCCGCCACACTTATGGATGTGGAAATTGCAAATTACCCGTTCACGACTATCAGCGCTAACCGCGGGGTGTCGCATGTGCGCGTGCCGTGCCCTTGCGCTCAGCGCAGCGCCCGGTGCGGTCATTGTGTTGATGGAATCCGATTTGTCCCTATTGAACTAGTTGACGTAGCAGGCCTGGTTCCCGAGGCTCACAAGGGACGAGGGCTCGGCAACGCTTTTCTAGATAATTTGCGGCAGTCAGAAGCGATTATAAACGTGATTGACGCCTCCGGTGGCACTGATATAGAGGGCAATGTGCTCGGCACCGCGTCGCACGACCCGGTGGAGGACGTAACCCTACTTGAAAGTGAGATCGCTCTGTGGATTGCAGGCATCATTGAAAAGAATTGGCACAGACTCGCAAAGAAAGCGCAGCTAGAACGCAACGTGGCGCACGTCATTGCGACTCAGTTAGCAGGTCTCAACATAAGCGAGAACCAAATAAAGACTGCTGCGTTGAAGCTTGGGCTGTTCGAGCGACCGGCGGATAATTGGGAAAGCGAAGACATAGTCAACTTATCACAGCAACTAAGGAGGATAGCAAAGCCGATCATCATAGCGGCAAACAAAAGAGACGTCGCTTCACCGCAAAATTTAGAGCGGATCGCAGATGTTTGCCAAGACGTAGTGGCAACGAGTGGTGAGGCTGAACTTGCGCTCCGACTTGCTCACCAGAAAGGGCTCGTGAACTACGTCCCTGGAAACACTCATTTTGTCGTAGCAGCGCGGTCAAATCAGCAGCAGCGGAAGGCTCTTGAGCGACTGCAGAAGTTCATTGACGCTGATGGTACGGGAGTGCAGACATGCCTAAACAAGGCAGTGTTCGATGTTCTCAGATACATCGTCGTATATCCCGTAGAAGACGAGCACCAATGGTCGGACAAGGAAGGGAGAGTCTTACCCGATGCCTTTTTGATTAAGGAAGGAGAAAATGCCAAGGATCTTGCCTTCAAGGTTCATTCTGATATCGGACGTGGGTTCATCTACGCTGTCGACGCGCGCACGAAAAAGCGGCTCGGTGAGCACCACATACTTCAAAACGGGGATATAATCAAAATAGTAGCAAGTTCGCGCGCCAAGTAGGAAACATATATGTTCCATGATTATCTTTTGTAAGCAGCGCTCAATGAACGCTAATTGCGCATCCTAAGGAATGTAGCTTTAATGCTGAACCGCTTGAGAGAAGATCAAAATGAAATCGATGTATGGATATATACGGGATGCCTGGAAAACCCCCGAACGCAGCTACGTGAAAAGCCTTGCGTGGCAGCGCCTACAAACGTGGCGGCGTGAGCCGGCGGTCATTCGCATCGCGAGACCCACGCGCCTCGACAGAGCAAGAAGCTTGGGGTATAAAGCCAAACAAGGTATCATCACAGCGCGTGTGAGAACGTGGCGCGGGGGTCGGAGAAAACAACGCCCGCGCGGGGGCCGTCGGACGAAACACCTCGGAGTTGACAGGCTTACCGCTCGAAAAAGTTCGCAGCGCATTGCAGAAGAACGAGCTGCACGAAGATTTCCCAACTTAGAGGTGTTGAACTCGTACTGGGTAGGACAAGACGGGAAATCGAAGTGGTACGAAATCATACTCGTTGACCCGAGCCACCCTAGGATCCTAAGCGACCGTAATCTCAACTGGATCGCGTCTTCACGCGGGCGTGCCACGCGAGGGACGACAAGCGCTGGCAAGAAAGGTCGCGGTTTCAGGAACAAAGGGCGAGGTGCCGAAAAAACTATGCCCTCGCGTAGTGCTTATGGTGGAAGGGGGACGTGAGCTCTTTCCTGAGGATTGAATTTGCTTCTTGTCGTGAATGGCAGTGACACATCGCGCAGGCCTAAAAAAGCAATTCACAGCATCTCCGTCAGTGTTTTCGCCCACGCTACTGAGAATGAAAGCAAAGTTCTAGCAGCCCTGCGCTTAATCGTACCCGAACACGTCAGCGTCGATCGCCTGCCGGTTTCGGGACACTTTGGAAATCCCATGATCATTCTCACCGCACGAACCGAAAAAGCATCTGAGACTCGCCACATCATTGGCGCGATCAAGAAGAAGCTCCCAAAAGATGAGTTAACGGAACTGCGAGAAGAAATCCCGCAGCACCTCAGCCAACGGTGCACACTCGTTATGAAATTTGACAAACAGGCTGCCGCACGCGGTTTCCTCCGGCAAGGGAAAGAAGACCCAATAGTGCTGCGCGCAAAGATAGCGGCATATCCAGCTCGTGTCGAGACCGCAACGCGGATTACTCGCGACCTCTTTGATGATGCCTGACTACGTCGATATAAGCGTTCACGCGTTTCCCGAAGGAGCAGACACGCCGAAAAGGCTTAACCTCGTTGCTCGGAGCCTTGGCTTCGCTACCATTGGGGTAACAACGCATTCGCCTTATTGGTCTCAGTTTTCTGATTCGAGCGTCATTTCAGGAATAGAAATTGTCGCGCATAGCGTTCGCGATCTGCGTAAGAAAATTGCGTTCTTCAGCGACACAGCTCCCATCATAAGTGTGCACGGTGGGGATGAACGAATCAACAGGGCTGCTTGCAGTGACGACCGCGTGGATCTTCTAATGCACCCGGAACGAGGTAAGCGAGGCGGTCTAAACCAGGTGACAGCTAAAATCGCCGAGAAAAACGGCGTCGCGCTAGGCTTGAGCTTTGGCTACTTCTGGAAAACAAGAGAAATTGAGAGGTCTCGTGCGCTCGCGCTCCAGCATCAAAACGTCGCATTATGCCAGAAGTTTGGTGTACCAATCGTTATTACGAGCGATGCCTATTCACATTTCGACCTGCGGGCTCCTCGCCAATTAAAAGCACTCGCACGGTTTATACCACTAGAAGACAAGGAAGCGACGGCCGCTTTATCGAGTGCGCCGCAAAATATCATCAAACGCAGCACACAGAAAGAAAAGGCGCGCGTATGAAACCACTCCGACCTACTTTGCGAGACAGCTTTCGGTACGTGGCCTTCACGCTCAGCTCTGAAGAACCTGTAAGAACGCGGGATTTACAAGCAGAAATCTTCAAAGCTGCGAAAAGCCTGTTTGGGGACGTCGGAGTGAGTAAGTTGGGAATTAAAGTCGTTATGTTTGATGGCACAAAAGGGCTTGTGCGTTGTCACTACCGTCACGTGCCCGACGTACAAGCGACATTAGCAACCATCGGCAAAATCGAGAACAATCGGGTTCGCGCGACGGTCGTAGGCACTTCCGGAACAATAAAGGCTGCCATAGAAAAGTATTTACAAATTGACGAGAGAATACGACGCATTATATCTTCTTATGTGACAGTGCCCGTGTCCGGGAAAGCAGTGAGGATGCGTGGCAAGGAAATTGATATAATTCCAGAAGATAGGGAAATTGTTGATCGTGCTGGCGTCCAATTCATCGGCATCACGATCGATGACAATGAGAGGCTAATATAATGCAGATGGCACCACAAATGGGTTACGACAGAGCTATCACCGTGTTTTCACCAGACGGTAGACTCTTTCAAGTCGAATATGCGCGCGAAGCTGTAAAACGAGGCACTACATCGGTCGGCATAAAAGCAAAGGACGGCGTAGCTCTGCTCGTCGATAAGCGTATCTCAAGTCGGCTTCTGGAGCCCCAATCCACCGAGAAGATCTTCCAAGTGGATGATCACATAGGCGCGGTGACTTCCGGCCTCGTGGCTGACGCTAGAGCATTAGTCGACCGTGCCCGTGTCGACGCGCAAATCAACCGCGTCGTGTATAACGAACCTATTGCCGTTGAAACGCTAGCGAAAAAAATCGCCGACCATAAGCAGACGTTCACGCAATACGGAGGGGTTAGGCCTTACGGGACAGCACTTCTCATCGGCGGGATTGATGACTCGGGGCCACGACTTTTTGAAACGGATCCGAGCGGTGCCCTTTTGATGGTAAAGGCGACGGGGATTGGTTCAGGGCGAAATGCCGTCATGGAGTTTCTCGAAGAGAAGTATGACGAAAACGCCGACATTGACAGCGCCATAAAACTTGGGCTTGAAGCGCTGTACAAGGCGACGGAAGGCAAGATTACAATTGATACCATCGAAGTCGCTGCTATATACGCGGAAGATAACCGATTTAGGAAGCTAGGCATGGATGACCTCGAGGCGCACGTGAAAAGTGTGCTCGAGTCGAAGCCTCAAGAGTAATGGTTTTGCATCCTTTTGCGCTCGCATAAACGAACAGCGCACGGAGGAGTAGGTCCAGATGGTGTCTCTCGATAACGCAGTTGTAGCTCGATTTGCGAGAGGGGGGGAACACTTTGAAGTGCTCGCTGACCCCGAAAATGCATTACTATTGCGAGAAGGCGGGGATATTGATCTGGATGGTGTTCTTGCGATTGAAGAGATATTCAAGGATGCATCCAAAGGGGAAAAAGCGTCGGACGAGAGCCTCAAGCACACGTTTAGTACCACCGATCCAGCGGCCATAGCAAAGCGGATCATCACAGAAGGTGAACTGCATCTTACCGCTCAGCAAAGGCGCAAGATCCAAGAACACAAGCGAAAGCAAGTGATCACGACCATAGCTGCTAATGCCATAAATCCCCAAACGGGCCTGCCTCATCCACCACAGAGAATAGAAAAAGCACTTGAAGAAGCAAAGGTGAACATAGACCCCCTTAAAAGCGTCGACGAGCAAGTGAATGTCGCTTTGAAGGCAATCCGGCCGCTAATACCCATCAGATTCGAGGAGGTCAACATCGCCGTTAAGGTGCCAGCCCATTACGCCGCAAAATCGCAGGGCCCCATCCAGCGCTTTGGAAAGATAGTGAGACATGAGTGGCAAAAGGACGGCTCTTGGATCGGCGTGGTCCGGTTTCCTGCAGGACTGCAAAATGATTTCTATGCGCTCGTAAATCGACTATCAAGAGGGGAAGCCGAGACGCGAATCATTACCCGGGAAGGGCAAAAATGAAGAAGCAAGAAAAAGTCGATAAGACGATCGTCGTGCCGGGGGATCTACTTTCTGAAGACGCAGCTAAAGCTGCAGAAGGAACCTACGTTGAAAACGGGAAAGTCTACTCACTCATATACGGGCTTGCTGACGAAAGGGAAAAAGTACGGGTAATACCGCTTTCGGGAAAATATCTTCCTGCGACTGGTGACGTGGTCGTCGGAATGGTATCAGACATCAGCTTCTCGAATTGGAAGGTCGACATTAACTCACCATACGAAGCGCTCATGCATATATCAGAATATCCTCGCCGCATCGAATCGAGCGAAATGGCCAAGATTATGGGCGTGGGCGACCTCGCGATATTCAAGGTTGTAGACGTGGATCCATCCATGAAGATTGAACTCGCGCCACGAGAAGGCCAACTGCGTGTGCTGCGAAGTGGCAGAGTCGTCGAGGTGTCGTATACAAAAGTCCCGCGCGTTATCGGCCGGGCAGGGTCGATGATAAGCCTGCTCAAGAGTAAACTCGACGTAAACATTTTCGTCGGGAAAAATGGCCGCATTTGGATCAACGGGAAAGTAGAAGACGAGGATCTCGCCGTCAAAGTAATCAAACGAATCGAGCAAGAGGCGCATACGTCGGGACTCACAGATAGGATAACCAAGTTGTTAGAGGAAGAAAAGCATGGAGTTCATGAAAAACGGTAAGAGAATAGACAATCGGCTCCCGAATGAGCTACGTCCAATCAAGTTTGAGGTTGGCGCACTTGAACGGGCCGATGGCTCGTGTTATGTCGAGCACGGTGGAAACAAGATCATGGCCGCCGTTTACGGGCCACGGGCAGTACATCCGCGTCACCTGCAGCAAGCAAACCGTGCGATCATCCGGTACCGCTACAATATGGCGTCTTTTTCAGTAGAGGAGCGGCGGCGACCAGGCCCTGACCGGAGGAGTATAGAGATCTCAAAGGTGAGCAGGGAGGCGATTGATCCCGTCATCATCAAAGAGTTTTATCCCAGGTCGACAATCGACATCTTCGTGGAGATTCTTCAAGCAGATGCCGGCACTCGATCAGCCGGGATAAATGCGGCTTCTGTTGCACTGGCCGATGCGGGAGTTCCCATGCGCGGCCTCATCTCGTCGTGTGCAGTCGGCAAGGTGGATGACACGGTTGTCTTGGATCTCGTGAAGGAGGAGGACAACTATGGCCAAGCAGACATGCCAGTCGCCATGGATGTGCGGACTGGAGAAGTTACGCTGCTCCAGATGGACGGCCATTTGACGCTGGACGAGTTTGAACAGGCGCTGGAACTCGGTAAGATCGGTTGTGCCAGCATTGCAAAAATGCAAAGAGAAGCCCTAATTCAGAAGTATCGAGGGGAAGAAGATGAATGACGTCATTGCTGAGATAAAAAGAGATTATATTTACGAGCTTGCCAAGCGAAGCGAAAGGGCAGATGGGCGGGCCCTTGATGAGTATCGGCCGATACAGGTCGAAGTAGGGTTGATAGGTAAAGCCGAAGGCTCCGCGAGAGTAAAGATAGGCAACACACAGGTTCTCGTTGGTGTAAAGGTTCAACCAGGAGAGCCTTTTCCAGATGCGCCTGACACGGGTGTGATAATAACCAACGTGGAGCTGGTGCCACTGGCATCTCCGTCCTTTGAACCGGGTCCACCCGATGAAAACGCGATTGAGCTCGCACGTGTGGTGGACCGCGGCGTTCGAGAATCTGGAGCCATTGACTTATCGCAACTAACACTGCCGGACGGCAAAGTGTGGCTCATTTTCATTGACGTACACGTCCTAGACCACGATGGAAATCTCATGGACGCGGCCGCTCTGGGAGCGCTCGCTGCGCTCGTAAACGCAAAGAAACCCTGTGAACGATATGGCTACGGGCCTGACGCCCCGCTACCGATCAAGGAATCTCCGGTCGCGGTGACCGCGGTTGACCTCGACGGCGAGATCATGCTGGATCCCTCGCTGGATGAAGAGACTATCGCGTCTTCGAAACTAACGGTCATCTCCGGCTTGCAAGGAGCGCTTGCAGGAATGCAGAAAAGCGGAACTGGAACGCTCTCCGTGGAAGAGATCGCGCGTATCGTTAAGCTCGCGAGCAGCAAAGCCATGCAGATCAGAGATGATCTTTTTGGTGGTTCAACGGATGGTTAAGAAAGGCGCGCGCAAGAAGGGAAGAAAGACCCGTTCCGCAGGCCGGTTCGGCCCGCGATACGGCCGCAAGATCCGCAAAAGAATTGCCGACGTAGAAGAGGCGATGCACCAAGCGCACAAATGTCCCGCGTGTGGGCGAAAGGCGGTCTCTCGAAAGGGTACGGGGATATGGGTGTGCGCGAAGTGCCAAACAACGTTTGCCGGAGGTGCATACCTCCCGGAGACCTCAGTCGGCAAAACCGTCGCGCGCTCGATTCGCCGCGCAAATGAGGAAAAAGAACAGATTTGAAGCTGCGAGGTGATTTCACGGTTTACAAATGCATTCGGTGCAAGCGCGAGGTTGAAGTAGAGTCCGAGTACGGCGGAATCAGGTGTCCTTACTGCGGCCATAGAATATTGATAAAGGAGCGGCCTACTATCATCAAGAAAGTGAAGGTCCTTTAGGCAAATGCTCCATTCAACGTATGTCATAGAAACGCAAAACGCAGACTATTTGTACCGATCGATTACTCCTGAATTGGAGACCATCGCCATCGCCGGGACACGCTCTGCTGTGATTGTACGAGAGACTGCAGAGAAGCTAATCATCGACATCACAGCTTCGGACGTCGCCTCATGCCGGTCAGCGACAAATTCGTGGCTGAGATTGGCGCTGGTTGCTACAGAAGTCGACGAACTTGTCGTAGATACTTTAAAGAATTAAGCGAAACTGTAACCGCTTGAAAAACGCTCCTCAAGGAGAATCTTGAATGAGTACCGAACTACCACCCCAAATTCAAAATCAAGTCGCTCAATTGCAACAACTTCAACAGCAAGCACAAGCGCTTGCTGTTCAGCGAAGTCAACTCGAACTCGCCTTGAACGAAGCTAACCAAACCCTCGTTGAGCTCGACAAGCTGGACGAAAAAGCGGTTATCTTCAAGACCGTTGGAATGATCCTCGTACGCTCGAACAAAGACGAGGTGAAAGCTGAGCTAAGGGAAAAGAAAGAGACGTATGATGTACGTTTGAAGAGCCTCGAAAGACAGGAAGAACGCGTTCAAACGCGTTTTCAACAACTCCAGCAGCAGCTGCAAAAAGCCCTCGGAGGGGGTACTGCGCCGCAGGGCGCGTAGCTCACCTTCTGGGTTCGGGCATGACTTGAGGTGTTACGCGGGTTTTGGGTAAACTTCTTCCTCTTCTTTAGCGGTAAACTTTTCTCTCGCAGCGACATTGGTCGCTGGTGTCTCGCTCAATATTACAACAACGTCAGCGAGATTTTTAAGCGCGGTCGAAAACCCAGGCTCTGCTCCGAATATGATGGTCTCTTTGCCATGCTCCATCGCTTTTGAAAGCACAGGCTTAAAATCAGCATCTCGGGTCACTATTGCGATAATGTCTATATTAGGATTGAAAATGAGTTCCGTAGCTTCAACGGCAAGTCGAACGTCAACGTCACTCGAGCTGACCACCGGCTCAAATCCTTGGTTCTCGACTGCCTCAACGAGTTTCTCAGAGGCATACTGGTTCAGGTAGACCCTACCTACCTTGATGTCGCCGAATTCCTTTAGGGTATTGCGTATTTCTTCCAGGTCGATCTGAAATTCCTTCCGAAGCATGTTAGGCCCATCAACGAGCAGCCCAATGCCCTTGCGGGCGTTTTCGCGCCGTCGAATTATCGTCCTAATCTTGAATCGGTCTTTAATATGGGGGATATGGGGAGGCATAAATGCTAAGACTCCTGCAATTGCAAAAATGGCAAATTAATGTACTGGCGGCGTGCTATATATGTTTTTCTTTTATTCGCCCAAGATATGCCTCTTTATCCAAGATTAAAAGCCCTACAAGTGTTCTCCGCGACTATAGACGCCGCGTCTTCAATTTCTGTGTCCCAGACCCGCGATATGGCGATAATCGCGTCTCCTACAAACGACGGTTCGTTTCGACCCTTGCGCGCGGCTAGATAAGGGCTATCAGTCTCAATGACTACCATATCCCTGGGGACCTTCTCAACGAGCTTCTGGTGGTGCCCAGACCGGCATACTCTGGTTGAAATTGAGATATAGTGCCCACAGTCCACGATCTTTTCGAGCAACTCCACACTGCCCCCGTAGCAGTGATAGATTGCCTGATCAACACCGTGCACGAGCTCAAAGACGCGCTCTTCGGCATCGCGGCTGTGAATGACAAGGGGTAGGCCAAGCTCTTGACTTAGCCGAATGAATTGCTCAAACGCGTTTTCTTGCAGCTCACGTTGATGTCCCGATTTGACATGGTAAAAATCCAGCCCAACTTCGCCAACTGCGGTTGCTGAATCTGCGTTTCGCCGAATGAATTCCTCAACGCCTTCTTTCTCGGCAATGTGAAGCGGACTTAGGCCGTAAGCCGCGTACACGTTCTCGTGCTGAAGCAATTCTTTCGTCGCCCAATTCGATGTGAGGTTAATACCCGAATTAATGAGCGCTATTTGCGCATCGAACGCCCTCTCAATCACGGATTGTCGATCGTCGTCAAAAGCAGGCGTATCGATGTGACAATGCGTGTCGACGAGAACCCATCGCAACGCTACCCACCGTCTCTAGCTTTGAGGCGATTTATCGCGCTTATCATGGCCTCAACCGATGCAATTACAATATCGCCTCGCGCAGCGCGAGCAGTCACCGTGTTTCCACGTGAATCTTCGACACCGATGACGACATCGGCAAGTGCGTCGGTCCCACCGCTGATCGCGTCGATTCTGAATGTCCTTAATTGCACGTCGGTGCCCCCAAGAATGTCATGGACTGCATTAATCGCGGCATCTACTGGACCAATGCCCACACGGGCCCCGATTTTCGTCTTCCCCTCAACAACTGCTTTCACCGTTGCAGTTGGAGTGATGCGATTGCCCGTCATCACAGACAGCTCCTCAAGCAGAATTGTCGGCTTCAGCACCTCATTTGTGATCGCTTCAGCTATAGCGTATAAGTCGACATCGGTTACTCGCCGGCCTTGATCGCCTATTTCCTTTACGCGATCCAGTATGCGCACGAGCTCGTCTTCAGTGACGTCAAAAAGGGCGTCCTTGAGCATTTCGCGCACGGCGTGCTTGCCGGCGTGTTTGCCAGCAACGAGGCGGCGACGCTGACCGACCATTTCGGGCGTCATAATTCCTGGCTCAAACGTGTCAGCACGTTCGATCACCCCGCGAGAATGAATTCCTGATTCGTGCGAGAACGCGTTTTCGCCGACAATTGGCATTGTGGGGGGCATGTTGATCTTCGTGAATCGTTCCACTAACCGTGAGGTTTCGAGAAGGAACTGAGTATTGATATTCAGCTCAGCTCCAAAGATGCTCGACAAGCCCATGGCCGTTTGGGCGAGGTCAGCGTTCCCAGCCCTTTCACCTATCCCATTTACGGTCACTTGTACTTGGTTGGCTCCGGCTTCGATCGCTGACAGGCTATTGGCAACAGCGAGACCAAAGTCGTTGTGGCAGTGCACGTCGATAGGAACTTTGACAACCCCTTTGATGCGCTTGATGAAGTTGAACATCTTTGAGGGGGCCATAATGCCCACGGTATCCGGGATGTTGATGACGTCGGCCCCGGCCGATTCTATGCCGCGACAAACGCGATGAAGAAACTCCGGTTCCGTTCGAGTGGCGTCCATCGCAGAGAAGAGACATTGTGTCCCGTGCTCCTTAACGTATTCGACTGCGTCGACCGAAAGATCATACACTTCCTGTCTCGTCTTTTTCATTGAATGCTTCAACTGCACGTCTGACGTTGAGGCAAAAACATGAATTAGCCCTACGCCTGCATCTAGGCACGCATCGATATCTGGTTTAACGACGCGAGCGAGACCGCAGATAGTGGTTCCTAGATCCGCATTGACAATGCTTCTTACCGCGTTATATTCCCCTTTCGAGGAAATAGGAAACCCGGCTTCGATCACGTCGACGCCTAGCTTGTCGAGCGCTTTTGCGATGGTAAGCTTCTGTTCGTCGGTGAGCGAAACGTTAGGCGTTTGCTCTCCATCTCGGAGCGTCGTATCAAAAAAAGTAACTACTTCATTATTCATTCTCGAATTGACAAAGAAGACGATCCCTCGAGTACATACGTATTCTCACAGCCACTATTGTAGAGCTACCTATAAAACGCTTTCTTCGGGACCAGTTTGTGCGAGAATTCGCCACGTTTCGTCCCGTGTGTTGATATCGAAGGTCGTGACGGAAAGAGTTGCCGAGCTAAGCCAAACGTCCCTGAATCCAATTGATCAGCCGCACGTTTTCTACAAAGATGACGTCGATGGTCACCGCCAAAACTCCGACCAAGAAGATTGCATCAAAAACGCCTGCGCCCCCTATCGAAGCAAACGCGAAGCCTCTCGGCTGATAGGTAAGAATGTCACCGATGCGAACGAGATCCGCACCAAGCAACACACCCAGTGAACCAGACACGTAGGCAATAGGACCTACGCTTCTCCATTGCCTCTTTGCGAGCACGATGCCTATGATGCTTGCGGCAATTGCGATAACGTAGATATTCCAGATAACGACGCCTTCTCCTACCACGTACGCTGAAGTTAAGTACGAAACGGCGGTAATACACGCGATTCCGATTAGACTTGCTCTGATAGGGCTTCGTCGGTCGAACATCATCTTGAGCGAAATGAAGAACGGTATCAGAAAACCGGCGACATCAAAGCCGATAGCAAGGTCGGTATTCGGGCCAACGACAAAAAAGCCTTGAAATGCTAGGATACCAAGCGGCACGTCAATAATGCCGATCCCCAAGGAACCACGAAAATACAGCAATATCGAAGGAAAAGAAATCAGGAACAACAGAGTTGATCCTACAAAGATCAGCACAGCTTCTGACAGTCTGAAACCGACGGTCTCGAATCCCACCACGAGCAGCAGGAGGATGAGAAAAGCGAGCAACAAAAAAGAGATAGATTCGACAAGCATGGATGTTCAGTCAGGATCTGTTTTGAAAAGCCGAATGGTGGGACGTCTCACGTCATCTACAGGTCGCATCGTGCCCGCTACCGTCATAGCTCTAAGCCCTTCTGTAATAAGAACTCTTGTGTCCTGGCGGAAACCGGCGTCGTTTAGCGACACGAGAGAGACGACAGAGCGACACCCGAGCCAAATCAGCGTTGTGTCGTCAAAACTCTTTTTATCAACTCTTGGAAGACTACGCTTGCCATCTCCACTTCGTGAAGCTCTATCCATTCATCAGACGTGTGAGCCTGCGCGATGCCTCCGGGCCCGAAGACAACAGTAGGTATTCCGACCTCATTGAAGCGCGAAGCATCAGTGCCCGCGTCCATTGTGGCCGTCTGCGGCTCGAGGCCAATGCTGCTTATGGACTCGCCCAACAAAGTGATGATCTGGTGAGTGGGCAGGTAAAATGGGTGCGTGAAGTTTTTGGGGTCGTCCGCGAATTCTATTCGCGCTTCGGGCAATTTGGCCCTCAGCGTGGCTAAAACGCTTGATGCATCGTCGGGAGGCACGTAGCGATAATCAACGTCAATCGAACAACGATCGGGAACGATGTTAACCGCATCTCCAGCAGCGATAGTACTAACCGAGATAGTTTCGTGGCCAAGCTCGGGATGCCGGGTCAGCGGAAGCTGTTCGAGCCGCAACACAAGCTTTGCCATCTCAACAATGGCGTTCTTCCCAAGCTCAGGCTTACTCGCATGTGCTCTTTTGCCGACGGATTGAATGCGAAGCGTCAAGCGCCCCTTCTGCCCGTTTACAATCTTCAGATTCGTCGGCTCGCAGACGACGCCAAAGTCAGCGCGCAGCTGAGGCAACACTTCCTGAGCGCCGCGGCTTCTGAGCTCTTCGTCGACGACGAACGCCGTAAGCAGCGTGCCCTTGAGCCGTTCTTGGTCAGTGTTCGCTACCGCATCTATGACAGCGGCCAGCCCACCCTTGTCATCGGCTGCGCCCCTCCCGTAAAGCTTTCGCCCTTGAATTCTAGGCGGGAAAAATGGAGGCACCGTATCGAGGTGGCCGCAAAGTACGAGCACAGGCCCCTCGCGGCCCAGTTTTCCGATAAGATTGTTTCCAGAGCGTATGATTTCCATTCCGAGGTCGCGCAGCCTTTCTTCTACAAAAAGACTGATGCCTTCCTCGTGCGTGCTAGTGCTCGGAATGTTCACCAAGTCATACAGCAGTTCCGTGCTCTGCAAGAAATCACCTCTACTGGAGAACGGACCCAATCTTTGCGCGGAGCACTTCGTTAACCAGTTTTCCGTCTGCCTTGCCTCTGACTTGCTTCATAACGACGCCCATCAGGGGTCCTACTGCACTTACGCCTTTGGCTTTGACGAACTCGAGTCGCGATTGCACGACGTCGTCTACGATCGCCTGAAGCTCGGGCTTGCTCAACATGACAAATCCAAGCTCTGCTGCTACATCGCTTGCCGCTTTCGTCGGACATTCGGCGAGGGAGCGGAGGATTTCGGGCACGCCTTCCTTTGATATGGTCTTAAAGTTCACAAGCCTGAAAACATCAAGTATGCTTTCACGGGTTAGACGGTCGACAGGCACGTCGTCCCTTTTCAACTCTGCGATCGTTCCTTCAAGCGTTCGCACTACGAACGTTGCGGCATCTTTGACTTCGTCCCGACCGTAGCTACCATCTGGGCCTGCCCAGAGGCGCATAACTTGCTCAAAAAGTTGACTGTTTTCAGACCACGCTATTTGCCTCGCCAACTCTTCGTTCAGGAGAAACTCCTGCCTATAGCGATGCATCCGATCATCGAGCCTCTCAGGCAAATGCGCTTTGATGCGATCAATGAGTGCCGTCGGAACCGCGATGGGAGACACGTCCGTCTCCGGGTACAGGCGGGCCGCTCCAGGAAGCGGCCGCATATATTCAGAGCATCCATTGCTCAGCGCGCGTCGCGTTTCTTCGGGCACGCCTTCAGTGGCTGCTTTGGCGCGGTCCATGACAGCATACATCGCCTCGACGCACTTTTTAACGTTCTCGTCTGCGAGTATAACAACAGCATCGCTTTCCTCAGCTTTCAAAAACCGCAAAAGAGCCTCGGTTTCGCGAGACGTTATTCCGTATCGCGGCAACTCGTCAGTGTGAAAGATCCCAGTTACACCCCTCTTCTTTGCGTGATCCGCGAATTCGGAACCGAGTCGACGACCGGGCTGGATGTCCTTGCCCACGAGGCCGGCAAAACAACGAAGCAACAGGCCCCACACGTGTTTCTTCTCAAGCACGTTTGACGCAGTATGGGCAAATATCGAACTGACTTCGACTGGTTTTCCTACGCCCGCCCCGCGCTCTTGTAGCTCGTCTCGGATCTTTAGCAGGCTCAGCTGCCTCGTGACTTCAAGGCGCACAATGTTCTCAATGAGGTCAAGTGCCTGCACTCCCTTAATTTCGACGCGTGCACCGCCCGCGATAGAGATGTTGATATCCTGCCTGATCGTTCCAATCCCTCGCTTGACTTTACACGCGCGCAAGATCGTTCCAATCGCAAGCGCAAGCTCTCGTGCCATCTTAGGTGTTGCCACGTCTGGGGCGGTGCCGATTTCGACGAGGGGGATGCCGAGCCGGTCGATGGAGTAAACGTCTTTGTCGACTATCTGCGCTGCTTCCTCTTCGATGGACAGCGTGTCGATTTGAACGGAACCGCTGCTAAGCGATATGTATCCGCCTGCTGCGAGGAGTGCCGTTCGCTGGAACCCGCTTGTGTTCGACCCATCTATTACCAATTTCCTCATTGTGTGGGCTTGCTCGAAAGGTTGCATCTGCAGAAGGAGGGCTATTTGAAGCGCAATTTTCAGGGCCTCAAGGTTCATTTCCAGCGGCGGTTCATCATCATTTTCCACAAGGCACGTGCTCTCATACGCCTTGTACGTAAATCGCCGGGTGCCGATCCCCTCTTCGATCGCGGCGCGGTCGATCTCCCCCATCTCGCTCTTTGAAGGTCGCAGGTAGCGATAGAACTCGTAAGACGCGTCTTTTGTGTCCCGCAATTCGGTCGGGCTGCTGCAAAACAGTTTTGACGTAGTGTTCAGCTGTTGATGAATCTCCAAGCCTGCCTTCAGGCCGACTTTTTTGTAGTCGTGCTCTTTCACGGCAACTCCTCGAACGTGCTTCGTGTCCTAGTCGCATCCGCGCTTATCTCTCCGGCGACGTCAGTTTTCAAAAGCCTAGCAATCTCAAAACGATCGGACGTCTGGCCAAGCACCCACATCAGTTTGACGAGCGCTGTTTCGCTTAGCATGTCATCACCTTCGATCGCGCCTGCACTCAGCAGATCACGCCCCGTGTCGTAGACTCTGTCACACACCCTCCCGTAGACACATTGAGAGGTCATTACGACCGGCATAACATCTGCAGCCTTTTTTACGTGCGAAATCCAGTCGCTCGCGACGTGCCCCAGACCGGTTCCTTCAATGACCAAGCCCCTGTACCCTTGTGCCACATAGTAGTCCACAATAGCAGGACTCGCTCCTGGGAAAAACTTCACGAGAGCGCACTTCGGCTCGATCTGTGGACGGACGGAGAGTTCGCAACCGCCTCGATCCGTGTGATCGCATAAGAATCGCAGCGACCGTTCCTGATAGCTGACGCGTGCAATCGGCGAGGCGTTAACTGATCGAAACGCGTCGCGTCGTGACGTGTGCATTTTCTTGGTGCGGGTTCCTTGGTGGACAAGGCAGGTGTCATCCGACGCGTCTTCGTGCATTACCACAAAAACCCCAGCAAGGTCACTTGTAGCTGCTACTGCGGCGCAGATCGCATTAACGACGTTGTCGCTGCTCGGTCGATCAGCAGATCTTTGCGAACCGACGAGCACAACCGGCACGGGTACCTGAAGCATGAATGACAAGGCAGCGGCGCTGTATCCTAAGGTGTCCGTTCCGTGGGTCACGAGTACCCCATCGGCTCCTGCGCGAACTTCGTTATAGACACATTGAGCGAGCTCTGACCACGATTCTGGCCGCATATTTTCGCTCAGTATGTTGAAGAGCAGTGTGCCGTCAATGTTAGCGATTTCGGCTAAGCTCGGAATCGCGTCGATAATGTCGTCCGCGTCAAATTGACTTGTCACCGCACCTGTTCGGTAGTCGATTTTGCTAGCAATAGTGCCCCCAGTAGAAATGATGTTCAGTCGCGGCAGTTCAGGTCGTACAGGCCGCGGCAATCGCTTTTCGGCGAGCGACGCTCCCTTTTCGACAAGCGTCATCGTCACCCCTTCGGGTGCGAAGCCTACGTTATACCCGCTGTCGAGTTTGATCACGACAAAGTCAGTCACACTCGGCATCAGCGCGCCGAAAAACTCTTTCTTATCCTTAACCACTTTGACGCGATCACCGTGTCCTATGTCGCCCATTCTAAGCTCCAGACGCAGTCAGCAGACCTTTCTCCACCCTCAGCAGTGCTGTCTGTCGCAGCAAGAGGCGTTGCTGTCGCATCTTATGCCGCCTGCGTCGCACTTTCAACATCCGTTTGAGCTGGCTGGCGGCAGGCCCGCCTGCGATGTCCCGCTTTGCAACGTTACGATTAACGTCAAGAGCTTCTGCGACATCGTCTGCTGTCAGCCCAAGCAGCGAGAGCTGCTTTCCGAGGTGCCGAAACCCAACTTGGTCGATCGCGTCCAAGTCGTACGCGCCGACGCGCGCGAGGTCTCCGACAATCGTGTGTGCCGTGCGAAAAGGAACGTGTGCGGTGCGCGCGATCGTATCAGCTAGCTCAGTTGCAGTGGTGAAACCCACGGCGCTCATTTCAGCAAGCCGTTGTTTGTTGATCGAAATGGTTTGCAGCACCGCGTTCGCGATGCGAGCACAATCGACTGTCGTCGCAAGCGCCTGTCGCAAGTGCGGTGTAATCTCCTGCAAGTCGAGATTGTAGCTGAACGGCAGCGCCTTACAAATCACCACGCTAGCCGTAAAATCTCCAATAACCGAACCGGTCTTAGCCCTAATCAGCTCGAGCGTATCAGGGTTTTTCTTTTGGGGCATGATGGAACTTGTCGAAGCGAACTTGTCGTCTATTTCCACGTAACCAAACTCAGATGTGCTCCATAATATCAGCTCTTCGGCCAAACGACTAAGCGTGATCATCACATTTAATACAGCGGCGAGCGCTTCTATCGCGAAATCACGGGTGCTTACGGCGTCCATAGAATTCTCTACGATGCCATCAAAGCCAAGTGCCGACGCAACAAAATCTCGGTCAAGCGGCCACCCTGTTGAAGCAAAGGCAGCTGCGCCTAAAGGAGATTGGTTTGTCCGCTCGTACGAGTTGGCCAGCCTCGCAAAGTCTCGCTCTAAAGCGTCACAGTGCGCAAGTAGATGATGCCCGAGCGAGGTTGGCTGCGCGTGTTGCAAGTGCGTGAATCCCGGCATAATGGTCGTGGCGTTGCTTGCGGATCGTTCCAGAAGCGTATCTTGTAAGGCAAGAACATTGTCCATGAGCTCCAGTAGGTCATGGCGTAACGCCATGCGAATGCAGGTTGCAACCTCATCGTTTCTTGACCTGCCGACATGGAGCCACCCTGCTTGCGCGCTTCCGGCGCGCTCCATTAAGGCAGTCTCGATCGCGACGTGGACGTCATCAACGTCCTGCGGCAGCTTGGCGTACCCCTGCTCCTTGATTTTGAGGAGTGCCTTTGTCAACGCTTCGAACGTCGTTTGCTCGATGATGTTTTGCTTTTTGAGCATCGCCACGTGGGCGAGATCAATAAGAATATCATAGCGAAAGAACCACGCGTCCGCGGCGATAGAGGAGGTGAACCGCAGCGCCTGCTCATCGAACTCCGCTAATCGTCCCTTTCGTATGATGTTTTGCTTCATCATACCCTCTGACGAGGCGACGGGTATTAGCTATTTCGCTCGATTCTTGTTAGGCGCGCAACGGTGCGAGTAGCCGAAATGAACGTGCTGCCATTGGCTTTTGTTCTAACTGGAACATAACAGCCACCGCCCGCGTGCTCATAAGTACACCGCCATTTTGGTGGGCCGTGATGCAAAACTTAATCAGTCAAACGAGAGGAAACTAGCTTAAAACGCAACGGTTGCAAGCACATGAGAAGTTTGGAAGGCAAGATTATCATCGTCGGAGTTACTGGCAGCATCGCAGCAGTAGAAACAGTCAAGCTCATCCACGAGCTCAAGCGCAAAGGCGCAACGATACATTGCGTGATGACAGACGCGGCCTGCAAGATAATTCATCCGAGCGCGCTGGAATATGCAACACAGAAGCCCGTGATCACGCAACTTACCGGAAACGTGGAACACGTTACATTTCTCGGTAAAGGCGGATCGGCAGATTTGCTGCTAATTGCCCCGTGCACGGCAAACACGATCGGTAAGGTGGCACACGGCATCGACGACACCCCCGTCACGACGTGCGCCGTCACGGCGCTGGGATCGGGAAAGCCCGTAGTCATCGTCCCGGCGATGCACGAGTCCATGTACTCTCATCCGTTCATCGCTGAGAACCTTCATCGCTTGAAAGACCTTGTGCATTTCGTATCGCCGCGCTTGGAAGAAGGCAAAGCAAAGCTTGCTGAACTCGACGAAATCGTACTCGTGGTCGAACGGCTCGTTTCGGAAGGTGAGCTCAGCCAAAAGAGAGTCGTAATAACCAGCGGAGCGACGATAGAATCATTAGATCCCATTCGCATTCTTACTACGAGGAGCTCCGGACGAACGGGCAGAGAGCTTGCATATGCAGCCTTTAGAAGAGGCGCGAGCGTCACTATCGTGCACAGCGGCGACGCGCGGCTCGTCAACCAGGTACATGTGGAAAGCGCGGCCGAGATGATTCAAGCGGTGCAGTCTGAGCTCGAGAAAGGGTGCGACATTTTCATCAATGCGGCGGCCATCTCAGATTATACGATAGATAAACACAGTGGGAAGATAAGATCGGGTCAGGAACTAAATCTCGCGCTGAAAAATGTGCCGAAACTTACCGACATCGTCAGAGCGAAGTACCCAAACCTCTTTATCGTTTGTTTCAAAGCGGAAACACACACGACTCCGGACGCTCTTATTGAATGCGCCAGATCTATCCCCGTTGATCTGGTAGTCGCGAACGATGTAACGTTCCAAGGAATGGGCACGGAAGAAAACGAAATATACATCGTCAACTCACAGGTCGAACGGCACCGGGGCGACAAGGCATTCCTCGCCGAGAAGATCATGGACGCTATCGTTCGTCGAATGAACGGCACATGAAAGCGTTTTGCCCGTTTCACATAACAGGGTTTTTCGCGCTGAAGCCCGACCGGGCAGGGATGTCCTCAGTCGGGTGCGGCATTGTTATCGCCGATGGCGCAACGACTGAAGCCGTGGTAGGCGAAGGTAACGTGTATATTAACAGAGAGCCCTCTCCCGCGCCTACCACAAGGACGGTCCTCGCTGCTCTATCCGAGCAGCAAGCCGACGTAAGGACGGAACTCGCCGGGCCGATTAGCTGCGGCCTGGGCACGAGTGGTGCAGGCGCTTTAAGCACCGCTCTTTCCCTCAACCAGCTATGGAAGCTCAATTTCAGTTTCAACGCGCTTTGCGAGACGGCACAGCGCGCAGAAATTATCAACAAAACCGGAGTCGGCGACGTCATCGCGCAGGCTGTTGGAGGTGTCGTCATTAGGCGACAAGATTCGGTCGATCGAATTCCCACCCCACCGCTTGAGATCTCTTATCTTGTGTTCGGGCCACTTTCGACGCCTGAAATCTTGGCAGATCGAGGCGCGCTCGCTGCAATAGAGACCTTTGGATCGGCCGCGCTCAAGAAGCTAATCCGAAAGCCCACGTTTGACGAATTCATGCGTCTGTCTCGGCAATTTGCGTACGACACCGAAATGTTGAGTCAGAAAGCGCGAGACGCGGTCGAGGCCGTAGAGGCTGCCGGGGGATGCGTTTCGATGGCGATGCTTGGAGACGCGGTTTACGGCACAGATCCGTCTGATGCGCTCAGTGAATTCGGGACCGTCCGCAAAACGGCAATATACAAGTGCGGAGCCCACCTTGTCCTGTGAACGTCACAAAATTGCTTCACAGAAAGAAAGCGTGCGCTTTTCGAAAAAGTGTGCAACGCATTGGGCGCAAACGTGCGTCAAATTCACCAGTTAATCAAAAAGGTAGATGGAAGAACAACATATTAGTCAAGGTGCGCAGCGCAACTTCCAACAATAATGCAGTTAATCCATCAATTCAGTTCAATCCGTAACTCAAACTAGCTTGGTTACTCTTCGACTACTTCAGCAAAAGCGAAGTTGCGCTTCACAGCCTTGATTTCAATCTTAACTTCGTCACCGATCTTGGTGTGTGGAACGAAAATCACGAAACCGCTAATGCGAGCTATCCCGTCGCCCTGTTTTGCAATATCTTCGATTTTCACGTCGTATTGCTTTCCGACATCTACGGGGGCGCTCTTCGGTTTACTATCGTAGCTCTTGTAGCCGCCGCCGAAATTGTTTCTTGTGTTTGCTCTATACACGCCGTCACCTCCTTTTTGGTTGAACACGTATCTGTATGCCTATGTCATATATAGCTTCGCGCATTGGAGAGAACAAGCGCCCGCTAAGACCAAACGGGGCTCTCTCCGCGACAGCATCGATTTGTGGTTCGTTCCGTGCGCTAACCTTTCATCTCTTGAACGCCACGTGCCAACACCAGAGTCACGGCAATACGCTCGAACCGAAAACCTTGGCGTGCTGAGCAGCCAGATAAGCATGGCCTCATGAAATGATGATGCAAATGAAAACCAGAACCCTCCATCAATCGGTGTTGCTTAGGCAACTCCTCACCACGTCTATGAGGCATGGATTCCAATCAACACGCAGAGTTTACGCATTCACCGGCGGTCACACGTAGGGAAGTCGGAGGAGAGCTTAGTGCCTTCGATGGCTGGCCTCCGGAACGACCGTCGAACTGATCCCAGACAAGAAAATCGTGCAAAAATGACGAGGGGCCGATTGCCCCCAAGGTCATTATTCTACGGTGACGTTCGAGTTGCAGGGGCAAGATCAGGAAACAAGATTAGATTTTACAGGCCGATATCCCTGAAGATCTTTATGCAGATCTCAAAACTGGGTGGGTCGAATGGTATTGGGACAACCTGGCGGCGTATTTTGGCTAAGCGTTTTGAAACGGGGCAAGCAGTGAGATGCACTAGAACTACTGCTCATAATCCAACAAGTTAAAATAGTACGTCGTTCTTGGGGAAAAGCAGTTGGGAAAAGGCACCGAAAGCCGCGTGTCTCGCACAGAGCGTGACTACCTCATTTTTGGAGACATGCGGCGTCGCCCCCCAACGGCAATTCACTACAGCAAGTGGAAATGCTAACGCTGGGAGGCCGTTATGGTCTCTAATAACTTATATGTTCCTCATCCTATTTAGAGAGACCCATCCTAGCTTCCCCCCGTGGACGTTTCTGGGGGGGCACCACTTCATGCAGCAAAACCCTAGCAGAATGGCGTGGCGCGAGAGCATCTGTTCCAAAGAGCTACCGCTGGCATTTACTCGATGATGCCTGATTGTGCCGAACGTTGGAAGTTTCCCAAACCCTGGCCAATTGTTTACAAAACGGCACCATCTTTTTTACCTCGAGCCCCTCATCTCACTATCCATGATATGCGACATAGGCGATCTGCACATTTATTACGAGACGTACGGCGAGGGCAACCCCGTGCTAGCGATCCACGGGTTTGGCATCGATCACCACGTGATGACCGGCTGCATGGAACCGATCTTCACAAATCGCGCGGGATGGAAACGTACCTATTTCGACCTGCCGGGCATGGGTCGCACGCGCGCTCCCCGCTGGTTAAACGATGCAGATCAGATGCTGGACGTTATCATTGAGTTTTGTGAAAACGTTATTCCCGACGATCAGTTCCTGGTGGCTGGCGAATCGTACGGAGGATACCTGGCCCGCGGCCTGGTTCGTTCCATACCTGAACGCCTCAAAGGAGTCCTTCTCATCTGTCCTGTGGTCATCGCTGATCGAAACCGGCGCGACTTACCCCCCCGACGGGTATTCGTCAAGGATAAATCGTTCTTAGCGAGCATCGCACCCAGCGCTCAGAAGCAATTGTTTGAGCGCGTGCTTGTGGTGCAGGACCAATCGCGATGGGATCGCTTCACGCAGGATATTGTTCCAGGGATGAATGCTAAAGATGAGTCGTTTCTCAAGCGATTTGAAAACCGTGGGTACAGCTTCTCCTATGAGGTAGACCTGCTTCTGCATCCCTTCGACCGGCCTGCGCTCATCCTAGTGGGCCGCCAAGACGCGTCGGTGGGGTATCATGACTCACTAAAAATAGCTACGAATTACTCCCGCGGAACTGTTGCAATATTGGATAGGGCAGGGCACGGCTTGGAAGTCGAGCAAGAGACCGTGTTTAACTGCTTAGTCAACGAATGGCTCGATCGCGTGGAAGACGTGTAGCATTCGTGGAACTCCGCTGACACAGCTCACTTTTTGCGGTTCTTCTTTGCGTCGCTCTGAAGTTCTTCGATCACGTGAAGGAGCGGATTGAAGTAGTCGTGCAGTCCGTGGATAAAACTGCTTAGCAACGAATCTGAAGCTTGGTCATTCGACAGGGAATTTCGCCTTTTTGACACGATGTACCACTTTTTTGACGTACAACAATAATTGCTGTGAACTCACAAAGCTTTTTCTAAGTGCTCACATGTCGTCAGACGATTTCTAGGCGATCACTGTGAATTTAGATTAGCTTCGGAGGTACTCAGCGCATCGTTTCACCTTCTCTTAGCAGTTTCATTTCCCTTTTTTTCCTGATCAGAAGAATCCATAAATTACGACCAGCCCCTTGCCTCGATCAGCGCTGTAGCGCTCAGGCGCTCAGCGGGATGTTGTTAAGAAGTGGGATGTCACCTGCCAATAACTCCATAGGTCACTGAACGGGCGCAATTATCGCTCCAATTAGCTGTTATTACATCCCGTGTCATATCGGCTTTTTCCCCCTCTATTCGTGCGCTTTTCCCGTCACATATAGCGCTCTACTACTTATGATGTCGCTTTGACTTACCTCGAAAACAGCACAGGTTCTTTACGCGAACTCGTCACGCGTCGGATGCGCGCAGCTTGTAGATGTTGCCGTCAAGAGCACAGATGAAGAGTGCGTTGTGCGAATCTATGCCAAAGGAAGAAATGTTAAGACCGGTGAATGCGAGCTCAGTGTTTGCAGGGGCGCTAGTGCCGTTGTACCACAGAGCCCAGATCCGACCTGACCCATAATCTCCGTAGATGTAGGCGCCCTCGAGATCGGGGTACGCTGCTCCTCTGTACACGAAACCTCCGATAACAGCATTTCCCACGCTATGGTTGTACTCCCAGATTGGCAGTTCGAGGCCAGTCTGATTGCACCCTGACTGAGGAGAATAACAGAGGCTCCCTTCCATAATGTTCCAGCCATAGTTTCTTCCGTTCTGAATGACGTCGATCTCTTCTATCCTGTCTTGACCCACATCTCCAGCCCACAGGCGACCAGTTACAGGGTCGAAACTGAACCTCCACGGATTGCGCAAGCCGTACGCGTAAATCTCGGCGCGGTACCCTTTCGTGTTGCCAACAAAGGGATTGTCACGGGGAATGCTGTAGTTTAAGCCCGGCGATCCAGAATTAACATCGATGCGCAAGATCTTGCCGAGCAATGTCGAGAGGTTTTGCCCGTTGCCCAGAGGATCGCCCTCTCCGCCCCCATCGCCGAGCCCGATATATAGGTAGCCGTCCCGCCCGAAGGCTATCTGTCCACCCTTGTGGTTCGGGTAGGGCTGCGGAACCTGCAGGACGATTTTTTCGCTGTTTGCTTCCGCACGGCTTCCGTTAAATGGCGAAACGGAAAAGCGCGAGATGACGGAGCGCAGTGGGTTGTCAGCCGTGTAATATACGTAAAAATAACCGTTCTCGCTAAAATGCGGGTCAAACGCCAAGCCCAATAACCCTAGCTCGCCGCCTGAAAGCACTTTATCACTAAGGTTCAAAAATACGCTGGCCGTTGTTGCGTTCGGACTATTATCAAAAACCTTGATCACACCGCCCTGTTCGACCACGAAAAGCCTATTGCTGCCGTCTCCCGCACTGTAGATGCCTACCGGGTTACTGAAATGGAGATAAGGAAAGGCAGCTTCAACCCCATACGGGCGCTGTATCTGCTCATTCGGCGCGTTCAAAGCGCTTTGCAAGGCGGAAACCCCGATGATTAAGGCAATTGCCGAAATAGCGGCGATGATAAGTGCGGCATCTCTTGCCTTCATGCAAAACCCTCATTGCCGCTATTCTGATTTATGTCTATTCCGCTAAATCGCGTAGCCGCCCGAAACATAAGTCGTGCCTGGCCGTCCAACCGATGATAGTTCAACTATCGAATCAAGCGGCCCGATCTATGCGAAGGGCCTCGGCCCTGTCGCCTTCTTCGTTACATGGCCCCCACGCACTGCACGCAAGACGTCCGAGCAGCTCGTCTCGGTCAGCCGATGCGTCCTCTCGCTAAAGCGTCGAAAGAGCTTGCCGCATCATCGCAAAGGGGTTTCTTTCCGTGTCTGTAAAAAGGCGTGGTATCTAGCTCAGGGATGACTGACTCAGCTATGCTAATATATCCTCCTGCGTCAGCCACTCTCTTTGTGAACTCATCGACTCGGTCTGTCGATCGCTTTTCGTTCGAAGACAGTGATGTCTCGCGCGTCATCATCGATCTTGCGGCCCATCATGCAATTACGATTGTTCCTTTCATATATGGGTGAATGCTACAGTGGTATGAAAACGAGCCTGAGTTGTTAAACTGATACGTGTAAGTGTCGCCTGTACTGAGGAGTGGCGATGAAAACGCCGACGAATCCGAAACAACCGTATGTTGGACCGAATCATCATTTTTCCACGTCACATTCGCCCCTTTTTGAATCGTAAGCGTCGATGGACTAAAGGCGTAGTTCTGAATCGAAACGCTATTTTGACTTGCGGTGCTGGTAACCGGGCCAGGACTGGGATTTGAAGATGATGTGCATCCCGCAACCATGACCGTTACACCCGCCAGAGCAACGAGCGCTAAAATGAGGCGTTTTTTCATTTTCTCTTTCTCCCACAGACAGTCTGTGTGCCGGTTTGAACTGCTTCGTTATGCATTGTTCGTTTAATGAAGTTTACCCGCTGAATCGTCGCTCATCAATACGTCCGTGCTAATTCCAGTTTAGAGGGTGACAAACTTTGAACGAGGGTTGCCACAAGGGCAGCGCGAAAGCTGCCGCGTCCGATGCCCGCATACCACACTCTTCTCATGCTCCGCCCTTTAAGCGGCGAGTTTTGATCGAATGGCTACGAATTCAGGCGTGCAGCCCGATCTCTCGGAAAGCGTGGTGGGAAACCCTGGCCGCCCTCGCATCCTTATAAGCGATCAGGCCCACTTGCAGTATTATCGTTCGTTCAGCTCAGCGACTGCTGCATTTCACGCAAAGAGTGGCAAAAGGTTATTTTAAGGCAACTCTTTAGCTTCTTGACTTCCAATGAGTGGGACGGGATCAAACGTGAAAAGATACTTGCTTTTAATGACAGTCGTGTGTGTGGTTGCACCGTTGCTGGTTGCTGGGTGTACTTCAACTTCGAATCCAAGCCCGAGTCCGGCAACCACGAACGTAAGCACGACCTCGGCTACATCGAGCGCGAGTGCGACCGCTAGAACCTCGACTGCGAGCCCCAGCGCGAGCCCTGGCGCCCAGACAATCATCATTCCCGGCTTTTCTTTCCAGCCATCGACATTGACAATCCAAAGTGGGACGAGCGTTACTTGGCGAAACGACGCCAGTGTAGCGCATCAAATAGTCTCGAACTCGAGTGCGTTTAGTTCATCGGTTCTGAATCCGGGCGACAGCTACACGCACCTATTCAGTCAACCTGGAACGTACCCGTATCACTGCGGGATCCACCCCTATATGACAGGAACCATCACCGTACAATAATTCGAGAGACAGCTCAAATATCAGTTTTTGCCGACCCAGCCGCGGCATCAGCTACGAACTGCGCACGAAAAGCAGAACGCGGAAGTGCTCGCGGAGTCGCAGCGCTGACTGTAGCAAAGCAGTATGGATTGCCGCACTTGCAAGTACACGTTGGTCCAATTTGCCCGCTTTTAGCTCAAAGATGGCGCTCAGCTTCGGAAACAGTAGCGCGATGCTTGGTTCGACTGCTGCGTCGCGACAACTGGACAATTTGTGTGTCTGGTAAATGCGATAACAACTCGTCCGTGTTATGGGTTAAGTGCGTGCCGTATGGCGACGAGTCGCACGCTGTCTTGGACGCATCTAAGTAAGGAGCTCACCGAAGCAAGAAAAACATATTATGTTTAATTAGCAGGCCTGTAATAAACTGCCTAGTAAGGACCATGAACAAGCCCCGTAGTTACCACGCGTCCGACCAGTTTGAAATCATCATGCCTGAGCCATTTGATCTCTCGCTCACCGTCGCCAAACCGGCTGGCTGGCATTGGTCAACTCCGAGAGAAGTTTTTAGAAACGAGACGCTGTGGAGCGGTACCTATCTAAATAGCAAGCCGGTCGGATTGAAATTGTCCGCAGTCAATGAGAATGTAACCGTGAGCGTTTACGTCGAATCGCAACTGACAAACAATGAAGAAGCTACGCTACAGACGGCCATCAAACTCGGGCTGGGAGAGGACGAAGACCTTAACGCTTTTTATGGATTCGCCCGCAACGACAAGGTGCTCTCAATCGCAGTGCAAGACCTCTACGGAATGCGCATTGGGCGGCTGGATGACTTGTTCGGTCGGGTGATTCTTGCTACAACCCTCCAGATGGCACCGCTCAAACGAAGCCAAGACATGATGGCAAGACTACTCGAGCGATACGGTACCAGGATTGCCTTCGATGGTCACGAGGTCATTCTGTGGCCAAAACTTTCCGATATCGCTAAGCGGGACCCCATCGAGCTGAGACGAGAAGCGAAGCTTGGCTACCGAGCAGAGCGGCTCGTCAAGGCGGCGCGCTATCTAATTGAACATCCGATGTCTCTAAAAGAGCTACACCGTCAGCCTGAGACAGAGGCTGTAAAAAAAGTGCTGGAAATCCCAGGCATTGGCACGTACTCGGCCGGCCTGATCATTGGTCAGGGCTCCGTCCCGCTAGACGTGTGGAGCGTGGTCATCATGAGTGAGCTTTTGCTCGGGCGCGAGCCGAAACGTCCCAGACAGGAAATCAACGGGGTGACGCAAGCGGTGAACGACCGCTGGGGCAAGTGGGCGTGGATGGCTTTTGTGTATGTGGTAAACGACCTGCCGAAGCTCGCGACGATTTACAATCTGTCAAGATTAACTTGAACCTAGAGGTGACGCAGCAAAAGGATGCCAGCCTTGCACGTGTCAGCGCGCTCGGGCGCAATAAGGTGAGGGGCAACTTGCTTTAAACGCCACTGGCTCCTCGATCGAGTCATAGTCGGGCTCGCAGGAAATTGTACGGCAAAAAAAGTGTTATCAGTTTAGCCGGCGCGAGTCAAAGCGCAGTTCCCGCTCTGAGGCCAGAGGATGCAACGCACTCCCCCGTCGCAATACTCGACCTAAACCCGACTTTTTTTGCGATTAGCTCTAAATACTCGCGCCCCATCCTTAAATCAAGGGAAACTCATGGTGGTTGGAGTCACATTAGTAAATGTTGTTCCTGGCCAAGAGCGAAGCGTTTTTAACAAGCTCGGCGGGATCCCTGGGATTAGAGAACTGCATCACGTATTCGGAGAGTACGATTTTTTGGTGATCATCGAAGTCGATGGGCTGCCCCTCCTCAGCAAGACGGTAGACGTGATCCGCGATGTGGGGGGCGTTATGACCACCCACACCATCGTTGGCGCTGAACTCTCGGATACGTAACGAGAGTGCGTATACTGATCGCGTGCCAGCTGAAGGAGTGGCACAGATATTTCAAATTCGGAGAAACGAACTAATGAGACCAAGAATCAGGGTAGCGCTAGCCGTTGCCGCAGTGGCCGTGATCGCCGCTATCGTGAGCTATCTCTGGCGCGTATTTCGGATAGGGCAAACAAGCAAGAAAAACGATGCAGGAACGCAAGACAGCAGTAAGCACTGCGAATCGAAACAATAGTGCAGAAGTAGCCTTGCATACCGACCTTCGAATTTTCGATTCGTGCCGACTCACGCGATTGCTCCTCGAACGCAGCTATTCATTGCTCGTGGTTCGTGACCTCAATGGCCCGCAGGCCTATCTCCACGGCTCGTAGTTTGATTCTCAATTAGCCGCAAGCTCAAGCGAAGACCTGTCGGCGTCGTACCTTTGCCACAACCTGATTAAACAAGCCACGCAGGTCTTCGACAGTTCCGTTTCAAGAGCGGTTAGACGTATGTCTATCCTTTTTTTGTCAATCCCGAGCCTTTTTCTCCACTTTTATGCATCATCGTATTGACCGCGTCTCGCGGGGTCGTTGCAAGGCAACTACTGACTGTCTCCCCCTATTCTGTCTACTTGTACCCTTTCGCAACGTATTCTGTCGAGACTCATTCCTTGGATCTCCGTGGGCCAGCGCGGAGGAGCAAAGAGTTCGTCGACAGTAAACCTTCATCTTCCGATCTTATGGCATGTTTACTCTAGTCATGCATTCACCAAAAAGGGTTATTTAAACTAGACTGCTCGAAAACGCCAAGGCGAGCTCCGTTTCTTTTTTAAAAAATGGAGCAGCTGCGGTGGCATTTTAGATTTCTCTGGTAAACCGCATGCGGGGAGAAGACCACCATCTCAGGTGAGATAAACCAGACGATTTCATTCATTGCAGCTTCGATTATATATTAGAAACTGGGCTACAGCGTCCTTAACGTTGCGAAATTGTCCCTTTCGCTTTGCTCAAAGTAGGGCCGGATTTATGAAGCTTCGCGACAGATTTTGCGTCAGCTGCTCGCAAGCGTTTGAGAAAAGCCCGTTAACAGTAGACAACACAGAACATTTTCATCGCCGCTCTTGCTCGCGTTCTCCTTTTATGCTTGCGGAGGGCCACGTTCTAGTAGTTCTTGTATGCGCTGCTCTGCAGGGACTGACTGTCGCCACACCATCTCAAACGTAGATGCGAGGTACTGAGCATATGCGGGGTCATCGGTCCAGAGTCCGGAGACGGGTTCGTTGAGGGATATACGCTTGACTTCCGCGTTAATCGCGCTTATGGAGATTTTTCTGTCAAATACGACGAACGTGATCCCGTGCTGATCAATGTGGCGCACTTCTTCACCGATGGCGATCATTTCTCGCACCGGCTCAATAACTTGGTACGAAATGTCGATGATGGCCCGCACCTTCCCCCCGCGCTTGATAAATTCATACGCGCTTCGTTGACTCCAAAGAGGGAGGCGACAATAGTCAGGTAAGCAGGAGCGGCAATCAGCCATTCTTCCTGCATCGAGTCAATTAAAGGCATAGCGACGGCGATGAGTTCCTTAATGCTCTTGATGATCTTGAACGTGCTCACTTCATCGGAGGGCCGGAATCGTTGTTGTTGCGAAAGCTCCTGAAGCTCGCGCTTCCTCTCTCCCATCTCACGCAGTTCGCTCTGCTGCTTTTGCAGCGCGGACCCGAGGGCGGTGTCAAGGTCGACGGCTGTGTAGACGGTGGGGGAGCCGAGCGACGGACGCACCATGCCCTTGTCGATGAGGCTCGTGAGGGTGCGGTGTATGTCTTCCCGATAGGTGTGCAGCGATTTGGCGAGCGGGGACGGAGTCTTAGGGCCGTACTCGAGCAAGTGTAGATAGAGTTGCGCCTCTTTTTCGCTGAGCCCGAATCCAATTAAACGGTGCGTGAACTCATCGTCACTGGTCATCACTGATCACAGTGTCTGTGCGCTAAATGATAGATATAGGTTAGCTTAAAAAAGAGGGGAGGGTAAAACCCGCTTTGTAGAGCGTTACTGCGTGAAGTTCGGTGCTTTGGTAGTATCAGGCAAGCATTCTCGGACAAGTGTGCGCAGAGTGAACTGAGCAATTATCGACATCCACTGTCTGAGACGCGTATGGCGTATATGTGGAATACGGGCGGCATCAGCGTCAACAGCCAGTCCAGTCCGTTGCTGCAACGAGCAGGCGCACTGAAAGAGCACAAGCTTTATTCCGCACGAGCGTATACCCCCCAGTTTTTTAAGAACCGATGGTAGTAACGTGACCGACACGAATAACAACGCTCAACGCCTGTTCGACACTAACAAATGAGCATGCCCGAAAAACAGGTGAAACCTAAACTCACACAAACGCAGATCGAGCTTGAGGTACGAGATAAGCGCCGCCTAGAGACGTTCGTCGATGCCGTCTTCGCCATCGCCATAACACTCCTCGGGATGCAGTTTGTCGTCCCGCTCGTGCAGCATTCGAATGAGGCACTATTGGCATCGCTCGTGGGCATCGTGCCCAAATTCATCGGCTATTTCCTGGCATTCGCCTGTTGGGCCTCTTGCTTAATAACAATTGGAGGCAGTTTCAGAACATTGCCTATGCCGACTGGGTACTGTACTTGATAAACATCTTTTTCCTGTCGTTCGTCGTGCTCGTCCCATTTGCGACGATGGTATGGGCTGACTACCCCGACACCACCGCCGGCGTGCTGTTGTTTGACTGCGTCATTTTCATCACGGGGCTCATTCTATACGCTAACTGGTCGTACGTGAAACGACGTACGTCCTTCTGAAAAAAGGCATCACCGCGAGGACGCTTAGGGTCATCGCGTATAGAAACGCAAGCCTGCCCGTCTCGTCAGCACTTGCGATAGCCTTCGCTTTTGTCCCCCCCCCCGCTCAGCAACGTTGCATACGTGCTCGTCGCAGTGGTCATGGGAATGGAGATTCACGCGCGGCCGAGGCACCCATAACGCTCGTCGACGTGCCATGCGGGCAGCACACAGATAGCTCTGGCGGCAGTGATGCAACTGGGCACTGCACCCGTTGGCGCTTAAGCGTCAAACTGCACGCGTAAGCAGGCAGCGTGGAAACTGAGGCGCCTTTGGAAGCTCCGCTTTTCCTAACCAGAAAACTCCATCCTAGCCCCCGCCTGTCAAATAGACACAAAAAATGAGCACCTTAAGAGTTACCCAAGGTTCAAATAGTTGCCGCTGAGAATAAGGAATCACTAGTGAAAGGGAGCGGCGAATTCAGTAAAAAGATCAGAGGAGAATCCGTGGGGGCTCAGAAGCAATGGTAGCTGAAATTGACGACACGTATGCCGAGGCATTTGCAGGCATTTTTTGCCGAGTGATACTCACGGCCGACGACGCAGCAACTTTGCACAGTGCAGCTGAAGACTCAACGGCAACACCTTCAGTTGTGATTGGTAGAGTCGAAGGCGGCGTTGAGAAGTGGCTTGACGAAAACGAGACTCCTGATAAGCGCGAGGGCGCTGTCCTGCAGTTCTGGGCGGGTTTAGACAAGAATAAAGCCTTCACTGCTTCCTTAAAGAAGTTTGAGGCTGAACTTTCTTACAGGATACGCCAAGACATACTTGTTAAACCCTTCACCGCGGTCTTCGATGCGTTACCAGACGCAGAGGGTGAAATTGACATGATGGAGCGGATTGGGCATTGCGGGGACGGATATGAATGGGTGGAGAAACGCTTTGGTAGAAACGTTGTTGTTGTGCCACTTATGGTCCCAGATTTCATTATTGAACGGCGTTTGGGGTACGCTCACGGCGTGATGGGCGCGAACTTCTGGGTCATGTGTACAACGAAAGAAGCTCTAAGAGAAGCCGGAGAAAAGGCCTTGCATGCCATCCACCGCGTAAAGGGTGTGGTGACCCCTTTCGATGTGTGTTCCGCAGGTTCAAAGCCTGAAACCCATTTTCCCTTGATAGGTCCTACCACAAATGATCCCTTCTGTCCTTCGCTTAGGCACAGATTGGGAAAGGTCCACAAGGTTCCAGAGGGCGTTCGATATATCCCCGAAATAGTGATTAACGGAACCGCGCTTGACACCGTTAGAGAAGCGATGAAAGAAGGAATTGACGCCACCTTGGACATCGATGGTGTGGTCAGAATTTCCGCGGGTAACTACGGTGGAAAACTGGGCGATTTCAAAATCAATCTGCGTGAGCTGTTTCCCTGAACCGTTTTGAGTTGTTGGTTCCGGCGCGCTCAACGTAGATAGCTTTTCAGAGCAAACCGGATTGCCGGAAGAAGAGAGTTTCACAGACTTGCAAGATGAAACGTGTCAGGCCTGCAGAGTGAATAGGGGGATTCTGGACAGGATTCACCGGGGTCATAGGCGCTCTTTGTGAAAGCAAAGAAGACAAAGAACGCACGTTTACCTTGGAAAGCTTCCGTAAATGGGCACAGAAGCGAAGAATTCCATTGGCGAGGTGCAAGACTCATTTTTTTCTGTCCGATCTGCGGAAGTTCGCTGAACAGTAGGGCGACGTGATCGGTTGGAACGAGTCTAACCGCTTCTATGTTCTCACTCACGCTACTCGTTCTCCTTTTCGAGAAGCACCCTCACGCAGTCCTAGTCGGTCTCTGCTACAACTGGCCTAGGCCCAGCGCAGTTTATCGGCGTTCCAGCTCCCGCCGCTGCTAAAATCAACGATTGAATTGTATTGCCGATAAACAAAGAAGCCGCCGTCGAGCCAGGCAGTCTTCGCTGACGCGTTGCTGCCTACGTCTGAAGCCGTATTTCCCAGGTTCACTCCGCCTACTGCATCGTTGTACCACGATCCGGTTCCGCCAAGAGCGCCGCCGCTCTCGTCCCAATGCGTTTGATGCACCGGCGCGTTTCCGTCCTCACCGATCCAGACAGTCGGATACGGTTCATTTCCTGGACCCGCACTAGTGTCCCACGCAATTTGAATGTAATAATTGTGGCCTACGCGCAGCACGGTATCAGTTGGTATGTACCACCGCGCGCCGCTGCCGCCGGTCGTAGCGCGATAGATAGTTAGGTAACATTGGTTAGCGCCATAGATGGTGTCAATTTTAAAAAAGAAACCGCCAGACGCCTTGTCCCAAATTTTCTGGTAGCGCTGGCCAGACGCTATTCCGGTGAAATGAAACCCTATCTCCCACGAAGCGACGTTCTGGTTGTTTGTTGCGCTGCCCGCTGGGATGTAGATAAAATCATTTTTCCCGATATCACCCCAATACGGGTAGCCATTTGATTGGGTTTGAAATAAGCTGGGGGTGCTGACGTACGCGTCATAGCTGGCGCCTGCCGTCCCCCGGTTGGCCCAAGTTGATCCTGCTTGGGGAACGTAATAAATAGTTTGTGTCACAGCGCTGAGAGACGTCCACGAGGACCACACACTGTTATAGGTTCTCTGCCAGAGGCCGTTGTCGCTGCCGAGCACAAAGACGTCGATTCTGCTACTACCCGGCGCGGTGGCTGCCGCTGGTGACGAAGTCAGGTATCCGCCGAGGTTTTCCCAGCTGGACCACGTGCTGCCGGTACATGATTTATGATACAGGGCGCCGTTCATACCTTGTACAAAGAGGTCGAGACGACCTGAGCCCCATGAGCAAGCCGCTGGTGCTGTACCGGCAGGAATCTGCCCGCCGAGAGAGACCCAGTTGGACCAGGAGGTCCCTCCATCCGTGGTAGTCTTCTCATAGAGGGCGCCGTTGGTGCCGCGGACAAAGACGTTTACCTGACCATTGCCTGGTGACGTCGCAGCGGGTGACGAGGTCAGAACCCCGCCGAGAGACATCGACGTCGACCAGGTCGTGCCATCCCAGTGCTTATACCAGAGGGCGCCGTTCGTACCTCTCACAAAGAGGGCTAGGCTGTTTGCATCAGGCGCGCATACGGCAGGTGCTTCGCCGAGAGAGGCGCCGACCAGAGCAGGAGCTTGAACGTTTGCACTGCTCCGTGCCGCACTCACGCTAAGCGTGCTCGTACAGACCGCACAGAGCGAGACGAGCATGAGGGCTGCCAAGGCGATACTTGTACAATTACGCTTATGTGTGTATTTCATTATACCACCGTTTTTTGAACTCGGTAGTATACGCTCGATTCCAATAAACGTTGCGGTATTTGAATCGCGTCACGGTAAACAGCGGTTTAGAGGTCTGATCGGAAAGACGGCAAAAATCTACCAAACAGAGCACGGAGGAGAACCTGCTTTTGTGATAACTGCTGGCGAATCTGTTGACAAATTTTGTGCGAATTTTGAACAAAAACATATGGCTAAGCGGCTTAATGCATTGGAATCAGAGATTAACGAGCTTAAATCAACTATTTTTCGAGGCGCAAGCTACACTGAGTCACAAAGCAAAAAAGGAGCGCGCGAGTCGGGATTTGGACCCGGGCCGGAGCCTCGACTGCTTAGGGACGGCGGTGTCCAGTTTCAAGCTGTAGAAAATAATATTTCGGTTGCAGAATTAAAATCTTCGCCGCAGCGGAAACACTTGCTACGCTGGAATTCAAGTACACGAGGAAGGAACTCAACAGCTTCCTTTCGTCGAGAACGGTTTGGTTAACTCACAAGATTACAGTATTAACACGACGGCAGTTTATCCAAGGCTAAATGATCAGGACCTGCAGGAAGTGAGGATGATCCGGGCCAACGTCGTCCCTTAGTTTTTTATATCGATAATCCGAAAGACGATTCATCAACCAGAAATGGAGAATTCAAGGTATATGATTGAGGGATGAGGACATGGCAGAAGGCACTTCACAGGCAGGCAGGACCAAGGTATTATTTAACACCAGCATGGGGGACATCGCCCTGGAGCTTTATGATGATATGCCCATTACCGCGGGCAACTTCCGAAAGCTGGTGGAGAAGGGATTCTACGACGGCACCATCTTCCACCGGATCATCGACGGCTTCATGATCCAGGGCGGGGACCCCACGGGCACTGGCCGGGGTGGACCGGGTTACGCTATCAAGGATGAGTTCACTGATCACAACCGCAACGATCGGGGGACCATAGCCATGGCCAACGCCGGTCCGAACACGGGCGGCAGCCAGTTCTTCATCAACCTGGTAAACAACAACTACCTGGACAAAGCTCATCCGGTCTTCGGCAAGGTTGTTGAGGGAATGGACGTGGTGGAGGAGATGGGCAAAGTGAAGACTGGCGCTATGGACCGACCGGCGAAAGAGGTGAAGATACTAGGCGCGAAGATCGCAGATTAGCGCGAAGATCGCAGATTAAATTCTTTGGGTTAGAAATAGGGCGTGTACTTTCTTGACTTGATATTTATCCATTACTGCAGCTCATCATAGGTTTGGGGGCAGCAGAGAGATATATTGCAGTGGGATCAGTCGAACAAGAACTACATACTCACTCACGGGGTTTCTGGAGTCGATTGCCGATTTTACAAGCATCCACGCCTGAGCACGTTTACGACGTATACATGAAGAGCTAGGCTGAAGTCGCTTTCTCAACTCAGAAGTAAAAAGATCAATCAGACGTTTGAAATACGGTAAAAGAGGTTCTTTCCCCTATTTCATAGTCTAACTTGATGGAGCCGCGTGCGCTCGTATAATCGGATGGCTACTACTACACCTGCTTGGAACAACTACTAAGAAAGCAAGAAAAGCACGAAAAAACAGGAAAATGGCGTAGTATGCTCGGCAAGCAGGTATAACTAGCAAACGACCTGATCTATTTGGTGAAAAAATGCATAATTCAAAGTATGTTCGCCCAATGAACGAGTTATGGGCAATGTGGGGCCCTAGAGTAAAAATGAGGATTTACCCCTTCACTTATGCGGTATACGAAGACGTAGAACGGGTGATGACTACTCTCACGTCTTATGACAGAGACAAGTGGGCAGCCGCGTGGAGCTCGATAGCCAAACCGTATGAAGAAAAAGCAGCCCAAGCGGAAAAAGCAGGCGATGCCCAAAATGCCAAAGAAAACTATCTCCGAGCCTACCAATACTACAGACTTGCTCGGTACCCAACCATTAATTCTGACGGAAAAAAGCAAGCTTACAGGAAGTCACAGGAGATGCTCTTTAAGGCTTCGCAATTCTTTGACTTTCCACTGGAACGTGTTGAGATACCATTTACCGGAAAAACGGGGGAAGGTAGCAAGATTGTTGCTTATTTGCGATTACCAAAAAAGGTCTCGGCGCCATTTCCCGTGCTTGTAAGCTGGGGTGGAATCGACGGTTTCAAGGAAGAACAGTTAAATGATCCTGCTCTGGCGCATGGTTTAGCCACTTGTGCAATTGATGGGCCTGGTGTTGGTGACTCGCCACTCAAAGGCTCAGAAGATGCGGAAAGACTATTCGGAGCAGTCTTCGACTGGATTGGGACGAATGAGACCCTGGACTCGCATCGGATTGGAGTCTGGGGTTACAGTACTGGCGGTTATTGGGCAGTCAAGGTTGCCCATATTTACAAAGATAAAATAGCCTGCGCTGTAAGTCAAGGTGGACCTGTCCACTATGCTTTCGAGCTGGACTGGATCCAAAAGCAAGACAGAGGAGAATACCCGTTTGAATTCTTCGAAACTATCACTTACGCCTTTGGATTGCCCGGTTACAAGGAATGGGTAGAATACGCACCTAAACTCTCCCTTCTTAAACAAGGCATCTTAGATAAGCCAAGCGCACCCCTGTTACTTATCAATGGAATACATGATTCCGTGTTTCCAATCAAAGACTACTATTTGCTTCTTGAACATGGCAGTCCAAAATGCGCTAGATTTTATAAGGCTGGACACATGGGGTTCACCCGTGACACATTTGACACTATTATGAACTGGATGTACGAAAAATTAGGCTAAAAAAATGGCGCTAAAATGCTGGGCTCATCGCTGGCTTTTGACGCTAAAAGCTTCACAGTCGGCTCGCTTGTAGCTTTATTGTGGGAGCGTTCCCAACCATCGGCATCTGCTCGTGTATGCTCATCGTTTTTAAACATCGATGGAATGTAACCGGGCGCATCAAGGCAACCCTTGCCAAAAATGTGTACACCGTTTACGTCATTCAGATCCCGATCATACTGTTTTGGCAGTCGCGGTTCATTCAAGGCGGTGTACTCATTCCGGGGGGCTGCTGCAGCCAGTGGTTGGGCTTCACCTGTTTTAGACATATCAGTAGTGCTTATCATATTAGGGTCGCAGTGATATCTCTTGGACTGATCTAAAATCTGCATCACCGCTGAGTTATTACTTTGTCCGGTCGTTTAGGAAACGAATAAGGAGGGGCGCCCGGCATCAGGTAAGGCAGATTATCAAGAAGATACAGGTTAAGTTGCACTAACAGCACGAATACAGCTGGGCGTATGAGGGATCGTAAAATGAGTACCGTTCTAGCTGCTCTCTTTTCTAACAAGAATTGCTCAGACCTGCCTTTTCGACTAAAAGAAGAAGCAGAAGCGCGAAAAACGCGTCCGTGCCCCCTTTCAGGCGACGGCATTGGCCGTCAGTCCGTCACGCGCGAATCGGTCTGCCAAAAGAAATTACGACCGCTCTTTTTTTATTTCGTGCCGCACTCAGAACAGAACAAGCCAGCCAACGCCCCCACCGTAGCAGAAACAATACAATGCCCTCTGGTGGCAGCGTACGCCCTGTTAAAGAGTTGACAGAACCTTTCATGTCTTGTAAATAAAAATCTTGTTTTGGCTTTTAACGAGCTTCATATTTTCCATTCGGTGCCAATAGCTTATGATCCTTGTTTCACTTCGTGTTTCAGCCTTTATTTTCATCGCGATTCTGTTGTTTATCCTTCCTTCGTATTGGAATATGAATATGACATCAGCGTCAGAAATGTCTTGCTTGAAAAGGTTTCCCAGGATGACTTGGGCTTTTCTTGCTCTGAGCTTGGCTATAAACCATCGAATAGGCTCTATCTCAACTCCCGTCACATGATCGCATACCTTTGAGGCTTCTATAAGGGCTTCTCCTGTTCCACATCCAAGGTCGTAGAAGACTTCGTCTTTCTTAAGGTCTGCCAGTGTAAGGGCCTCAGCTGCAATCTCCCTCGGAGTAGGACTATATGCTGCGCCTCCTGCCAGCATCGGATAGCTAAGAGAAGCTATGATGTATGCTACTGCCAGAACAACCAGTGCAATTATGCTTGTTGTTACATCCATGCTTATTTCATATTTTCCTCAGCTTCCGTAACCTATTTCTAACAGTGTTTCTCGAGTATAAAGCTGGCCTGGATGATGCGCAGGCACTCGATGCGCTCGTTGCGTGCTTCAGCAGCGCGTGAATGATGGCCAGGAGAAAGAAAGACCTCACTCGTATTTTAGTCCCTTACATAAGCGCCTGGTTCTAGGAACGATTATTGATAGACGGGTCATTCCGCATGACGCTTTGACGGTCGAATTCGACGCAACAACCGGAGCCTAATACAGGCTCCTTACCTGTACGCTGCAGAAAACCCTATTTTAGCCTGTTACTTCAGCGATATAACGTCCGCTGCTTTTAGTTGCCGAAAAAGAAGAACGGAAGCGCGAAACGCTTCCGATCTCCTCTTACACGCCTAGGTGTGACACCGATGTTATGTCACGTTTTCGCACGCAGCGCGCACCTCACGCGCCCTTAAGAAACCTCTCTGTGCAATTTCAAGTAGAGGTGCGCGCGATGGTAACCAAAACGGAACGGACGAAAAACGCGATTAAGTCTTTGCTTGACCTGGTGGTCTCTCCGTATCCATCACTGTGGCTGCGTGAGCACGACGTGAGTCGAAAGCTTAACCGGCTCAGTGCTCCGCACGTGCGCGCAACAACATCGACAGTAGAAGCAGCTGCGGCAACGCGAAAGCATCTTTTCTTTCAAGTTGTAGACGAGCTCAATAGGCAACCGGAGCCTAATACGGCTCCGTCTTGTGGATGCTAATAGGAGCTAAAAAATACAAAATCTTAGGCCTAGGTCAGCGACTCGGTTTTACTCCTTAGTCGGGGGCTTCCTCTGGACGCTCAAAGAACATCGTGCAAGCACAATTGACTATTTGATCGGCGCTTGCCGAATCATCTCCGGGCTCCATCATAGCCTCGCCGCCGACTATAAACGGCTCTGACTGAGGGACTGATTGACCGTCGGCGTCCATGTGATCTTGACGGCTGTTCAAGAACGCACACGCCCAAACCTTGTTTAGATTGGGGGCCATTACTCTCGCATCCTCCAGCATTGCCGCGTTCATTGCCGAATTGACTTCGGTGCGTGAGATTGTCTCTCCTGGGGCCTTCCACGTCTCACCCATAATAGACTCAATTTGCTGTCCGATCTCGTGGTGAGTCAATCCATCCTTGCCGCCTTGAGCCATGACGTCTTGGATTTGTGCATAAGCCGTATCGGTGACTTCGACGACCTTGTTCGCCCTCGACGTGATCTTGTTCTCGACGAATAGATCCCATGCCGCTTGAACTCTCTCGACAGCCGGATCTTGGTTTGTGATCGCGGAATAATCCCTTAGAAAATCCCCCCCGGTAAGGAGGTCGTGCGTGGCCGCGATAGCCGCTTTTCCAGTCTCTTTCCACACGATTCTGAGTGCGTTCGCCCAGTAGACGCGAGATTGGCCTTCAAAATATGTTTTGATGTGTTCTAATGCCGTTTCGGGAGAGTCGGTTGCCCGCATGATTTGAGTCACATACTTATGGTCGAATGTATGCGCTTTTGCCACTTGCTTAAACGCTATCCGAGCCCACAGAGTCCTATGTGAGGCCATGGCAAGGGCAAATCTGTATCGCCTATCGTCCCTTTTGGTTATCATGCTTCGTTGCCCCCCTCCCCATATTCCTTGATACGCTCAGTTGTCAAACAGCTTTCAATTAAAAGCGAGCTCGCTCTATGGTCGATTCACGCATGTTGTTCTCCCAGGTCCAAAGCCACGCTTCACCGTCTTTGACGTGCACTATCGCCACGTTGTCGGCAATCGGACGCAGAAACGGCCTGTCGGTTAAGAGGCGGTCTTTCATCGCCGGGTCATCTATAAATTCGGCTGTGCCGGTAACACGCATCTCCGTTCCAATGTCCACTGAGGAACCCTGTCCTGCCGGGGTTTCAGGTGGCGCGTAGAAGGACAGTTCTACTTTCGGGTTCATCGAGAGTTGTCGGTAGACTTCTTTCATCTTACCGGTAGAGAAGTAAAAGCCGTTCGTATCGGCAAACCACATGCCAAACCTCCGTACATGCGGCTGATCGTTGTCGACGGTTGCGACAGCGCAGAGGGGGTGTTCATTGGCAAACTTGATATATTGTCCAAAGTCCATAATCTCCGTTCATCGTTTATTGACGTTAAATAGCTTGCCCGATGAGCCCGCTTAGCAAGCAGCTGCTCCTCTGTTCAAGTTGTATAAGAATTCGAGTATGATGGAGGCTCCGACTACTGATTAACATCTGAACACCTCTAAATTCGGCATAGCGACCGGAGCCTAATACAGGCTTCGCGCGCTCCACCCCGAGTCTGGTGGCCGCACTCCAGGCATCCGCTGTCTGAGCAGGTGTGCGATGTGTGTATGAGGCATTAGGTGGATGTGGATTTGCACGTTAAACGCTGATTGTGTGTGCAAACCGGTTTCGCGATCGAGCAGCACAGTGGAATAACGTCCCCAGCCTTATCGTCTCACGCCCCAACTACCCCAATCGACAAATAAGCCAATGCCACAGCTCAGCACGGATATCACCGTGGCTTGGGTGTTCGTTTTAGGGGGTTTTTTCCGCCGTGCATCCGATACACGTCGCCTCGCGCGCTTTAGCTCAGGTTTCTGTGCATTTGAGCGCAGACTTCAGTTGGCGAGGTTCTTATTGTGAACGGACAGAAATATTGGGGGAGTGAAAGATATGACTAGATTCGTTGCCAAGTGGTGCGTCAACCCGCTAAAGGTACCCGATACGCCCGAAGAGGCCGCAAAGCTCCATTTGTCGTTGCTCGGCGATGGTCGACTATGACCAAAGCGGACGAGGCAGTTGCCCTTTATAGTCAGGGCTTTAACTGTGCACAGGCGTTGCTGTCCGTCTATGCACCAGACTATGGACTCGACCCAGATGCGGCGATGCGCCTCGCGCA